>Ga0228536_1000392_pt1 | contig 88651 bp, 76 predicted proteins | sample SJ1Smetagenome_FD_168611 | JGI IMG/M metagenome (GOLD analysis project Ga0228536, IMG submission 168611) | Enriched culture of PCE-dechlorinating microbial communities from Ithaca, New York, USA - SJ1.S | ecosystem: Engineered > Modeled > Simulated communities (microbial... > Unclassified...
CCCAGGAACAGCAGGATAATCTCTTTCCTTGAGCAGCCCAGGGCGCGCAGGATGCCTATCTCCCGGCGTCGGTGCACCACCGAGATGGAGACCGCGTTGTAGATGAGGTACATCCCCACGAATATCGCCAGGTAGCTGATCAGGTTGAACCCGTTCTGGAACTTGGAGATCATGGTCTCCACCTGACGCGTCCTCCCCGCGGGCGTGTCCACCATGTACCCGCCGGGCAGCGCGGACGCAATGGCCTTCCTCACGCGTTCCAGCTCTTCACCCGGCCGAAGGCTCACGTCGATGCGGTCGATGCGTCCTTTCTTGCCGAACGCCATCTGCGCCGCATAGATGTCCATCACCGCCAGGTTCCCCCCCATGGCCTTGGCCGGCCCCTCCGGGTTGAGGATGCCCCGGATGCGGAAGGTCTTTATCCCCTCCACCGTCTGCACCCGGATCTTCTGGTCGAGCCTGAAACCCTCCCGGTCCGCCATGGTCTTGGTTACCAGGATGGAGTCGGGTTTGGCCAGGAACAGCAGCGGGTCGGGAACGTCCGCGCTCTCCCCGGTCAGGCTGTAGTCCCTCACCTGGGTGTCCACCAGCACGTCCACCCCGAGGATCATGACGGAGCGTTCCTTCCCCTCCATCAGCATGCCGTCCGTCTCGATCACCGGTACCGCGTATTCCACGCCGGAAACGTTCTGGACCTTCTCCAGCAGTCCCTCCGGGAACCCGGACTGGGCCCCGGTGACCTGGAGCTTGGCCTTGCCGGTCACTCGCGTGAAGGAGTCTTCGAAGGAGAACAGGACGCTCCGATTCACCACCCCGATGGAGACGATGGCCGCAACCCCCAGGCAGATCCCCGCTACGGCCATGAATGTCTGCATCTTGCGCAGCAGCAGATGTTTCACGCTGATATGACGGATCAGGTTCCACAGGTTCATGCAGGGCTCCCGCCGATGGCGATGTCTTCCGACAGGCTGCCGTCCCTCAGTTTGATGATGCGCGTGCCGAAGGAGGCCGCGCCGGAATCATGGGTGACCATGATGATGGTCCGGCCCGAACGGTTCAGCTGCTTCAGCAGACAGGTCTTGCTCACTTTCACTATCTCTATCATTCGCTCCTTCGTTCCGGCATCTTTCACCCACCGCGGGTAAAAAATCCCCGGGATTGACCTTTCGGCCGCTACGTCACCGAAATGACTTCTTCATACGTGGTAATCCCCTCCAGCATCTTGCGCACCGCTACCCGGCGCAGCGGGACCATGCCGTCCTGTTCCGCGATTTCCTGCAGATCCGAAAGATCGATGCGGTCATTGAGGCGCGAACGCAGGATGTCGGTGAAATCCATCACTTCGATAATACCGGTTCGTCCCTTGTATCCCGTGCCGCGGCATGTCGCGCACCCCTCTCCGTAGAAAACGCGATACGGCTTCTTTTCCATGCCCAGAAAGACCATCTCTTCCTCGGAAAGCACCCTCTCCCGCTTGCACGCCGGGCAGATGCGGCGCACCAGGCGCTGGGCGATGATGCCGATAACGGTTGACGAGATCAGAAACGACGGCACGCCCAGGTCGAGGAGCCGCGTGATGGACGAGGGGGCATCGTTGGTGTGGAGGGTGGAGAGGACGAGGTGGCCGGTAAGGGCCGCCTGGACGGCGCTCTCGGCGGTATCCCGGTCCCGGATCTCGCCGACCATGATGATGTCCGGGTCCTGGCGAAGGATGTTGCGGAGCACGGTGCCGAAGGTGACCCCGATCCCCGACTGGACACCGACCTGGTTGAATTCTTCCATGACCATCTCGATGGGGTCTTCGATGGTCACGATATTCACCTCCGGCGACGACAGGGTCCGCAGTGTCGAATAGAGCGTCGTGGTCTTTCCGCTGCCCGTGGGCCCGGTCACCAGGATGATGCCGTTGGGCTTGCGGATAAAGGCGTTGAACAACTGGTACTCGCGCGGGTAGAAACCAATCCGGTCCAGGTCCTGCATCAGGATCTCGGGATCGAAAATCCTGATCACCACCTTTTCGCCGAAGGCCACCGGCAGTGTGGAGACACGCAGTTCCACCTCCTTGTCCTTGTGGGTGGTCTTGATCCTCCCGTCCTGGGGACGCCTCTTCTCCGCCAGATCCATCCGGGAGAGCATCTTGATGCGAGAGACAATCGGCAGGTGAAGCGGCTTGGGAATGGTGTGGATGTTGTGAAGCACACCGTCCAGACGGAAGCGGATCAGGGAAACATCCCGCTTGGGTTCGATATGGATATCGCTGGCTCTCTGGTCGAAGGCATAGGAGAGAATGAATTCCACGGCGCTGACGATATTCTTGTCCGTGCTCTCAATCTCGTGCTGCCCCTTCATCCTGACGAACTGTTCCAGGTTTCCAAGATCCACCGTCGTAGACTTCTCGTTCTGGGCCGACAGTATCGAGGCCCTGAAGCCGAAGAACTCCCGCAGGATCTTCAGGATATCGCTCTTTGAACTCAGCACCCGCCGGATCCTGATGCGTTTCAGGCTCAGCATCTCTTCGATCTCGTGGCTGGCAAAGGGGTCGGCCACGGCGATGGTGACAAGGTCCCCGCTCTCGGATACCGGGACGATGAGGTGCTTCATGGCAAAGGGTCGGGGGATCGGCGAGGTGACCACTTCCAGGTCCAGCTTGAGGGGATCGATTTTCAGGTACGGCATGCCCACCAGACCGGCAATCACCTCGGTGATGGCGTCCTCGGTGAGAACCTTGCCGGTCCCTCCGGGGATCTCCAGGTTGAAGGAGGAGATCACCTCCGCCGGTGACGGGACAACCGGCGCCTGGGCAAACCTGCGCGAGTACCCGGGGTGCTGGGGGCTCTGCAGGCGCGCAGTCTGGGCGTCGAACTGTACCAGGATGTCCCGGTACTGCTCCCCGGAGAGAAGGCCTTTTTTCAGAAGGGCCTGGGCCACTGTCTCGACGGTGAGAGATTTCTTTTCCGGCATTACGTCTCCTTTGCGTGCGTGGCGCGTCCCGAATGACTACAGGTGTCTGCCGACCCTCTTCAGCAGCAGCGAATTCACGACAACGGATACCGACGAAAAAGCCATCGCCAGACCGGCGAACTCGGGATTCAGGGTAATACCGAAGGGATAGTAGAAGACTCCGGCGGCAAGGGGAATGCCGAGCACATTGTAGAAGAGCGCCCAGAACAGATTCTGCTTGATCCGCGAGAGGGTTGCCTTGCCGAGCCTGACCGCACGGACCACATCCATCAGGTCGCTGCGCACCAGGACCACGTCACCCGTCTCCTTGGCCACATCGGCGCCGCTGCCGACGGCAATGCCCACGTCCGCCAACGCCAGGGCCGGCGCGTCGTTGATGCCGTCACCCGCCATGCCCACGTAGAAACCTTTTCTCTGGTACTCCCGGACCACCTCCTGTTTCCGGTCCGGCATCACCTCCGCCTCGAAACCGTCAATGCCTGCCTGGCGGGCAATGGCTGCCGCGGCGTCGTAGCGGTCGCCGGTGATCATCCGCACCTCGATTCCGAGACGCCGCAACTCGGTCACAGCCTGGCGGGAGTTCTCCTTCAGGAGATCGGAGAAGGCCGCCACCCCCCACGCGGCGCCGCCGACCGAGAGAAAGATGAGCGACTTGCCTTCCGCAGAAAGCCGTTCCGCATCTTCAGCCAGGGGATCGGCGGGGATCCCCTCCCGCGCCAGCAGTCGGGCATTTCCCGCAACAAGGGTCTCTCCACCATAGGTGCAGGAGACCCCGAACCCCTCCTCTTCCCTATAGTCTCCCACTTCAGCCGTCTGCACTCCCCGCTCCCGTGCAGCCTGAACCGCGGCGACTGCGAGGGGATGGTTGGAGCGGGATTCCGCGGCGGCAAGGTAAAGGAGGAACCTGTCCACCGGAACTCCGCTCACGGGGACGATATCCGTCAGGGCAGGCTCGCCCCGGGTAAGGGTACCGGTCTTGTCCAAGAGCAGGAGACGGATCTTTGAAATATTCTCCAGCACCGACCCGCGCTTGACGAGTATTCCACGGGCCAGGCCGACCCCGCTCCCGACCATGATGGCGGTGGGGGTGGCGAGCCCCATGGCGCATGGACAGGCGATTACGACCACGGAAATGGCCAGTCGGAAGGCAAACAGGAAATCATGGTGGAGAAGAAAGAACCAGACGGCAAAGGTGAGGATGGCAAGGGCGATGACGATGGGGACAAAAACGCCCGATACCCGGTCCGCGAAGCGTTGGATCGGCGCCTTGTCGGTCTGGGCCTCCCTGACCATCCTCACTATCTGGGAAAGGAACGCCTCATCGCCGACCCGCGTGGCCCGCACCGTAATGGCCCCGCTGCGATTGACCGCCGCGCCGACCACGGTGTCGCCGACCCCTTTTTCCTTCGGCAGAGATTCTCCGGTAACCAGAGACTCGTCAACCGTGGATCGGCCTTCCAGGACCACTCCGTCAACGGGTATGGTCTCACCGGGACGGATTCCGACCACATCGCCGACCCTGACGGTGGAGGCGGCAACCTCCCGTTCCCCTGTGTCGGTAACCAGCCTCGCCTTGTCCGCCTGGAGCCGCAGGAGCTTTTTCAGAGCGTCTCCCGCCCGCCCCCGGGCACGTGACTCCAGGTATTTCCCGAGGCGGATGAAGGTTATCAGCATGGCGGAAGTCTCGAAAAAGACCGCACCGTGGCCGCCGAAAGCGCCGAAAAATGCGAATACCGAATAAAAGTACGCGGCAGAGGTGCCGAGAGCAATCAGCACGTCCATATTCGCACCGCGATTCTTCAGGGCGTACCAGGATCCGCGGTAAAAAGTGAGCCCCGCGGAAAACTGGACAAGTGTCGCGAGGATGAAACCAACCCAGCCGGCAACCGGATGCTCGTGAACGAACATGGTTGCCATGATCGGCAGCGAAGCGACGAGGCTGAACAGGAACCAGTTCCGCTGAGATGCATGCTCGACGGTCTCGTCCGCACGGGAGCGGATCCCGTATCCGAGCTTGACCACAAGAGATTCAACATCGCGGAGACTGATCCTGCCGGGATCATACTCAACCGTCAGCTCCTCAAGGGGAAAATTCACGACGGCGCTGCTGATGCCGGCGGTTGCGGCCAGTTCCCGCTCAATGCGGGCGGCACAGGCCGAACAGGACATCCCGGTTACTGCAAGAGTTTTCTTTTCCATACGACCTTCCGTACTCACCAGCGACGGTGGGACTGGAGCAGAATGTCTTTCATGACGTAATGGGGAGAATAGTACCACATGGAAATATCTCGTTGCACTCCCTGTACGGGGCTTCAACAAGACACGAAGGGGCGCTATGGGAAGAGCCGAAGTGAGAGCGCTCGCGGATATGGGAAACGGAAAGAAAGATGCGCACGGAACGCCGCTCAGGTCGTCTCGTCGGAGAGAAAGATATCGTTTATTTCCAGCCAGTTTCGTATTCGCGTCGCTGTCAGCTCATCCTTGAGGGCAACGAGACGTTCTTTCTCCTCGGGATAGAAGGAAAGGATCTCGTCGAGGCGCCCGAAAGGACGCTTTCCCATGAATGAACGTTCCAGGATGTTCTTCAGGGCGGGATTCGTCATGCCCTTGATGAACTCATGAAGAAGCTGTCTCTCCTGGTCGTAGTCGAAGTCCGGTATCTGGAGATAGCGCTCTTCATTCATCTCAATCTCTTCCCAGAAGTCATCGTCCTCATAGTCGATGGGCACGGAGAAGATCTCTCCCGTCTCCCTGTCCAGGAAATAGACGGTTTCCGGGTCGACATTTTCGAACGCGTCGAGCAGGTCGTCCCACACTATCTCAACGTCACGCATGAATCCCATACCGGAAACCATCCCCCATGACCGCAGAAACCTTTGCCGAACCGGGCGAAAGCCGGAAGGGCGTCCGCCTTTACCTTTTGCCGCATTTTCGTTATAGTGCGGCAATGCGAAAGGTATTCATTGCCGATGCTCACCTGCGTAATCCCGATGATGAAAACTACCGGCTTCTTGCGCGATTCCTGTCCGAATTGCACGGCACGACGGAAACGCTGTTCATCCTCGGAGATCTGTTCGAGTTCTGGATCGGCTACCGGCCAGCCGCCTTCCCCCACTACCTGCCTATCCTGGAGCACTTACGGAAGCTTTCAGCCTCCGGAACCGGCATCGTCTATTTTGAAGGGAACCATGACTTTCACATGGGCACGCACTTCTCGGAAGCCGTCGGCGCAACCGTCTTTCCAGGCCCCGCGGTCCTGACCCTGGACGGCAGGAAATGCTTTCTCTGCCACGGCGACGAGATAAACTCCCATGATTACGGGTCCAGGCTTCTCCGTCTCCTTCTGCACAATCGAGCCACGAAAGCTCTTTTCCCCCTGGTCCCCCCGCCGGCTGTCTGCCGCCTGGCCGAACACATGTCCCGCCGCAGCAAGGGGAATCACGGAAAAAGAAACGCGAAGTGGGACTACCGGCAGCTGCTCCATGAATACGCCGAGGCGAGATTCCGCGATGACTGCGACGCGGTTATCAGCGCCCACTTTCACCTGCCCCTCCTGTCAACGCGAAACCGTGGAAAAACCCGGACCCTGCTCTCGCTTGGAGACTGGATTACCCAGTATTCCTATGGGGAACTGCGGGAGGGAAACTTCTTTCTTCACACGTACCGCTGACGCCCCACAGCTGCACTCGCTCTTCCGGTACGCTTTCCCGCATCAAGATGGAACCCGGTCTCACTCCTTGAGCAACGACTGCAGATCGGGACTCCTGTCCGCGAAGAATTCTTCAAGCGCCTCCGCGCCCAGACGCGAAGCCTTTATCTTCCATCGGCTCTGATTGATGACTAAAGCGACAAGGGCGATCTGGGGGTCTTCAGCAGGGGCATACGCCGCGAACCAGGTATAGCTGCCCTCCGGGTCCGTGCCGTTTATGGAGCCTGTTTTGGCGCATATGGTGACCGACGGCAGCTTGGGACGGCCTTGCCGATCATGAAACGCCCTTCTGGATGTCCCTTCGGTAACGGTTGTCAGGAGCATGCGGGATAGCTTGTCGGCGGTCTCCGTTGTCACCAGGTGTCCGATTATCTGGGTCTTTGCCGCGGGAAGAACCCTGTTCCCCCCATCACGTATCTCTTCCGCCAGTATGGGGGCCAGCATGGTACCCTTGTTCGCGAGCCCGGCCATCATGACCGCCGCGTGGAAAGGCGATATCTTCACCTCCCGCCCGAGCCCGCACCCCATCAGCTTCAGCTCCAGATCGTCCTTGGGAAGCGCCGCACGGCTGGGAACGACAGGCATTCCCGGAAAGAGCGTCTGGTTAAACCCGAAACGGCGCGCATAGGACATGATCAGCTCGCGCCCGACCACATCGCTGGCAAGCCTTCCGAAAACCGGGTTGATGGATTTCCCCATGGCCAGGTCGAGCGGCATCTGTTGCCCGGCCTTCTTCGGATTAACGCTCCAGTATTTCGGGTTTTCGGAATAGGATGACCCTCTGAAAGCGAACATGGTATCCGGTTCGACCTTTTTCAGCTCAAGGGCGGCGCATGCGGTGACCATCTTGAAGAGCGACGCCATCGGATACACCTTGTAGAACGCATCGTCGCCCCATCCTGGATTCACCGACGAATATCCGGTAAGTGCCAGCACCTTTCCCGTCTTCGGCTCGATGGCCACAAAAACGCCGAAGGGAACGTCATTTTCCGCCATCACCCTCTCTACCCTGTTCTGGAGCGCGGGAGAGATTGTATAGGAAACCAGACCTCCGTCGGGGAGAGGGGCAACCAGCCGATCCCCTGCTGTCTCGGCATTCTTCAGGGCATCCGCCGCAAGGCGGAAAGACCGGTAGGAAACGGGCTCCCGTGAAGCGGCGTTCGCATTTCCCGCGCCCTGGCCCCGGGAAAAGGTGAAGCCGGAGAGTGCGGACTTGACGAGAAAGGAGACAGGATACAACGCCAGGACGCCGCAAAGGAGCGGAAGGACAACCTTGAGGCGTTTTCTGTCCTTCTTCGTTTCGGCAAGAGCTTTAAAGGTATTCCTGGTATTTCTTTTCTTCCGAAATAATGAAGAAAGAGAAGCAAGACGTTTGCGTTCCGTAATATTTTTCAGATCATGCATGGGCAGGTCATCAATCGCAGGGCTAGTGGTTATACCGTTCTTCAGGGCTTCGAAAAGGACAGGGAATCATCCGATAATTGCGCGCAACTATATGCTAGTTACCGAGGTTTGTCAATTACGGGCACAGGCGGCGGTGCACCCCGACAACGTTTCTTTTGTTCTCAGTAGTGCGGCGGCGGTTCCTCTTCCAGCGGGTCTCTCACGTCCGAGGGACACAGCTTCCGCAATTGCTGCATCATCTCCCTGAAACCGGCCCGCAACTCCTCAATGGCGAACTGCTGCCGCGTGACGACCTCGTTCAACTGCTGAATGGTGTTTTCATGGTGCATAAGCTGGATCTCTATATCGGTTATCCGCTCTTTCATGGCTGCCTCCTCTCGGATCGAGTGCTAGGGCCTACTCCTCGACAGTATCCCTTCCGCCGCCCGAATCCCGCTTGCCCAGGCCGCGGTTATGCCGCGGGATGTTCCTGCCCCGTCGCCGACCATGTAGACGTTTTCGCTCACCCGGAAATGGCGGTCGCGAAAGGAGGGCTTGTTCGCGTACATCTTGATCTCCGGATAGTACATGATGGTGCTCGGGTGGAGAATGCCCGGAATGATGGTGTCGAGCTTCTTCATGGCCGCCCAGATGTGGCGCATGATCTTGGCCGGGACCGCCAGCCCCAGGTCACCGGCCGTGACCGGGCAACTTGGGGGGAACGAGTAAAGATCCTCGTTGAAGGTTTCCGCGGTGGAGCGTTTCTCCATGCGGAAATCCCCGACCCGCTGCATGAGCGGTTTTCCGCCGCCGATCTCGTTGGCCAGCCTGCCGAGGAACACGGCCATCTGCTGTCCGCTCCTGACCGGGTCTTTCAGGCCGATGGTCTTGAGCAGGGCGAAATTGACCAGGTTGTTCCCCTCATGCTCCTCGGAGAGGGCATGGCCGTTGACCAGGCTGAACCCCTGATACCGCTCGAGCACCACCCGCGCATGACCGGAGTTGGTGCAGAAGGTGCGCACCCTTTCGGGGAAGAGGAACTTGGGGTCGTAATAATCCTTGACGATGGGGTAGTTGTCGATCGTAGTCTCCAGTCGAATCCCCACATCGACCTCGTTGTCGATGTAATCGATACCCATCCGTTCCATTACCTGCTGAAGAAAGCTGAACCCCTTCCGTCCGGGAGCGACGATCACGTTCCCGCCCCGCGCCGTTTCCGTACCTTCGACGACCACTCCCGGACCGGACGAGTCGTCGAAGACATCGGTAACCTCCCTCTCAAGAGCGAAGTGCACACCTCTGCCCGCGAGTTCGTCCAGGAGGCGGCGGATCAACTCCCTGCTCCGATCCGTACCCACATGGGCCTGGCGGACGTCGAGCAGGGTCACGCCGATGCGCTCCGCCCGCCGCCGGTAGACCTCCAGGTTCTGCTTTTCCTTGATGACGGGCCGCAGACATTGCTCCACCCGCGGCAGGAGACGCTCCGCCTCTTCCCTGGTCCAGTTCTGGACGACAAAGCCGATGGGATAGGTGTAATTCTGCTTGCAGTCGTTCAGCAGGCCGCCGGAACAGATCTTTTCCCGGTCGATCATGAGAATAGAGAGGGACGGGGAGACGTCGGTCAGGTGAAAGGCTGCGCCGAGACCTGCCGGGCCGGTGCCGACGATGATGATGTCATAGCTGGAAGAGAGCATGGGTAACTCCTTTTCGCATCGGTGTGCATTTGCATCCTGGAGCTTTTCCTCCCGCATCACGGCCGTTCCCACCCCTTTGAGCGTTCAAGCGCCCTGCTCCACCGAGTGCGCAGTTCTTCGGCCCGTTCCCGTTCCATGGACGGGATGAAGGTTCGTTCAATCTGCCTCAGTCCGGCGATTTCCGAGCGATCGCACCAATACCCCACGGCCAGGCCGGCCAGAAAAGCGGCTCCCAACGCGGTCGTCTCCGTATCCTTCGGCCGCACCACGGGAATCCCGAGCAGATCCGCCTGGAACTGCATCAGCAGGTTGTTGGAGGTGGCGCCCCCATCTACCCGCAGTTCCGGGAGCGCCATGTGGGCATCGTGCTCCATTGCAGCCAGGAGGTCGGCGGTCTGGAAGGCAATGCTCTCCAGCGCCGCACGGGCGATATGGGCGGCGGTAGAACCGCGGGTCAGGCCGAACAGGGCGCCCCGGGCGAACGGGTCCCAGTGGGGAGCGCCGAGCCCGGCAAAGGCCGGGACGAGGTATACGCCGCCGTTGTCCGGGACGGATGCGGCCAATGCCTCCACCTCTCCGGAGCTGCGGATGATGCCGAGGCCATCCCTCAGCCACTGCACCGCCGCACCCGCGACGAACACGCTCCCCTCCAGAGCGTATTCGATCGTTTCGTCGATCCGGCACGCCACGGTGGTCAGCAGATTTCGCTTTGAGGCAACAGCCTGATCACCGGTATGCATGAGCATGAAGCATCCCGTGCCGTAGGTATTTTTGACCGTCCCCGGCCGGTCGCAGATCTGGCCGAAGAGTGCTGCCTGCTGGTCTCCGGCAATCCCGGAAATTGGCACGCGGGAGGCGAAAAGGCTTGGCGCGGTGTGGCCGCACACCCCGTTTGAGGGGACGATTTCCGGCAAAAGCGCAGCGGGTATCCTGAGTGCCTTCAACAAGTCCGAATCCCACTCCCCCCGATGGATGTTGTAGAGCAGGGTGCGGGATGCGTTGCTCGCGTCGGTCACGTGCCGTTCGCCGCCGGTCAGGTTCCACACCAGCCAGGAATCCACCGTGCCGAAAGCCAACTCGCCCCGTTCGGCCCTGACCTGCGCCCCCGGCACGTTGTCCAGAATCCAGGCGAGCTTCGTGCCGGAGAAATACGGATCAAGCACCAGGCCCGTCCGCTCCCGGAAAAACGGCTCCAGCCAGTCCGCTTTCATCTGTTCGCACTGGCCGGCCGTGCGCCGGTCCTGCCAGACGATTGCGTTGCAGATCGGCCTGCCCGTCCCCCTGTCCCAAACAAGGGTTGTTTCCCGCTGGTTGGTAATGCCGATGGCGACGATATCCGCCGCGGTCAGCCCCGCGCCGGCAATGGCCTCCATCGCCACGCCCAGCTGTGAAGCCCATATCTCGTTCCCGTCATGCTCCACCCATCCGGGCTGGGGGAAAAGCTGGCGGAACTCCTTCTGGGCGACACTGCGCACGTTTCCTCCGTGGTCGAAAACAAGGGCACGGGAACTGGTGGTCCCCTGATCAAAGGCAAGGATGAAACCCATCTCGTCTCCTTTCCAAATTCTTGCTTGGCATGTTCAAAGGATTTTATTCATCCGTTGTATAATGTACTTTCTCTCGATGATGGTACAATCCCTCTGTCACCAGTGTACCGAAAGGAAGGATAGTATGCATCTTGAAAAGGGTCTTGAAGTGTTGGTGAAAGATTGGCGGAACCTCCACGAAGAAGGCGGCGCCAAAATGTCGGTGGAGGAAATTGTCGGCAGGCTGGGCGATTGCTGCAAAAATAAACTGATTCCGGAAATGAACGCGGAGCATATTGCGGAACTGATCATCGCCGACCTCAGGCAGATTCCGGGCGCGCTGGAAAACGCGGAGAAATTCATCGAGCTCTTTGCGTCGCCGGAAGACCTGCTGGAGGAAATAGACCTGGATTGCTTGGTGTCCGATCTGCTGATGGCCGAAGACGACGATGTATAAACGTATCGGCCCTCATCGGGATTCTCCGGAAGAAGCCCGGTACGCCGGCCGTCATTGCCCTCCTTTCCGTATATCCAATGTCCGGCGAAGAAACTCCCCCGAGTTCCGGGGAACCGTTTCAGGAGTGAAGGAGTCAATCGCCCATCGGAGTATCTCGCCGCAGGGCGCTTCACAAAGGCCGGACGGCGGGTCCTGACCAAGAAAACGGAGGGCGGAAACGAGCAACAGATGCCCTTCTCGCCCCAGGGACCGACCGGTGGCAAGGGAAACGGCATTGTCCCGCTTGCTGAGCTTGCCCCCTCCGGGACCGGTGACCAGGGGAAGATGATAGTAGGAAGGGGTGGAATAGCCGAGAAGTCGCTGCAGATGGATCTGCCGCGGCGTGGAGGAAAGGAGATCCGCGCCGCGGACGACCTGGGTAACCCCCGATTCCGCGTCGTCCACCACCACGGCAAGCTGATAGGCAAAGGGGCCGTCGGCGCGCTTGATCACGAAATCGCCTCCTGAAGTGGAGAGTGTCCGGCTGACCGCCCCCATGATCCCGTCGTGAAAAGAGATCGCCTCGTCACCCGCCCGCACCCTGACCGACCGTGCCTCCTTTCCCTCGGAAAGGCCGGACCTGCATATTCCGGGATAGACGGGTTCCTCCTCACCGGAATGGGGGGCTGATGCGATACGGGCTATCTCGGCCCGGGAGCAACCGCACGGATAGGCTGCCCCTTCCCGCAGAAGGCGATCCAACGCTTCCCGGTAAACACCGTTACGACGGCTCTGGTAGAGGACTTCTCCGTCCCATCGTAAGCCGAGGGTTTCCAGAGTCCGGAATATGTCGTCGGTCATGCCCGGCACTACCCGCGGAGTATCCAGATCTTCGATACGGAGGAGCCAGAGCCCGCCTTCCCTCTTTGCCATGACATAGCTGCCGAGGGCAGCCACCAGGGAACCCAGGTGGAGCGGTCCGGTGGGAGACGGGGCGAAACGGCCCACGGTACGGAGAGTATCGGATTGTTCGCATGAAATCATTGTATTCGAGCGTTCCTCAGATGCGAAAGAGCCTTTCCGCGTTCGCCGTGGTTACCGCCGCCACTTCTTCGAGGGAAATCCTCTTTATTTCGGCAAGTTTTTCGGCAGTGGCACGAAGAAACGCCGGCTCGTTCTCCCTCCCCCGGAAGGGTTCGGGAGTCATGTCCGGAGCATCGGTTTCCAGGACCAGGTGATCAAGGGGGATTCGAGCAGCAACCTCCGGTGGTTTTACCGCATTCCGATAGGTAATCGTTCCCGCGATGGAGATGCGGAGTCCCTCCCTGATGAAGTCCCCCGCTGTTTCGGGACTGCCGGAAAAGGCGTGCATGACCCCCCCCACCTCCCGGACCCGCTCCTCCCTCACGATGCGGAGCAGGTCCTGAAATGCCCGCCGACAGTGCAACAGCACGGGCAGCCCCATTCTCACGGCCAATCGCAGCTGACCGCGCAAGGCGGCTACCTGGTCCTCACGGGAAACACCGGAAACGGTATAATCGAGCCCGATTTCTCCGATGGCGACTCCACATGCGGAGCAGGAGTAGTGCTCAATATCATCCAGAAGGCCCTCGCGGTACCGGGACGCCAGCATGGGGTGAAGACCGAACGAAGGGAAGATCCCCACCTCCCTGTTCGCCAGCTCCGCAATCACGCCCCATCCTTCCGGATCGACGCCGGGAATAATAAACTTCCCAATCTCCGCACGTCTGGCCTCGGAAAGAACGGTGGAACGCCGTGAAGCGAGTGACGGATGATCAAGGTGACAATGGGTATCGATAAACATGGGAAGCACCAAACGAAGACTTTATTGCGGATGAATACGCCCGCCGTCCGCATGCTGTTTTGATTCCATTGCGAACCTGAAAATCAATCAGCACGCTCACCGGCACCCATCCCCTGTTCGGAGACGAAACCGCATTGACAAAAAATGGTCTCTTCTCTATAGTTTCACCTTTGCGGGATCGAGAATATGCTTCGCCTGCCTCGTCACATGCCGGCCGGGAATAGCTTCGAACTTGCTCCTCCATGACAGACACGCTTTTTTGACAGCATCGGGGCACCTGCTACACTTACACCAGCAACGGTTTGAATTTCAACACATTTCCCGACTGCAACCGGTTTTCGGCGTCGTCCGGTCCGAATCCGACCGACACCGGCCAGGATTAAGCGATGTTCACAAGCATCCGGGCTATTGTATTTGACCTTGACGGAACCCTCTACGTCAACAAGGGTCTGGCCGAAGAAATCAACCGCGCCGCATGCGGGTACATTGCGACGATGAGGGGGGTATCCCCCTATGACGCCGCATCGCTCATCGGGAAAACACGGGAAAGGATGTCCCGCGAATGCGGTGAGGAAGTAACCCTGACCTCTGTCTGCACCGAACTGGGCGGTACCGTCTCAGGCTTTCATCGAGCAGCTGCGAGGTCGGTCCACCCTGAATCGTGGCTGGCGCGTGACGACCGGTTGGTGAGTCTGCTCACCGGGCTTGCGGAGCGTTTTGATCTGTACATCTATACCAACAACAACCGCATCCTGACCAACAGGATAGTGGGCGCGCTGGGAATCCCGCTGTTTTTCCGCGACATATTCACCATCGAGTACCTCTGGAAGCCGAAGCCGAACAGGTCCGCGCTGAACAAGATCTTTACCTCCATCGGCAGGAAGCCGGCTGAATGTCTTTTTGTCGGGGACCGCTACGATATCGACCTGCGCATGCCCGAGGAGATGGGATGCGCGGTTTTCCAGGTTACGGAAGTACAGGATCTGCCGGGGCTGATGCAGGCACTTACCGGAAACAATGCATGGCAGACTGAAATGCGATCCTGAAAATTCCAGGTCTTCGAACCGTTTGTTGGTAGTAATGGAATGCCGAAAATTTAACAGCATCTCTGAAAGGTTGAACAGTGCAAACAGAACCGACCCTTACCTCGGGCATGCTTTTGCGGCCGTCCGAAACTCCTCCCGCTGCCGCGGGCAAAGAAACTCCGACCCGGACGGAAAAAGACCCTCTCGGCACTCTCGAAGTTCCCGCCGAAGCCTACTACGGTGTCCAGACAGCCCGGGCAATCTTCAATTTTCCCATATCCGGTCTCAGGCCCCATCCCGCCCTGGTATGGGCGACCCTGATCATAAAATCGTGCGCCGCCACGGCAAACATGGCCACCGGACGTCTCTCCAGGGAGACGGGAGAAGCTATCGTCCGTGCCGCCGAGGAGGCCCTTTCCGGATCCCTCGACGACCAGTTCGTTATTGATCCCTTTCAGGCGGGAGCGGGGACATCCCACAACATGAACGTTAACGAGGTGCTTGCAAATCGGGCCGAAGAGATCCTGGGAGGCGTCCGGGGAGCGTATTCGAAGGTCAACCCCAACGACCATGTGAATATGGCCCAGTCCACCAACGATGTCTTTCCCACCGCAATGCGCCTCTCCTCGCTGAGGATGATGGATCTGCTGGAACCGGAGCTTGAACGGCTGAAGAATCTTCTGCGACTCAAGGGGGCGGAATTCGACGGCATCCTCAAATCGGGCAGAACCCATCTCCAGGACGCGGTCCCCATCAGGCTGGGCCAGGAGTTCGAAGCATACGCCGCAGCTGTGGGAAAAAACATCGCCGGCATTCGCCGCTGCCGGGACGTCCTTCTGGAGCTGGGCATAGGAGGGACAGCCGTCGGCACCGGCCTGAACGCCGAAGAACGCTATATCGAGATTGTGGTGGAAGCCATCGGCCGGAAAACCGGCTTCTCCGTGCGTACCGCCGCGGATCTCATCGAAACGACCCAGAACATGGACCCGTTTGTTGCGCTCTCCTCCGCCCTCAAAGGACTTGCCGTCAACCTGACCAGGATCGCGAATGACCTTCGCCTTCTTTCCTCCGGACCCATGACCGGCCTCAATGAAATCAATCTGCCTCCGGTCCAGCCCGGTTCGTCCATCATGCCTGGAAAAGTCAATCCGGTGATCCCCGAGATGGTCAACATGGTGTCGTTCCAGGTGATGGGCGCGGACACGACGGTGACGCTCGCCGCGCAGGCCGGACAGCTGGAGTTGAACGTCATGATGCCGGTCATCATATACAATATCCTGTTTTCCATGGAGATTCTGAAAAACGCCGTCCATAAGCTCGGCGAATCCTGCATCGAAGGGATAACCGCGAACGTCGCACGCTGTTCCGGGTACCTGGAGAGCTCCGTGGGCATGGCCACGGTGCTTGCCCCCCATATCGGGTACGCCGCCGCGGCGGAGATCGCGAAGGAATCCCTGCGCACCGGTAGAAGTACAAAAGAGATTATCCTATCCCGCAAGTTCCTCTCCCCGGAGGCTCTCGCGGAGATCATCGATCCCTATCCGTTAACCACACCCGGAGTCTCGGGAAAAAGGGATACAAAAACAAAGGAGGACGTATAAATGATTGAAGAAGTGAAGAAAGTGCTGGAGATGATTCGCCCCGCTCTTCAGGCGGACGGCGGCGACGTTGAGTTTGTCGAAATGACGGAAGACGGTGTCGTGCGGGTAAGACTCCAAGGCGCATGCGGATCCTGTCCCATGGCAACCGTGACGCTGAAAAACGGAATCGAGAAAACCCTCAAGGAGAAAGTGCCGGGCGTCAAGGAAGTCGTTCGGGTCTGACGGCGTTTTACAATCAGGCGCGGGTCTCCCCGCGCCCCTATTCCCTCCGAGGAACCGTCATGTCTTTTCCTCGACAAAAAAGACGCCCCGGTTTTTTTCGCTCGCGACGCTTCCTCGCCCGCTTCCGAAGAACCACCCAGGCGACGCTTTTCCACGAAAACAGGGTAGAACTCTTTCGCCACGGTGGTGATTTTTTCCCCGCCATGCTCCGTGAGTTCTCCTCGGCACGCAGCCATATCTGCCTCGAATTCTATATCATACGAGACGACCGAAGCGGCAACCTCTTCGCCGAAGCGCTCCTGCGCGCGCTGGAACGGGGCGTTTCGGTTTTTCTTGTGTATGACTATATCGGCTGCATCGATACACCGGGCTCATTCTTTCGCAGGTTGGAGGAAGGGGGGGTGCGGTGCCTTCCCTTCAACCGCCCGCCGTTCAAGAGAGGACTTACGTGGTTCGACAGGCGCAATCACCGCAAGTTCGCCGTCATCGACGGCACTCGCGCATTTTTGGGCGGGATGAACATCGGCGATGAATATGCCGGTTTCGGTGACAGCGTAACCCGATGGCGTGATATGGGTATCCGCTTGGAAGGACCTGCCGCGACCGAACTGCAGCGGCTTTTTCTTGAGACATGGGGGGATGAGGACGGCAAGCCTCCACCAGCCCTGCCCTTCCCCTTGCCTCCCCCTGCACCGGAGGGAGGAGCGGACATCATGGTCGTCAGCGGAGGCCCGCACCAAAGCCGTTCCTTTATCCGCACTTCCTTCCGCCTCGCCATTGCCGGGGCATCCGAAACCGTCAAAATCATCACTCCCTATTTCGTTCCCGGTCCGTTCTTTGTCCGTTCGTTGCTTCGCGCCGCGAAACGGGGAGTCCGGGTCCAACTCCTGCTGCCTGCCGTCAGCGATGTCCCGCTGGCCCAGATTGCCGGAAAGGCGTACCTTACCCCGCTTCTGAAAAGCGGCATAGAAATCTACAAGCGGGAAGGAACGGTGCTTCACGCCAAGCTGATGCTCATCGACGACTGCTGGACCACTCTAGGGTCCGCCAACCTGGATATGCGGAGCTTTCACAGGAACTACGAGATCAACGTGGTCATCGACAGCCACGACTTCGGAGAAATGGCGGCGGAAATGTTTGACGAGGAACTAGCGAAATCCCGCAGGGTAACGCTTCAGGAACTTGAAGCGGGCACCTGGTTCGAGAAGCTTCTGGAACGCCTGTGTGACCCGATCCGCCGCTTCCTGTAACCTGAATCGTGATGCCTGAATGCCGAGGCGATCGGAATGCCGGGGTTTGAACGTCGCCGACGCTGTTTCACGCCGGGCACGCCGGGTGAACGTCGTCGGGCCGGTTCAACCCGCGCGAATGCAGAAAACCGAGGCGTTCCGCAAAGGCGACGGCGTGACGGCGTCACGGATTCAGGTGCACATAAGAAAGGCCCCCCGTCTCTGGCGGACGGGGGGCCTTTCCTGCTGTGTGCGCCCGACGCTCTGCACGCGCCGGGCTACCTAGGGCATCCCTCTTTGCAGCGGGTTACCGGACGAAGCATGAACAGTGTGGTCCACATAGTGTCATCCTCCTTTCACGGGATTTTTGTCCCATCGTTCCGTTTGACTATATGATAATCACGGTCCGAATTAATGTCAACAGTCCATTTATCTTATTATATATATTTATTTATAAATTCAAGCAGCCGTGACTTCCTGACTCCAAGGGCGTTTTCCGGGCAGAGCTCTCTGCAACAGAAACATCGGATACAGCGTCGATACTCGATCCGGAGCTTACCGTTCACTATTTCAATGGCGCGGGGCGGGCATACATCTTTGCAAATGCCGCACAGTATGCACTTTTCAGGAATCGGATACGGACAGGCGGTGAAATGATTTCTCATGAATCTCGAAAGAAAACGCGGCAGCCCGAACTGAACGGAAGAGGACCGCGGAAGGAGAAAGTCATCGATCCGAACTTCCGGCAAGGGACACCCGATTGTTGAAATCGTCTCTCTCTCGGCGCCCGCTATTCCCATGTTGCGGGCGACGCGTTCAACATAGAGGATGTTCCCGGGAATACCGAGAATTTCTCCGGCAATGACATCAACCGCAACCGGATTGACCCCGGCAAGTACCAACCCGACCGGCCGGGGGTTCCCGCTGCTGGGGCCGTCACCTTCCATGGCGACAATCGCGTCAACGATATTCAGGTCGGGCTTCCTCAACCGGTATATATCCAGCAGCATCCCCGCGAAAAGCAGACGATCTTCTCCCGCTTTCAAATGCCATGCGGGTTTTGCCATGCCCACGACCGCGCCGAACAGGTTTTTCACTGAACAGGTCATGGTCATCATCTCGTGGGTTTTCAGCTTGGGAAGATTGATTACACGATCAGCCTCCAGGTAAGGCTTTGCGAGTTCAAACCTCTTGAAAACCCCTTCTCCCGAAACCTCCAGTGCTTCCTTGAATTCAACGAGTTCGGCGCCGGTTTCTTTGACCACGTTGAGAATGCCGCTTGCCTCAGCGACTTTCACCAGTTTCCCCACTCCGGGGCTGTCTCCCACCAGCGGGACACCGCCTGCATCCCGGACCAGTTCGATTACGGCTCTGACCACCTCCGGATGGGTGGTGACCGCGGCCTCGGGTTGTTTTGCTGAAAGCATATTCGGTTTGAGAAGAACCCTGTCTCCAGGGTTTACAAAAGCCTTCATCCCACCAAGGTGTGACAGAAGGCGTTCAACACGGTTTTTTAGCTCGGAGCGGGCATAGCCGCCCGCCCTTTCCAGTGCAACCAGATGCATGGGGAAGCCCTCTTTTACGGCACATTACGGCCTTCAACAGACCGTCATCGGTTCAAACCTTTCCTCTGGACATTTTTTTCGGCCTATGATATTTTTCGGTCCGCTAAAATTGTTTTACATCAACGAAGGGGAGGTGAATAAATTGGCACATACAATTTCCGACGAATGCATCAACTGTGGAGCATGCGACGACTCTTGTCCGGTAGGCGCTATCGCCGAAGCAGGAGGCAAGAGAGTGATCGACGCTGACAACTGTATCGATTGCGGCGCCTGCGTTGACACATGCCCCGTGAACGCCATCAGTGGTTAGAAAAATTTCTTGTGAATGCAATTAAGGCGCGCATACTTTTGTATGGGCGCCTTTTTGTTGGCACAACCCCTCGATAGAATATTCCGTCAACTCCGGTCGGCGGCCCGATTATCGGGCACCGGAAGGATCAACAATTTCCGCTCCGAAATCCTTTCCTTCTTTGGGCACATTCCTGAATACGATTGCAAACGGAATACCTTTGCCCGCTGGAATCTCCAGGTTCGCCAGGGTATCTCCGAACTGCCTGTCCATCGTTTTTTCAATTCCTGAATACGACCGAAATGCCAGTTCCTCCGGCGTAAAGGTATTCCCGCAATACACCGTCCTTCGGGCAATAACGGAACCATCAACGCCATAGACAGTTCCCTGTACCCGCAGAGCAGTGAGCGGTTTGCCGGAAGAATTGAAGACCTCTCCGCGGATAACGAGCAGCTCTCCCGCTTCCTTGTTCATAAGAAAGCTTCCCTCCAGAGACTGTATCGTCGCGCGTGCGCCGCTCTCCGTACCAACTTTCGGGATACGGCCCGCAAGATCGCCGACGCTGTCCCGGAAAAGGAAGAACCCTGCCCCGACGACCGCGACAAGACACAACACCCCCACGAGGACGGAAAATAAGGGGGACTTTTTCCTGCGGGAAGAAATGGACAAGGGAGGCAACTCGTTACCCCCCGGTTCATCGTCCCTGGAATCGGCAACGGGCCATTTCCTATCATCTTTTGCCACAACGGGCGTCTCTTCACTTTCCATCGCGACATCAAGCGCGGGCGCCTCCATTTGCTGTTCGGATGGAGACTCCGCCACCATATCATCTTTTCGAGCAGGCTCCTCGACGGGTGCGTCTTCCGCATGGAGGAAGGTGCCGTCACCAGCCGCCGTAACTACCGAATCAACTGTTTCTTCCGACTCAGCGGGAACCTCGGTCACCTGAAAGTGTGTGAGGCCGAATCCTTCCGGCAAAAAGTCGGAAAACCCGCTCCGGGGCTGCTCCGGGACCTGCGTGGAAGGCTCTTCTTCCATCGAAGAAGGTTTCTCCTCCACAAGGGACGTCTCCGGTGCATTTTCCGACACGGGGACATGCGGCTCCAAAGCGGCAGGGGTTTCTTCGGTTGTTCCGCCTTCGGCCGGAGCGTTGCCCTCAGGCCGTGTTCCCAACTCCTCCGGCCCGCCGAATCCATCCAACAGGGCGTCGAAGTCGGTTTCTTCCTCGGGTGCTTCCCTCTTCACGATAAAGGTATGCCCGCATCGGGAGCAACGAACCCTCACTCCTGATTCCGTAACGCGTGAGTCATCAAGTTTGAATCTGGTTCTGCATTTTTCACACTGAATAATCATTCGGTTATTCTCCGAAAAAGGAAGTGCCTGTCGCGTTAACCGGCGTCTCCGTCTGAGGGAAGAATTTCATAGAGTGCGGGAAGTTCGCGATACTTCTGGTTCAGATCAAGTCCGTAGCCGACAAGAAAACCGCTGACGCACCGAATCCCGACATAATCCGGCTCCAGGCTGATGGTACGCCTCCTCCGGTTATCGATCATGGTACAGACCTTCAGGCTTGCGGGCTCCTTGAGTCGCAGGACATCCAGCAGGAAGGAAAGACAGCGCCCCTCGTCAACGATGTCCTCGACAATCAGAACATTTTTTTCCGTAACGGGAATGGAAACATCCTTGGTTACGGTTGCCTTGCCGGTGGAATCAGTCCCGCAATAACTGGAGATTTCGATGAAATCGATTTCCATGGGAACGCTGATGCCGCGAATCAGATCCGCGGCGAAAACAAACGCGCCCTTCAGGATAACGATAACGAGAAGCTCTTTCCCCGCATAATCGGCGGAAATCTCGCCGGCAAGACGCTGAACCTCTCCGGCAAGCCGTTCTCTTGAATATATTTCCCGCAGTTCGACATTCATGATTGACAAACTCGATTCAAATCGTTATTTCAAGCTTTTCTATAGCAAATCGAAGGCAATAGTGTCAATTCTTTATGGCCACTAACGAAGCTTTGTGGTATAGAAATCTGGACGTACGGAAAAGATTTTATTGTCAATTGGGATACGGGTTCCCAGGGAGATTAGACAGTACGGTTTTTCCCGATCCCTTCCATCCGGAAGAATAACCTCGAAGAACAATGCTGCCCTCCATTTACCAACCCTCACGAGTCACCAGCAACCGGACGGATGCTCGCGAAACGTTCGGTTTTCGTAACGGTTTATCACAATCACGTTCAATCGATAGTACTTCCCGAAAAAAGGAGAACACCATGAAATTCGGATTCTTGTCATTATTTCTGTCGGCTGCCATTGTCTCTTTCTTCCTCTCCCTTCCTGCTCTGGCCGCCCCTCAACTCGCCTTTGACAAGCCCGTCCACAATTTCCAGGCCACGACGCAGGGCACGACAATAACCCACTCTTTTACGTTCCGTAACACCGGTAACGAGCCTGCAAACATTGAAAAAGTAACCTCCTCGTGCGGTTGTACGGTCGCCAACATCTCGGAACGAGTTGTCCGGCCGGGCAAACGGGGGGAAATCAAGGCATCCTTCGACACTTCCGACTTCAGCGGACCGGTTACCAAACAAATCTTCGTCTACCTGAGCGGTTCGAAGTCCCCGGCCTACACCCTGTCCCTGAAGGGAACTATTATCGAGGAACTGGTCGTTTCACCGCCCCAGTTGAACCTGGGCGATCTGACAGCCGGGGTTCGCAAGGTCGGCACCGTGAAGCTGGAAAACAAGGGAAAACGGACCGTCAGGATTACCAACATACAGGCAGTCGCAACGCAGATGACGGCATCCGCGGACAAGCGTTCCCTGAAGCCGGGAGAATCCGCAATGATCAAGGTATCGGTTGTTCCCCGCATGGACAATCGTTTTCTGGGCGGTTACATATCCATCAAAACCGATAGCCCCGGTAAAGGTGAAAAAACCATCCAGGTGTACGGCATGGTTCGAAAATAGTTGAATTCCTTCCACTGCCGGAAAGCAAATCGCAGGGAACGTTCTATTTTGGCCTTGAGTAAAGAGCCAAAATGATGTAGTAATTATCTGGACGGGCGGTTAGCTCAGTTGGATAGAGTACAGGCCTCCGAAGCCTGGGGTCGTGGGTTCGAATCCCATGCCGCCCGCCAAAGAAATCAAGGGGTTACGGATTACTTTCGTAGCCCCTTTTCTCATATCCGTGGTGCATATTACGGCGCACTTTGTTTAAGTGTAAAAAAGGACCGGCACAGGAACGGGCAATGTACTGGAGAAAGCGAAATTTTTCGCTTCCCGAAAGTGGCACCCCCTTCACTGAACGAGTTTCCCACAACGGAAACAATCCTCACTTTTACACCTTTCTCTGCCCTACCTTGTTGCATATCCGCCATTTTTTCGTATTCTTTCAGCGGTGGCTTCACCGGAAGGATGAAACAGCATGAGACGACAATCCCCGCGACAACCTGAAGTGCGGATATCTTCGGCCATTGATGTTTGAACATCCTGCACCAAGGAAGGAGAACCCACGGACATTCGTTTCTCCTTAAGAATGTTAGTGGTGACGTTTTTGGTCATTAATGGTTACAAAATTTCATCAATGAGAAGAAGAGCGTTACATAACTTATTTAGAACCATGTGTAATTACTTTTGTAACGTGCTGATTCTTTTCTGTTTCCCATCTGAAGCACGTCGTACACCATAAAACAGGTTTCATCGCAGCTATGGGCACAATTATTGTATCTCTTTTGTGAATCCGGATATGGTACCGGACTACTTCGCACACATCTGAGCCCACATGAAAACCAGAAAAGCAAAAATCGACCAATCCCGACGACACACGACCACATGCTGTTTCCCTGTCGCGCTTCGTCAAGTGAAGGCTACGGTGCTTGGCGCCGGCGGTTTTTCGCTGGTCGAGCTTATCGTCATACTGGTTATCATCGGCGTGCTGATGGTTGTTGCAATGCCGACATGGTCCTACATGGTAACAAATTCAAAGATATCGCGAGCCCAGGCTGATATCCGCACCCTGGAAAAGGACATCACCGCTTATCTTATCGAAAAGGGAACATTGCCTCCGTCCCTCAACGCCATCGGGCGCGCGGGGTTGCGTGACCCATGGAACAGGCCCTACCAGTACGTCAATTTTTCTTTGGGCGGGACACCCTACCAAGACGAGATGACAATGGACCTCAACACTGATTTCGATGTCTACAGCGCGGGACAGGACGGAAACAGCACGCAGTCTCTTGCGGATGCATCCTGCCAGGACGATGTCATACGCGCCGGTGATGGAGGCTACGTGGGTGTCGGTAAAAATTTCTGACCGTTATCCCTGCGGCATATTCCTGATGGATTGCATGCGCGCCATGAAAGCCGATTGAAATCATTCTCCAGTCAGAGCAAATCACTCCGCCCCCGCCCACAGGACGGGGTTTTATGAGGCACAACACATAGATGAACTGTACATGCCCCAAATGCAAGGCTTCCACGCACATCGACCACTCGGAAATCACCGAAAAAGGTATCGACAGAATATGCGACGCATGCAAATCGCGATTCTGGCTGTACAGGGAATCCTTCGGCGGCAGGGCGCTCAAGAAAAGAGGGGAGATATTCTGCGCCACGTGCGGCGGAGAACTTGATCGCTCCATTGCCTGCCCTTCCTGCGGAATACTATACCCGGAGTATGTCTTTGCCCAGGCAACCAAGGCCGTTCCGAAGCGAACGGTTCACGTTCGCTCCACCTACTACATTCGTCGCCGCCCCGCCCGCAAACCGCTTCCCAAGAAGACGGTCACCCCAAAAAAACCCGTCAAGAAGCTGAAGATTGTCAATAAATATACAATCAGTGCGGCGATTCTGGCCGTACTGACACTTGTCGGCTCCGTTGTCTATTCAAAATATCAAGCCGTAAAGGAATATTCCGCAAACTACACCAAGGTGCTGTACGGAATCAAAACGGGGACGGACCTCAGCCTCAAGCCCTTTGAAAAGATTGCTTCCTCATCCGCGAGTTCCTTTTCACCGCTCGACCCCGTGCCGAGCCTCAGTTCAAACGAACAGTCCAGACTGAACACCATAAAGACTCAGGTCGATAAAAATATGAAAAAAACCGACAATCCTCCTGAAAAGTTCGTTTCCGCAAAAGAGAACCTCAATACACTGTACGGAGTGTACGTAAAAATCCACGCTTTAGCCCTTCAATCTTCCGGATCGATCAGGGACTCTCTGGAATCCGCTGAAAATCTGAAAACCGAATTCAAGAAGAGTTCCCGGGAGCTCAAATCAGCCCTGCCCAAGCAGTTGTCGGATGAACTGGAAAACGCCCGCGCCAAGTACCGGAATTTGCGCGATTTCTGACGAGGTATTCTTTCTCGCCCCACATCGCGCCCATCTACCGATCCCACCCCGGCCCGACCCTTCCTCCGTCGATACGCGCCGGTCTCTTGACTTGACCTGTCCGAAAGAGTATGTAACAACAGGCTCCGGATCCCCGACCCCATCGAATCCGACCCGTCGGTAGAGAAACGGGACTGCGTCTTTCGTGAAAGGAAGGTCACTGCATTGAAAAAGAGACTTGCCCGGTTGCCCGGCAAGATGAAGGGAGCCCGGAAAGCATCCTATCAACCACTTTCGTTCAAGTATGCCCTCTGGGGCTCCATAAGCGGCGCTATAGCCATTCTTGCCATAGTGCTCGTCGCCCGCATGTCCGGACACCCCCTCCTTATCGGCTCCTTCGGCGCATCGGCGGTTCTCCTTTTCGGCGCCGCGGAATCCCCCCTTGCGCAGCCCCGAAACCTGGTGGGAGGACACCTCGTCTCCTCCACAATCGCTGTGGCGGTTGTACACCTGATAGGAACCGGTCCCTTGGCCATTTCCCTCGCGGTGGGCTTTTCCATCCTTTTCATGTACCTCACGCGAACCATCCACCCACCGGGCGGATCAACCGCCTTTATCGGTGTGCAGGGACATGCCGGCCCGTATTTCATAATCGATCCGGTTCTATCCGGCGCGCTGATTCTCCTGCTTGTGGCGCTTTTCACGAACAATGTCGTCCATCACCGACAATATCCCAAGAATTGGCTTTAGGGTGAACCAACAAAAATCGTACCCATTTACTGTTCCAAGCCATTACAGGCGCCGTGTACCGCATGCAACGACCTCTTCCGGGCCGTTTTACTACTTGAAAACAAAAGGGCAGTGTGTAAGAGTTGCGGTGATTTTAGAAAAGGGGGCATTGATGGTTCGAGAAGGGGATCTTGTTGCAATTTTCAACAGCATTCACCGGGTCATGAAAGCGGAAAAGATCCTGAAAGAACGCCGCATCGACATCCTCCTGATCCCGGCGCCGCGCACGCTCCACTCGGATTGCGGCCTTGCCATCCGCTACTCCGAATCGGATCGGGAAACGGTGGAAAAAGCTCTTGAAGAGTCTCACCTTCTCCCCGATGAGCGCTACCGGAAGCATGGCGAGGAATTCATTCCGGTACCCCTGTGATGCGACGAGATGGACCGCCGTTGCGAACGACACCTGAATTGACCGCGGCGCGAAGCAAAACTGCGACAGAAAGTCCTTTTCCCTTGACATGAGGGGAAAGGTGCTATATAAACATCGGGCACGAAAAGGCTGCGACACCCCCACGGGAAAGAGCGGCGAGTTCTTTTCCAGAGAGCAGAAATCCATGTCTCACTATGCCTCTTTGGGTTTTACACCAGGGAGGTATTTTTTACAGATTTGCGCAATCAACAGCCTGAAGTACGGCGGTGTAGCTCAGCAGGTTAGAGCATGCGGCTCATATCCGCAGTGTCCGGGGTTCAAGTCCCTGCACCGCCACCATATCTCCCCCTCTTTCCCAGGAAAGCAGGGGGTTTTTTGTTTGCTGTCCATATTTCTTTCCTTGCAGGAAGGCTCCGAATCATGCCATGTCATGTACGGGTTCTCGAGAGGCTTCATTGATAATCCCTTTCACGCTGAAAAAAGTGGCCGGCGCCATCCGCGAGCATGGGCTGTTCCGCTGCGGCGATACGGTGGTTGTTGCGGTTTCGGGAGGAGCTGATTCGGTTGCACTCCTCGATCTCCTTGCCTCCCTGAAGGAACTGGACCTCACGCTCGTCGTCGCGCACCTCAACCACTGCCTGCGCGGGCCGGAATCCGACGGCGACGCCGCGTTTGTCGCGGACCTGGCGCGCCGCCTCGGGCTCCCGGCGGATATGGGCACGGCGGACGTCCGTGATATGAGCCGTCAACGAAAGCTCTCGCTGGAAGAGGCGGGACGGGCGGCGCGCTATGAGTGGCTGCGGGACGTGGCCCGCGCCCGCGGAGCGGACCGGGTGGCCCTGGGGCACCACGCCGACGACCAGGCGGAGACCTTCCTGCTGCGACTGCTGCGCGGCGCCGGCACCACTGGGTTGTCCGCCATGCGGCCGCTCACGGCCGGGATCTACGCCCGCCCCCTCCTCTGCCTGACACGTGCGGAGATCCTTTCCTACCTGGAGGAGCGAGGGCTCCCTTTCCGCGTGGACGCCAGCAACGATGACAGGAGCTTCCTCCGCAACCGCATCCGCCACGAATGTCTTCCCTACCTGGCCTCGTACAACCCGGCCATCGCTGAACGACTGAATGCCGCTGCGGAGATCCTGGCCGCCGACGAGGAGGTGCTGGAGTCGGTCATTGACGGGGCATTCGGCCGCATCGCCGCGCGCGCGGACGATGCCGTCGCCCTGCGCCTCCCGCTCCTGAAGGAGGAGCGCGCCGGGGTGCGCATGCGCCTGTACCGGCGCGCGGTACGGGAGCTGAAGGGGGATGTGGCGGGGATCGCCGTCTCCCACCTGAAGCAGGTGGACGAACTGGCGGCATCGGACAGGTCCAACGGCGCGGTGTGGCTTCCCTGCGGGCTGTGGGCGCTCCGCTGCTACGATTCGCTGGCCTTTTCCCCCCACCGGCCCGATCTCGCCGGGGGGGGGTGGGAGATCGTCGTTCCCCATGCCGGTTCCTATGCGCTTCCCGGGGGCGGGACCCTGACGGTTCGCCCCGCCCCGCCCCCGGAAGACCTGCGCGCGCCCTCCCGGCACCGGGTGTATTTCAGTCCGACCGCCAACCCGCTGCCGTGGACGGTGCGCACCTTCCGGCCCGGAGACCGCTTCCGGCCGTTCGGGATGACCGGGACCAAGAAGGTCAAGGACTTCTTCATCGACGAGAAGGTGCCGCTTTCCTATAGGCGCCGGATCCCACTCCTCTTTTGCGAACAAACCCTCCTCTGGATCTGCGGATACCGCGTTGCCGAGGCGGGCCGCGTCTCCTCGGAGGATCGTGACCTGCTGGAGGTTGATTTTACCGTGTCCACGCCTTAGAATGTCTCTTTGGGCCGAAATCCCGCCGCGTTCCGGATCGGAAAAGAGAAGTTATACGTTGCATCCAAAGGTAACTCTTTTCCCTCACCCGCGCCCCTCTCCCACTGGGGGCGAGGGGAGAAAACCCTCTCCCCGAGGTGGGCGAGGGTGGCCGAAGGCCGGGTGAGGGGCAAGACAGCGCCGACGGGGCGTAAAAGGGCCGTTTCCGATGGAAACTCTTGTAAAACAACAGTCTGTATGGTATTTCATCAATGATGTCGCACAATTTCTTCACCGGCCGTATATCCGGAACACACGAACCGCGGTCTCTCGGGGGTAGCATTTGAATCAGTTCTACAAAAATCTCGCACTCTGGCTTGTCATTAGCCTGATGATGATCCTGGTCTTCAATCTCTTCAACAAGCCTCGTTCCGCACAGGAAAAGACGAACTACACCGAATTCATGAACGCGCTTGACGCGGGCAGGGTCGCGTCCGTCACCCTGCAGGGGAATGAAGTGTCCGGCAAGTACGTGGACGGCAAGGAGTTCCGTACCTACAAGCCCGAAGACCCGCTCCTCACCCAGAAGCTCCTGGAAAAGAAGGTGCCCATAACCGCGAAGGCGGAGGAGGAAAAGGTCTCCTGGCTCTCCATGTTCCTGTCCTGGCTCCCCTTGATCCTCCTGGTCGGGGTGTGGATCTTCTTCATGCGACAGATGCAGGTGGGGGGAGGCAAGGCCATGTCCTTCGGCAAGAGCAGGGCCAAGCTCCTCACCGAAGCCCAGGGAAGGGTCACCTTCGAGGACGTGGCAGGCGTTGACGAGGCAAAGGAAGAGCTCGCCGAGATCATCTCCTTCCTCAAGGACCCCAAGAAATTCACCAAGCTAGGGGGAAGACTCCCGAAAGGGGTCCTGCTCGTGGGACCGCCGGGCACCGGCAAGACGCTGCTGGCGCGTGCCATTGCCGGGGAAGCGGGCGTCCCGTTCTTCTCCATCTCCGGCTCGGACTTCGTCGAGATGTTCGTCGGCGTGGGCGCGAGCCGCGTGCGCGACCTGTTCGTTCAGGGCAAGAAGAACGCGCCCTGCATCGTGTTCATCGACGAGATCGACGCCGTGGGCCGCCACCGCGGCGCCGGCCTGGGTGGCGGCCATGACGAGCGGGAACAGACCCTCAACCAGCTTCTGGTAGAGATGGATGGTTTCGAGTCCAACGAAGGAGTGATTCTGATCTCGGCCACCAACAGGCCCGACGTGCTTGACCCTGCCCTGCTCCGTCCGGGGCGCTTCGACCGCCAGGTTGTGGTGCCCCGACCCGACGTGAAGGGCCGCGAGGCGATCCTGAAGGTGCACTCCCGCCAGACGCCGCTGGCGCCCAGCGTCGACCTGTCGGTCATCGCCCGCGGCACCCCGGGCTTCTCCGGCGCGGACCTGGCCAACGTGGTCAACGAGGCGGCCCTGCTGGCTGCCCGAAAGGACAAGAACTTCGTGGAGATGCGGGACCTGGACGACGCCAAGGACAAGGTGCTGATGGGCGTGGAACGCCGCAGCATGGTCATCTCCGAAGACGAGAAGCGCAACACCGCCTACCACGAGGCGGGGCATACGCTGGTGGCCAAGTTCATCCCCAACACCGACCCGGTGCACAAGGTCTCCATCATCCCCCGCGGCAGGGCGCTCGGCATCACCATGCAGCTCCCCATCGAGGACAAGCATTCCTACAACCGGGAGTCCCTGCTCGACCGCATCGCCGTGCTGATGGGCGGCCGGGCGGCCGAAGACATCGTGTTCCAGACCATGACCACGGGCGCGGGCAACGATATCGATCACGCCACCGAGATTGCCCGCAAGATGATCTGCGAGTGGGGGATGAGCGAACGCCTCGGACCGGTGAGCTACGGCAGGAAGGACGAACAGATCTTCCTGGGGCGGGAGATGGCGGTCACGAAGAATTTCAGCGAGGCGACCGCGGTCGAGATCGACGAGGAGATTCGCCGCATCGTGGAAGACAACTACAAGCGCGCCCGCACCCTCCTCACAGATAACATCGAGCTGCTGCACAAGCTTTCCCAGGCCCTTATCGACAAGGAGAGCCTGAACGGAACCGAGGTGGACGAAATCATCGGCAGGCCCGCCGCGGCGCCCGAAACGTCCGCATTCTCCTGGGAATCGCCCGCGGAATGAGAGCCTTCTTTACAGCGAAATGACCAGTGACCCGTCGTTTCATAGGTCCGCCGGCACGCCTGACTCGAAGTCGGGCCCCGGCATCTGGAGGGTCGGGAGAAGGGTACTCGACCTGGGCGCGCGCCCCCATATCATGGGGATACTCAACGTGACCCCAGATTCCTTTTCCGACGGCGCGGCCTTCCTGGACACGGACAGGGCGGTGGCGCGGGCCCTGGCCATGGAGGCTGAGGGCGCCGACATCATCGACATAGGCGGGGAAAGCACGCGGCCCAATGCGCCGGCCGTCGACAAGAGGGAAGAGCTGAGGAGGGTGCTGCCGGTGGTTGAAAGGCTCGCCGGCCGCCTCCGCATCCCCGTCTCCATCGACACCTACAAGTCCGCGGTAGCCGCCGAGGCGCTCCGCGCCGGCGCCGAGATCGTCAACGACATCAGCGGCTGCGGCTTCGATCCCCGCATGGCCGACGTGGCGGCGTCCGCCAAGGCCGGGCTCGTCCTCATGCACACCCGCGGCAGGCCCACGGAGATGCAGAACGACACGATCTACCGTTCTCTCATCCCCGAGATCATCGACTACCTGGCAGACCGGATCTCCCATGCCGAATCGAGCGGGGTCGAGCGTGACAGGATCGCCGTCGATCCCGGCATCGGCTTTGCCAAGGACCTGCGGGGAAACCTTGAAATCCTGCGCCGCCTGAACGAGTTCGCCATGCTCGGCAGGCCCGTCCTGGTGGGCGCCTCCCGCAAGGGATTCATCGGCGCGGTCCTGGGCCGCGAGGTGGGAGACAGGCTGTTCGGAACCGCCGCAACAGTCGCCCTGGCGGTGGCTGGCGGCGCATCGATTCTGAGGGTGCATGATGTGAGGGAGATGCGGGACGTGGCGCTCATGGCGCATGCCGTGTTCCACCCTCCCGCATGACGAAACCGAACCCTTTTTCTCTCCCGGCCGGCTTTTCTTCATCAACCCGAGGACCTTGCGGTGGAAGCGATGATACCTTTCCCGACGGATTTTACGTGGCTCGACCTTCTCGATATTCTCCTCGTCGCGTTTATCCTGTACCAGATCATCCTTCTCATCAGGGGAACCATCGCCATACGCCTCCTCCTCGGCCTTGCCGGGCTGCTCCTGCTCTATGCGGCATCGCAGTTTCTCGGTCTCTCGACGCTCTACTGGATCCTCAACAACTTCTTCGGCGCCATTCTCCTGGTCCTGGTGGTGGTCTTCCAGCACGACATCCGCCGGGCGCTCTCCTCCATGGGCAGGAGCGGTTTCCTGAAAATGCGCGGCGAAGGCGGTTCGGAACTGGTCGAGGAGTTAGTCACGACGGCCGATGCGCTCTCGAAAAAGAGCATCGGCGCCCTTATCGTGATCGAGCGGGAAGTGGAGGTGGAGAACTGCCTGGAGGTCGGCACAGAGATAGACGCCAAGGTCACCAGCGAGATTCTCACATCCATCTTTCTTCCCTATTCGCCCATTCACGACGGCGCGGTCATCATCCAGAAGGGAAAGCTCACCAAGGCCGGATGCTTTCTCCCCCTGTCCCGCAACCATGAGCTGAGCAAGACCCTGGGCACCCGCCACCGGGCGGCCATCGGCCTGACCGAGGTTACCGACGCCGTGGTGCTCGTGGTTTCCGAGGAGACGGGCGCCGTATCCCTTGCCGTCAGCGGCAGGATAACCCGCGGCTTGGACCAGAATACGCTGCGAAAGATGCTCAGGAAGTATACCCTTCCCAGGCAGAGCAGGTGGTTCCGATGACGGCATGGCAATCGCTCACCGGCAATCTTCCCATCAAGCTGCTGGCGCTGGCCCTTGCCGTCGCCCTGTGGTTGATGGCGTCCGAGTCGAAGCAGGTGGAGACGGATTTTTCGCTCCCCGTCGTGGTCCGCAACAGGCCGCCGGGGCTCGCCGTTCTCGGCCGCATCCCCCCGGACGTAAAAGTCACCGTTGCCGGGAGGAAGGCAAGCCTCCGACAGATTCGACCGGAGCGGACTCCGGTGAACCTGGACCTTAAGGGCCTCGGCGAAGGGACCGTGGCCTTCGGCTCCATGGACAAGCGCCTGAGCCTGCCGCCGGGGGTCTCCGTGCTGAGGGTGTATCCCGCGAACATCGAGGTAAAACTGGTCCGGGCGTCCCGCGGTGGGGGGAGATGAGCCTTTCAGGTTTAGTAGAACTTTGAGGTTACTATTCAGCATGCAGCCAAAACCTGTAATCCCACCTGCCCTCCCTTTACAGTAAGGGGAGGGACGGCACGGTGCAGCATGCCGGGATTCCGGATAAAATCGATATTCACGTTCCCCCTCTTACGGTAAGAGGGAGACAGGGGGAGTTATTGATAGGACCTGAATAGTTCTTCAGGTTTTTATTCTTACTAGAACCCCGCGCGGGTTCTTCACCACTCCACATACGAGGTCTTTGCTCAATGAAAAAACTGTTCGGAACCGACGGTGTCCGGGGCGTGGCAAATGTCTACCCCATGACCACCGAGATGGCCATGCAGATCGGCCGTGCCGCGGCCCATATCTTCAAAAAGGACGGCGAAACCCGCCGGCACCGCATCGTAATCGGCAAGGACACGCGCCTCTCCGGCTACATGATCGAAAACGCGCTGGCTGCGGGAATCTGCTCCATGGGCGTCGACGTGCTGCTCGTGGGACCGCTGCCGACCCCCGGTATCGCCAACATCACCTCCTCCATGCGCGCCGACGCCGGTGTCGTGATCTCGGCATCCCACAACCCTTTCCAGGACAACGGCATCAAGTTTTTTTCCCGCGACGGCATCAAGCTGCCCGATGCCATGGAGCTCACCATCGAGGAGCTCATCTTTTCGAAAAAGGTCGATTCGCTCCGCCCCATCGCCACCGAAGTGGGCAAGGCATTCCGCATCGACGACGCGGCCGGCCGCTACGTGGTCTTTCTCAAGAGCACCTTTCCCAAGGAACTGGACCTGTCGGGTATGAAGATAGCCCTCGACTGCGCCAACGGCGCGGCCTACAGGGTAGCCCCCGCGGTCTTCGAGGAACTGGGCGCGGAGGTGATTCCCATCGCGGTCAAGCCGAACGGCATGAACATCAACGCCGGGTGCGGCTCCCTCCACCCCGAGGTGGTCGGCGAGGCGGTCAGGAAGCACGGCGCCGACCTGGGGATTGCCCTGGATGGAGACGCGGACCGGGTAATCTTCGTCGATGAGCTGGGAAACGAAGTGGACGGGGACCATATCATGGCTATCTGCGCCACGGAACTGCTGAAGAAGCGCAAGCTGCGCAAAAACACCCTCGTGGCAACGGTGATGAGCAACATGGGCCTGGATATCGCCGTGAGAAACGCGGGCGGGAGGATTGTGAAGACCGCCGTGGGAGACCGGTACGTGGTGGAAGAGATGATGAAGTGCGGCTACAATTTCGGCGGGGAACAGTCGGGCCACCTCATCTTCCTCGATTACAATACCACCGGTGACGGAATCCAGTCCGCCCTCCAGGTCCTGGCAATCATGAGGCGCCGGGAAAAGACCCTTTCGGAGCTGGCAAAGGTCATGACCTCGCTCCCCCAGGTCCTCGTCAATGTCAGGGTCAGGAAAAAGAAAGACATCATGGAGGTACCCGCAATCGCCGCGCTGATCAACGGCATTGAAGCAAAACTGAACGGCGGGGGACGGATCCTGATCCGCTACTCGGGAACGGAGCCCCTGCTCCGGATCATGCTGGAAGGGCCGGATCACGGAGAAATCACCGGCTGGGCCGAAGAGATCGCGGACCTGGTCCGAAAAAAGATCGGAGGTGAATGACGTGGCAAAACTGGGGGTGAATATCGATCATGTGGCGACCATTCGACAGGCCCGAGGCGGAACGGAGCCCGACCCGGTCGCGGCCGCGGCAATCGCGGAACTGGCGGGAGCTGACGGCATCACCATCCATCTGCGGGAAGACCGGCGCCACATCCAGGATCGGGACCTCAAGCTCCTGCGGGAGACGGTGCAGACCAAGGTCAACCTGGAGATGGCGGCCACCGACGAAATGATCGGCATTGCCCTGGCGATCAAACCGGGCCAATGCACATTGGTGCCGGAAAAACGCCAGGAACTGACGACCGAGGGAGGACTCGACGTGCGACTGCACGCCCAGGCCCTGGAGAAAGCCGTTGCCAGGCTGCAGGACGGCGGGATACCGGTGAGCCTGTTCATCGATCCCGACCCCGATCAGATCAAGGCCGCCGTCAAGGTGGGGGCCGACTACGTGGAGATCCACACCGGGAGTTTCGCCGAAGCCGTTGACTGGAAGAGCGAGGAGCAGGAGCTGATCAAGATCGAGAACGCCGTAAAACTGGCCTCCAAGCTCGGGCTGGGAGTGAACGCCGGCCACGGCCTCAATTACACCAACATCAAGAAGGTGGCCGCCCTGGGCGGCATCGAGGAGTTCAACATCGGCCACTCCATCATCTCTCGCGCGGTCCTGGTCGGTCTCGATCGGGCGGTGCGCGATATGGTCGACCTGATAAAGTACGCGTGATCAGGGCACGACGGCGGTCGGGTTGACTTTTTCCGCCGTAAAAGTAGTCTTTTTGGTGAGAGCCCCATGGAGGTGCGCCATGAAAAAGACCCTTTTCCTGCTGTCCGCCTTTCTCCTTCTCGCCGGTTGCGCCCACGTCATGAGCGAGGAAGCACGTTCCCTGGTCGACCCGTCCATACCCTTCAGCAGGCTGCTCGCCGATCCCGACTCCTTTACGGGCAGGTACGTCATGCTGGGCGGAGTCATTGCCGGCGTTCAGAATGAAAAAGACGGCTCACGGCTCGAAGTGGTGCAGTCGCCCATTGGAAGCGACGATATGCCCGAGGAGGCGACCCACGCCTCTGGAGGACGCTTCCTGGCGGTCACCCCCGCCTTTCTCGACCCTCTGGTGTACAAGGCCGGCCGCCGGATTACCCTGGTGGGCCAGGTGAGGGGAAAGGAGAGCCGGCCCCTGGAAAAGATCGAGTACCTGTACCCGGTGGTCGCGATCCGGGAAATCTATGTCTGGAAGAAATCAGAGACGGAACCCGCGTACTATCCTCCACCCGGATACTTCTACAACCCGATCTGGTGGGGGCCTCCCTACTGGTCCTTCCGACCCTATTACTGGTACTGATAGACACGTCCCAGCCCCCTCGAACGAACCTGAAAACGGCAGTTGAAGTTGTCCGGAGTCAACGCAGGATGACTTCAACTGCCGAATCCGATATGGATGAACGGCCCGCCGACGGCGGGCCGTTCCGTTTCCGGGCACGGACTCCGGGGGAGAAAAACTTTGACAAATCTAACGGCATTCTTTTACTATGGCCGCATACTTTCGCCCGAGGTTTCCGCATGGAATCTGCTTTAGCTCTCATCGAAACGGAGCTGAAAAATGTCGAGCTGCAATTCAGGAAAGACCTGAAATCCGATGTGGACCTCATCCGGAAGGTTGGCGAATACCTTCTTTCCAGCGGCGGCAAAAGGATCCGTCCCGCCCTGCTGATCCTTTCGGCGCGGCTGTGCGGATACGAGGGCGAGCGCCATGTGCTCCTTGCGAGCGTCATAGAATTCATTCACACTGCAACCCTTCTCCACGACGACGTCGTGGACAATGCCATCCTGCGACGCGGCATTGCCTCGGCCAACACCCTGTGGGGCAACCAGGCGTCCGTGCTGGTAGGAGACTATCTTTTCTCCAAATCCTTTTCCATCATCGTCGAAGACGGCGATCTCGACGTTCTGCGGATCATCGCCGACGCCACCACCAGGATAGCCGAGGGCGAGGTTCTGCAACTGGCTTCCATGAGCGATCCAGCCACAACGGAGGAAAGGTATATCGAGGTGGTGAAAAGCAAGACCGCGGTGCTCCTCGCCACCGCATGCCAGGTGGGCGCGATACTCGGCGGGACACGCGGAGAAAGGGAATCGGCCCTGCGGGATTTCGGCATGGATGTGGGGATCGCCTTCCAGCTGATTGACGACACCCTCGATTACGTGTCCAGCGAGGAGAAGTTCGGCAAGAGTATCGGCCACGACCTGGAAGAGGGAAAGGTCACCCTCCCCCTGATCCATACGCTGAAGCAGTGCACGGCAGCGGAAAAGCAACAGATCGAAGACGTGCTCGGGAGCGACTCCCTGGACGACGACGGATTCCGCGGGGTCGTCTCCCTTGTTTCCGCCTATGGCGGCATCGAATACACGATACGGACGGCCCGCGCATACGTTGAACGTGGAAAGTCGCGACTGGCATCGTTTCAGGACTCGCCTCACAGGCAAGCGCTGCTCTCCCTCGCCGACTACATCGTAACACGTCGCCATTGACACCCTTCCGACAAGCCGCACTCTTTCCATGTCCGCAGCCGCTGAATCCCGACACATAACGCATCCGCCGAATTCCGCCCTGTCCCCGGTCCGTTCGGCGCGGGGCTGCGCACGTCGCGGGCGCTGATGCACGAGGAATTTGCATGGAATCAACCAACATAACCTATATCGGGGCCTTTATCGCCGGGCTGCTCTCGTTTCTCTCCCCGTGCGTCCTTCCCCTCATACCCTCGTATATCACCTATATCACCGGCTGTTCCTTCGCGGATCTGAAGGCGGAGCACCCCTCCCACGTGGTCAGGAAAAAGACCATGATCCACTCCCTCCTTTTTATTGCCGGCTTCACCGCCGTGTTCGCGGCGTTCGGGGCCTCCGCCACCTACATCGGGAGTTTCTTCCAGGCGCATATGCCGGTGATCCGGAAGATTGGCGGGGTGCTCATCGTCCTGTTCGGCATCCATGTGACCGGGCTCGTGCACCTGGGGGTGCTGCTGGGGGAAAAGCGCATCGTTATCCATCGCAAGCCTGCCGGCTACATCGGAAGCTTCCTGGTGGGACTGGCGTTCGCCGCGGGATGGACCCCCTGCATCGGCCCGATCCTGGCGTCCATCCTCATGATTGCGGCCACGGAAGAAAAGATCTACCAGGGGATGTCGCTTCTCCTTACCTACTCTCTCGGACTCGGAACCCCGTTCTTCATCTCGGCCCTGGCCCTCCACAAATTCCTCGACCTGTTCAACCGCTTCAAGAAATCCATCAGAATCTTTGAAATCGTGACCGGGTTCTTCCTTATCGTCATCGGGGTGCTCGTCTTCACCAATTCCCTCACGACACTCTCCCAGTTCATCACCGTCCTGTTCGGCGGCGAGTGACAATTCGCCCCATCTCTCCCCTCTTTCCGGATTTTCCCCTTCAACAGCGCCTTCTGTCTGAGATTCCATCTCTAATTGCCTAAATAACAGGCAATTCTCCATGGAACCATGTGCCGTTTCCAGCGCAACAAATGTTTCCTCGCTATAACACAATGTATTTATTGAGTAATTTTATTACGTCAACACTGGCATACCCGATGCAGAATACCGAGCCATAGGAACAAGGAAAAGTACAACGACGATTTTTCATGTATCCGAACAAACCGAATGTTCTACTCGACAGGCGGATGATTTTCCGGAAATCATCGTGAAAGGAGGAAGGCATAAAAGCAATGACGTGGTTGCGGGGAGAAGGGTCCAGTCCGACAGACAATGAATCGTTCGTACAAACCGGAAACAAATTCCAGAGAAGCGGGGGCAGACAATGAAGCTGATAGAATCAATCATAAAACCGTTCAAGTTGGATGAGGTGAAAGACGCACTAAACGAAATCGGCGTCATGGGGATAACCGTGAGCGAGGTCAAGGGATTCGGCAGGCAGAAGGGCCACACGGAATTGTACCGCGGCGCCGAGTACGTGGTTGACTTCATCCCCAAGGTAAAGCTCGAAATCGCCGTCAGCGACGACATGGTCCTCAAGGTGATTGAGACCATCGAGGATTCCGCCAAGACCGGAAGGATCGGCGACGGCAAAATTTTCGTCCTTCCGCTGGAAGAAGCGATACGCATCAGGACCGGAGAAAAGGGCGGGGAAGCCCTCTGATATTTTTTATTTAATTTCATTGAATCGAAAGGAGTCGAATATGAAGAAAATAGGGATGGTGATTATTGCATTGACATTCGCCGTTGCGGGAGCGGCAGCCTCGGCACGGGCCGAAGTGAGCCTTACGGGCGATGCCTACGTCGGCATGTACAACAAGTACATCTTCCGCGGAATCGATCTGAGCGGCAACCAGTGGGTTACCCAGTTCGGAGCCGATCTCGGCTACAAGGGCTTCACCCTGAGCTACTGGAGCAACCTGATGATGCACGAGGGCGGCGGCTACAAGGCCGGCGAGATAACCGAGACCGACGTTACCCTCAACTACACGTTCACTCCCATCGAGATGCTGACCTTCAATGCGGGAAACACCTTCTACTCTCTCGAAGGCCTGCGCGACACCGATGAACTGTATCTCAAGACAACGGTCAACACGCTGCTCTCTCCCACCTTCGCGGTATACTGGGACTGCAAGATGGCCAAGAGCACCGGCCTGTTCTATACCTTCTCCGTGGGCCACTCCCTTCCGCTCATGAAAAATCTGGGGCTGAATCTCGGCGCCCTTGTCAGCTACAACCAGTCGAACTACTCCGCCCAGCTCTACGGCATCGATTACAACAATTGGCACAACTACGAGTTGAGCGCGAGCATGGATTACGCCGTGACGGACAAACTCAAGATATCGCCTTCCTACACCTACTCAAACGCCATCAGCTCCAAGGCGCGCCAGTTGGGAGGCGTCAGCGACGAAAGCCTGTACGGCGTCAAGATCCTGTACAATTTCTAAAAAAGCATACTTATGGAGGCATCTATGAGATACAAAGCATTTCTACCTTCGGTCATTGCCGGTCTCGCAACAGTTGTGACACCTTTGTTTGCATATGCCGAGCAAGCCGCGGCGCCTGCCGCACCGGCAACGGTGGCTCCGGTCCTGAATACCGGCGACACCGCCTGGCTGCTGATTTCAGCGGCGCTCGTACTGCTCATGATCCCCGGACTGGCTCTCTTCTACGGCGGCATGGTCCGCTCGAAAAACGTGCTGTCCACCATGATGCACTCCTTCGTGGCCATGGGCATCGTCGGCGTGCAGTGGGTCATCATCGGCTACACCCTCTCTTTCGGCCCCGACATCGGAAACGGACTGCTGGGCGGCCTGGGCAAGGCCATGCTGAACGGCCTGATCTCCTTCAAGGACGGAGCGCCGGTCTACGCCCTTTTCCAGAATGTGGCCTCGGAGCCGGGCGCCGTGCCCGAATACATCTTCGCCATGTTCCAGTGCATGTTCGCCATGATCACCGTTGCTCTCGTTTCCGGCGCTCTCGCGGAACGGATGAAGTTCGCGGCATACTGCCTGTTCGTGCTCCTCTGGACGACCTTGGTGTACGACCCGCTTGCCCACTGGGTATGGATGGTTGACGGCTGGCTTTTCAAGAAAGGCGCCCTCGACTTCGCGGGAGGCACGGTCGTCCACCTCTCCTCCGGTATCTCGGCCCTGGCGATGATCATCTTCCTCGGCAAACGCCACGGTTTTCCCCACGAACGGATGGCGCCCCACTCCCTTCCCCTGACCCTGCTGGGCACCGGCCTCCTCTGGTTCGGCTGGTACGGATTCAACGCGGGCAGCGCCATCGTCGGCGTCAACACCTCCGACGCGGCAGGCGGCCTGGCGGCACTCGCCTTCACCACCACCACCGTCGCCCCGGCAGCCGCCGGCCTCACCTGGATGCTCGCCGAATGGATCCATTCCGGAAAACCCAGCGCCCTCGGTTTCGCCTCGGGCGTGGTCGCCGGACTCGTCGGCATCACTCCGGCAGCCGGTTTCGTCACCCCGGCATGGGCCATCGTTATCGGCATCGGAGCCGGGCTTGTCTGCTACGGTGCAATCCTGGTAAAGGCAAAGTTCAAGTATGACGACTCCCTGGATGCCTTCGGCGTGCACGGCGTGGGCGGGACATTCGGCGCCATCGCCACCGGAGCGCTGGCTACCGTCGGAGCAACCGGCCTGATCGCCGGCAACACCGGCCAGTTCATGACCCAGCTGGTGGCTATCGGGGCAGCCGGCGCCTACGCCTTTACGGTCACCCTCGGTATCGCCTTCGTACTCCAGAAGACCATCGGCCTCAGGGTGGAAAAGGAAGACGAGATCATGGGCCTCGACCAGACCCAGCACTCCGAATCCGGCTACAACCTATTCTGATCCGGGCCGTGCGGTCATAGGGTATGCATCACGGATAAAGCCGTCCGCGCCGGGCGGCTTTATCCGCGATGCCCCTTTATCAATCGCATCCGGAATTTTTTTTCGGAAACAGCATGGATACTTCACGCGCCGAACATACTCCGCGGGATGAAGATGTCGACGAGAAACTGCTCAGACAGCTGGCCGACAACGAGAAGATGGCGGAGTTGGGCCGGCTGTCCGTCGGAATCATCCATGAGATCAATACTCCCCTGTCCGTAATTGCCGCGGCTTCCCAGATGGTTCTGCGCGAGAAGGATCTTCCCGACGCCGTAACCGAGATGGTGGAACGCATCCACCAGGAGGCCCAGCGGCTCTCCCGGCTCACCCGCGGCATCCTGTGTTTCTCGCGGGATGACTCCCAGAGCGGTGAAACGGATGTGAATCTGATCCTCACTGAAGTGGTTGCCTTCCTCATGTATGAAATCCGGAAACGATCCGTTCACGTCACCTGGGGAACGGACCATCTCCTTCCCCCCGTCAAGGGGAATTCCAACCTTCTGAAGCAGGTATTTCTCAATCTTATCGTCAATTCCCTCCAGGCAATGGAAAACGGCGGAGAGCTTTCCCTTGACTCCACCCTGACGGACGACGCCATGGTTCGCATACGCATCCGCGACACCGGGCCCGGCATTCCGGAGGATGCCGTGGACAGGATATTCGATCCCTTCTTCACCACCAAGGAACCGGGGAAGGGTACGGGTCTCGGCCTCTTTATCACCAGGCGGAACGTGGAAAAAATGGGAGGGACGATTCTGCTGGAAAGCCGCCGGGGCGAAGGTGCCTGTTTCACGCTCGTCTTTCCGCCCGTCGCTCCCTGAGCACCCCCACTCATCTCCGAATCCCCATCTCTCCTCGACGGTTGCGCCGGCGGCATTTGCTGGTACGATTTCATTCAGGTATCCATCGGGCATCGAACAGCCGTCATCAACGCTGGAGGGTCGCCATGAACAACCTGGAAAAGGCGCTGCAAAAAGAACTCGAAATGAAAACGAACTATGAGACAATTGCCGGCGAAACCCAGCTGCCGGGGGTAAAAAAAATCTTCACCCTCCTTGCCGGAGACGAGCAAAAGCACTATGACGCCGTCCTGGCCATGATACGTCGGACAGATCCCGGTCATGTCCCCGACACCACGGCCCTGGAAACGGCCAAGGAACTCCTGATCGCCTTGACCGGCGACAGCGAGACGGCGGCACACCTGAAAAAGGATCTTGAAGGGTACCGGATTGCGCTGAAGCTGGAAACGGAAAGCGTCAGGTTCTATGAAAGTCTTGTCAAGGAAGCGTCGAACACAGAAGAGAAGAAGCTGCTGTCCACGATCCTCAAGGAAGAGAGAAACCATTACGCCATCGTCGCGAACCTCTACGAGTTTGCCCTGAAGCCGGAATATTACCTTGCATGGGGAGAGTTCAGCAACCTGAGCGACCTGTAGCGGACCTTTTTGACCCGAAGATACGGAAACCTGCCTCAAGGGTGGCCGGAAGAAAGGCATGCGAGTGCGTGACTACCTGAATGCGGCGGTTCAAGCCGCACGGAAGGCGGGGACTATCCAGAGGGACAGGCTCAGGGATGCCTTCCATATCGACTTCAAGGGTGAGAAAAACCTCGTCACCGAGGTGGACAGGGCTTCCGAGGAGGCAATCATCGGGTCTCTCCGCTCAGCATTCCCCGAGTGTGACATACTCGCCGAGGAAAGCGGCTCCGTTTCCGGAGGATCTTCTTTCCGCTGGATAATCGATCCGCTTGACGGAACCACGAACTACGCCCACGGCTTTCCCTGGTTTGCCGTTTCCATCGCCCTGGAAGCGGACGGAGTCATGGGGGTCGGTGTTGTGTTTCACCCGATGATGGATGAACTGTTCACCGCGATCCGGGGAGAGGGCGCCTGTCTGAACGGACGGAAGATTTCGGTCTCCGCGCGGCAACCGCTGGCCGACTGCCTCCTGGCCACCGGCTTCCCCTACGACAGAACCCGGACGAACGAGAACAACTTCGAGAATTTCATCAATTTCCAGATGGCGGCCAGGGCCGTCCGGCGCTTCGGAGCGGCCGCGCTTGACCTGGCGTACGTTGCCGCGGGACGGCTTGACGGTTACTGGGAGTGCAAACTGAACCCGTGGGATACGGCTGCCGGGAAGCTCCTCGTGGTCGAGGCAGGAGGAGCCGTGACCGACTATGCCGGCGCTCCCCATCGAACCGAAGAGCATCGTATCCTTGCCAGCAACGGCCTCATCCACCGGGAGATGATGAATGTCCTGGCAGGATAAGCCGGGAATCCCACCCCAGCCGTGCCACCTCTACCTGCCTCCCATCCGGACGAGGTCCGACCTTCTCGAGAATACTTCCTGCAATGACACACTTTTCTCCGCCTGCCTCAAAAAATTGCCAAGGAAAAACACTGATCAGGAGGGCTGAACGGCCATCCATTGGAAGCCCTTTCATCGTTGACAATAGCATGACGAAGGTGCTATGTATCACGGGAATTTATACACACCTGAATCCGTTACGCCTTCACGCCTTCGCCTTCGCGGAACGCCTCGGTTTCTTGCATTCGCGTGGGTTGAGCCGGCCCGACGAGGTTCACCCGGCGCATCCGGCGTGAAACAGCATCGGCGACGTTCAAACCCCGGCATTCCGCTCGCCGCGGCATTCAGACATCACGGATTCGGATCTTAAAAAACGGCGTTTTCGGAAAGGTGAAAAGGTGGAATGCTTTCACATGCAAAGTCGATGGGTACGTTTCGTCCTGGCGCTCGGTATCCTGGTACTCTTTTCCATTCCCGCCTCAGCCGCCAATCCTGACGAATATTCCGTTTTCATAAGCGGTTTTACGGCGTTCCAGAAGCAGGAATATGCGACGACGGTCGAAAGGATGACGCTGTTCCTCAAGGAGTACCCTTCCACGCCCTTGCGGGACATGGCCCTTTTCTGGCTGGCGCGTGCGCATTTCCGCCTTGGACACAGGGAAGAGGCGGCCCGCTACATGGCCCGTTTTCTCAGGGAAAACCCGGATACGCCGCTGAGGAACGCGGTCGAGGAGGAACTGGTTGCCCTCGCGAAGTTGTACGACAAGGGTGAACCGCTCCCGGCTCCGGCTGAAAAGCCGACCGTTGTTGCGCAGCGACCTCCTTCCGTCTCTCCGGACAAGGAGAGCATCAGCCGCCCCCCCCCTGCCCCCGCGCAGAAGGCTCCGGCAAAGACCGGAAAGTCCCGCGCTCAGCGAAAGACCGGGACAACGGATCCGTCCATGAAGGAGCGGGCCATAGCGGAATATCGCGCCGTTCAGGAGAAGTATCCCGGTACGAGGGCCGCTGCCGCCGCGGCGGAACGCCTGGAGAAACTCGGGGCCGGGCAGCCGGCTCCCGCGAGAGCTCCCATTTCTTCCTCCGGGACGACCGGTCGCGGTGCGAACGCACAGGTGATCGACCTGGAGGTCGGGCAATTCGCGGCCGCGGACTTCTCTTTCTCTCCCTATGCGGCGCACAACGATGCCGGCGCCGGGATATCGCTCCCCTTCGAGGTTGTGAATCACGGCAACGCCGTTGATTCCTTTTCCCTGGAGACGGGATTCCCCCAGGAATTCGGAAGCCGTTTCGCCGCTGCCGGAAGCCCTGGAATTTTCATCAGGGAAACGCCACCCTTGGCGCCGGGCGAGAGTTTCAAGGGGATCATGGCGCTCACGGTTCCGCCGGGCATGGTGGACGGCCAGAAAGTGACCCATACCGCGAAACTCGTCTCCAAATTTGATCCCGGCACATCGCTCTCCAGGGACATTTCCCTGGTCTCACGGGCTCCCCTTCTCCGCATGGTGGTAAAACCGGACAGAGAACGCGTCACTCCCGGAGAGACGGTCACCTATCGGATCGCCCTGCTCAACATCGGCAGCGCCGCCGCGAAACGGGTAATCTTCACCCTTTCCTATCCGTCCCAGTATGAACCTATCGACTCCGTTGCCGGGGGACTGAAAAAAGAATCCAAATTAGCCCTGGTTTCCGATGAAATGGGCATGGCCTCGGGAGAAAACAGGGAATTCACGGTTGCGTTCCGCCTGAGAGACGAGGCTCTTTCAGGCCAGGAGCTGTTCTGCAGGGCGGAAGTGGAGAACCGGGAGCTGCGCGTTCGGGAAACCTTCCTCTCCCCGGTGGCAGTGGTCGGTCGAGTCAGCGGGGTGTCGGCCCGCTCTGCGTCGGAGCGTCTGAACATTCTGCCTGGACAGCGTGTGGTCATTCCCCTCACCGTCATCAACACCGGAAATGATCGTGAAACCGTTACGCTGAAACCGTCCATTCCGCCTTCTATCAGGTACTCGATTTTCCGAAATGCCGGAGACGGCGCTCGGCAGGCGGATCAGCCGATTTCCGAATCCTTCGGCCCCCTTTCACCCCGTGAAGAGGCATCTCTCAAGCTGGAACTCCATGCGCCGGCCGACGCAGCCGACAACTCCGATGTCCCACTCTCCATTGCCTTCGTTCCCCAGGGGAATCCGGGCCGCGCCGCGGTGCTTTCCTTTCGGCTGGTCTTTTCCCGGCCGGTTGTGGAGATGGAGATGAAGGGTGGGGGCGGACGCCTCAAGCCCGGCGAGATTGCCCACCTGGAGATGAGCATCGTCAATCGGGGCTCGAACACGGCGAAAGACGTGGAAATACGAAGCATGATGCCGGAACGACTGGAAATCGTCGGCTCCGAACCGGCTTTTTCCGCCGACCGAAACCGGGAACGGGTCTGGCTGTTTCCCGAACTGGGGCCGGGGGAAAGGCGGAATATCGTGCTGGCCTACAAGGTGAAGCCCGGAGTGGCGGCCGGCACGAGCCTCCGCATCGAAACATCGCTCAGGTACCGGGACCAGCAGGGCAACTCGTACTGAATACGAAGATTTCCGCGCTCATGGGTAATTTCCCGCGCGGGACGGGAACCGAATGGAACACGTCGGATCAGCAACTACTACGCGTGATTGGAGCCACGGATTGTTTGGCGGTAGCCGACGCCTGCCGACCAGCGCCTTCCTCCCGGCCCTCCTGGCCCTTTTCCTTCTTCCCTCGCCCGGATGGGCCGACGAGTATTTCCAGTATCTCCCATCCGCGCTCGAAGCGGAAGCAACCGCGTTCCGGGAGGACGGCATCCTGACAAAGAGGATAACCATCCGGCGGGGGGACACGCTCTCCGCCATTTCCCGGCGCTACTCGGGAAAAGGCTTCTACTATCCCCAGATCCTCCTCTTCAACAGGATAGCCGACCCGAACCGGATATTCGCGGGAAAAGAACTTCTTGTCCCGCTCCCCGTGTCCGCTTACAGGAGGGGGACCACACCGGCCTCATCCGAAACGACCCGAGGGGTGATTCCGCGGGACTCCGGCGGAACGAAGCATCAAACCCGAATCCGGGAAAAGGGAAAACGCATATCTTCCGGAGAAGCCCGTCTCTACAGGCAATCGGTCGCATTGCAGGATCAAGGCGGCTATCGACGTGCGCTCGACGGCTTCACCCTGTTCCTGGAGAAATATCCCGATTCCCCCCTTTCGCCCGATGTCCATCTCCATCGCGCCGACTGCTACCTCCGCCTTTCCGGCCCGCCCGACACTCGCAACCTGCACCGTTGAAGAGCCTTCCCCGCTGACGCACCCTGTCTTCCATAATCAAGAAGTACCGGCGATCCCCTTGCCGGGACCGGGACTACCATACTTCACCTGCTTGTATGCGGAATGATCCTATATTCGGCAGCAGGAGTCATCCTTCGTTCACTCCGGATGCCCTTCTTCTGCTGCTCTAGGCTCATTTCGCTACAGCCGATGAACTCACCCTGCGGGTTCGGACACCATCGGCTTTTGACGCTCCATTTCGCCAAGAGCAGCAACGAATCAGGCCGAAGTCGTTCTCTTCGGACAACTCCAACTGCCGTTTTCAGGTTGATAGAACAGCGCATGAAAATAGTCGAAAAAGATGTCGCAAAGAGATTGACAATCCCTCGCTTATCATGTGAATATATACACGTTTTCGGGGACTTGCATGCTCAATATATTTATAATTTCCAATGATATGCGGATCGAGAAGCTCATAGAGTTTTTCCAGCCCTTTTTCAAGACGAAAATACGGCGGGCGGGCGACTTCGACCAGGGTTTGCAGGAGGTCTTCGAAAACCGGCCTTCCGTCGTTTTCATTCAAAGCAGTATCGGCAACGTCTCCGGCGAGACAATTGCGCGACATATCAAGTCCCTCCTCGGCTCAGCCTCCCCGAAAATCGTTTTCATGGGGGAAGATGAAGAAAAGGCCGCGAGAAAAGCCGCCTGGTGGGATACCTGGATAGGCATCAGCGACTCCGAACAGAAACTGCGCGAGGATTTTTCCGGAATCCTGAACGACTACTTTCCAGCGGACTGGAAAGAGATATCCCTGGAAATGGAGAAACCGGCTCCCCGGCCCGCAGGGCGGGAAACCGGGAGCGACACGTTCAGGTTTCAGGAAGATGTGGCGGCGCCGGTCGAACCCCGCGTTACACGGCCTTCGGAAACCGCGCCCGCACAGGTTGTTCCTCCGGCAGTCGCACCGGAAAAATCCGACGAGACACCGCCGGAACAAGAACACCGTGCCGAGGATGAGGATCTTCCTTTCGAGATATTCCCTGCCGACTCCAGCCTGAACCACGAATTCCAACCGGCGTCCGATTTTCCTCAACGGAAAAAGCGGGCTTCCATGGTCGTGTTCTTCGGCCTTCCGCTCCTTCTCCTGCTGAGTATCGCAGGCGGATGGTTCTACCTGCGGAACAGGCCGGACATTCGGCCGCCGGCTCAAACCGTCACCCGTCCCCCCACCGGCGCCGGGCTGCGGCAAATGCCGACACTGCCCCCTTCTTCTTCAGCGACGGCAGTGCGCACGCTGCCTTCCTTTATCAGGAAAGAATGGCTGGATGCCGCATACTCCGCATCGCATCCGGGATGGGAACGGTATCTCGCATCCGACCGCGATATCAGGCTATTCCGTGAAAACGGCGCACTCAAGGCCCTTCAGATTATCGCGCGGGAGAACGGCCGCATCACCGACGACAATCTCGCCTCGATACTGAGAGAGTTCGGACTTCAGCGTTCTCAGACAGCGGCTGCCGTCGAAAGAAAAGACGGGGTGCTGGTCGAAAAGACCCTGCTTGCGGAGAAAACCGAACTCGTGGTGTACAAGAGCGGGGAAGAGGGCCGGATTCAGGCATTTGTCCTGGCTTTTCCCTGAGCAACGAGAGCGGGCGCTCTTCCGTACCCGCGGCGCCCCGCTACTAAAGACCGGCTGCCGCGGCATCGACCCATCATCCATATCCTCCAAGACGAGGGAGAACGTATCGTGACCCACATCCCCAGAAGATGGCACACCGCGATCTGCGCATTTCTCTCCGTGTTCCTTCTCGACGCGGCCCTATCCTTCGCACTGGATCCCAGGTTTGAGATTGACACGAAAACACTCAGGCCCAAAAGCGCGCAACCGTCACCTGCCAAACCGAGGAGCGGGACCGAAGCGAAGCCCCCGTCTTCCGGCGCGAAGCGGGTTCCCGCTGCCAGGGACGCGAAAAAGGCCGTCGACGACCTTTCCGGAAGCAGAGGCGCGGCAAAAGCTTCCACCCGCGCCGGACACGCCCGCTCCCCGAAAACGATTGCTCCCCGCACGAAAGCGCGCGTCGGTTCCCACGGGAAAGAAAGACGCGTATCCTCCCGCACCGCTGCTCAGGCCCGAGGCGCGATCCCGACGGGATTCCACACCCTTCAGATGACGGCGTCTCCCCGAACCGACCACGAGGCAATCCGTCTCACGAAAAATGCCTGGAGCAGGATCATGGCGGACGAAGGGGCACGACAGGCGCCTCTGCGGGTGGAAGGCGGCAATTTCTCCTTGTCGCTGGATCCCGAACGCTATCCCCTGCTTCCGGCGGCGGACGGCGGAAAGATACTCATCGATGCCGAAGGCGCTCTCCCCCTCTATGTGAAGGAGATTCTCAGGGACAAGGAGCCGGGTGTCAGAATCGTGACGGAGAAGCCGGCCAACGTAAAAAGGTTTTTCTCGGCGCTTCTTGCCGCGGCCCGCTTCTATTCCGTTGAGGAGGATTTTGCCGTCCACCTGGGGACGGATCCCAAGGTTACCGTCACCTCGGACTTCAAGATTGAGAAGAACCAGGAAAGCCTACTGAACAATGACGTCTTTCTGGTGAACGTTTCGGAAGCCCGAGCGGGATTGCCCACCTCGCTGGTCTCACACCTGGAGAAGGAGGGATTTCACGTTGTCGAACTGTCCACCGACTCGCAGGCCGGTACTCCGGCGGCGCGTCATGTTCTCTACAGCATAACCTCCGAAACCCAGCAAGGCGTCGTGGACGCCATCCTCTCGGCGTTTTCGTTCACCTCGGTCCGGGACAGGGATATCGAACTGGATGACGGCTCCCAGAGCGGTGTCAGCCTGTCCGTGAGGGCGGACCGCTCTATCGAGACGCCCCGGGGCAGGGTCCTGCTCTCCTTCAGCGACGCAAACCCCGTGCAGTACACGTTGTTCAAGCTGCTTCAGCTCAAGGGGTACCAGGTTGTCACCATCCAACCCGCCGACGATTTCAGGAAGGTCACCGAAAAGGTGCTGTCCGCGCTGAAAATCCCCGCATCATTCGGAATGCACCATCTCGGGAGTCCCCGCGAAACGCCCGTCGACATTCAGCTATCCGGTTTTGCAGTGCGTGAGCCGGACGGGAACAGTGGGAACACCTTTCTGACCAACGTGAGTGTAAATTCTCTGGTACGAGAGCTGGCGGGCTTCAAGGGTTACTCCGTTATCGACAGGTAACTCGAACGAACCTCGGGGAAGAACCGCATGTCACAGAAAAAACTGGGAGAAATCCTTGTCGAAAACAACCTGATTACCGAACAGCAGCTCGTCGAGGCCCTCGATCTGCAGAAAACCTCGCCTGGAGAGGCCATCGGCAGGCTTCTGTGCCGGCTCGGCTTTCTCCGGGAGTCCGATCTCAACTATATTCTGGATCAGACGGGCAAACGGAAGAAGCTGGTCGACATCCTGCTGAAGGAAAAGGTGGTTGACGAGAAAAAACTGGAAGATGCGCGGACCAGGAGCAGAAAAGACGGCATTCCCCTGGAAAAGGCCCTCATCAAGCTCCAGTACGTGACCGAAGAGCAGCTTGCCAGGGCAATCTCCTTCCAGTATGACCTGCCGTTCGTCTCCCTGGAAAACATGAACATCGACGCGGAACTCGCCCGGTTCACCAATGCCAGCTATGCGCAGAAACAGCGCATCGTACCCGTTTCCAAGATAGGAAGCACCCTCACCCTGGCCATGGTCCATCCCATCAGGCTCCATGAGCTGAAAGAGCTGGAAACCGCGACACGCCTGAAGATTATCCCGGTCATCGCCCGTGAATCGGAGATCGTGACCGCCCAGCAGCGACTGTACCGTTCCCTGTCTGCGCCGGTTCAGGACGAGAGCGAGGAAACAACCCTCGATATACCTGACAGCATCGCCGAAATACTCACCAGGACCGAATTTGCCGATGAACCTGATGTGGAGGACGAGGTAAAGAAGGTAACCGAGCGGGACAGCGTCATCGTGAAGCTGGTGAACAAGATCATCTATGACGCATATCACCGCAGGGCCTCGGACATCCATATCGAACCGTACCCCGGAAAAAACGACATCATCGTCAGGATCCGCGTAGACGGCCAATGCAAACTGTACCAGAGAATCCCCTACAAATATAAATACGCCATTCCGTCCCGCATCAAGATCATGTCCGAACTGGACATCGCGGAACGGAGGAAGCCTCAGGACGGAAAGATAAACTTCAAAAAGTTCGGTCCCATCGACGTGGAGCTGAGGATTGCCACCATGCCGACGGTGGGGCAGCTGGAAGATGTGGTCATCCGGATTCTCCACACCGGAGATCCGATTTCCTACGAGGATCTGGGCATCAACCTTAGAAACATGGAGGTTTTCGATAGGGCAATACGGAAGCCCTACGGCCTGATCCTGGTGGTAGGACCCACCGGTTCCGGAAAAACCACGACACTCCACTCCGCAATAGCCAAGATCAACCTCCCGGAGACGAAGATCTGGACCGCGGAGGATCCCGTGGAGATCACGCAGAAGGGATTGCGCCAGGTGCAGGTGAATCCCCGGATCGGACTCACTTTCGCCGCCGCGCTGCGATCATTTCTGCGACTGGATCCGGACATTATCATGGTGGGCGAGATGCGCGACGAGGAAACCGCGTCCATAGCCGTCGAAGCATCGCTTACCGGCCACCTGGTTCTCTCCACCCTTCACACCAATTCCGCGCCCGAAACCGTAACCAGGCTCCTGGAAATGGGTCTCGACCCGTTCAGTTTCTCCGATTCGCTTCTCTGCATCCTTGCGCAACGTCTGGTGCGAAGGTTGTGCAAGGAATGCAAGAGGGTGTTCAAGCCCGACGCAGACCAACGGGAAGAGATTATCGCCGAATACGGCGCCGAACAGTTCGCCGCCACCGGCCTGGACCCGGATGAGCTGCTGATTGCAGAGCCGGTCGGATGCGAGGCATGCGACAATACCGGCTACCGCGGCAGACTCGGAATTCATGAATTGCTCGAGTGCAACGACGGGATGAAGAACCTCATCAAGAAAAAGCCGGAAACGGACGAGATTCGTAGTCTCGCTGTTGCCGACGGAATGACCACCCTCAAGCAGGACGGCATCCTCAAGGTGTTTCAGCAGCTCACCGATATCCACGAAGTCCGAAGGATCTGCATAAAATAAATCGGGATCCAAATCCGGGAACCCACCCCACCTTCAAATTCTCCTTGCGTTTCCTGCTCTCTTGTACCCGCTCCGCCCCATTGGTAGAGTAGCCTGCAACAGAATACATAATCAATAGAGTATGGTTTTAATTGATTTATTCAATCTCAAAGCCTATAATTACAATCAAGAAAAAAGGTTGTACGTGTTCCAAGATACTATAGCCCGCAGAGTGCGGTAGACGGAGGAAAAGATGAAAGATATCATTGAAACAATAGGTTCGGACTCATCCTTCAGCACCCTTAGTGATGCATTGAAGAGCGCGAAGCTGGTGGAAACCCTGAAAGGCCCGGGACCATACACGTTGTTCGCCCCCGACAACGAGGCTTTCACCAAGCTGAATCTGGAAGAGACACTGAGTGACGGGAAAAAGCTTGTCGAAACAATGACCTATCACGTGGTGGAACGGAAGGTGTCGGGCGAGGAATTGCGGGAAATTGACTGCTCCCCGACCCTGAACGGCAAAACTCTTGCGGTCAAGGTGAGACATGGGGAGCTGGTCGTAGACAACGGCAGGGTCAAGAAGACCGATATAGAGTGTTCCAACGGGGTAATTCACGTCATCGACTCTGTATTTCTTCCGCACCTGTCCGGGTGGTACGGTGACTGCGGGTGCTGCTGAGCCGTGTTCCCGGAATGCGTCATTTCACAGGCGCGATGGTTCCGGAACGAGGTAAGGGAATACGCTCACCTTCAGTCCCGCGCCGGAAGTCGAGACATACACGAAAATGATGGTCACGGGACCTTCCGCACGGGGCGTGACGGAGTAATCCTTCATGAAACGAGCGGCAAAGGTCCGCACCCGGCTGCCGGGGGGGGCCGCGACGCTCGGCAGGACCGCGTCCACGGCCTTCTTCGGGAGCTTTTCCCGCGAACAGTCCCCATTATCCCGCAAAAAGTCCGGCAGCGACCCGGCCGATGGATACTCCACCAGACAGAAGTCGTAGCGGAGCGCGTCGCGAAAACTCTCGATTTCATCCTTCGGGAAAAAAACCCGGGCGAATCGCCACACCTGGTCGAACAGGCCCTTCAGGGAAACCCGATCCCCTTCTCCCTCCTTTGCCATGAAGCGTGACATTTCGTCGAAAAACAGCGACAGGGGGCGGTATCGACCCGCCACGTCGAGTGAGTGAACAAATCTGCCGCTGTTATGGAACAGGTCCAGCAGTCGCGAAATCTCTTCGATGCGCACAATCTCCCTGAAGGAAAGGTCAGGGGTCCTCAGGATGGTATAGGGCGGCTCGCCAGAGAAGACATACTGCTCCCGGCGGGCAATCTCCGCCATGGGAGAGCCCTTCAGGACCTTCAGGGGCTCCACCTGGATATGGTGCGGACGGACCGGAAAGAGCCGCTGGAGCGAGCCCAGGAAACCGGCGTAGTTCTCGCCGGGGAGGCCGGCCACCAGGTCCAGGTGAACCGTCACCCCCGTCTCTCGCGTGAGGCGCCGGACATTGGCGAACAGGCGCTCAATATCGCTCTTCCGGCCCACACTCTCCAGGGTTTCCCGACCGGTGGCCTGCACCCCGATTTCGAAACGGAACATCCCTTCAGGGGCTTTTGCAAGGGTTCGCAGGTTGCTATCGGTCAGCAGGTCGGCCGCGATCTCGAAATGGAAGCAGCTCGAACGGTTGCGGGCGAGGATGAATTCCCAGATCTCGTCGGCGCGATTCCCGTCGTAGTTGAACGTCCGGTCCACAAGTTTCACCTGGCGCACGCCCTTTTCCATGAGCAGGAGCAGATCCGCTCGAATCCGCTCCGGAGAGAAGGAACGCACCCCTTTTTCAAGGGAAGAAAGACAAAAGGCGCAGGCAAACGGACAGCCGCGCGAGGTTTCGTAGTAGATGAGCGGCTTTTTCAGATCCACCAGACCCATGGAAAAGGGAGAGGGAATGACATCCAGGTTTTTCAAGGGCTCACGATCGGGCGTGGAAACGATGCCGTCTCCGGTACGGACCGTTATCCCGGCGGGAAGAGCGTCCAGGAGGACGATCGGCGCGCCCGATCGCGCAAGAGACCGCACCAGCTCGCTCCAGGTTTTCTCTCCTTCCCCGCGAACCACGCAGTCGAACGCCTCATTTTCACGCAGAAATTCTTCGGCGGTGTGCGAGACCTCGGGACCGCCGACGGCGATGAACAGCGACGGGTTCAGTCTTTTCAGATCCGAGGCAATCCCGGCTGTCCGCTCCACGTTCCAGATATAGCAGGAAAAGGCCACCACGTCGGCATCCTCATCCACCAGCGTCCGCAGAACGGCGCCGTACGGTTCGTTCACCGTGCATTCGCGGATCACGGTTTCGGCACCGTCGATTCCGTCAGTCGCAGCCGCAAGGGAGGGGAGAGCAAGGGAGGCATGGATATATTTGGCGTGCAAGGTGGCAAGAACAATCTTCATGGGGAGGTATTCTAGCGGATTATCAACTCCGGGAACAGAAGAGTTTTCACCCCGCATACAATGTCCTTCCGCCTTTTGCCCTTTGCCCTTTTGTCTACTATTACCCCGCACCCCGATCCCCGATCCCCGTTCCCCGTTCTTCGTTCCTTTACCTTGCCGTAAAAATCTTTTTTTGTTACGGTTGACGCGGAGGAACCTAATGAAACGAAACAGCGCGCCGAAACTCCTGTATGCCGACGCACAGGGCAACATCTACGATCACCCGGAGCTTGTCATGGCCGGAATGAACGGGCCGGAAGCCGTTCTTCCGGAGGATGCGGAAATAATCCCCCTTCCGGAAGGGAGCCGCATCTTCACCATCCCGTCCACTCCTCCCATGGCCTGGGATGCGGGTCAGAACCGGTTCGTGACCGTCGACTCGGTCCGCCGGGGAAAAAGAAGGATTCCCATCCAGGCGGTTTCGGCTTTCATGGCGCCGGGGTATGTGCGGACCCTCCTTCCCGCCTGCGATTTCAGCAGAAAAAAGGTCCACCTCCCCCTCTGGTCCTACACCGCGGTGGGCTGGGACGAAGAGCGGGAAAGGTTCGTGGTCGCCGCAAGCAGGGTCGACACCAACGACAACTGGAACCCCTGCAACTACGATGACCGGAAGCTCGACCCGCTGGTGCGCAAGCGACTACGGGTGATGCCCGACAACCGTCTCCTGGAGCAACTGGCGCGCTGTGCCGTGGATTACCACTGTTTCGCGGCCAAGAACCTGTTTTTCCGGCGGTGGGAAGCGCCCCTGCCGGTTTCCCCTGCCTGCAACTCCCGGTGCCTCGGATGCATCAGCCTGCAGCCGTCCGACTGTTGTCCGTCCAACCAGGAAAGGATTTCCTTTGTGCCCACGCCTGAGGAGATTGTGGAGATCGCCCTCCCCCATCTCCTGGAAGCGCCCGACCCCATCGTCTCCTACGGCCAGGGGTGCGAAGGCGACCCCATCCTCCAGGCCGATGTGGTCGCCGAGGCCACCACAAGGCTGAAACAGGGGAGCTCGCGGGGGACGGTGAACTTCAACTCCAACGGCTCCATGCCCGATCGCGTCAGGATGCTGTGCGATGCGGGAATGGACTCCATGCGCTTCTCCATGAACTCCGCCCGGGAGGAATACTATAACCGCTACTACCGGCCGGTCGGCTACACCTTCGACAACGTCGTGGAGTCGTTGAGGGTTGCGAAGGAAAAGGGCCTGTTCACCATGATAAATTACCTTGTGTCTCCCGGCCTGAGCGATGACGAGGAAGAAGTGGCGGCGCTCCTGAAGCTCATCGGGGACACCGGCGTCGACATGATACAGATGCGCAACCTGTCCATCGATCCCCATTTCTACAACCGCCGCATGGGTCTGCACAAAAAGGGCATCGGCATGTACCGCATGCTGCAACGGGTGAAACGGGAATTCCCCCGCATCCAGTTCGGTTATTTCAACCGGACACGGGAGAACTTCTATCCGCCGGATATGGAAAAGAGCTGGCCCATCGACTGATCATACCGAGTCGCAATCAAACGATTACGTCGTTGGCATCGTCGGGTGCTCCTCAACGTACGTTGAAGTACGCCTGCGTCACCCCACTCCTCGCCGCCTAGTACTCATTTTGATTGCAACTCGGTATCAATCAGGGCACATAGGCTACAGTCCTCCACGCAAAAATTTTTTCGCACCATCGATTTTTTTCCTAAAGTTTCTTTCCTGCCTGCCGATATATTCCATAGAGCTGAAATATAAATATTTTCGCCTTCGACTGCCCTCTTCCACAAGGCTCATCTTTACTGGCTGAGAAAATGTGGTAAGTGATTCATTTTTCCTCCTCTTAAGACAAGAGGGGGTGGGGGGGAGTCATGAAGACCGGGGATGTAACCCCTCCTGTCCTCCCCTTACGTAAGGGGAGGGACGCTTTGTTACGCGAAGTCCATGAATAACCAGCTGTCGACATTGCGGTGTCCAGGAAAACATGTGGGATGTCATGAGCATACGTGGAGAGGGCTCCACTGAGGAGCTGGTGAGGGAGTGCGGACGATTGTTCCTTATCAGGATGTGAATCAACCCCGGCGCCGCCATTGACCTTCCGGCCGCAGCGGGTACGATAGGAAGTATACGATGTATCGTCTCAACAGAATTTTCGGCACAAATGCTAACGGAGCAAAAAAAACGGCAATGACGCTTCCGATTAAGGCCGGACGGTTTATCGGCCAGATACTGGTTGACGGCGGGTTTCTTACCGTCCGAGACCTGGAACTGGCGCTGGAAGAACAGAAGAACACCAACGATCTTCTGGGGCAGGTGCTGACCAGGATGGGGGTTCTTGACCCGACCGACCTGAAAGCCGCCCTTTCGGTTCAGGAACACCTCGGAAATCTGGAGGACGCGGTCAAGGCGGCGGCGGGCGTTCGCCGGATGCTCGGCACGCTTCTCCTGCAAGCCGGACACATAAGCGAAGAGCAGCTCGAACGGGCGCTTGCCGAACAGAAAAGAAGCGGCGAAAGGCTCGGGGAAGTCTTCGTCCGCTTAGGATATCTCACGGAAAAACAACTGAGTGCCCTGCTCGACTTTCAACAGGGCCAATGTGAAGCGCAATCGGCCGCCGGCCCGTTGAGACTGGGTGACATCCTGGTATCCGCGGGCCATATTACCCGCAAACAGTTGGATGAGGCCCTCCGCAAACAGACGCTTTCCAGGAAAAGACTCGGCGAGGTTCTCATCGAAGAGGGGTACGTCGAGCCCGTGCATGTGAGACACAGCATACATCTGCAACAGAAGCTTCTGACCGCCGTACTGGTCGCAATCCTTTCCCTGGCTTCCATGCCGGATGCGGAAGCGGCCCCGAAGGCGGCAAGCGCCCAACTGAAGGTGAGCGCCACGGTACTGCCCTATACTTCCCTGAATGTTTCCAACCGGGCGCGGACGGTCGAGATCACGGAATCCGACATCTCCCGCGGCTATGTGGATATACGGGCTGCATCATCCGTAGAGGTCAGCACCAACACCAGGGAAGGATACTACCTGTCGTTCGAGTGTTTCGACTCGTCCTTCCGGCAGGTCCGTGTCGACGGCCTGGGCAGGGCGACCACGATCGCTTCCGGTTCAGGGATTGTTCCCATGCCGCACAGCGGAAAAGTGGTGCGCATGGAGCTCAGCTATCGTTTCATCCTGGCGGAAAACGCGAAACCGGGCTCGTACCCCTGGCCCATGACCATCTCGGTGATGCCGATGTAAGCGAGGACGCAGGTGGCAAGGCTGAAGACTGAAGGCTGAAGCATCCGGTTTTTGTATGATTTCAGGTTTTCCTTACGGCCTTCGGCCTTCAGTCTATCAACCTGACTCGTTATACTGAAAAACCGTACATCACGAAATTTTCCAGGCAGAGCTGCGCGACCGCGCGTTGCCGGGGCCTTGCGGTGTGGTGTGCCTTTTTTGGGCACAGGATGTGACAATATTTTGTACACATCTATTCTAATGAAGTTTATCACACTATTTACCTACCCTTCTAAACCCCCATATTTACAGCTATTTCAGCAACACCATCCATGAAATTCATCCAATAATTAAATTTGGCACAACGAATGCTTTAACCAGCTTCATCGCTGTTCAATTTTCATTAACCTGTTTATTTTTTGAACAGCAACAAAAATTTTTCTACTCTCCGATAAAGGCACAGCCAGGGCAACCTGGTGTCGCAAAGTTACGGTCCGCGATCCTGTCGCGGACGGCCGAACCGCCGAAGAGAGTGTGATTATCCGGGTCTTGTGCCCGTCCATAATTGCGCCCGCCTTCGGCAACGAAAGGCGGTTTTTTTGTAAGCGCGAGTAAAAGTCAAACCTAACTCCGATAAAGGCAAAACCGGAGTAATCCGGTGACGCAAAGCCACGGGTCCGAGCCGTTTTCAACGGCGGACAGCCGGGTTACCGAAGAGCTTGCGGAGTCAGGCACAGCAACGGCATGTATCATGCCCTGCGTTCAAACGCCCATCTCCGCGAATGAGATGGGCGTTTTTGTTTTGACCACTAACAGCACACGAAAAGGAGGAAGAAAACATGAAGAAAGTATTGGCAATCATAGCGGCAGCGGCAGTACTGGCGATGGCGGGAACGGCGATGGCTGCAACGACGACAACCAATCTGACGGTCAGCGCGACAGTGGATTCGGTCTGCACGGCATCGACAGTCACAAACATCGACTTCGGTACACTCAATCCTCTCACAGATCCTGCCACCAGCAACACCGCGACAAAGACCGGAGCAACACGAGGCGAGATCAGAGTCGCGTGTACCGCAGGCACTTCGTACACGTTTTCGGCTGACAATGCACCCGTGATGACGAGAAGCGGGGGTTCGGAAACGATCGCGTATACCCCCGTTCTCCCGACGCCGCTAGCCGGAAGTGTTCTCGGGACAACGTACAATGTCGACGCACAGGTGCAGAAAACGGCATATGATGCCGCGCCGGCGGGCGCTTACCAGGGAACCCTGACCGTCACCCTAACCTACTGATCACTCCGGACACGTACATATGGAATGGAGGGGGGGGGGGGACCTCCCCCTCTCACTTTTTCTCTTCAATCAACCCATGAAGGATAGCGGATACATGCGATGTAAAGCGTTCTTCACAATTCTGCTCCTGGCGGCAATTTCATCTCTTGCGATTGTTCCTGTCCCCGCTTTCGGGGCTACGACAACGAATCAGATGCAGGTTTCTGCCATCATTCTGGACAGAGGGCACTGCTCCTTTGAAACACCCGGACCGTACCTTATCAACTTCAACCCGGCCCTCAACCCCTTCGCCCCGGTTGAGCGGAACGCGAGCGTAACCTTCAGGGTCAGATGCCGCGGCATCGGCCACGGCGGCTCGACCGTAATCGTTACCCGGTCCGAGTTTAACCAACTCTATCTGGAAAAAGATTCGGACACGATTCCCTACAACCTGAATCTTCCCACAAGCAGACCGGTTACCAACAACACCCCGGTTGATATTACCGTAACCGCCACCATCCCCGCAAACTCCTATAGTAACGCCCCGGCCGGTAGCTACAACGACACGATAACCATCAATATCGAACCCTGAATCGGCCCTTCCTCTGCGGGTTGGTTCCCACAGCCGTCAATTTGTCTTGACGGCAGTGGACAAATACCGCTATTTGTAGGCTTTCTGATTCAACTGCTCAATCCGGGGAATCAAATATCACTTTTGCCCGCAAGGAGTAATTAAATGTTCAACAGGGGTTTTTTCGATAAGCGCAGGGGTAGCTCTCCTTCACTTCTTTCCTTTGCATTTCTGGCGCTCTGCACCGTCGTAACTGTCCTATCCGCTTTCCCGGCTCAGGCCGGAGAGTGGAGGGTATATCCCATACGTCTTACCTTGGAACGGGGAGCGAGAATAGGAACTCTTACCGTTCAGAATGACGGGGACACTCCCATGAACTTCCAGGTTAAGGCCATGGAGTGGTCCCAGGATGCGGAAGGCAAGGATCTCTATGCGGAGACGAAAGAGCTGATTTTCTTTCCAAAACTTCTCATGATACCTCCTCACGAGGAAAGGGTAATCAGGCTGGGTCTCAAAGGACCCGCAGGAGGGGCAAAGGAAAAAACATACCGGCTTTTCGTGGAGGAGATATCACCCCCCCGCAAGGACTCCAATGAGGGAGGAGCAACGGTTGCCGTAAACATTCGCTTCGCGGTTCCCATTTTCGTGCCTCCTGCAAAAGAAGAACCCGCCGGCGAGATGCTGAAGACATGGATAAACAATGGAATCGTCAGCGCGAGCCTGCGGAATACCGGAAACGTTCACTTCCGCATTCCTTCCATACTGTTCCGGGGGAAGGATTTCAAGGGGAACGAGACCTTCAACCAAGCGGTGGACGGTTGGTATCTTCTCAACGGCACGACACGCTCATTCTCGACGCGGATGTCCGCGGAAGCCTGTAAGAAGACCAAACTGATTGAAGTGGAAGCCGCAACCGACCGCAAGATAGTCCTCAAAGGGAGCCATACGGTAGACGGAAATCAATGCAAGTAGCACCGGCGCCTGTCAATTCTGTACTCGCCCCCCATCACGTGTCCGGAGATTACTGACCACTATCGAGCATGCAGATTCTATCTCATGAAACGACGCCGAGATCCATCCGTCAAAGACTCGTTGTGTACGGATGTTATGGCTTCGTCCGTTTTTTGATTGCATGCTGCGCTCTGATCCTTGTTTTTTCATCCGTTGTCCGCGCTGAACAAATAATCGCCCTCCTGACCGTAAATGGAGAAAAAAAGGGAGAGATATTCGTCCACCGTACCGAAAGCGGTGATTTCCTCCTGCGCGCCGAGGACCTCAAGGACGCCGGGCTCAGCGAAACTCCCGGGTCGCTAATCCGGCAAGACGGCGAACCCTTTGTTTCCCTTCGCTCCATGGCCGGGCTTTCCTTCAAGTTTGACGAAAAGACTCTCACCCTAAACATCAACGCCGCCCCATCGCTCTTCCCCCGAAACTATATAGACTTTGCCGGGCAACCGGTGAGAAATGTATACTATCCAAAGGAATCGAGTCTTTTTCTTAATTACGGCCTTCAGTATCAGGCAGACGGCTTCTCCTTCCAAGGCCTAAACCTGACCAATGAAATTGGTATCCGACGGGGAGAGTATCTTTTCCTTACCGATACCCTCTATACCAAGGATTCAACCCGGAATGATTTCGTCCGGCTGCACACAAGCGTCATACGCGACGACAGTCAGAAACTTACGCGTGCAACCTTCGGCGACCTGTTCGCTTCCTCGGGTTCACTCGGAAGCAGCGTAAATATGGGAGGTGTCGGCTTTTCAAGAGTATTCGGCATGGACCCGTACCTGATAACCTATCCCTCCCTTGATATCGTCGGGCAGACATCTCTTCCATCAGAGGTCGATATCTATGTAAACGGCATAAAGGTCCGTACTGAACGAATATCGCCGGGAGAGTTCCAGTTGAGAAACTTTTTCGCATACGGCGGTGCTGGGGTTGTAGAACTGGTGGTCAGAGATTCTTTTGGAAGAGAGCAGAGATATCGTTACCCATTCTACGCAGCCGACAACATACTGCTGAAAAAAGGTCTGCACGATTTCGGTTACAATATCGGCTTTCTGCGAGAAAGATTCGCCTCTGAAAGCAACCGATATTCGAGACCGGCCTTGGTCGCCTATCACCGCTACGGACTGAGCGATTTTTTCACTCTGGGCTTTCGAGGAGAGGCCACGAATGATGTTTTCAACGCTGGTCCCCAGACTGCGGTGAACCTCTGGTCCTTCGGCATACTTAACCTGTCGTTGTCGGGAAGCGCCGGAGACAAGACAGGTTTTGCCACGGATATTTCCTACTCGTATCAAAACGGGAGATATAACGCCAGACTCTTCTACCAATATTTTTCACATCGCTACGGACTCATTTCCTCGAACACTTCAACACAGCTACAGAACTATTGCGCGGGGGCCGATTTCGGTTTCACGCACCCCAGTCTCGGGTCCCTTTCCCTTGACCTTTCGACCCAGAAAATATACGACGGATCGAGAAAAAATGTCGCAACCATTGGATATTCAAGAAATTTTTTCGGCTCGATCACCTTGAACACCACGTTCAGCATGACCCGCGATTCCACACTAGGTCATTCAAACACCTTCAACATCACTTTAACATATACCCCGAAAACGAATATGAGCGTCTCCGCGCGCCATGAGTCAACTCAAGGGAAAGAGACGGAATCATTCCAGATTCAACAAAACCCACCCCTGGGAGAGGGTATCGGTTTCCAAGCGCTTGTGCAGAGAGACCGGAGGGACGGGCAGCATGATACCTACACGGTTAATCCCATGCTCCAGCTCAACGGTCGCTATGGCATTCTTCGGGGAGAAGTCAGTGCTTCCCAGGCTGACGGAAGATGGGATACACAAAATCAACTCAGCGTATCAGGAGCACTCGTGCTGCTTGACGGTGTGGTCAGTCTGACACGACCGGTCACTGACAGCTTCGCAATGGTCAAAGTAGGGGATATAGAAGGGGTAACGGTTCGAGCAGGCGGTCAAGACATCGGAAAGACTGACTCATCGGGAAAGGTGCTCCTCACAAACGTAAGCTCCTACAACAACAACCTGATCTCAATAAATGACAAGGAAATTCCGATTGAGTATTATTATCCCGTAAGCCAGAAATATGTTTCACCTCCCTTGCGCGGAGGGGCTTGCGTCGGGTTCGTCGTTAAGCGAATGCAGCCTGTTACCGGAACGCTTCACATAAACATCAACGGTGAGGTGAAACCTGTTGAATTTTTCGAGGCCGAAATGCAGGTCGATGGTAAAACGGTACCCTTTCCGACCGGAAAGGGAGGAGAATTTTATATTGACCTCAGCCAGACTGACGAGTTCAAGAAGAAGGCAGCGGTAGAGGAGAAATCCTGTTCGTCGGTTACAACGGACTCAAGCACGTTCCTGAAGCCCGGCACCTATCGTGCTTCTGTACCCTATGAAGCACGTCGGTACACTTTCCAACTGACAATTCCCGATTCTACGGATCCAATCATCGATTTGGGCCAGATTATCATTAAAGCTCCGCCCTGATCATGCGTCGCGCTGCCCGGCGACCTGATGTCGGAAATCAGAATCCGGATTCGAACCAATCATTACATCTACGAGGAGGAAAAACGACATGAATATACTCTTGAGGGTTCTTCCAGCCGCCTTCCTTATCCTGCTGTCCATTGACACTCACGCGTTTCACTGCAACGTTTGGACATCACCCGTCAGTTTCGGCAACTATGATGTATTCTCTGCATCCCCACTCGATACAACCGGCACAATCACCATCGAATGCAACATAAAAGAGATGGAAAAAAAGCCCATGCCGGTGACAGTCGCCATAGACAATGGAGGCACGAACAGTTTCTTTCCAAGACAGATGCGGCGAGCCGGAGGCGGTGTCATGAATTATAACCTTTATATCGACTCGTCACGATCGAACATATGGGGAGACGGGAGCAGCAACACATCGACCTTTACCGGCAATATATTCAGGAATGAAACCCGAACCTTGACCATCTACGGCAGGATTCCGCCGCGGCAGAACCTGACGGCGGGAGCTTACAGCGATTCTTTGGTGGTGACCGTGACCTGGTAAGTCCTTTGGGGAGAATCACATCTCCACGAAGTAATTTGTCCAGGCATCGTGGATGGCTTCCTTGGTGAGGGCGGGAGGGCGCCGATAGTAACGGGCGCTCACGATGATCTGCTCGATGATGTCGCGGGGGTGGCAGGCGTTCAGCTTGATGTTGTCTTTCCGGTAGTAGTTTTCCATCAGGTAATCGAAGGTCTCCAGGTTGAACTCGATATCGTTGAGCTTGCAGAGCATCCGGAAGATCGCCTCGTATTCCCGCTCCGACGGATGGTCAATCTTGATCTTGTAGGGGATTCTCCGCAGGAACGCCTCGTCGACGAGATGTTTCGGCTCCAGGTTGGTGGAAAATATCGTCAGCATATCGAAGGGAATGGCGAACTTCATGCCGGTGTGCAGCGTCATGAAGTCAATCCGCCGGTCCAGGGGGACGATCCAGCGGTTGAGGAAGTGCTGCGGCTCCATCTGCTGCCTGCCGAAATCGTCCGCGATAAAGATGCCGTTATTGGCCTTCATCTGGAGGGACGCCTCGTAGTACTTGGAAATGGGGTTGAAGTCCAGATCGAGCATCCGCAGGGTCAGCTCGCCGCCGGTTATCACCACCGGTCTCCTGACAAGTATCCAGCGTTTGTCAACCGATTCGTCATCCTCCGCACGGACAGGGGTGTGATTGACCGGATCGAAAACCGTGATAATCTCTCCGCCCACGGTCAGCGCGTAGGGAATATAGACCGTATCCGGAAGGAGCCTGCTGATGGTTTCCGCGATCGCCGTCTTGCCGTTGCCCGGGGGGCCGTAGATGAACATCGCCTTGCCGGAGCTGATGGCGGGGCCGAGCCGCTTCAGTACGGATTCGTTGAGAACCAGATGCGAGAAAGCCTTCTTGACACGATCCTCGCTGATGATGGTGCTCTTGATGGTCTGGGTCTCCACCATGACGCGGTATTCTTCCAGAGAAACAGGGGCGGGCCCCACGTACCGGCACAGGTCCAGCAATTCGGCGGCGCGATTCTTTCCCGTATCGCTTATCTTGAAGGTATACGTAACCGCCGCGTAGCCGGTTCCCCCTTTCACCTCGATAAACTTGTCCCGCCGCAGACTCTCCATGGCCGACTCGATGACCGGAAGGGAGAGCTTGACCCGTTCGGAAAGATCGGAGATCCTGAAATCTCCCATGAACAGGATGTGCTTCATGAGCAGATCGGCAATCTGGGAAGGTTCAAGGCCGGTATCGGCTATAGTCATAGGAACGGCGGGATTTCTGCGAAAAAAGGTATCCAGCGTCTCGGCATCAATATAGCCGAGGGCGATCAGGTTCTCGCCGAGTCGTCCACCGCTCGTCTTCTGCCTCGCCAGGGCCTTTTCCAGTTCTTTCGCCGATACGATGCCGTCTCTGACGAGCTTATCCCCCAGTTGACTCATTTTCTCTCGTCTCCCCTTCTCGTTTTTTCTCCGGCATACATCCGACGTGCGCAGGGGAATCAGTCTCATCCCCAAACCCTTGTCGGGTCACGGCCCCATATACGGTTTCAGGCGATGATGCGCCCTTTTATGGAGGATATTTTTCAGCGCCAGAAAAACATCCGGGTCCATCCCCTCGAACTCAAGCGCTATGCCGGAATGTTGGGCACGGGTAACAACACCGCGCAGATGTATGTGCGGGCAGAGTGACGCGATCGGAATTGTCAGTTCAACTTCCACCTTTTCTCCCACGGGAACGGTCTCGTGTGTCAGCACGAACATGCCGTGTATGCTCATGTTCTGAGAGGATGCCGCAAAAGAACGATCTTTTGATCTAACGAAAACCCTGGCTTGTAAAGGTAACCGGGCAAACCGCCTCTGTGTTGAGCTCACGCATCTCACCCCCTTTTCTGACGGTCACACGGCGACCCGTTTCTCATAAGAAGAGTGTATCACCAGTACCTCTCCATTCAAGCAGGGGAATCCGGAAACTATTGGAATTCCCGCCAGACAAGCCCCGTTTCCGTGTTGAACCTCGTTGTACTGTCGGAATCCTCCATGGTTCCGGTAAAAGACGACTCGTCATCCCAGAAGATCCCGTCGGGCATGAGTATCCGGGCAAGCAGCGCTCCATCCCGAAGCGTCCGTCTCCCCAGATTCCTGGTTATCGCTCCGCTTCCCTTTTCATGAATCTTGACCACGAAGGCCGCCGTTACCGGCCTGCCGTTCGCCGATCGAACCGTCAGGTCGTAGACGCCCTCCTCCGCGATCTCGATGGCCGCCTCATGAACATTGAGTTTCGTCCGCGCCCTCTTGAGGGAAACGCTCCGCGAATTCCGCGCCTCCCCCCTGTTCATCGGCCTGTTTCGACGCGCCTTGCGGAATTCACGGAACACCGCCTCCACCTTGATGTCCTCTTCACCGGTGATGACGATTTTCAGGTCGCCGGCGAGCGGAGGCACAAGGATGGCCCGTGGTTTTTCCGGAGAGGCCGGGGACGGCTTTCCTGGAGCAGATTCGGTGGTCTTTTCTTTCACGGGCGACACCGAGGCGGACGCTGCCGGCCGTCTCAACTCGATTACCGGGGAGATTGGGACGGCAGGCGGTTTTTCCTTCGTTTCCATCGTGGGAAGGGGCCCGACGGGCAACGGTTCCGCTTTTGGTTGAATCCTGCCGGGGGCTCTGACGGGCGCCGGCTCCGGTCTCGGAATCGGGTGATGCGAAGTGTCGACCCGTAGCGCAACCCTCGGCGCCGCCGGCGCCGTCCTCTCCCTCGGGATTTCGACCGTTCGGACGGGAGGCGGAGAGGGGTGAGGAAGGGACGGGACGGGAGCAGGAACAGGAGAAGATGGCCGATTTTCTTCCGCCGCGATTTTCGGGAGAGGCCCCGCTGCGGTGGCGACGCGCAGCGGGGCCGGAGCAACCGCGGCGGGTTCACGGACAGGCGTTCGCGTTTCCGCTACTCTTTTTACCACGGACGACGACTGTCGCAGCTGGATAGTCTGCTCTTTGACTACGATTTTCGTCGCCGCTATAGCGCCTTTTTCCGAGATGGAAGGCTGGAACTCTTTCACCGTCCTTGTTATCGTGACGTTTCCAGCCTTTTCAGGGGCAGGGTCCGGGGAGGCCGGACTCTTTTTCACCTCGACAGTAACCGCCTGTTGGGGCGCCGGGACGGGGGGATCGGTCCGCTTCTCGGCAACAGTCTTCTTCTCCGGAGCCGGTTGTTCCGCGGCGGCAGGCATCTTCTTCTCCGGAGCGGCAACGCTAACAGCGGGCGCAGCCACGGCCTGGTCGATTGGAGGAGAAACAGCGGTAGACGCTTTCGTATCCAACGGCTTCGGCATGGGCTGCTGCACAACCTTCGGGGGCGACGGTTTTTCCGGAACGGGGCCGCCTGTTTCCGGCAGGTACTGGATCACCGCCCGCTGATCCGGGCTCTTCTGGGCTGTGCTGAAGGTCCTGTATACGGGAATCTCACTGTCTTTATCGACTATCTCGACCACCTTGCCGCCGAACCTGCTGATCACCATCTCGGCATCGGCCTCCTGTGAGGGCGCAGCCGACGCCTGAGGAGTCTGCATCTTAACGGACCGGGCCGGAGCAGGCCCCGCTGGATGGGTCTTGGAAGCCGCGGCGGGAAGCAGGGGCGGCGGCAGAGCACCCTGCCTGTGTTTCGCCGTTTGTTTTCCCCTGTGGGAGGACTTCACCTCGCGTGAGCTGATTGGGGACGCGACCTTCTCACCTGCCTGAACTGTTTGAGACACCGCGGGCTGCCGCGAGTCGGAAGCGGAAAGGGAGAACCAGACCAGCTCGAATTGTCCGGAATCGCCCGTAAATGGCTGGAAGATGCGGGTTGCGGCAAGGACGATGAACAGCGCTCCGTGGAGAAGGACGGAGGCGAGGAAGGACAGGCAGAGAAAGAGGGTGTCGTCCCGTTGGAGGAGCCAGAGCGTTGGAGCCGCCGAAGAAACGGAAAGTCTTTCGGAAAGTGCCGGCGAATTTTCTGTTGGCGTTTCCCTCATAAATGAACCTGAATAGTACTAATCTACCGCTAAACGCAACCAATCCTTTGGGCGTTTGCCAGTTCGTGCAGTTGCGGTAACGAGCCGGGAGAACAACGACCGTCCCTGCGAGATCGAAACGCCTGTTGAAACGGTATTGATAATCACCAAGGTAACGGTGAGCATATTTCTCAAAGTCGAAGGCATGGTAAGTCCCATTTATTGCGGTCTTCAAGTTGCCAAGGATGGTGTTGACCCAAGTAAAACACTCCATCTTGCTACTCTTGCATTTGCCGACAATGTTCTGCTCATGGATACAACCAGCTTCAGTTACCGCCGTAAAACAGGCTAGTACCTTGTAACATCAATAGATTCGCAAAACTCCCCCTCCCTTGATGGGAGGGGGTTGGGGGGAGGGTGAATCTTCAAGCAGCGAATATCCTGGAAACTCCCCCTCTCCCTAACCCTCTCCCACCAGGGGAGACGGAATTATTGCTGAGTAGATTTAAGTGTTACTGGGTACTAGGCCATCTGAGACGACTGTTGTAGAGGGAACCAGCTTTTGACTGGCCCACTCTTTCATCTCCTTCTGGCTAAAGCCCCTTACCGGCGAGAAGACGGCATAGATTGGATTTTTCTGGTTGTTTGTCTGGACTGCAGCCACAAACGGAATCTTGTTCTCGGAGCCACGACCTCTTTTTCCCCCTTCAATCTCTCCACCAAGGTAGGCATCGTCAACTTCGACCCGGCCTGAGAGCTTGGTTTCACTTTCACGTTCATACATGACCTGCATGAGCTTGTGCTTCAGCAGGATAGCTGATGCCGAGATGGCGTCTCAGTTCCAGGGTTGATACATTGTTCTTGTTCTGCGTTAGAAAGAACATGGACTGAAACCAAATGGTCAGAGGAAGTTTCGTTGAGTGAAAGATGGTATCCTCAGTCAACGATGTCCGGGTCCGGCAGCCACAACACTGAAATATTCTCAGCCCGTTTCTTCGACATCTGTAGTGTTGGCTACTGCTGCATTTTGGACAACGAAACCCTTCCGGCCAGCGAAGATCCTCAAGGGCTGCTTCACACTGCTGTTCCTGGCCATACCTGGCGAGAAATTGATTCAGGCTCATGCCCGGTTGAAGCTGGATCCAATTCTTCTTCACGGCGCACCTCCTTTCCTGGAGATGCCGTAAAGACACCATGGGGATATGACGGAATATGTCGCATCCGCTCGTCAGCGGGAGATTAGTACTACTCAGGTAAATGAATGACTCGACAAACCTTGCAAATATTTTTAAGATGGGTTCCAATCGCAAGCAAACGATTACCAGTGTTTCAGACCAATACTCCGCAAACGCTCTCTTGTCCTCGACACGATTTTTATCAGTTCATTCCGAAAAATCATGAAAAGAGCCGGAATGTAGACGAAGTGAACCACCATGTGCCACGATCCGGAATGTTGCATGCCCTTCTGCCAGAGCCAACCGTATATCATGCTCACAAGAAAACTAAACCAGGAACCGGCAAGAAGAAAACATAGCTGCGGAAACGTTTCCGGAATAAAAAATATCATAAGTTGGTCATACCAAAGTCGCTGTGGAAGTACCGACATGGCGGCCAGCAACCGACTCCTCCTGTCCCGCCACTTGTACATGGATGCAAGAAGCAGGAAACCTGCTCCGAAAAAAATGGGGGCCTTTCCCTCATAGCAGGAAAAATTCCCATGCGTCAACCAATCCAGCAACCAGGAAGGATACACTGCAAAGCACAAAAGAAGATATAGAATAGTTACTAGTACATACCTCATCTTCCAATCGCCGGATGCGCAGAGCATCAGCCCTATGTGCGGCTTGAAACAAGCTACAGACAAAAGAAATCGCATGAAATACGCGGAACAGAGTAACGGCACGATTTGGACACCGTACAGCGAGAGTATATAGGGCGGCGACAGCAGAACAAGCAGTCTCCAGGGCTTTCCATCGTGGAGAAGCGAACAGGCGAACACTGCCGAAACAATCCCGAAAAATACCGGACCCGCAAGAAAGAGAGGAAGCAGAGAGATCGGGTATAGTGCGAGTATCATCGTAAATGGATAGGGGGTTACTGGTGTATTGTTGAAATATTGCCCTCCGTACACGGGTCGTCCCGCCACAAAGTTATTCAGGCTGAACAGGGGAGGAAGCAGATCCCCCAGGTGAGCGCCCTGATACAGCGTGGAAACGGGCAACAGATATACCCCTGTTCCCGCAAGAATACCTATTGACAGTGAGAGAATGATTTTACGGGCTGTGGTCATTGGCAATCGAAATTCCGGACCCTTCATGCACAACCTTCCTCGCCGGAATCGGCTGTGCGCCAAACCGTCCTTCACCGAAAGGAGCACCATGATCAACGGACAGAAAATAGTTGTTGTGCTACCCGCCTACAACTCAGCCGGGACACTGGAGAAAACGTATCGCGAGATCCCGTTCGAGATTGTGGACGATGTTATTCTGGTGGACGACGCAAGCAAAGACAGGACAACGGAAGTTGCTGAATCTTTGGGAATACGCACCATTATCCATCCCCGAAACATGGGGTACGGCGGAAACCAGAAAACATGCTATCACGCGGCACTCGAACTTGGAGCGGATATCGTCGTCATGCTCCATCCCGATTATCAATATACTCCGAAACTCATTACGGCAATGGCATCCATGATCGCATATGGAGAATTCGATGCCGTCCTGGCTTCGCGTATCCTCGGCATAGGCGCACTGAAAGGGGGAATGCCCTTGTACAAGTATGTGGCGAACCGGCTCCTGACCTTCGTGGAAAACCTGCTCCTGAATCACAAGCTCTCCGAATACCATACGGGATACAGGGCCTACACCCGTCGAGTACTGACACAACTACCACTTGAGATGAACTCGGACGACTTCGTGTTCGACAACCAGGTGATTGCACAGCTTATATGGTTCGGCTTTCGCATCGGCGAAATTTCCTGCCCGACCAGATATTGCGCCGAGTCGTCGTCCATCAGCTTCGGCCGGAGCGTGACGTACGGGCTCGGGGTGCTCCGCACGGCGCTCCAGTTCAGACTGTGCAGGATGGAACTCCTCAAAAGCCCTCTCTTTCCCCTGAGAAATGACCTTTCAGGTTGAACCGATATCAGGGATGACTTTTTCATTCAGGTGAGGACGCGGATCGTCCCTATGGTCACTCAAGCGTGCCATCTTCTCCGCCATTTGAAAGACCTGAAATTAGATACAGTCGTATGGCAGCGACGATACCGCACACTATCAGCAACGGAACCGGAAACAAGCCCACCGTGCTTTTCTCGGCATAGTACCTGCGCGTCCACCAGTAATCGAGAACATCGGCACCTCGCATCCCGGCCGGTTCATACCTGTCGTTCGCCCTCCTCGAAAGAATCGAATACAGCATCTCGGCATGTCCCAGTATCGGGCTCAATCTCCAGTCGAAATAGGTCTCCGGTGAAGGCTCCACGATGGGCCGAACGCCGACTCCCTCGACAACCGTAAACGGAACTTTCCTGACGGAATGAAGATACCTGAAGTATCCACGCATACTAATAGACATTCCCAGCAGTTGAACCACTATTCCACAGGCAAGCAAGGAATAGACAACCGCACTTCCCCACCTTCTTTTCATCCTGTTACGTCCGTCGAGCAACTCGGCAATCGGTATCACGAAGAAGGGGGTGAGAGCAAGGAGATAACGCGGCCCCCATGCCCAGTCTCCGTGCCAGTAGATATTCTTCGCGTAAAAGAAAATGAAGACCATCATCGTACAGGAAAACCCCGCGGCAATTGCCGGGTGATTCTTCCAGAATGACCTGATTGAGAAAAAGAAAAGTATTGTAACGGGAGAATAATAGAAAAAACCCTTACCGGGACTCGCAATGAGGCCGGCAAGGCCGTCGGCAAGGGGAGTGCCGCCGAAGAAGTCGATTCCCAGCCTGCGTGCCATCAAGGCATAACCGGATTCGAACGGGGAACCGAAACGATAGTTGTTATACCAGAAGAACATGGAGACAAAAGGAATCATCGCACAACAGAAAGGAACGATCCCTCCGGCAATAAGTCCGGATGCCTTCAGTGCATCATTCCTTTTGAGACGGCTCGCAACGAGCATCAGCAGCAACGGCGGCACGATAAGAATCGAATTGCCCCTTGTAAGAAACGCCATCCCCAACGACATTCCTGAAATAAGGATATATCCGGTTCTCCCGGAGACAAGGAAACGATGCATCTCGAAAAAGGAGAGCAGGATGAAAAATGTCTCCAGGGCGTGATCGCCCGGGTCCTTCGCATAATACAGGGCCAAGGTGCCGAAGCCGTACAGGATAGAAACAAGGACGGATGAACGTCGAGAATAGCCGAGGCTCAGTGTGAACAGAAACACCAGCGACACCGTGGCCACGGAGAAAAGAGGGTTCAACAGCATCACCGGATTACATGGCTGGACTCCAAATATCTTTCCCAGCAGGTACAATGGAAGCGACAGCAGCACCGACCCGATGCCGAACCACGAATACTCTCTTCCATCGGCGCCTGTCATCCCCATCCCCGCCGGAACATTCAGGTCATGCCTTTCGAGTATCGATGCGACCACCTCAAGCCGCAAACCTCCAACATCGGAATTCTGCATACCCGAAGCTGTCAACAGGTACACGGACACGAACAAGGCAATGATATAAAAAATGACGCAGGTATTGCCGCATGTCTCTTTTGAATCCGTCAGCAATGATGACAAACTTCTTTTTTTCATAAAATGGCTCTTCGAGGGCTCGGGATTCCGTGCATGCCGGTCGATTACCGCTCTCCATCCTGCCTACCGCCCGTCTCCCTGTGCGCAAGATTGTACTTCAGGATGCACCAGATGGCCCACACACCGTCCTTCCAGTTGATCTTCTTTCCTTCAGCGTAGGTGCGGCCTGAATAAGAGATCCCAACCTCGTAGATACGACAGTTCAGCTTGGAAATTTTCGCCGTTATCTCCGGCTCGAACCCGAAACGGTTTTCGCGCAAGGAAAGGCCTGCCACAATCTCTTTCCTGAAGACCTTGTAGCAGGTCTCCATGTCCGTCAGGTTCAGGTTTGTCAGCATGTTGGACAACAGGGTCAGCATCCGGTTTCCGATGCTGTGCCAGAAAAGCAATACCCTGTGAGGCTGACTCCCCACGAACCGTGACCCGTAGACCACGTCCGCCTTCCCGGCAAGGATGGGCGCCAGAAGTTTCGGGTATTCGACGGGATCGTACTCCAGGTCGGCATCCTGAATGAGCAGGATGTCTCCGGTCGCGGCCTCGAATCCCGAGCGTATGGCTGCGCCCTTCCCCCGGTTCCGGTCATGAAAAAGGCATGTCAGGCTCCCTCCCCTCTCCTGTTTCAGCCGCTGAACCACGTCCCGGGTTCCATCGGTCGAACAGTCATCAACGATAATAATCTCCTTGTCAAGGGGAAGGGACACGGATTCGACCCGCCGGAGAACAGTCTCGATTGTCGCTTTTTCGTTGTACACGGGAATGATGACCGTCAGCTTCAGTGTCCGATTTTCTCCGTTTTTCCGTTCCTTCACTCCGTGCCCCCTCCGTGCTTTCTCTGCCACAGGGTGACCCGACCCTCTTCCATGACAAGGGTGAAATCCTCCTTCAGACGCTCCCTGTCCTGTGAAGCAACCTCCCATCCCAGCACATAACGAATAGCAGGGAATTCCGACCAATCGACCAGAGACGGAGCAAGCTCTATCAGACCCGACCTCGGTCGGCCTGGTGCTCCGGGGTTGAAGCGAACGGGAAAGTGAGGCGCGACGGCTTCATAATTTCCCGCGTCCACGCACCCCTTTTCCATCCCGTAATAGGAAGCCGCGTGCAGGAGCGGATCTATTCTCGACCAGGAGGCGTTCGGATACTTATGGGAAACAATCCAGGATCCCTGCGGGATTTCCGCCTTCATGCCCGCGAGATACTCCTCTACATGAAGACTCTCCCCGTGCAGGATGAACCCGTTGACTACCAGGAAAAGCAGAGCCACCCCCGGAAAAAGCACTCCCTGAAACCGGGCGATGAATCCGGTTGCGGGAACCGTGAGCAGCGGGAGCGCCAGGAGAAATACGACCCACGGCAGGCGCTGATTGAACAGGCTGCCGCCGGCGAAGTTGTCCGGCGCAATGAAATATACCAGCGTTACGGCAAGAACCGTCGCCATGACACAGCGACGCGCATCACGGCTTCTTTCGGCGTCGGGACGAGGAGCAGGCTGAGTCCGCATCATAGCGTACGCTACCACTGCGAGGACAACCCACGGAGCGATCTGCCAGACCTGAAATGTATCTAGTGAGAAGAGAAGAATCTCCACCGACAGCCAGGCGAAACGGGAGAGCGAAACCGTATACGGAAAGGTTGAACCGTGGGCAGTACTCGTTCCGGACAGGAAATCCAGCGCGATGATACTACACGGAACGGTTACGGCAACCAGTGCGAGAAGGTCGCGACATCTCTTCCCGCCCCGCCGGGAAGGTACCAGGGTCATGATGAAGAGAAAGAGCATGAAGATGGAGAAGGGGATGAGGTGGAGGTAGAAGAGGACACATCCGGAGAGGTTGAAGGCCAGTGCCTTCCGTAAAAGCGATTGCTCGCGCAGCGACCATGCCAAGGCCATGGAAAGGAGCATGCAGGGGACAGCCAGCGAATAGCTGTAAAATCCCATCATCACGGCATAGTTGAACAGCAGGGGAAACACGAGATAGGAAAGGGGAAACGGCCGGTTGCCGAACGAACGGAGAAAACAGGGGACGCTAACCGTCATCAGAAGGATATAGAGCGATAGAAATATCTTTTCCACGACACGAGGGGAAAAAAAGGCGAGCAGCGGATACGCCACTAGATGAAAGCCTAGATTGGGTGTGGCGCGCAGGTCGTGGATGAAGTGCTCTCCCCAGACCCGCCCGCCGTTCAGCAGGTCACGGAGGATGACCAGGTTGTAGAGATGGCTCGGGCCGTCCTGTGTGGGTAAGTACGGCAACGCCCAGACCAGCCCGAAGGAAAGCAGGAGCAGCACCCCATACGACCATGGGATGGTCCGAAAAACGGCAATGCTACCTTTCACGCCGCTCCCCCTGGCGGTCCGAGGGACCCGTTTTCATTCCATACCTCTTTATAATCGTCGAATTCGGCGCAGTATTCCGTATGAAGATAGACGCCACCTTGTCCCGATATATTAGGGACCAGTCTTTCCTCTCCCGCAGAAACCTGGAAAATCGTGAATCGGTATTGAAGAAGATCCAGTTGATCCGGTATTTGTCCAGTACCTTTTCCCAACCCTCTTCAAAATTCGTGACCTTGATGTACTCCTTCAATCTGTCCGTCCCATACATATCGGAACGGCCGTCGAAAAAAACCCTGTAGCGCGGCCATGCCGCATAAATCACATAGTCGCCGAACTCGTCGTTGCAGAACATGTTCCCCGGAAGGCTCTCCTGCTCCAGGAAGCGGACCGCGGCAATCGGTTTCGTTTTGGGGTCGAAGCCGTAGTGAACTGTTCCCATGGCGATAAACAACGCAACCACGATCCCCGCCGCAATCGGCCAGTGGATGCCCCCTGACGAGGCATCGACCGCAGAAATGTTCCGGCCTTTCTTCGCAAGCAGGCCGGCCCATCGTCCATCCGAGCCTTCGAGCAGAAGGTTTGCCCGACGTACCAGGATCGGCGAGGCGATGATGGCGAACAGCGGGATGTAGCGGACCGAATAGAGGGACATGTTAAGAAAAACCAGGAGAAGCAGAAGATCGGTCAAACGAAGTTTCTCCCGCGAAAGCGCAAGGAGGGCGACCAGTAGCAGGATAAGATATTTCAGGGGCGACGGTTCATGGAAATTGGGCGACATGAACTCGGTGACGCTGTCCATGATGAGTTTGTTCGAAACCAGGTTGAAGGGAAAGAGGAGGATATGCCAACCGTACGGGTTTACGCAAGACAACGCCAGACAGACCGCGGAGATTACGGCGAGAGCCTTCACACGCCGTCTCGCCGGATCCCGTATTTCGCTCGCGACCGAAAAGAACGCCGGTGCCTCTCCCGCAATGAATATCCCGAGAAGCAGGAATCCGGAAAGATAGCCCCCGTGCAGGTTGACCCATAACAGCATCAGCGGCGGCAGAAGATACAGTTGATCCCTCGTACCATCGCGGAACTCGTCGAGAATACGGTACCACACATAAAACAGGAGGAGAGAAAACACGTGAGGCCGTGCAAGCCAGTGAATCTGCGAGGCAGCCGTTGCCAGAAGAACAATGAACAGGGCGATCAGGATATTGCCTCCCGAGTCCCGAATCTTCAGGAAGAGCAGATAGAACGTCAGAGCCAGCAGAAAGGTGAACAGAAGAACGATCCCTGTTAGGCCGGTATAGCGGTGAACCAGGGCCATTATCACTTCCGAGAGCCATTCGTGGGCTGTCCAGGGGATTGGGGGGAAGTGATAGGAAAAGATATCGAAGCGTGGGATGGACAGGCTTCTCAGTATCCATTCCCCGGCCCGGATATGGTAGCCGGTATCACCGTCTCCGAGCAACCCCTGCCCCCTGCTTATGCACAGGAACAGGAAAATGGACAAAAAGAGCATGTCGGCAAGGGATGGAAGATAGAACCGTTTTTTCAGTTTCATCATTCATGACTCCGGTTGTGACGTGGTTATGGATTCCGAAATATCGTTGCCAGATGCGCCCATGGTGAGTCCGCTCCCTGTCCGGGGAGGCTCTCCTGTCTTTCCGGTGGATTTCTCTTTCAGCAACCGCTCAAGCGTTGCGGAAAAATCACGGGCGTTCTTCCTGGGCAGACCCAGCCGAATAGCCTCCCGCAGTCTCTCCTCAGCTTCACGGTACCGTCCTTCCTGGAGATACGCCGCGGAAAGGAGAAGACGAACCGTTCCGAAACGGGGAGATTTGGCGACCGCGTCCAGCCAGAAAGGAATCGGCCTGGTCCACAGCGCGACCCGGTGAGCCGTAAGCACGGCGAACAGCAGGACGCACATCATCGGGACGAGACGGGGAATACGGCTGACATGCCCGGCGCTGACAACAACCACGCAGAGTGAGAAGGCGACGGACGGAAGGTAGAGGTAACGTTCGGCATAGGGCGTCCATGGAAGAGATAAATACATGGCGCCGATTGGCGGAACCAGGGAAAGGGCCAGAAAACACAGAGGGGCCCGAAGAGCCGTCTTTTTAAACCAGAGCGGAATTGACACGGCTGCGACGAGAAAAAAGATACCGACGCACGTTCCTGAGGGGATTTCGGTTATGGCGATGTTCAGAGGGAAGGGATACACGAGCTTCCCGAGGTAGAAGCCGTATGCAGCGACGCCTTCCACGACAAATGACAAGGCCCGGCCTCCCGAAACCGGAGTCGGCGTTGCGGCAGGGTCGGCAGAAACGGGCAGCCCCTGGCGCAGCGTAAGATAGACTATTGCCGCAAAGAACACCGGGACGCATGCCGTCAGCATACCGCGCCATTGCGTGGCGCCCTTTTCCAGATACAGCCATATCGGCGCCAGGATAACAAGAAAAAGGGAAGCCTCCTTGGACATAAGGGAACAAAGAAATGCCACGAAAATGAGTACTCCGGCCGCAGGGGTCATCCGTCGGCCCGGTCGGGTCAGCGCGATGAAAGTCAGAAGAAAGAAGAAACAGCACAACAGGTCGGCCCGGCCGCATATCCAGGCAACCGCCTCCGAGTTCACCGGGTGCGCTGCAAAGAGCATCCCCGCCAGGAACGGGAAGAAAGTATTCCCCTCTTGCTCACGCATGATCATCGTTGCAAGATGATACACAAGAAGGGCATTTGCAAGGTGCAGAAGCAGATTGGTGAGGTGGTATCCCGCGGGGTTACCGCCGAAGAACAGAAAATCCACCTGGAGGGAAAGGATGGGAAGTGGGCGATAGTATCCTTTCCCCCCTGAGAAAATGAGGTCATGCAATGATACTTTTCCGGACTGCACGAACCGAATCGTATCGGTATCGTCAAGCGCCAGGAAACCCGCGTTCAACGCGAGCATGTAGACGGCCGACACAGTGGCTGCAATCCACAGGATCTCGGTCCTATGACGGCGCTTGGCCGGTTCACACCTCATGGGAGGCTGTCCTCCTCCTCTTTCCCGCTCCCGTTCGAAAACGCGGTCGGCGGTTCGAACGAAGTGATGAAATAGAGCGGTCTACCCTTAGTCTCATCGAACATCCTTCCCAGGTATTCGCCGATTATCCCGAGGAAGATCAATTGTACGCCACCAAGAAATAGGATAACGACCATCAGGGAGGGATAGCCCTTCACCGGATTTCCGTGCAGCAGTTTCTGGAGGACTATGACAACGGCGTAGGCAAAGGACCCCAATGCCGTGAGTATTCCCAGATAGGTGGCCCATTTCAGGGGAGTGGTGGTGAAAGAGGTGATCCCGTCCAGCGCAAGATTCCAGAGCCGCCAGTAACCCCATTTCGTTCTGCCGGCAAAGCGAGGGTCCCGCTGGTAGGGAATCCCCTTCTGCGGGTAACCTATCCAGGCGAACAGGCCCTTCATGAAGCGGTGCCGTTCCCGAAGCCGCAACAGGGAGTCGACCGCCCTGCGGCTCAGGATACGGAAATCACCCACGTTCTCCGGGATACGGACCCGCCCGACCCGTTGCATGAGGCGGTAGAACCAACGGGCGGTGGACTTTTTGAGCAGGCTTTCACCGAGCCTTTCCACCCTCTGGGCATACACCATGTCCCACCCCTCAAGCCAGTGTTTCACCAACTCATGGATCAACTCCGGAGGGTCCTGGAGATCGGCGTCAATGATGACTATGGCGTCACCGCGCGCGTGCTCCAGCCCGGCGGTCATGGCAATCTCCTTGCCGAAGTTCCTGCTCAGGTCCAGCAAGGCGACCCGCGGGTCATGTTCTCGAAGGTGGCGGATTATGTCAATAGTCCCGTCACTACTACCGTCGTTCACGTAGATGACTTCCGACTTCATGTCAAAGGAGTCCAGTACGGATGCAAGGCGTGCGTGAAAAGCGGGGAGCGCCTCCTGTTCGTTAAAGGCCGGTACTACAATCGAAAGGAGTTTCCTTACCGACTCGCTTTCACGGACCCCGGCAACCGTTTTCTCGCTTTGTGTTGGCAACATCATGGGCTGAAAATCTCCGACTCTGGAATCGAGACACCGTTGATCACGCCGAAAATGAAGGATGACGATCCGAACTATCGGCAGGTACCGAGAAGAAATTCGGGGATTCCGGAATACGAAAACGTGAAGAGAATAAAGTGGAAAAAGAAGAAGGATGAAGAGACCTGTTTCCGCTTGCACGTCTCAAAGAAACTCAATTCCTTCTCCATCTGCCGGGTCCGCGCCAAGAGTACCGGCCGGCAATTCCAGGACTGACTTCGCCTTCCCGTACACGGGTGTCATTCGGTTCGGAGCCAAAGACTGAAAAAAGGCAACAACCCGATTATCCCTGTCCAGAAAAACCGCGTCTATGGAAAATCTCATAAAAAAAGTATGAATACCCTTGCAGGGCTGTATCAGAAGCCCTTGCCCCGCAGGGAGAGAGGACCGGCCCATGAGACCTCGCATCCGCGCCATGAGTGATGTCGCAACTGCGACATCCGTAGCAAGCACTTTCCCTGAGGATATAAGGACTGCTTTCATGAACCAAACCCCTATTCCGCTTCGCGCTTCAGGAGGGATGAGGGTCCTTTCGCATTGATGACTGTCGAAATCGTACCATATGCGGGAGATGCTCACCCATACGCAAATTGTGACGGTATCCGATGTGCCGTTCCACATAACAAAAGAGGGCGCAACACCACATCCAAAACCGTCACGCCCTCAGTACGAACATGGAACTCGATGATTTCCTACTTTTTCCCCAGTTTGATATAAATCAGGGCCAGCTCAATAGCAATAACGATAAGGATAATCGTACTGAAATCTTGCATAGGTTCACCTCCCTTCCCGCTGAATATGCATCATCTAACCGAAAATGCCCAGCACCTGGATAAATGCGGACCCAAGCATTACCACCAGCATGGCCGGAAAGATGAAAAACGCAAGGGGAAATATCAGCTTGATTGTGGTCTTGGCGGCTGCTTCCTCGGCAAGCTGCCTCCGTTTCGTACGCAGGGAGTCGGCATGCACCCGCAGGGCCTGCGCTAGGCTGGTACCGAATTTTTCCGTCTGCGCCAGCATGATGACAAAGGAATTCACATCGTCAACCATGGTCCTGTCCGCCATATCCTTCAGCGCTTCGATGCGCGGTTTACCTGCACGCGTTTCCCGCGTGGCGATGCGTATCTCCTGTGCAAGGGGGTCCTTCTCGAACTGCGGCGTCTCCGTCACCCGGATTAACGCCGCGTCAAGGCTCAGGCCCGCTTCGACACAGACGGTAAGCAGGTCGTGGATATCGGGCAGGGTATGAAAAATCTTCGTTTGTCGCCTGTTTTTCATGTAGTACAACCAGTAACTGGGCAGCAGGAAACCGATGATTGCCAACGCCACGGTAACCAGCAGAGGTTGGCTGTTGAAGAGCGCATCCCGGAAAGACACTCCCTTCAGTGTGGCAAATGCCAAGTACGCCGGATAGAGGAGCGGCAGGAGTATCGCGAAGACAACCTTGCTGCCGAGAAAGGGATACACCGCTTCTTTCCGGTACCCGGCCGCCACCAGCATCCGGGAATACTTGTTCTGGTTTTTCGGCGACATGGGCAACTTCGTGCCCAACCTGCCGAGCGCCTCACCAAACCTGGAAACCTTGTCCTTCCGCTCCAACCGGGTTTCCGGAGAAGGAGCAAGCCGGTCAAGCCGCTCCTCCACCACGCTTTTCCCGCTTAAGAAGTAGTAGAGTATCGCCCAGGCAATCAAAGCGGCGGCAATAAAAACCGAAATCGTGGTTATGAGGAGCATGGCGGCGCCCTCCTAGATGCGAATGTTGATAATTTTACGAATCACGAAAAACCCGATTACCTGCAACACGGCGGCCCCGATAAGGATCATGCGGCCGGTGTCGTCATGCAACAGTTTATCCTGGTACCCGGGGATCATAAAATTCATCATGAAAAAGACGATAATCGGCAGTACGGCCAGAATGTAGCCCGACATCCTTCCCTGCGCGGTGTGCACCCGGAGTTGCCGCTTGATCTTGATCCGTTCCCGAATTGTATCCGCGAGTTTGTCAAGAATCTCCGCGAAGTTGCCGCCCACCTCGCTGTTGATGGCGGTCGCGGTGGTGAAAAAGCGCAGATCGAGGCTGTCAATCCTGTTGTTGAGGTTGTTGAGGGTATCGTTTATCCGCAGCCCCAGCATCTGCTGGTCGTAGGCCATCTTGAACAGGCCCCCGACCGGATCGGAAACCTCATTACCGACAAGCTCGATGGAACTGGCGAACGAGTGCCCGGAGCGGATGGATCGGGCAATCATGGTCAGGGCATCCGGAAACAGCTCGGTGAACCTGTCCTCCCGTTGCCGCTTCTTGAATTCCGTGAAAAAGAAGGGAACGGCAAAAAGGCCTGCGGCCAGGAGCAGGCTCACGACGAGATTCTTCGTCAGCAGGTAACAGACGGCGAAACCGCCGACGCCGAGTCCCAGGACAATGAGAAGAAAAGCCGGGACCGAGATGGCAAGGCCGGAGCGGTCAATTCTTCCTTCCAGACCGCGGAGAAGGGGAACCTTGCTCAGAACCCTGACAATCGGCGGGGTTTCTCTGATAATCTCCGAGCGCAGATCCGTTGTCATGCTCCCCGCGTCACGGCCCCCGGTCAGGGCAACCTGACGCAGCCTGCGCTTCAGTTCGGCTTTCGGCGAATCCTTCGCGGCCGCGATATTCAGGTAGATCGCCAGAATCACCAGGAACACGGCGATGAATATGAGCAGGATTATCAGCAGCACGGGATACCTCCTGGAATGCAGCGGCTATTTATCAAACGTCCCTTCGGGTATGTCATACCCGTACACTCTGAAGCGTTCCGCGAAAAACGGCCGTACACCGGTCGCCTTGAAATCGCCGACCACGTTCCCTTCCTTGTCGATACCCCGCTGTTCGTAGACAAAGATGTCGTGCATGACGATGGTATTGACTTCCAGGCCGGTTATCTCGGAAACCTTGACTATCTTCCTGGTACCGTCCGAGAAGCGGACAAGCTGGATGACGACGTTGATCGCCGAGGCTATCTGCTCACGGATTGCCCTTTCCGGGAGGTCCATGCCCGCCATGAGCACCATGGTCTCCAGACGGGACATGGCGTCCCGGGTGGTATTGGCGTGGATGGTGGACAGGGAGCCGTCGTGGCCGGTATTCATGGCCTGGAGCATGTCGAGGGCTTCCCCGCCGCGCACCTCGCCGATGATGATGCGGTCGGGCCGCATGCGCAGGGCGTTGCGCAGCAGGTCACGCTGGGTCACCTCGCCCCTCCCCTCGATATTAACGGGCCGCGTTTCCAGCCTGACCACATGCTCCTGCTTCATATGAAGTTCGGCCGAGTCCTCGATGGTGACCACCCGCTCTTCATTGGGGATATTCTCGGAGAGAACGTTCAGCAGCGTCGTCTTGCCGGTGCCGGTGCCGCCCGAGATCAGCACGTTCAAACGCGTCTTGACCACCCCCTTGAGGACGTGGGCGATGCGTGAGTCCATGGTACCGAAGCGCAGCAGGTCGTTCATCTTGAGAGGCTCCATGCCGAAGCGCCGGATGGACAGGACCGGACCGTCCAGGGCCAGGGGAGGAATGATGGCGTTCACGCGGGAGCCGTCCGGGAGCCTGGCGTCCACGTACGGCGATGATTCGTCGATGCGGCGCCCCACCTTGGAAACGATGCGTTCGATGATCTGCAGCAGGTGCCTGTCATCCCGGAAGCAGATATCGGTCTTCTGCAGCTTTCCGTACCGCTCCACGTACACCTGGTGGCTGTTGTTCACCAGGATGTCGGAGATCTCGGGATCGGCGAGCAGCGGCTCCAGCGGCCCGAGTCCGAAGGTCTCGTGCTGGATCTCCACGATGAGGCGGTCCTTTTCCATCTGGTTGAGGGGAACGCCTTCCTCCACGATAAGGCTCTCGATGATGTAGCCGATCTCCCGGATCAGTTCGTTGCTGCCCACCAGGTCGATCTTGGAAAGGTCCAGCTTCTCGATGAGGCGCCGGTGGATGCGGGTCTTCAGCTCCTGGAAGAACTCCCTGTCCTTGCCGGGCGCTCCTTGTGTAGGAGAATCAAAAGCCATACGGGACTCCTTGGTCAAATATCCATAAATGGGTAGGGGCGCTGCTTGCTGCGCCCGGATTTCAAAACACCAATGAAGGGCGCGGCAAGCAGCGCCCCTACGGTTTCATTTTCGTCACCCCCCGAACTCCTTCTTCACCAGGTCCGCAAGCTGCGCGAATGCCCTGCTCACCGAGGCGCGGGGAATCAGCTTCACAGCGGGCACCCCTTTGTTGATGGACGCGATGATGTTCTCGTACTCGTTGGGAACCGCGAGAAAGACGGGATAGCCGAGGACCCGTTCCGCGTCCTTCAACTGGATGTCCGCCTTGGGTATGTAGCGGTTAATCAGCAGCTTCAACCGATCCTTGCGGATGCCCTTTCTCTCCATGGCGGTCAGGTAACGCTTGGATGTCTTGATTGTGGGCAGGCTCAACACTGTCGTGAAAAGAATCAGGTGAGCATTTTCCATGATGGCCATTGTGCACCCGCTCAATTGCCCGCCGCAGTCCACCACCACATAGTCGAAAACCCCTTTCAGAAACTGCAGCAGGCGGTTCACCTGCTCCGGCGTGATGCTGATGGCCTCGTCCACCTCGGTGGGCTCGGTGAGCACATAGGGGCCGGAAGAGTGGCGCGTCATGACGCCCATCAGGAACGTGGCGTCCAGACGGGCGATGTTGTTGGTAACGCTGCTCAGGGTATAGGAGGGATTGACATCCAGGAAGGTGGAGATGTCGCCCGCGAAAAGGTTCAGGTCCACCAGGGCCACCTTCGCGTTCGGGGAAGCAAGTTCCGCCGCCAGGTTGACCGCCACTGTGGTGACTCCGACGCCGCCGGTGGGGTAGTAGACAGCGATGATCTTTCCTGCCTGTTTCTGCTTTTCTTCCGGTGAAGCGAGCCAGAATCGTCCCAGTTTGGTCAGGGCCTGCATCAGGTCATCCTGTGCCACGGGACGCAGCAGATATTCCACCGCGCCGGCCCGCATAAGCTTCAGTATCCATTCCGGATTCTTCTCGTAGGAGGTGACGATGACCGACAACTGGGAATAGTTGGCGTGAAGGTACTGGATCTCCTCAATCCCTTTCTCCAGATTGTCCACCTCGAGGATGACGATATTGGGAGAGGTTTTCTGGATAATCTTGAGACCCTCACCAAAGTCGTTCACCGAACCTTCGATGCGGATTGTGTCGGAGAACGGACGAACGATGGAGACGATCACGTCCCGTGAAGGCTTGTCGCTGTCGATTATTAGCATGGAGATATGGGGAGGCATAAAAAACGGTAACTCCTTGAAATTATTTTACGATACCCGGAACCATGCGATGCGCGACGACTACGTCACTTGGATATTCGCAGAATCTGGTTGGCGATTTCCTGAAACGCCCTGTTCAATTCACTGGCAGTGGCCGCATAGGCATAGATTCCCGAAGGCTGCGCCGAGTTATACGTATCCGAGTCAGTGGTGTTGGCGAGTCGTTTCAGAATACTCGCTCCTCTCTCCGCGGATCCGTAACCGCAGAAATTAATTTCCAGAGTATTCAGCGCGGCGCCCAGACCAAGCGTATAGACGGAAATCGCGTTGGTGCCGGTTCCGCTTCGTGCGTTATTCGCCACGTTTTCAACCATGTTGCGCGCAGCCTTGTTGACATTGCAGCGTGTATTCAGAATATCTGCCCCGGACATTGAGAAGGTACGTATGGGTGGCGGCGGAGTCCTGTAACTGGCCAACGGCACCGTTTCCGAGTATGAATCGGCCCACGACAGCGTACTGTCGAAATCATTTGCCGGGAGATAGGCGATGGAGCTGGCGTCCGCTAATTGAGTATCACGACTTGTGCGAGAATACATGCGATACGGTGCTCCGCCGGATTCGGTTTCCGAATAAATATCTCCGCGGCGCACCGCACTTCCGGAACATGTTGTTAAGCCATTGTTGCAGAAAGTCCCGGAAACCATGTTCGGCGCGCCGTCGCTGAAAAAGACGATGACCCGCAGGCTTGAACGGATATCCGCCGGGATTGCATCAAGCTCCATCTGCGCGCGACGCATCCCCTCCGCCGAAGCAGTGGCGCCGGACGTCGGATTTGCCAGCCCATTGATTGCGTTGATAACCGTTGTCTTGTTGAAACCTCGCGTCGCCGTCTTGTTGATAGGAACATTGACAACCGCTCCGGAGGCGAACGTCACAAGTCCGACTCGATCCCCACCGTCTCCACCCTGGAACCGATTTATGAAAGCAACGGCAGCCGTCTTCAGCGTCCCGAAAGTACCGGAAGGTGAGTTCAGGGAACCGGAAGTATCCAGCACGAGGACCATATCCAGATCCCTGACCGTGCTTTCCGCGGTTGCGCGGACATTCATGTTGCTCCAACCGACGGCACGGGCGAAAAAAGTCGGTGTCAGCGCCCTCGCGGACACTTGGATGGTCCATGACCCGTTCGCGTTGTGGATGGCATTGAAATTGTTCGTGTCGTTCTTGTCGAAACTCGGCGTTGACCCCATGAATCCCGCCGGGTAATTGGCAATGAAAAATCGTTCCGCCGCATTCCGTGCGTTATTTGTTCTTTGCGTGTCGGTCGATCCCTGTTTCACCGCCCGCCCCGCTGCAATGGCTGCTCCGTCCACCGCGGCGTTCAGCTTGGCTTTGATAACGTAGGCAATTCCCACATCGGTGGCGAGCGCCGCGAGCGCCAGGATGACAATCAACGAAATTGCGACGATAACGATAGTCTGACCTTTTTCCGTCATGGATTGAATCAATTCTTTAGGTGTTCTCATGGCGCAACGTCTCCATCGGCAAAGTACAGAGCTAGAATACGGTCATGGAGTACAACTGCCTGTCAAAGCCCAGAAAACTGAAAAAAACGCTCCGGTAGCGGTAGAAAACCTCAACAACGAAAACAACCTCGCCTGAGGAAAGGCCGTTGGTGAGACTGAGCGGCCCAAGGCCTACGGCATTGTTTCCTGCCGTACCAATCCTGCTGGAGGGGGTCGTTTTTCCCTGCCATCGGTACTGCGCCTGGATTCTGGGCACTACCGAACCGCTTTGGAGAGTGCCCTCGACGACGCTGATGTACATCATGCCGTTGGCGCCCATGTTCAGGGGTTGCGACGTATAGGACAAGGAATTCATAATCTCCTGGGCTTTTGCAGAGTCGAGTCCGCTGCGTGCGGCCAGATTCGCGCCCTCTCTGCTCATGTTGGTTATCATGTTCTTGGCATGAATTGCACGGGAAAAATCGAAAACACCGAGCGCCATGAGAACGAGGAACGGAAGAACAATGGCCAATTCCACAAAGGCGACGCCGCGTCGTTCCGAAACGATTTCAGACATGCAAGGCTTCATGGCTGCCCTCACGTACCGGGAAAAGGCTCGTTTTTCATGGTCGACTTGACGGTAAAAGTATAGATGCCGCCCGGGAAGACCGGTCTCAGAAACGGGGTAAGTACGCGCCAAGAATAGATCAGGCTTACCACTATGGTTTCCCCTGACTGGCCCGGGTTTCCAGCCTGCGTCGTGCCGCCGGTATAGTTGGAAAAGGTTACGTTGCCGGGGGTTATCACCTTTATTATAGGCTCCTTGGGAACATGCAGATTCCTGTCGTAGAGCCCCCAGGACTGTTCGCGTATCTTCTGAATCAGCGCATCCCTTCGGTCGGATCCGAGATCGGAACGTCCCGTGACGGCGTACCGGGTCCCTTCACGCACTGCATGCTGCATGGTCAGGTTCACATAGAACAGCATCGCCACATCGAAGATAATGAACAGGAAACCGAGAAACAGGATGGCAGCCAGAGCGAACTCGACCGTTGCCTGCCCTTTATTGTCCCTTCGCCTGAATTTCGTGAGAAGTGTTTTCATGGGTTCCACCTTCCGAAAACATCCCGTGGATCTCTCCCTCACCCGGCCTTTGGCCACCCTCTCCCCGAGGGAGAGGGTCTGTGTTTTTTCCTGTTTTTCCCCTCGCCCTACGGAATCGGAATCCACCGCAGTTCCTTCTCTTCCTGCTCAGTCGGCCGCTTATCCGTGGGCAGTTCGGTCTTCACTCCCGGCGGCGTCGGCTTCATGAGCTTGGGCGTGATGAAGAAGACCAGTTCCTTCTCCTTGATGTCCTTCTGGGTAGAACGGAACAGGGCGCCCAGGATCGGAATGTCGCCCAATATCGGAATCTTGGACATGGTGTTGATGGCTTCTTCCGAGAGCAGGCCGCCGATGATGAGGCTTTCCCCGTCCTTCAGTTCCACGTTGGTCTTTGCGGAACGGGTATCGATAATCGGATAGCCGTTCACCGCCAGGGTACCGGTGATGCTGCTAACCTCGGCCGGGTCGATGTTCAGCCGGATCATGCCGTTATCCATGACCTCGGGGTTAAAGAACAGTTTGACGCCCACCTCCTCGAACACGATGGTGGGAGTTGCGACGGATCCGGCAACCTCGGTCACCTGAATGGGAATCCTGCTAACGGCGCGGAATTCGCCCCTCTCGCCGGTCTTAACCAGCAGATTCGGTTCCGCGAGGACCTTGGCGAGTCCATTGGTAGTCAGCGCCTGGATGACGGCGCCGATGCCTGCCGGAAAGTAGGAAACGCCGAACTGGAAGGCGTCAAGGGGATTTAAGGAGCCTAGTCCAAGCACATTACCGGATATGCCGGTGCCGCTACCAACCTGGGTACTCGAGCCTCCTCCGCCAGTGATGATAGACTGGCTTGCTGTGGCTCCACCAGTTGGTGCGCCGATAATGTTCATGAAGCCCTCGGCAGTCTGTCCCTTAATCATGCCGCTGATTCCGAGCTTCTTCAGGGAGCTCTTATCCACCTGGGCAACCTTCACCTGGAGCAGAACCTGGTTGGGCTGGTCGATGACGATGTGGTTCACCACCTTCGACGCCGAGGTCTCCGACTTCGTGACCTTTATGCCGCCAACCTCCGATACGGTAGTGGTGGTGGACCCACCCTCGGAGAAGGCAGCGGCAATCTCCACCGCCTTCTTGATGGTCTGTTCGTTGGCCGCCTTGCCTGACAGGATGATGGCCATCTTCCCATCCTTGTCCATGGCGGTGTCGACGGTAATGCTGTCGTTGGGGGCCATTTCCCGGATCATTGCCTCGATGGCGGCCGTATCACCGGTCACCCGCACATCGAAGAACACCGGCTTCGCGGCCCCTTTTTCCCAGACGATGAGATTGGTTGTCCCCAGCTTCTTGCCGTTCAGCATAATCTGCTGCGGCGTCAGTAAAAGATACTCGGCGATCTCGGGATTCGCCACCGACACTCGATACGCCGGGCTCTTCAGGTTGAGCAGGATGCTCTTGTTGATGGCAACCTGGGTCGGCACGCCGCCGAATACCGTTCCGGCGGAGATGAAAAGTGCCGCCAAGGCAACGGTCGTAACATATGTAAGTGCGCGCATTTTCATTTTTTCACCTCGCTTCATGGTATCGGCAGCGTTATCTTCCCGCTGGAGTGAACTGTTTCGTCGAGCGATCCGTCCCCCTGATGACCTCCACCGAGTACACGGAGGAAGGCGCCGATGACTTTTTCGGGGGCGCCAGCCTGATTATCCTGGGAGCAGGCGCAGCGACGGCCGTCTTTTCGGGACGGCTTATTCCGGTCAGTACCTTGCCGATAGTTGCGCCCCTGGCCGCAACCGGCGACGCGTCGGAGAAATTACGCAGCAGCAACTGCAGGGAACCCTTGCTGGCTGCCAGCACCAGTTTCTCCGCGTCATCGGGGGTCAGATCCATGGTCACGGTCGGCACAACCACCGGCTTGCCGTCCTTCTGCTCCTGGGCTATCTGTCCGGTTGCGAGAATCGGCACGTTCTGCAGCACGATCTTGCTGATGGTTTCATTGGGAGAACCGGGGATGGGAGTGGTGAGTACCACGTCAACCTTGTTGTTGGGGGTCAGGAAGCCTGCCACGCCCGCCACCTCGTTTACCGCCACGGTCACGGCACGGTGTCCGGGCGGCACGATATAGGTCATGACCCCGGCCCCGGCCGAACCGGCAGGCGGCACCAGCTTCTGCTCGGTAATGGGCTCGCCCGCCGCGATGGTCTTGAGTGCAACCCGGCCCGACCCGGTCAGGGTCTTCGGATCGGTGAAGCTGCCCGGCTGCACGCTCTCGCTGGGCCAGGGAGCAATCTTCACCATCGGATCGGCTATCGTGGCGCCGATGGGGATCTCCGCGGCAGCCACCACGATGTTCTGCACCTTGCCCGCCTTGTTCTGCTCCTCTTTCCGCAGGAAGTTGTACACCAACCCGGCGGCAATAACCGCGAAAACTATCGCAAGCGCCGTAACGATCAAGACTGTCTTCTGCCGTGTCATAAGCCCTCCCCCGACTCGTAATCCGCCTTTCAAGATACTTTATTCACATCAAATCATTTCGCATATGTTCTCAATCCCGGCACAATGGAAACCGCATCCTGTGAACGGAATGGATATTCGCTTGTCATGATGAATTCTTCTTCGCTCTTACCATCTCTTTAGAATTTCGGATAATCGAAAAAACAAGAGCATCCGGCGAAATTACCGAGACTTGTACCGGTCTTTGCCCGCGCGGATGCTCCTTGAAATCCTTTCCATCACCGAGATAGAGTCCGGCGCCTGGCCAGCCCCTTATCAGCATTCAAACACATCTCGTCGACATACGTTTTCTCTTACACCTCGTGCAGTTTGCGGATCACGCGCTAGGTGAGAGCGCTCCCTATCTGGGAGTACACGTTGCACGCCTTCCGTCCGAGAATAGTTACCGCCGCGATTACAACGATGGCGATAAGAACCAGAAGCAGGGCATACTCGACCAGTGTCTGGCCTTCCTCCCTCTTGAGCAGACTCGCGAGTCTGCTCGCTGGAGTTTGGACATTTGCGTATGTATTAAAAGAAAATATTTTACATACGTACACAAATCATGTTAACATGGCACCTTCAGTAAAATCCCATTCTTGGAGGATGCCATTATGGAAAAGGAAGATATA
>Ga0228536_1000394_pt1 | contig 88457 bp, 92 predicted proteins | sample SJ1Smetagenome_FD_168611 | JGI IMG/M metagenome (GOLD analysis project Ga0228536, IMG submission 168611) | Enriched culture of PCE-dechlorinating microbial communities from Ithaca, New York, USA - SJ1.S | ecosystem: Engineered > Modeled > Simulated communities (microbial... > Unclassified...
CTAAAGTAAGAACGAAATTCGATGAAAAAAAACGATTCCGGGACGAATAACGAGAGCGGAAAAAGTGAACCGGGTATCCAAAGACAAAAAAGAGGATATTGCCTTTCAGGCAAAGGCTGCCTTATTGCCGAAGGAAGCGACACATCGTTTTTCGGCATAGTTTTGGCTTGAAAAGCCGAATTTTCATAACCGCAGAATTCATTTTGCGGAGAAGAGAATCAACCGATATAATCTGCCTGAAAGGCAGAATAAATTCTCATTCATAATAACCTAACATCTATTATCATGTAAACTATATGATTATGATGAGGTAAGTGGTCCAGAACTAATTTAAAAAAACTTTATCTTTGTCCAAGCCAAATGAAGGCTTCGGTTCGATTCGTCGTACTGACGTCTATCACGTGTGGGACGGTTTCCGTCCCACTTTTTCAGCCAAATGAAAGCTTAATTCTCGTTTTCATCCAATTGAATATGAGAAATCAAAAGGAAGCCATAAGTTTTTTGTCTTTCCGACAATATTTTTGAAGCAAGAATGTGATAATGAACGATTGATACGGATTTTCAAAAAACATCTTCATCGCTATTTTGTATTGCGAGAATTATTCGTAATTTTGCGAACAACAAATTGAGATAATCATTACAACTATGGTTTACCCCAAAAATAAAGCATACGACATCGATACCGAAGAGTTGGCACGTTTCGCCAAAGCGATGGGACATCCCGCCCGCATCAACATTCTTCGGTTCTTGGCTTCCATGGACAGTTGTTTTTTTGGCGATATTTGTCAGGAACTTCCCATTGCAAAAGCTACCGTTTCGCAACACTTGACGGAACTGAAAAACGCAGGATTAATCAGAGGCGAAATCGAACCGCCCAAAGTGAGATACTGCATCGATCAGGAGAATTGGGAAAAAGCCAATGAAGCTTTCCGGCAATTCTTCTCGAACATTCAATCCAAAGAAGTTTGTTGTAATCACGAAAATTAATTGTCCGGATTAAGAGACGAAATAAAAGAAAAATTCTACTAATTTTATCAAGATAATTTACAGCCATGAATCTGATTTACACCATTGTCAAGGTGCTGCTTTCGTCCATTGTGCTGGTAGCCGTTTCCGAAATATCCAAACGAAGTACTTTTATGGGCAGTATATTGGCTTCCATCCCGCTGGTTTCGCTGTTGGCCATCATTTGGCTGTATATCGATACCAAAGACACGGCACAAATTGCCTCGTTGTCCAGCGGAATTTTCTGGCTCGTGATCCCTTCACTCGTCTTTTTTATCGTGTTGCCCGTGCTGCTGAAAAGGAGTCTCAATTTTTGGCTGTCACTTGCTATTTCGTTGGCACTAACTATTATAGCCTATTTCATCATGCTATTTATTCTCAAAAAATCAGGAATACAACTCTAAAATTCAATAATATGGAAAAAAATATCAAATCCGTTGTCAAAGACACGTACACATTGATCGCCAAGCAATCGAAAGAACAGAACGAAACTTCCTGTTGCGGCGTTGGCGGATGCTGTTCTACTGTCGATTACGCCGTTTTCAGTGAAAACTACCGCCAACTGAAAGGTTATCACGAAGATGCCGATTTGGGATTGGGATGCGGCATACCTACCCAATTTGCGTCCATCAAAGAGGGCGACAGTGTACTCGATTTGGGCAGTGGAGCGGGTAACGACTGTTTTGTTGCCCGTGCCATCGTAGGGGAAACCGGTAAGGTGGTCGGTATTGATTTTACCGATGCCATGCTGGAAAAAGCATATAAAAACAATGCCAAACTGGGTTTTCGAAATGTGGAATTTGTCAAGGGAGACATTGAGAATATACCGTTGGAAGACAATCAGTTTGACGTGGTGATTTCTAATTGCGTATTGAATCTTGTTCCCGACAAGCGGAGGGCTTTCGACGAAATCAAACGGGTATTGAAACCCGGCGGTCATTTTTGTGTGTCGGATGTAGTCGTAAAAGGCAATCTTCCCGAAAAATTGAAAAACGATGCCGAAATGTATGCCGGTTGTGTTTCGGGAGCTATTGAGATGCAGGACTATTTGGACATTATTCAGGAAGCAGGGTTTCAATCGGTTACCGTTCACAAACAAAAAGAGGTGCAACTGCCACAGGAAATTTTACAGAAATACCTCAACGAAGAGGAAATTCGGCAGTTTAATCAAAAGGAAATCGGAATTTTCAGCATCACCGTTGCAGGAGAGAAAGCGATTGAAGGCAGCTTAAATTAAACCGTGTCAAAATTTATTTTCTTACACCTCCGTTCCGTTTTTTCCCTGTCAAACTACGGATCGTCTTATATTAGGGGGTAAGTTTGTCATTCAATGGCTATATCGTTAGCTACAAGCCTCAACGATAATTCATTGTGCATCGATCATTGCCTATCTTTTCCCTCTTTTATATTGTTCAGGAAAAGGCATACCTGCTGCATTTAGCGGAAAGTAGGGATTCCGGAGCAATTCACGGCCCAAGAGTACCATGTCAGCCTGTTTGTTTTGCAAAATACGTTCGATCTCCTCCGGTTGAGTAATCAATCCTACCGCAGCAACACCAATTCCTGTTTTTCGTACCGCTTCGGCAAAAGGTACTTGATAAAGAGGTTTTATTTGTATTTGTTGGGTAGGGATATTCCCTCCGGACGAACAATCGATGATGTCAACACCTCTCTCTTTCAGAATTTCGGCGAGTTTCACCGTATCACGAATGTCCCAGCCTCCTTCTGCCCATTCGGTTGCCGATAGTCGTACTATGATCGGGAGATCGTTATCCCATACCGTTTTGACGGCATCAACAATCATTAGTAGTAATCGAACTCGATTCTCAAAACTTCCTCCAAAACGGTCAGTACGCTTATTCGTTAACGGAGAAAGAAATTCAGAAATAAGATAGCCATGCGCTGCATGAATTTCCACAGCTTGAAAACCGGATTTTGATGCTCTTAATGCTGCTTCTCTAAAATCGTTTATAATTCGAGAAATTCCATCTTCCGTAAGTTCTTCAGGCGGTAACTCGTTGTCGTAGTACGGAATAGGAGATGGGGCAACTGTTTGCCATCCGCCTTCGGAAGGAAGTAACTGCTTTTCACCATTCGAAGGTTTGTCGTGCGAAGCTTTTCGTCCGGCATGAGCCAATTGAATTGCAGGAACGCAACCTTGCGAGCGGAGAAACGCCGTTATCTTTTTCAACGGTTCAATCTGTTCGTCTTTCCAAAGCCCCAAATCGTATGGGGAAATTCGTCCTTCGGGTGAAACAGCGGTAGCTTCCTGAATAATCAATCCCGCGCCTCCAATGGCTCGGGTGGCATAATGAACAAAGTGCCAATCGTTTGCCATTCCGTCCGTAGCCGAATACATACACATCGGCGACATGCCTATACGGTTCTTAATCGTAATGGATTTGATTTTGAGTGATTCTCTATATAAATTCATGATGATATTTTTGCAAATACAAAACAAGTGAAATAGAGGAAATGTTTTCGTGTTTCATGAAGAGACCTGTTGACCATCTGACAGAAATAGATAACTTAACCGACAAAGAAATTAAACAAGTAAAAAACGTTATTCGGGAAACTTTTGTCGATTAAAGTGTATTTAATACTCTGATTAACAGTATATACTCATTTTTTAGGCAAAAATTTCTCTTTTAACCACCCAAAAGTCGTTTTCTCAAAACAGCCCACTGATCATTCCTCCATCGATCTGGATGGTAGTTCCGTTGATGGAGCGTGCATTGTCGGAACAGAGATAACAAACCAAATCGCCCAATTCCTGAGGATCCATGTAACGCTTGTGCGGCAAATCGGCAACAGCCTTTTGCTCAAACTCCTCTACAGTCATGCCGGCGGCTTTGGCACGTACTTCCGCCAACCGGATAATGCGATCGGTTTTAAACGATCCGGGACAAACGTTGTTGATGGTAATACCTTTCGAAATCAACTCTTTGCTGATGGTTTTGGCATAACTCACAACGGCCGAACGAAAAATATTCGATAAAACCATGTTCTCCATCGGCTCTTTTACACTTGTGGAAGCAATATTCACAATGCGTCCCCACCCGCTTCGCTCCATATATGGCAGACAGAGGTTAATCATGCGGATGTTGTACTTCAGCACCGACTGATAGGCCTCGTCGAGATCATCTTCCGATATTTCGCGGAAAGTGCCGGGCTTGGGACCGCCCGAATTGTTGACCAGGATATCTATCGTTCCAAACTTTTTCACCGTTTCGTCCACGATCCTTCTGTTATCGTCTGCCGATGACATGTCGGCATTCAATGCCAGCACTCCGACACCCAATGCTTCGATTTCTTTTTGCGTTTCGTGCAGTGCATCAACATTGCGCGCACAAATGGTAACATTCACTCCCTCACGCGCAAGCGCAATGGCACACGCTTTTCCCAATCCTTTACTGCTTCCGCCTACAATAGCCGTTTTTCCCTGTAAATTGAAATTCATCGTTTGTTTTTTTCTGTTTATAACATCTCAAGCGAATAGTTGTTGCTCAATTTTATCAAGTTATGCGAAAAAAACTCATTTTTTCGTAACTTTGCATTTCATTTTCGATACGTTAAAATCGATACCTTGCATCTGAGAAAATCATCCACATGCAACGGTTCGAGTAAAATAAACAGAGCACACAATATGTCAAAACAATTCAAACGCACCCTCATCACGGCAGCCCTGCCCTATGCGAATGGTCCCGTACACATCGGTCATCTTGCCGGAGTATATGTACCTGCGGATATCTACGCCCGCTATTTGCGCCTCAAAGGCGAAGAAGTGCTTTTCGTCAGCGGCTCTGACGAGCATGGAATTCCCATCACCATCAAAGCTCGAAAGGAAGGCGTTTCGCCTCAAGACATCGTGGACAGATATCATTTTCTCATCAAAAAATCGTTCGAAGATTTCGGAATATCATTCGATATTTATTCGCGCACCTCATCAGATATTCACACCAAAACATCTTCCGATTTCTTTCTGAAAATGTACGAAAAAGGGGAATTCGTCGAACAGGAGACCGAACAATATTATGATGAAGAAGCGCAGCAGTTTTTGGCCGATCGCTACATCACCGGAACCTGCCCGATATGCGGCAATGAGCGTGCCTACGGCGACCAATGCGAAGCGTGTGGTTCGACGCTCAACCCCACCGATCTGATTAATCCGAAATCGACGATAAGCGGCAGTAAACCCGTAATGCGCCGTACCAAACATTGGTATCTCCCACTCGACAGACACGAAGCATGGCTTCGCCACTGGATTCTGGACGAGCACAAAGAATGGAAACCGAACGTGTACGGTCAATGCAAATCGTGGCTCGACCTCGGGTTGCAACCACGTGCCGTAAGTCGCGATCTGGACTGGGGAATTCCCGTTCCTCTGCCAAATGCCGAGGGGAAAGTGCTCTATGTGTGGTTTGATGCACCCATCGGATACATTTCGAATACAAAGGAGCTTTGCGGGCAACAGCCCGAAAAATATGGGAACTGGGAAAAATGGTGGTGCGACCAAGACACCAAGCTTATCCACTTTATCGGCAAAGACAATATCGTATTTCACTGCATTGTTTTTCCCACAATGCTCAAAACCGAAGGTTCGTTCATCCTGCCCGAGAATGTGCCCGCTAACGAGTTTCTGAACCTCGAAGGCGACAAAATATCCACTTCGCGCAACTGGGCAGTGTGGCTCAACGAGTATCTCGAAGATTTTCCCGGTAAGCAGGATGTGCTTCGTTATGTACTTACTGCGAATGCTCCCGAAACAAAAGATAACGACTTTACGTGGAAAGACTTTCAGGCACGCAACAACAACGAATTGGTAGCCATTCTCGGGAACTTCGTGAACAGGGCATTGGTGCTAACGCAGAAATATTTCGACAATGCGGTTCCCGCTCTTGGCGATCTTTCTGATTATGATCGCGAAACCATTCGCAACATCGAAGGAATAAAAAACGCAGTGGAACAGAATATCGAACAGTTCCGCTTTCGTGAAGCATTGAAGGAAGCGATGAATTTAGCTCGCATCGGCAATAAATATCTGGCCGATTGCGAACCGTGGAAAACCGCTAAAACAGATATGAGCCGAACGGCAACCATTCTGAATCTGTCTCTGCAAATAGCCGGAAACCTGACAATTGTGCTCGAACCATTTTTGCCGTTTTCTACGGAAAAAATTCGTTCATTCCTCAACTTATCCAAAATCGATTGGGAAAAACTCGGCAATATCGATCTTTTGCCCGAAGGACATCGATTGGGGAAAGCTGAATTGCTTTTCGAGAAAATCGAAGATGATGTGATCGAACGTCAGGTTCAGAAACTGCTCGACACAAAAAAAGCGAACGAAGATAGCTCTTACCACGCGAAACCCGTGAAAGAAACCATCGCTTTTGATGTGTTCGAAAAGCTCGATATTCGGGTTGGGACAGTGCTGGAATGTGAAAAAGTTCCCAAGTCGGACAAACTTTTGCGTTTTTTGTTGGACGACGGTCTGCAGAAACGTACCATATTATCGGGTATTGCCGCTTATTATCCCGATCCGCAAGCACTTGTCGGAAAACAGGTATGCTTCATCGCCAATCTGGAACCTCGAAAACTCAGAGGATTTATGTCGGAAGGCATGATTCTTTCGGCCGAAGATGCCGATGGTTCACTAGCATTGATTGAGCCTGCGAAAACGGTTCATCCGGGAAGTGAAGTGAAATAACAAGATATTTTTGTTTTTTTAATAAATGACGGCGTAACTTTTTATGTTTCAAGCCGTCATTTATTATGTTGTGCAACCACTGATGATGCCAAAGAAGAATAGTAAAAAAAGGAATTTCTAATTTTCAACGATAAATAATACTTTTGGGGAAAAGTGAAGTCTTGCGGCTTCACTTTTCTCTTTTTAAGAAAAACACCTCCGAAATCAAAAAATCAACGATTATTCTTGTAAATTTGTGGATTCAAACACGTAAAGTCTTTGCAAGATGAGTAAAAACGACACTTTCAAGAAAATGCTTCCCGACTTGATCGCGATCACAGCATTCGTAATTCTCTCTTTCGCCTATTTTGCCCCCGCCATTCTCGACGGAAGAGTTATTGCGCAACATGATTCACTGGCTGCCATCGGTCAGGGACAGGAACAGCGCGACTATATGGAACGGCATAATGGTGAGCGCACACGTTGGATCAATTCCATGTTCAGCGGAATGCCCACCTATCAGATGTCGCCCACCTACGATTCGACCAAGCCACAGGATTTTGCCAAAAAAGTGTATTCGCTTTTTTTGCCCAATTACATGTATTTGCTTTTCATCATGCTGCTCGGTTTCTACATCCTGATGCGAGCCTTCGACGCTTCGCCATTAATCAGCGCTCTGGGAGCAATTGCATGGGCATTATCGTCCTATTTCCTCATCCTCATTGCAGCGGGACATATTTGGAAATTCGTCACCTTAGCCTATATTCCACCTACGATTGCAGGATTGGTATATGCCTATCGAAAAAAATATCTGCTCGGCGGATTGCTCATGATGATTTTCGTCGCTTTTCAGATTTCGGCCAATCACATTCAGATGAGCTATTACTTTTTGTTCGTAATGCTGTTTTTTGTGATAGCCTTTTTCGTGGAAGCGCTTCGCAAAAAGGAACTTCCCGATTTTCTAAAATCGACGGGCGTCATCGTAATTGCAGGTTTGATCGGCGTATTGGCCAATGCCTCAAATTTATATCACACCTACGAATATTCCAAAGAAACCATGCGCGGCAAATCGGAACTGTCATACCACGATGCCGGAAACAAAACCAACAACGGTCTGGAGCGCGACTACATCACCGCTTGGAGTTATGGCATTGGCGAAACATGGACGCTGCTTGTTCCTAATACCAAAGGAGGTGCATCGGTGCCACTATCGGAAAATGAAACAGCCATGAAAAAAGCTCGTCCTGAATACGTACAGCTATACCAACAAATCGGTCAATACTGGGGAGATCAACCCGGGACATCCGGTCCGGTGTATGTGGGAGCGTTTATTTTGATGCTCTTCATTTTAGGACTATTTGTTGTGCAAGGGCCGGTGAAATGGGCATTACTGGCAGGAACAGTTTTTTCGATTTTGCTTTCGTGGGGAAAAAACTTTATGGGACTCACCGATTTTTTTATCGATTATATTCCCATGTACAACAAGTTTCGAACCGTGTCATCCATTCTCGTGATTGCCGAATTCTGCATTCCGTTACTGGCTGCCCTCACCCTCAAAGAGTTGATTCAGCATCCCGAAAAGCTGACGAAAAACATGAAATATCTGTATATCAGTTTGGGATTGACCGGAGGAGTGGCTTTTCTGTTTGCCATAGCGCCGAAAATGTTTTTCCCTTCGTTCATTTCGGCATACGAAATGCAACAATTGCAAACACTTCCGGCAGAACATGTTCGTGCAGTTATCGACAATCTCACCGAGATGCGCGTTGCCATGTTCACTGCCGACGCATGGCGAAGCGTGATCATCGTAGCCATTGGAACAATTTTGCTGTGGGCGCTCATCAATAAAAAACTAAAGCCCGAAATGGCTGTATCGGGAATTCTGGTACTGAGTTTAATTGATTTATGGTCGGTGGACAAACGCTACCTCAACGACAGTGATTTCACACAACCGACCGCCGTAAGTCAAACTTTCGCCAAGACGCCTACCGATCAAATCATACATCAAGACACCACAAAATATTATCGCGTGCTCAACATGGCTACCAGTACTTTCAATGACGGTGTCACTCCTTATTGGCATAAGTGCATCGGAGGATATCACCCTGCTAAACTTCGCCGCTATCAAGATTTGATCGATGTGTATCTGACAAAGGAAATGATGTCGCTGCAAAACGATATCATAAAGACGCAGGGAAAAATGGATTCGGTGAATGTAGATGGATTTAAGGTGCTGAACATGTTGAATACGAAATGGATTATCATGCCGGCACAAGGAGGGAGTACGCTTCCGGTAGCAAATCCCTACAATCAGGGCAATGCATGGTTTGTAAACGATATTCGTTTCGCGAATACGCCCGACGAAGAGATTGAGGCTTTGGGAAAAATGGATCTGCGCACACAAGCGGTAGCCGACAAAAAGTTCGAACCACTGCTAAAAGGATTTAACGTTACGCCGAAAGATTCAGCCTCTACCATTGCCCTTTCGTCTTACGATTCGAATATACTCACTTACAACGTGGATGCAAAGAAAGATGAACTGGCCGTATTCTCCGAAATATATTATCCGCAAGGTTGGCAAATAACCATTGACGGTAAACCGACTGAAATGTTACGGGCTAACTATACTTTGCGCGCGCTGCCCATTCCGCAAGGCAAACATACGGTAGTTTTCGAATTTGCACCAAAGAGCATCAAGGTTACCGACACGATTGCGTACATTGCGCTACTCATCATGTTATTGACTGCCGGATGGATCGTTTGGAAAGAAATGAAAGGAATAAAAGCCAAGAACTAAAAGCTTTATTTATTTTCCACACAGGGCTTTGAAAGGACAGTATTGGCAATTTTTTTCGTTGTCGGTTTGCTTGAAAGGAACATCGGGATTGAACATCTCGGACAAACATTGATTCAACAAATCGGTAAACTCATCAAAATAAACCGAAGCATCGCTCACGCGTTCGGGTTTACTTGAAGAGTCGGCCTTTAGAGAAATAAAAGGATCAAAGTTTTCGGAATAAATCGATCGCATAAAATATAAGGCAGGCGACAACTTTCGACCGGGAAATTGTCTGTCATAAAAAAACGAGTACAGGAAAACCTGCAAGATTTTCGACAAATCGGCATTGCGTGAGGTATCGAAGAAAGAAGATAATTCGGAAAACACAGTACTACCTGCTCCCGTCTTGTAATCGACAATTCGATAGATATCTCCCTGCATATCGATGCGGTCGATACTGCCCTTAAACTGAACCGCCAAGTCATCGTTCACCCGATAAGCAGTTTCGAATTTGTATTCCGAACCAATGTAACGAAAAGGCGTAAACGACTTGTCCACTTCGAGAGTCTGCTTTACATAACTGCGAATGACTTCACCAATCAAATAATTTTCGCCAACAAGCGGTTGGACGTTTGCATCATCTCTGAAATAATACCTTGCAAAAGCTTTTTCTATCAAAGTATTCAAATAGTCGTCGTCCTTTACAATTGCCGACAACGCGTCGGGGGTTACCATTTGGTTTTCGTATCGTCTGTAAATCTGCTCCATCACCCGATGAAAAATCGAGCCGAAGACATCCGACTCCACTTTCTCGCTCACTGCTTCCTCATCCGAAAACCCTTCGATCGCCGAAAAATAGAATTGCAACGAGCAATTGATATAATTATTGAGCTGTGAAGCCGAAAGCCACAAATCACCATCGGCCCTGAATCTGTCGAGTTTTTGCATAACAGAAGGTGTTTTCTCAATCGAAATTGAAGGCATAGCTGATGCGAAAACATTATAAGTAGCCACGCGTTCGCGAATATCGAATGCATCGCCGTACAAAAACTTCAATTGCGTGAAGTACCGACTTACTTCGCCCGTTTGCAAACCTTCGGTGCGTGTATCGTAGAGCATGAAAATGCGCCTTGCTCTACCAATCATGCGATAGAAATGATAGGCATAGGTGCTATCCTGATGCTCGTAAGTAGGCATTCCGAATCCTTTACGGAGGGTATAGGGAATAAACGAATTGGCACTACTTTTCACGGGAAAAACACCTTCGTTCATCGACAAAAGAATGATATTTTCGAAATCGAGCACACGCGTTTCAAGGACACCCATCACCTGCAATCCCGAAAGCGGTTCACCGCTGAATGAAACGCTAATACCCTGTGCCAAACGCTTCAACAAACGAAAATAGACATCAACAGATATACTGTCCACATTCTTCAATGTATCACTCAATCGAATAATGGCTTTGTAATACTGCACGACGAATTCTCTTTCGAGATCGATGGACGAAGCATCATTTTTCGGCTCATCAATGTGCAATTTCTCGGTCGTCAGCGAAGAGTAAATAGTTTGCATAATGAGTTGCAGATAACCCGGAATCTGTCGCCAATCAGATATAGGGTTGAAAATGAGCCGGAGCAATTCTTGTTGAGGAATATCCGACAAGGAAACAACAACACGATTATTCGCAACAATATAATTTTTCAACTTTTCAGCTTCATCTTTAGACGAAGCCTTAACAAGCGGATGATTGAGAATTGCGGTTACAAATCTGTGATAAAAAACAGTTTCGCCGTCACGCGAAGTGCGCACATTGTGTTGCAAATCTGCAATATGATTCACAAGACTGGCAACCGATGCGTGCGACATAGCATAACCCATCGTTACGTTGATTTTCCCGATTTCCGAAGGAATGGAGTACAGAATGGGGAGGAGCAAATTTTCATCAGGCAAAACCACAGCCGTTTGAATTGCTTCGTCGGGATTCGGAATCGCATTGGTCTCAATCAGCTGCGAAAGAAGTTGCGAAACATATTTTGCCTGTCCCACAGCCGAAGGCACTCCAATAAGCTCTATAATAGGTTTATCGCAATCCCTCTCATTTTTTTCGATCTCGAAACGAGAAGGGAAACGACGTAAATTATCCTTTATCCAAAACGAAGCTTTGTTTTGCGGATCATTCACCATCTGAAATTCGTAATCCCAATAAAAATCAGCTTTGCCTACGTTTCGAAGATATTCCATCAACGCTATTTCCGAAGGCGTGAGCGCATTGAGCCCAACAAAAACATACGAGTGAGCATTCAACACAAAATCATCTTTGGCAAGCGCCTTTTCGGCAACATATCGAAACGTCATTCCCTCGTAAGCCCAACCCTTTGTTTCAAGCGCCGAACGAAACGAAGTGTACAACTCGAAAAGAATTTGCCATGTTTCCTGAAATTTTTTCTTCGAATCGCTCAACCCACCGGACATGAAGTTACTCCAAAAACGCCGGATAGCTTCGATTTGTGATGCCGAAAGGTAAGATTTGTCATCCTCAAGCGATTTTAAATCGCGCACATTCCGAAAAAGTTGTCGTGCATCAATCAAATATTTGTCCACATCATCGAAATCATTCAAAAGCATTTCACCCCAAAACAAGAAATCGTCAAATGATTCGTCGGCATTACCAATTTGTTGATAGCATCGATAAAGCTCTGTCAGCAAAGCAATCCGATCGGCCGTTTGATAGGGTGACAATCCTACAAAAAGTTCCTGAATAGTAACTATGGTCGGCGAAAATATTGGTTTTCCCGCTATCTCCGACAGATATTTTTGAAAAAAAACGCCGGCACGCTTATTCGGAAATACAAATGTATGCTTATAGAGCTCGTTCCCAAATTGTGCGTAGAAAATATTGGCGACCCGATATAGGAATGGTTTCATTTCAATTTTATTGCTTGTCAAAAATACGCAAAAAAACAGAGATTCGAGAAATGCGTCCACAGATTGAGAGAAATTTAATTTCACGGCATATATTGTACGGAGGGACACACGACCACTAAAAAAGCCGCAAGAGACATTTGCTCTTCCGGCTTTCCGTGGATTTTTTCAAATTGTATCAGATATATTTTTTACACTATGCCTTGAGCCATCATAGCGTCGGCCACTTTCATAAAACCGGCAATATTGGCGCCTTTGACATAATTGATGTAATCTCCTTCTTTTCCGTGCAAAACACACTGTTCGTGAATGTCACCCATAATTTGATGCAACCGGCTGTCAACTTCTTCGTTCGACCATGAAATATGCATCGCATTTTGAGTCATTTCCAATCCCGAGCAGGCCACACCTCCTGCGTTAACCGCTTTACCGGGAGCAAAAAGCATGCGATTTTCGATAAAGAAATCGACGGCCTCAGCCGTGCAACCCATATTCGAAACCTCTGCAACAAGCATCACATCATTTTCTTTCAAGCGTTTGGCGTCCTCCAAATTCAGTTCGTTTTGAATAGCGCATGGCAGCGCAATATCCACTTTGCATTCCCAAGGTTTCTTTCCGGGAAAAAACTTGGCTTTTGGGAACTGATCCGCATAGGGAGCAACAATATCATTTCCGGAATTGCGCAGCTCGAGCATACAGGCAAATTTTTCGGGCGTATTTATGCCTTCTTCATCGTAAATATATCCATCGGGCCCGGAAATAGTAACTACTTTGGCACCAAGTTCGGTAGCCTTTACGGCAGCACCCCACGCCACATTCCCAAAACCGGACAAAGCAATCGTTTTACCTTTGATGTCGATATGATGTTCATTGCACATTTGATGAACAAAATACAAAGCTCCGAAACCGGTTGCTTCAGGACGCAGACGCGATCCGCCATAGCTCAATCCTTTGCCGGTAAAAGTTCCGGTGTGTTCGCGAGCCAATTTCTTATACATTCCAAACATGTATCCGATTTCACGACCACCGACGCCGATATCTCCGGCAGGTACATCCGTATCAGGACCAATGTTACGCCACAATTCGGTAACAAACGACTGACAGAAACGCATGATTTCGGCATCAGAACGTCCTTTTGGCGAGAAATCCGATCCGCCTTTTCCTCCGCCCATCGGCAATGTGGTAAGTGCATTTTTGAATGTTTGTTCGAAACCCAAAAATTTGAGTGTGGATAACGTAACCGACGCATGAAAACGAATTCCGCCTTTGTATGGGCCAAGCGCTCCATTAAATTGCACGCGATATCCGATATTGACGTGAACTTTACCCTGATCGTCAACCCAAGGCACTCGGAATGTGAAAATCCTGTCGGGTTCGACAATCCGTTCGATGATTGCGGCTTTTTCGAATTCGGGATGTTGGTTATACACATCCTCGATGGAAGTAAGTACTTCCCTGACGGCCTGAAGATATTCCGATTCCCCGGGATGTTTTGCCTCAAGCTGTGTCATTATGTCATTAACTTTCATAATATAGAACGATTTTAATCGGTTTTACTTGACAAAGGTAAGTAATAATTCGATATTCAGACAAAAATAAAAGAGAAAAATTTCACTTTTTCAAATGATTTCTTTAATTATCCAATACATTGAAAATAGGATATATATCGAAAAAGACAAAAAGAAAACATTTAAGTTATAATTCGATATTGTGTAGAGATAATAATATCAATTTCACACATAATTGTTGCATTTGTTTTCGAATTCGAATTACGACTTATAGAATATAGGAGCAAACAGATTGTTCGCAATTTTTCGGATACGCGATAATTTCGTAATTTTGTATTTATAGACAACGAAAAACCGACATGGGGAAAAATAAATTGACCAAGTTTGCCGAAATGGCTTCCTATAGCAATGTTTTCCAATATCCTTTCGAAAAGCTCAAAAGCGAAGTCTTTCCTTTAAAAGGGAGATGGAATGAGGAATATTTTCGGAACGAAAACCCCATTGTTTTGGAATTGGGTTGTGGCAAAGGCGAATATACGGTGGAATTGGCCAAACTTTTCCCCGAGAAAAATTTTATCGGAATCGATATCAAAGGTGCGCGCATGTGGAGCGGTGCTACACAGGCCATTCGCCAAAATCTGAAAAATGCAGCTTTCGTGCGAACCCATATCGAATTGATTCATCATTTTTTCGCAGAAAAAGAAATATCGGAAATTTGGATCACTTTTCCCGACCCGCAGATGAACAAAACGAATAAACGCCTCACCTCAACACGATTTATGAGAGAATACAGTCGTCTGCTGAATGAAAACGGAATCGTTCATCTGAAAACAGACAGCAATTTTCTTTACACCTACACAAAGGAGATGATTCACGCAAATCATCTTGATGTGTATTTCGAGACCGACGATTTATACCGATCGGAATGGCAGGATCCGATTCTTCAAATTCAAACATTTTACGAACAACAATGGCGTGCTCGTGGTTTAAACATCAAATATATTCAGTTCGCATGTCCCCCCAAAAATGACTGGACGGAACCGGATATTGAAATAGAAAAGGATGATTATCGCAGTTTCGGTCGCAATGCGAATTTCAATAAGTCAATTGACAAATAAGCACATAAAAAACATATGACACTTTATCCTCAACTTATTATCGATGCACTCAAAACGGTGCGTTATCCCGGAACGGGACAAGATATCGTTTCGGCAGGAATGGTAGGCGAAGACATCCGCATCGACGGTATGAAAGTCAGCTTTTCGCTCATCACCGAAAAAGCCAACGATCCGTTTATCAAATCGCTTCTAAAAATGGCCGAGCAGGCCATCCTGACGTATGTGGACAAAAACGTGGACATCAAAGGCAACATTACGGTGAAATCGAAACAACCGCCACGCCCTGCCCTACCCGATTTGCTTCCGGGAGTGAAAAATATCATTGCCGTAGCCTCCGGAAAAGGCGGTGTCGGCAAGAGTACTGTTTGCGTCAATCTTGCAGTGGCATTGGCACAAAAAGGCTATAAAGTCGGATTGCTCGATGCAGATATTTTTGGACCATCCGTGCCGAAAATGTTTGGCGTGGAAGATGCAGGTCCTGTCCTCGAAAACAAAAATGGACGCGACTTGATTGTTCCCGTCGAGAACTATGGAGTAAAAATGCTCTCCATCGGCTTTTTCGTTAAAAAGGAAGATGCTGTGGTTTGGCGTGGAGCGATGGCAAGCAATGCGCTCAAACAGCTCATCGGCGATGCCGATTGGGGTGAACTCGACTATTTTCTCATTGATTTTCCTCCCGGCACCAGCGACATTCATCTCACGCTTGTGCAAACGTTGCCCATCACCGGCGCGATTATCGTAAGCACGCCGCAGGAAGTGGCATTGGCCGATGCACGAAAAGGCATCAGCATGTTTACCGGTGACAAGGTGAACGTTCCTATCCTCGGACTTGTAGAAAACATGTCATGGTTTACTCCGGCGGAGCTGCCGGAAAACAAATACTATATTTTCGGAAAAGACGGATGCAAACGACTGGCCGAGGAATTGGGTTATGCTTTGCTCGGACAGATTCCCATTGTGCAAAGTATCCGCGAAAGCGGGGATGAAGGTCATCCGGTAGCACTCAATGCCGACAGCATAACCGGTATGGCCTTTGCCGAACTCGCCGATCATCTGGTCGTTGCTGTCGATAAGCGCAATCGCGAATTACCTCCGACACAAATCGTGGGAGTAGCAAAAAAATAAGAAATTAGAGAAAACGCCCTTCGAAAGCAATATATTTTTCTTTATAACAAAAAGCACATCAACTGATGCAACATCCTCTCCATCAATTTCTTTATTGTCCCAAATGCGGATCGAACCGATTTGTGGAACATAACGTCAAATCGAAAAAATGCCTCGATTGCGGATTTGTTTATTATTTCAATCCGTCGGCAGCAGTTGTTGCCGTTATCGAAAACGAGAAAGGTGAAATGCTCGTGGCCATCCGTGCCAAAGATCCTGCAAAAGGGACTCTCGACCTGCCCGGAGGTTTTGTGGATATGTACGAAACAGCCGAAGAAGCAGTCGCACGAGAAGTATTGGAGGAAACATCGCTGAAAGTCGTTTCTACAGAATATCTTTTTTCAATTCCAAATCTTTATGTATATTCGGGATTTGAAGTGCAAACTGTGGATCTTTTTTTTCGATGCAAGATAAACGATTTCAACAACTTGAATGCAAAAGATGATGTTGCACAGCTGCAATTCGTGGCTCGAAAAAACCTACATCCTGCAGATTTCGGATTGGTGTCGATACGTAAAGGAATTGAAAAACTCTTATAGTTTGTTATCGAAAATGCAATGGCACTATTGCAGTGTAAAATACTTAAGGACATGAAAAAAAATATTTTAGGCATACTTTTTTTTCTCGTGATGCAAAGCACTTTTGCACAACGAACAGCTTATCATTTTCAACCGGAAAATCTTTTTAACCAAGGCAAAGAAATGTTTTTGGAGAAAAATTATGCCGGAGCTCAAGATCTGTTGGCGAAATTCATAGACGAAAGCCACGACGAATTTCTCGAGGAAGAAGCCGAATACATGATCGCACTTTCTTCCTTCTATCGCGGTTCAGGCGACAGTGGTGATCGATTAAAAGAATTTTTGGATAAATACCCCGAAAGTGTACATCGCCATCAGGTAAATTTTTTGATAGGTTCTTTCCACTTCGACAAAAAGGAATGGCCTATTGCCAAACATTGGCTGGAACAGTCCGATCTGGATTATTTGACGACTTCGGAGCAAGAAGATTACAGCTTTCGTTTGGCATATTCCGATCTTCAGCTCGGCAACAAGCAATCTGCCCAACGATATTTTGGCCTTCTTTATCAAAACAGCAAGAAATATCACGATGCAGCCGATTATTATCTGGGATACATCGACTATACGAACGCCGATTACAACGCTGCGCTCAAGCGATTCGAGCGATTGAGCAATCATCCCGAATTTGGAGAAGAAGTTGCTTTTTATACAGCCCAAGCCACATTTTTCAAAGAGAATTTGCAGGGAGCAGTTCAGCTGGCGCAAAATTTTATCGAAAAATACCCTCAAAGCAACCACAATCCCGAAATGTATCGTGTGTTGGGGAATTCCTATTTCAGACTTGGACAACCGACCAAAGCCATTTCTAATTATCGGCATTATTTCGACAAAACCGATAAACCGCTTCGCGGCGATGCCTATTTTATGGGATTGGGATATGCCGAAACCAATCAATATCGCGAAGCCATTCGCATGTTTCAACTTGCCGTGGGCGAACCCGATATGCTGACACAAAATGCCTGGGTGCAACTTGGACAGATGTTTCTGAAAACGGGAGAAAAACAATCTGCACAAATGGCATTCGAAGCTGCCTCGCGCTACAATTTCGATGAAAAAGCAAGCGAAACGGCATTATTCAACTATGCTCTGCTTGTGCACGAAACAAACTTTTCGGTTTTCAGCGAGTCTATAACGTTGTTCGAAAATTTTCTAAAGCGTTATCCCAACTCAGTTTACGCCGACCGCGTGAACGATATCCTCGCCGAAACATTTCTAACAACAAAGGACTACTCGGCTGCACTTGCAGCCATCAATCGAATAGCAAATCCATCGCGACGAATCTTGGAGGCCAAGCAGGCGGTATTATTCCAATTGGGCGCACAACAGTTCATCGATGGCAATCTCGGCAAAGCCATATCTTATTTCGATGATTGCATCAGTATGGGCAATTATGACCGTGATGCACGCAACAACGCTTTTTTCTGGCGGGGAGAATCGCATTATCGTTTAGGAAACTATACCAACGCCGAATCGGATTTCAACACATTTACTTCGACAGCTTCTCCTTCCTCCGAGAATTATGCACTCGGGTGGTACAATCTGGGTTATGCAAGATTTAAGCAAAATCGATATGCCTCAGCCCAAAATGCTTTTCAAAGATATATTTCGACCGAAAATGACAAGCGCAGGCCTGAAGTTGCCGACGCTTACAATCGGATTGGGGACACCTATTATTACAATCGTGCTTTCTCGGATGCTGAACAATATTACGCTCAAGCAGCCGAATTGAATCCATCGGTAGCGGATTATGCCGCCTACCAAAAAGCCTTCGTAATGGGATTGCAACACAACTATCAAGGAAAAATTGCTGCATTGGATGATTTGATGCGGCGCTTTCCTAATTCTCAATATTTTGATGATGCACTCTTCGAGAAAAGCCGTGCCCTCACCATGCTCAACCGCGAAAATGAGGCTATTTCCGTGCTTGAACGGTTGGTTTCTTCATTCCCCAACAGTTCACTTGCAAGCCAGGCCGGCATTCAACTCGGTCAACTCTACTATAACTTAGGTGAACACAAACGAAGTATTGATGCCTATAAAAATGTAATACAACATTTTCCCGGAACAGATGATGCCAAAACCGCACTCGTTTCGATGGAATCGGTTTATCGCGACATGAACGACATCCAATCTTATGTAAACTACGCCAATTCTCTTCCGGGTGGAATGCGTATCTCGACATCCAAACAAGATTCGCTCACCTACTTGGCTGCTGAAGGATTATACATGCGTGGATCAAGGCCTCAAGCCGAACAGGCTTTATTGAGTTATCTGCAAAACTATCCGAATGGAGCTTACAGCAGCGATGCCAATTATTATCTGGCCGTGATTTCAGCCGAAAAAGGCAACAAAGCGCAAGCGCTTGCTTATTATCGCAAGGTGATTGATGCAAACAATCCCAAGTTTTTGGAAAACGCGCTCATTTATACTGCGGACAGTGAATTCGAAAGCGGAGACTACCGCACAGCGCTCGCCGACTACTCTAAACTGGCGAGCATGGCACGAAGCTCAACCAACAAACAAATCGGTTTGATGGGTATGGTACGTGCCCAATCCAAACTCGGTAGTTTTCACGAAGCTGCCCGCACAGCTACCGATTTGCTTTCTGCCGACAACCTTTCACCGGAGATAGCCACCGAAGCGCGCTATCTGCGGGCAAAAGCCTATCAGCAGATCAACGAAGTGGACAAGGCTATGGCAGACTTTCAGGCGATTGCCGATGACACACGCAGTGTGTACGGGGCCGAAGCTCAATTTATCCTCGCGGATACGTATTTGAAATGGAAATCATACGACAAGGCCGAAGCGCAGGTAAAGAGTTTCATGCAAAAAGGCACTCCCCACCAATATTGGATGGCACGCGCACTCATCGTCCTTTCGGACACTTATGCTGCCAAAGGCGATAAATTTCAGGCACGACAATATCTCGAGAGTCTTAACGCAAACTACAAAGGAAACGAACCCGATATCCGGCAGATGATCGATGAACGACTGAAAAACTAAATTTCTCATTAAACGACAGTAGCGATGAAAAAAAATATATTACTCATTTCAGGTTTAATTTTGTGTTCGGGACTATTTGCTCAAAATTCCGACACTTTGCTGAGACGTCAACTTGAATTGGAGCGACAGTTCAACCCCACATTGCAAGATGCAAATAAAATCAATTCGCTTCCGGCTTTACCTGTACCCAACATCAAAAAGGCCGATGCGAGCTATGCTACATGGGCAGGACGTGTGAATCCGCCGATAGAGATTGCCATTCCCGGACCCGCTGCTATTGCCACCGAAATTCCTTACAGCCTGCAAAAGGGATACATATCGATGAGCGCCGGCAATTATGCCAATATCAACGGAGCATTGGGTTATCGAATCATCGATAATGATAACAGCAAACTTAACTTTCTGTTTCTACACCAATCGACAAACGGAGATATCAAATTTGTTCAGAATTCCGATCCATCGAGCAATACGGCTTATCGGATGGATAACGGCGGCCAATTGGCTTACGCGTATCGATTCGCTCAGGGCACCTTCAAAATATCCGGTGGATATTCGCATTCGGCTTTCAATTACTATGGCAATACGTTTGGGAATGAACGCGTTTTCGACAACAAACATCAAACTTTGGGCTTAGCCCACTTGGTACTCGGGTTGCAATCTGCCGAATCGGATAATCTGAATTATGCAGTAAGGGCCGAAATCAAAAACTTTTCGACAAAATTCGGCACTACAATCGATGAAAGTGGATTGGGAGGCAACCAAACAAAATTGGCCGTTGAACTCGATAAGCCATTCGATGCGGCAGGATCGGATGCCAAAATAGGAGTCGAAGGGAACTGGGACGGCGTTTTTCTCGCAAAATCCGAAAATCCAGCTATCGATCTCTACAACTACCATCTCATCGATGCATCGCCCTTTATCTCATTCGAAGGTCTGAACTGGAAAGCCCGATTGGGAGCAAATGTTCAGTTTCAGTTTGCCGACGACGACAAAGTTCGGGTTGCTCCCAACGTGCAATTATCGGTTAAGGTAGCCGATCATTCTTCGTTATATGCCAACATCGAAGGAGGATTTGATTCGAACACGATTCTGGATATGATGAACGAATCGCGATACGTGCAACCGATGTTGCAGGTGAAACCATCGTTCACACTGATCGATCTCGAGGCAGGAGTCAAAATAAGTTCGGCTAACGGGTTGAGATTCGATATTTTCGGGGGATATCGCCAAACGGACAACGAACATTTTCTGCTGGCAAGTGAAACATCCAACAATACAAACAGTGTTCCGACCTTTATTCATGCAGAATACCTGACGCCGATTTATGGCAATCTGTCGCGCTCGCACGTAGGCGCAATGTTGCAAATCGCGACATGGTCACCTCTCGACCTAACGGCACGTTTCAGCAAAAATTTTTACTCGATAAAGGATATTTCCATCGACGGCATTTCGGCTTCCGATGCTAAAGCCTATAACAAACCCGGATACGAACTCGATTGCAGGGCTTCATTCGAGGTAAATCAGCAAATCAAACTCACGCTCAACTATTATCTGGCAGGAGACAGATGGTCGTATTTCGAAAAACAGAACGTAAAGATGAAGAACATCAACGATTTGAATCTCGGTGCCGTTTATAGCATCAACGATGCCTTTTCGATTCACCTGAATGCCAACAATCTGTTGGCTCAGAAATACGATATCTGGTACGGCTACGCCGCACAGGGATTTAATGCGATGGGTGGGTTTTCATTCAAGTTCTGACACAGCCTCAATCCGACAAACAAACCACCCTATTACACGCACAAATAAACAAATCAACCTGAGCTACGCCCGAAAAGAAACTTTTCGAACGAAACTCAGGTTGAAACATGAATAAGGAAACTACTAATTCTTCCCGTTTTCCTCGATGCCTGCCATTTCGGGATCGATCATGATGCGTCCGCAATATTCGCAAACGATAATTTTCTTACCCAATTTAATATCCATCTGCTTCTGTGGCGGAATTTTGTTAAAACAACCTCCGCAGGCTCCACGCTGAATAGGAACAATACCCAAACCGTTGCGCGCATTCTTGCGAATACGTTTGAATGCCGTCAACAAACGCGGATCGACACCGGCTTCGGCCTTTTTGGCCTTCTCGCGAATCTTTTCTTCCTGCGCTTTGGTTTCGGAAACAATATCGTCGAGTTCTTTTTTCTTTTGCTCCAAATCTATACTCTTTTCTTTCAGCTGTTCCTTGGCGGCAGCAATCTGCTCCTCTGTATTTTTGATTAGTTCGGCATACTCGCGAATGTGCTTTTCGGCCAACTCAATTTCGAGCGTTTCAAATTCAATCTCTTTCGAAAGGTGATCATACTCTTTACTGTTGCGAACATTATCGAGCTGATTGTTATACTTCTCGATTTTGGCTTTGCTTTCCGCAATTTTTTTCTGCTGCTGGGTGGTAGCTTCTTTGAGACTCTGAATCTCGAGTTCGAAATTGTGGATGCGGGTATTGAGTCCGGCAATTTCGTCATCGAGGTCGGCTACTTCGAGTGGCAATTCGCCGCGAAGCGTCTTGATGCGGTCAATTTCCGAAAGATACGATTGCAATTTGTAAAGCATTTTCAGCTTTTCTTCAACGGCCACTTCTTGTTGTTCGGCTGCTTTTTTTCTTGTTGCCATAATTTGTTGATATCTATTTATTGTAAATGATTTGAATTTCTATCCCACACATCGATTCGTATCATAAAAAAATGCAGTAATCGCACGCCGGAGCGCCCTTCTTACTACATCATCCGTAACGGCGGGATCAAGTCGTACCGCTGGTGTTACAAATATTTTACGGGATTCGAGTCGAATGCCGATTTATGTACGGCAAAGGTAGGATTTTTTTTCGAAATAATGTCGAAAAAAATGTCTTTTGTGCAGATTTCCGATTCGTAATGACCTATGACGGCGAGTAATAAACGTCCTTCGACATCGAAGAAGTCGTTATATTTGGCTTCACCCGTCACAAATGCATCGGCGCCATAGGCAACGGCATCGGGAATCAGGAAAGCACCGGCGCCGCCACACAAAGCCACATCGCGAATTTCGCGATTTTGCAGTTTGGTGTGTCTGACCATCGGCAAATTGAAAACATCCTTCAGCAAATCCAAAAACTCCTGCTCGGGCAATGGTTCAGGCAAAATACCCGCCACTCCGCTGCCGGCCTGCGACCATTCGTTGTGGAGCGGATAAAAATCGTAAACCGGTTCTTCGTAGGGATGCACCGAAATGAGAGCACGCAGTACATCAGCTTGTTTATAGGTCGGCAGAACGGTTTCAATCCGTACTTCCTTTTCGAAATGCAATTCACCTATTTCACCCACAAAAGGATTGGCATGTTCGCCCGCGCGAAACGTACCCTCGCCCACTACGTTGTAGCTGCAAGCATCGTAATTGCCGATGTTTCCCGCTCCGGCATTGAACAGGGCATTGCGAACAAATTCGGCATAGGCATCCGGCACAAACGTCACCAATTTGAGCAGCTTGCCCTTCTGCGGACTCAATATGCGCACCTGTTGCAGACCGAGCAATTCGGCAATTTTATAATTCACGCCGCTCCGGGCATTGTCCAGATTGGTATGCGCAGCATACACACACAAATCGTTTTTGATGGCTTTCATCATACATCGTTCTATATACGTCTGGCCGGTAAGCGACTTGAACGGACGAAATGCGAGCGGATGATGTGCAATCACAAGATTGCAACCAAGCGAAAGGGCTTCGTCGATCACATTTTCGGTAACGTCGATGCAGAGCAGAACTCCGGTAATTTCTCGATTGATATCGCCCACTTGCACCCCACTGTTATCAAAATCCTCCTGTAACGATAGGGGAGCTATCTGCTCGATGGCCTGAAGTATTTCTTTTATGCGCATATTCGATTTTTTTTTGAATACGCAAACTTAATAAAAAAAAATCGGTCTGCTCCCACCCGGAAACAGAACGTTTTTTTTCGTAATGCCCTGACTCGGCTATTCAACGGGAAAAATTCTACGCATCGTATCGGCAAATATCGCACCCATTCGGCGCTGAATATAGGCATTTGTGCCATTCTCGGGATGCCAGCCGAAAGTCTGACCGTCGATTTCCTGCTTGTCGTTGGTGAACAAAAGACTGATTTGTTGCCCCGTAACCGGATGGAGAGCATTACGCGAAAATCCGATATACCGATCGAATTCCACAAGCGGGAATCCCCATTTGGCTGCCAGCTTGCGCACCGAAGTGTTGTAGGTTACGCGCCCGTCGTGCCAGTCGGTGCAGAGAACGATGACAGCCGGCTTTCCGTATTTGGAATTGTAGTACTCTGACCGAGGGTCGAACTTCAAATTGTAGCACTCGGTCAGGTAACGTTTGATTACATAATCGAATGCGGCCGCATAATTGCTTCGGTCGAAAGGTGTTCGGTAATCGGTGTAGCGCGGAAGAATTTGAGTTGAATCGCAAACATCCTTGTCGTGAACCTGCATAATAACCAGCGCATCTATTTTCTCCAATTCGTCGCGACTGTAGAGTGTGCCGGCATTCATCCGATTGGCGGCATCGGCAATGGCTTCGCCCCCTATGGCGCGATTGATGGGCGTGGCGCCTACCAGTGAACAGCCAATCTCGAACCAACCGTTGTTGGGCGAAGCAAATGAGGCTCCGGTAAGCAGAAAAGTGTATGAATTTTGTTTAGTGCTCTGTGCGGCAAGGTTCGCTGCACAAGCGATGAGAATGAAAAACAGGGATGTCAATCGTTTCATTGTTAATTACTGCTTATAGATTTCATATGTCAGACAAATTTACGAAAACGATTTGAAGAAACCCCCACCCTATCCGTATAAATTGAAAGCCTGCAACAGAATACTTATTTAACATTTGTAAGCTTTGCATGTCTGCAAAGCACTTGATTAACCTTGTTCCGGTGCTTTGCACGTCTGCAAAGTACTTAAACAATCCTGTTCCGGCGCTTTGCAGCGCTGCAAAGTATCTGCGCAGATTGGAGATAGTGCTTTGCAACGCTGCAAAGCAAAAAACACGCTCTGACGGAATTTTTGCACGATGAATGGTTCAAAATGTCCATGCATACGAAACCTTGAGCAAGAAATCGTTTTGTGGAACAGAATGAAACAAATCCCCAAAATAATCGCCAAAACGAAACGACCCGCCCACATCATGCACCGTGCGCCCTTGCGACCAAACCAAATAGAGCACCGATCCCGGCCTGTACTCCCATCGATAGACCAGATTGGAACGAAATTGCAGAAAATGAAAATCGGGATTGTCGTAAGGATATTGTTCCAGCTTGCGAAACCGATCTTCAAAGCGGTCGGCACGAGGATTGACTACCGTCTTGAAATCGGAATAATCTCCCGAAAACAAGTAAGGTAGGGCATACCACTGCAGCGACATATCGGGAGTAATGCCATAATTGATGCGTACCGACATCGACGCCGCGTGCTTGCAAATAGTTGAAAGAACGTAAGTCGGAGCCGGTTCTTGTGTCATCCGAACGAATTGTTGCCGATCGGTGAATATCGAATATTCGGGATTCACCGATACCGACAACCTGTTGTTGGGCTTGTAAGTCAGATGCAGACCGTACTCGATACCATCAGCCGAATTTTCGGCGCCAATATTTCCACTGAAATTGATTTCGGCCTGAAACTTTTTTCTCGAATCGGACGACAATTCGACCCAATAATTGAAATCGGCCGGCAATTTGATGGCCGGTCCACCACGCAGCAAGGTCGTCGAAAGTTGGTTGAACTGGTAATTGAACCCCTCGCTCAATTCGTAATAGTTTTTAAAAATGATATAGCCGTTCTGTTCTATACCCGTTCCAAGTCTTTCGCCCGAAAAATTATGGATCGCAAAGATATCGCCGTTAATTTGATATTCATTCATGATACCTTTGGGTCGCCAATCGCGATAAGCCATCCAAAATCCATTCATAATGAAATCGCTCGTCGGCTTAAATCCGATATCATTGAGTTCCAAACCGGGCGAACTAAGCGAGGAAAAATACATGAAGTTGAAATGCCCCGACACTTTGCCACCATTCACCGAAGCCCCATAGCCGTCAAGTGAGGTGCGGGTGGTGTCAAGCTCCACGTGATGGGCATCGGGACGCTGATAATATCGGGCTGACGACTGTTGCAGGCGCGCAATAGCCTCCGCAGATCCTCCGGAATGGCTGTAAAAAGCTCGCGCAGTCACATAATAGGATTTATCTTTCCAGTATTTCGAAAAGTTTGCTCCACCGGTGTAGGCTTCATCGGCCAAAACACGAAATTGGTGTTCATCAATCTTGCGATTGGTGGCCGTCAGCATGGCGCCGACAATCATGTTGCCGCTATCGAGATCCTGTTCGATACGCCCTACAAAATAATTCGTCAATGGCTCCACGGCGTACTTGCTTTGCACTCCTTCGCGATCGATTTCGCTATACATCTTCTTCGTCACGGCATTCAATATCCCGATGGAAGTACCGTTTCGGGTTTTGCCCGATACCTTTGCCGCTCCCAAAATAGTGGTGCGAAACGGTTCTCTCACAAATTCGTCGTCTGTGATGTCGTATTGCAAATGAGGTTCACGCCCCAAACGCCGCGAATAAAAAAGTTTATTTCGCTCGTTATTTGTGATATCGTAGGGATAATGAAAAATATTGCTTCCTTCGACAAAGAAAGGTCGTTTTTCGTCGAAATAAGTTTCGAAATTGGTCAGGTTCACAACCGAAGGATCAGCTTCCACCTGTCCAAAATCGGGATTGACAGTGAAGTTGAGCGTGATATCGTTGGTCAGGGCAATTTTTCCGTCAACGCCAACCGAAGCAGTAGTTCGATGGCCGGTGGCAAAAGGATTCCCATCTTCTTTTTCGGATAATGTCAGTTGAGTGAGCCCAAACGGCACGATTTCGATATCCTTTCGGGGTGAGATGGAATGAATCCCTTCCAGCGTTCCGAAATTGCCGATGAATTTGGCCGAAGCCTTGTCAATTGGCTGCCAAAGAGACATTTCGTGGTTGCGATAGATAAATCTTGCAACTTCGAATCCCCATCGATAATCCTGCTTTTTGCCAAAACGGAGCTGCGAATACGGAATGCGCATTTCGGCATACCATCCATTGGACTGCATCGATGTTTTCACTTCCCAAACAGGATCCCACGACGAATCTTCGCCGCCGGCCTCTGTTTTCAGCATATCGCCCTTGCTTCCTGAGGCCGAAACCTGAAAAACAAATGCCGTGATTTTATCTTCATAACTGTCGATGGACACCGAAACCCAATCTCCATCAGCAACATCGCGGCGCGAAATGCGACGTACTATTTTGTCGGGTTCATCGTCGAGCGATTTTATAGCCACATACAGATTATTGTCGTCATAAGCAACCGCAAACAAGGTTGGCTGCGAAGGAGCATCTCCGGAATTCGGCTCATATTGGACGAAGTAGCCCGTCCAAGAAGCATTGAGCCAACAATCATCCGTAAGTTGACCGTCGATATAGGGCGCTTTAGCTGTTCTTTCCGACAGGTAGGTTCTCGTTTGAGAAAATACGGTAAACGGATATATAAACAATAAGAAAAAGCAGATTTGTTTCATGGAAGCAAGTTGTTTAAGGTAGGACGAAACAAACGGGAATTTGGTTACAAAAATGAAGATTTTTTTAAAACGGAAAAGCGCGACGAATCACTCGCAGCGCTTTCCTCAATGTTTAACATTTTAAAAATCACAGCTTCGCTGTGGTTGACGTCATCGGCTAAGCTTTTGGTTCTTCGCCGTCTGATGGCGCTTCCGCAGCGATATCTTCGTTCTGCTGCGAAGCAGAATCATTTTTTATTGCATCATCTGTTTCGGGGGCTTTAACCTCTGTTGCTTCGGGTTTAACTTCGGAAACTTCTTTCATTTTCTTTGCAGTACTTACTCCTGCGGCAGCTTGAGGTTCGGCAGCTTTATCGGCAGCTTTGCGACGAGAGCGTCGTGTTTTAGCCTTTTTCGAGCTGCTATCTTTAAGCATATTCTCGTTGAAATCTACCAATTCGATAAAGCACATAGCAGCATTATCACCCTGACGAAATCCGGTTTTGAGGATACGTGTGTATCCACCCGGACGGTCGGCTACTTTTTGCGAAACTACCTGAAAGAGTTCGGTAACTGCCTGCTTGTTTTGCAAAGCACGAAACACTACTCTTCGCGAGTTGGTAGAATCGTCTTTCGAACGGGTAATAATAGGCTCAACGAACTTGCGCAATGCTTTTGCTTTGGGTACGGTAGTAAAAATACGTTTGTGCATGATCAGCGAAGTTGCCATGTTCGAGAGCATGGCTTCGCGATGCGAGCTTGTACGTCCTAAATGATTGATTTTATAATTATGTCTCATTGCTGTTAGTCTTTGTCTAATTTATATTTCGAAATATCCATACCGAACGAGAGTGAAAGGCTGTCGAGCAATTCTTCGAGTTCAGTAAGCGACTTCTTTCCGAAGTTGCGGAATTTAAGAAGATCGTTTTTATTGTGTTGAACTAATTGTCCGAGGGTTTCCACATCGGCAGCTTTGAGGCAATTGAGAGCGCGTACCGAAAGATTCAGATCAGACAATTTACGTTTGAGCATTTGACGCATATGAAGAACTTCTTCGTCGAATTCCTCCAAGTCTTCCGTATCTGTAGCTTCGATCATGATCTTGTTGTCATCGGAAAACAAAGCGAAATGTTGAATCAGTATTTTGGCAGCGTCCTTCAACGCATCTTTGGGGCGTATAGATCCGTCGGTCGAGATTTCGAAAACGAGCTTCTCATAGTCGGTTTTCTGCTCGATACGATAATTTTCGATCTCGTACTTTACATTTCGGATGGGTGTGAAGATAGAGTCAATGGCGATTGTTTGCACATCATCCGGAGCAAGCAAGCTGCGATTTTCGTCTGCCGGTACATATCCTCTACCCTTGTTGATAGAAAGTTCCATACGTATTTCGGCTTTCTTGTTCAAACGACAAATCTCCAACTCGGGATTCAAAACTTCGAATCCGGTCAGAATCTTGCTGATGTCACCGGCCTTGAACACTTCCGTTCCCGAAATGTGAAGGGCAACTTTTTCGGTTTCGAATTCTTCCACGATCCGTTTGAAACGAACTTTCTTCAGATTAAGAATAATACCTGTTACATCTTCAATAACGCCGGGAATGGTCGAAAACTCGTGATCGACACCCTCTATTTTAACAGATGTAATGGCAAATCCTTCGAGTGAAGAAAGTAGAATTCGGCGTAAGGCATTACCAATAGTAATACCATAACCCGGTTCGAGCGGACGGAATTCAAACTTCCCGAAGAAAGCATCCTCCTGCAACATAACTACTTTATCGGGTTTCTGAAATGCTAATATTGCCATGAAATTATTGTTTAGAATATAATTCTACGATCAATTGTTCCTTGATGTTTTCAGGAATGTCGGCTCTTTCGGGCAAATGAAGCAACTTTCCGCTGAATGTGGTTCTATCCCATTCGAGCCATGGATATTTGCTGTGGTTAAAGCCGTTGAGTGCATTGGTGATGACTTCGAGCGATTTCGATTTCTCTCTCACACCCACAATGTCTCCCGGTTTCACCTCGTAGGAAGGAATATTTACTACTTTACCATTAACGACTATATGACGATGAGAAACCAACTGACGAGCAGCAGCTCGCGTCGGAGCAATTCCCAATCGATAAACGACATTGTCGAGGCGGGCTTCGAGAAGCTGCAGCAATACTTCACCTGTAATGCCACGGCTGCGACTTGCCTTCTCGAATGTGAGGCGGAATTGTTTTTCCAGAACACCATAGGTGTATTTTGCACGTTGTTTTTCACGCAACTGTATGCCGTATTCCGACGTTTTTCTTCTACGTGAATTTCCGTGCTGACCCGGAGGATAATTCTTTTTCGAAAGAACCTTATCGGGGCCGAAAATAGGCTCGCCAAATTTGCGGGCAATTTTTGTTCTTGGACCAGTATATCTTGCCATTTTTTAAAATAAACTTTTTTACTGAAGCCTAAACTGTGCAGCCGCGATTACAGAGAAGTGAATGTTGTAATCAAAATCACAGCTCAAGTTTCGATGTAATGAAACTTAAATAATTGTCGATTAAACTCTTCTTGCTTTAGGAGGACGACATCCGTTGTGCGGAATCGGTGTAACATCAATAATTTCGGTTACTTCGATGCCCGCTCCGTGAATCGTTCTGATAGCTGATTCGCGACCGTTACCCGGCCCTTTCACAAACGCTTTCACTTTACGCAAACCAAGATCGAAAGCCACTTTGGCACAATCTTGTGCTACCATCTGTGCGGCATAGGGCGTATTCTTTTTTGAGCTACGGAATCCCATTTTGCCGGCTGACGACCAACTTATCACCTCTCCGTCTTCGTTTGTGAGTGAAACAATAATGTTGTTGAACGATGAAGAGATGTGAGCCTGTCCTTGGGCTGTCACTTTTACGTTTCTCTTTTTAGCTGCAACTGTTCTTTTTGCCATGTCTTATCTGTTATTTAGTAGCTTTTTTCTTGTTAGCAACAGTTTTCTTTTTGCCTTTGCGTGTACGGGCATTGTTTTTGGTACTTTGTCCGCGAACGGGTAGCCCGATACGGTGACGAATGCCACGATAGCATCCGATATCCATCAATCGCTTAATATTGAGTTGTACTTCAGAGCGAAGGTCCCCTTCCACTTTATATTCGGTGGAAATAATTTCGCGAATGCGGGCAGCCTGATCGTCTGTCCAATCTTTTACCTTGATATCTCTATCAACTTGTGCTTTCGTTAAAATGCTGTTTGCTGCACTGCGTCCGATGCCATAGATATAAGTGAGTGCAATTTCACCTCGCTTATTTTGCGGCAGATCGACTCCTACGATTCTTATTGCCATATAAGATTTTTAATTATTTGATTACAAAGATAGTAATTTTATCCCTGACGTTGTTTGTATTTGGGATTCTTTTTGTTGATCACATATAAACGACCTTTTCGTCTAACTATTTTGCAGTCGGCCGTACGCTTTTTAATAGATGCTCTAACTTTCATATTCTCTATTTTTTATTTTAGACCGGCTGAGGACAAATAATTGTTCAGCCAAAATCTGTTTTTTGTTCTTTATTTATACCTAAATGAAATTCTTCCCTTAGTAAGGTCATATGGCGACATCTCAACACGGACTCTATCTCCGGGTAATATTCGGATGTAGTGCATCCTCATCTTTCCGGAAATATGAGCGGTAATTTCGTGTCCGTTCTCGAGTTCTACTCGGAACATTGCATTAGACAATGCTTCGACGATAGTTCCGTCTTGTTCTATTGCTGCCTGTTTTGCCATAAAAGAATCAATATTCTTATTGTTTGTTTGTTAGTTAGTTATTTGTTGTTTCTTCAATAAATTCGAATGTCGATAAAATATCGGGCTTGCCGTGATGTATTGCAATGGTATGCTCGAAATGAGCGGCCGGTTTTCGGTCTTTAGTCCGAACTGTCCAACCATCGTTTTCGAATACTACATTCTTGCTTCCCATATTTATCATCGGCTCAATCGCGATACACATCCCATTTTTGATAATAGGGCCGGTGCCTCTTCTGCCGTAATTTGGAACTTCGGGTGCTTCGTGCATCTCACGGCCAATTCCGTGCCCGACTAATTCGCGAACAACCGAATATCCATGTTTCTCGCAATATTGTTGTATTGCGTAACCAATGTCACCAATACGATGTCCTTCGCGAGCTTGCTCGATGCCCAAGTAAAGCGACTCCAAGGTTATTTTCAACAACTTCTTCACCTCCCCGGCCACTTCTCCAACGCAAAAAGTATAAGCAGAATCACCAGTATATCCACGTTTGGTGGTGCCGCAATCAATTGAAATAATGTCTCCCTCTTTTAGAGGGGTATTATCGGGTATTCCATGTACGATGTTCTCGTTAACCGACGTACAAATGGAATTTGGAAACCCTCCATATCCCAAAAAAGTGGGGTATGCTCCATGATCGCGAATGAATTCTTCGGCGATTTTATCGAGTTGAAGGGTCGTGACTCCGGGCTTGATATGTTTAGACAATTCACCCAACGTCATTCCAACCAAACGATTGGCATCACGCATCAATTCGATTTCTTCGTCCGTTTTCAATATAATATCTCTTTCGCTTCTCATCAATCAAAGAAAACTTTCCTTACGGTCTTAATAAGCTGCAATAGATCCGGTTCTACCTTTTATTTTTTGTCCGGACTTCAGGAATCCGTCATAATGTCGCATCAGTAAATGACTTTCGATTTGCTGTAAAGTATCCAATACGACCCCCACAAGAATTAACAAAGAGGTTCCTCCGAAAAAGTTAGAAAACTGGCTGTTGATTCCCATCAGATTAGCGAATACCGGCAGTATGGCAATGATAGCCAAAAAAATAGAACCCGGAAGTGTAATTCGCGACATAATCGTATCGAGATACTCTGCCGTTTTTTTACCGGGCTTCACGCCGGGAATAAATCCATTGTTACGTTTCATATCTTCAGCCATTTGCGTAGGATTAACTGTGATTGCAGTATAAAAATACGTAAATGCGATAATCAGCAACGCAAAGATGAAATTATACCAAAAACTGTTTGAGTTCATGAGCGATCCGAAGAAACCTCCACCTCCCTGCGCCGTAAACTGAGCAATCGTGATGGGGATAAACATGATTGCCTGAGCAAAAATGATAGGCATCACATTGGCAGCATTCACTTTAAGAGGAATATACTGACGTACTCCGCCATATTGTTTGTTACCAACGATACGTTTAGCATACTGCACAGGAACTTTTCGAGTACCTTGAACAAGCATGATAGCAAATGCCGTAACTACCATCAGGAAGAGAATCTCGAGCAGCAGCACGAGCAAACCTCCAGGTGCATTGAGCAATCGATCGACTTCGGCAACCAAAGCATGAGGCAAACGAGCAATGATACCTATAAGAATGATAAACGAGACTCCGTTTCCAACGCCTTTGTCGGTAATTCTTTCACCCAGCCACAATACGAACATACTTCCGGCAGCTAAAATAATGGTAGAGGGAAGAACCCAATCCCAAAACCCGCCGGGTATAGCTCCCTGTAATGCCCCGTAGATATATGCAGGCCCTTGCAGTACAAGAATCGCAACAGTCAAATAACGTGTGTATTGATTCATTTTTGTATGTCCGCTTTCGCCTTCACGCTGCAATTTTTGAAAATAAGGAACTGCGATGCCCAACAATTGCATAACGATAGAGGCCGAAATGTATGGCATGATTCCCAATGCAAATATAGAGGCATTTGAAAAAGCACCTCCTGAGAACATATCCAACAAACCCAGAAGCCCCGAGCTTGCATTGTTTTGCAGAACAGTCAACAAAGCAGGATCAATTCCGGGAAGAACCACAAAGGAACCGAACCTGTACACTGCAACTAAGGAAGCCGTAATGATAAGCCGGTGACGAAGGTCTTCAATTTTCCAAATATTTTCTAGAATTTCGATAAATCTCATCTTATTGGATTTTTACAACGTTTCCACCTGCAGCAATAATAGCCGCTTCAGCCGATTTAGAAAAGGCATGAGCTGTGACTTCCAATTTGGCAGTTAACGAGCCTTTGCCGAGTATTTTCACCGAATGTTTCGGAGAAATCAGACCGGCATTTATCAATGTCTCGATATCTATTTTCGATACATTTTGCGAATCGGCAATCTCTTGAAGTTTGTCCAAATTAATAGCTCTGTATTCCGTCCTTTTCAAAGGATTAAACCCGAACTTTGGCAGTCGGCGCTGTAAAGGCATTTGCCCACCTTCGAATCCGATTTTGTGTTTGTAACCCGAACGTGATTTGGCTCCTTTATGTCCTCTGGTAGAAGTTCCACCTTTACCCGATCCGGGTCCTCGACCTATTCTTTTCCGAGTTTTGGTTGATCCTTCTGCCGGTTTTAAATTCGATAAATTCATTATTGTGTATTTTTATCGTTATAAACTAATTTAATCGATCACAGTAACCAGATGGCTTACTTTTGCAATTAGGCCACGTATAGCCGGAGTATCTTCGTGTTCAACAACACGCCCGATTTTAGTAAGTCCGAGAGCATCCAACGTCCTTCTCTGAACCTTTGGGCAGTCGATTCGGCTTCTTGTTTGTTTGATCTTGATAGTTGCCATATTAGTGTTCCTCCAAATTTTTAACCATTGAAAACTTTATCCAAACTCACGCCTCTGTTTTGAGCAACAGTTATGGGATCTCTCATTTCACTCAGCGCAAGAATGGTAGCTTTCACAAGATTATGAGGATTGGACGAACCTTTTGATTTTGCCAATACATCGGTGATCCCTACGCTTTCGAGAACAGCACGCATAGCACCTCCTGCTTTTACACCGGTTCCTGTGAATGCCGGTTTCAGAAACACTTCTGCACCTCCATAATGTGCGGTTTGTTCGTGAGGAATTGTTCCCTTATACACGGGCACTTTTACCAGATTCTTCTTTGCAGCTTCTACTCCTTTGGCAATAGCCGTTGTTACTTCACCTGCTTTACCAAGTCCCCAACCTACGATACCATCTTCATTACCCACTACAACCATAGCGGCAAAGGTAAATGTACGTCCTCCTTTGGTAACTTTCGTCGTACGGTTAATAGCTACCAATCGGTCTTTTAACTCTATATCGTTCGTCGATTTTACTTTGTTGTTTATTCTTGCCATGATTGTTAAAATTTAAGTCCTCCTTTACGAGCGGCATCAGCCAATTCTTTTATCCGTCCATGATAAAGAAATCCGTTTCTATCGAAAGCCACTTTTTCGATTCCGGCCTCTTTGGCATTTTTTGCAATAAGATCGCCGACCTTGGCTGCAATTTCTTTTTTCGGAAGTTTTTCTTCAATTTTTAGCGAAGAGGCCGAAGCGAGTGTTCTGCCTGTTGTATCGTCGATCACTTGTGCATATATTTGCTTATTACTCCTGAACACCGAAAGACGCGGACAATCTGGTGTGCCATGCACTTTTCCGCGAACGCGAGCTTTGATTTTCAATCTTCTTTGTTCTCTTGTTAACATAGTCGTTTCTGTTTACGTTAGATTATTTACCTGCAGTTTTACCGGATTTGCGACGTATCTGTTCGCCAACAAAACGTACTCCTTTTCCTTTGTATGGTTCGGGTTTACGGAAAGAGCGAATTTTGGCACAAACTTGACCAAGCAATTGTTTATCGCAAGATTCCAAAATGATAAGCGGATTCTTGTTCCTTTCGGATTTGGTTTCAACTTTTATTTCCTTGGGTAGCTCCATGAAAATGCTGTGCGTATAACCAAGTGAAAGTTCAAGAATTTGTCCCTGATTGGATACGCGGTAGCCCACACCTACCAGTTCGAGCTCTTTACGAAAACCTTCGGACACTCCAACAACCATGTTATGTAACAACGCACGATAAAGGCCGTGTTGTGCACGATATTCCTTATCGTCGTTTGGTCTTTCTACTGTAAGCACGCCATCTTCGACCTTGATATTAAGATCGGGGTTGACTTGTTGCGTTAGTTCACCTTTAGGGCCTTTCAGCGTAACGGTGTTATCATCGGCGATGTTCACTGATACACCTTGCGGCAGAGTGATGGGTAATTTTCCTATTCTTGACATACTATTCTCTCCCTAATTTAATAAACGTAACATAAAATTTCGCCACCGACCTTTTGTTCACGTGCTTCTTTATCTGTCATGACGCCTTTGGAGGTAGATAAAATTGCGATACCTAATCCATTGAGTACTCTCGGCATATCTTTATAGCCGGTGTATTTACGCAAACCGGGTGTAGAAACACGAATCAATTTTTTGATAGCGTTTACTTTATTAATCGGATCATATTTCAAGGCAATTTTGATAATGCCTTGTGGTCCTTCATCTACAAACTTGTAATTAAGAATGTAGCCTTTTTCGAAGAGAATCTTCGTGATGTCTCTTTTAAGATTTGATGCGGGTATCTCCACCACCCGGTGATTAGCCTGAATAGCATTTCTTAACCGCGTCAAATAATCTGCAATTGGATCTGTCATATAAAAATAATTTAAATTGATCCCGCCAATCGGGACAATATTTAATAAAAGAACTTTCTTTATATTATCGTTTGAGGCAATTGATGTCCGAGCGATAACAATTTTTCGTTTTCTTGAATTACCAACTTGATTTCTTTACACCCGGAATTAAGCCCTTCGAAGCCATTTCTCTGAATTCGATACGAGAAATGCCAAACTGACGCATATAACCTTTTGGCCGTCCGGAAATTTTACAACGATTGTGCAAACGTACGGGTGATGCGTTTTTGGGAATAGTTTGAAGGGCTTCGTAATTGCCTTCACTCAAATATTTGGCACGTTTTTCGGCGTATTTGGCAACCATTTTGGCTCTCTTCACCTCACGCGCTTTCATTGATTCTTTTGCCATGCTTTATTATTTATTTTTGTCAGTTTTAAACGGTAATCCGAATTCTCTTAGTAGAGCATACCCTTCTTCATCAGTATTTGCCGAAGTGACGAATGTTATATTCATACCAAGCAAACGAGAAATAGTATCAATGTTGATTTCGGGAAAGATAATCTGTTCATCAATTCCAAGTGTGTAATTGCCACGTCCGTCGAGTTTACTTTCAATTCCCTTGAAGTCGCGAATACGCGGCAAAGCTACACGGATAAGTCTTTCGAGAAATTCGTACATTTTGTCGTGCCGGAGTGTAACGCGAACGCCAATAGGCATTTTCTTACGAACCTTGAAATTAGAAATATCTTTTTTCGAATAGGTTGCCACTGCCTTTTGGCCGGTGATGGCTGTTAGCTCGTTTATAGCTGTATCTATAATCTTCTTGTCGGCTACAGCAATTCCCAATCCTTGATTGATTACGATTTTTTCAAGTTTAGGAACTTGCATTACGGATTTATATCCAAATTCCTTCATCAAGGCAGGAACAATACGTTCTTTATAGTCCAATTTTAAACTTGCTGTACTAATCATTTAATTTCCTCCCCCGATTTTTTAGCGTAACGCACTAATTTACCTTTTGAATTAAGTTTTCGACCAATGCGTGTCGGTTTTCCTGATTTTGGATCAACCAAATTGAGATTAGAAATATGCACGGGTGCTTCTTTTTTCTCGATTCCGCCTTGCGGATTTTTTGCATTGGGTTTGGTGTGTTTCGAAACGATATTAACGCCCTCTACAATCGCACGCTGTTTTTCGACGTTCACCTCAAGTACGCGTCCGGTTTTACCTTTATCTTCACCGGCATTCACGTAAACTATATCGCCTTTTTTAATGTGTAATTTACTCATCGCCTTTTTGTTTTAATGGATTAAAGCACTTCAGGCGCTAAGGAAACAATTTTCATGTTCGTGGCACGAAGTTCGCGGGCTACAGGTCCGAAAATACGGCTTCCGCGCAACTCGCCTGCATTGTTCAACAATACGCACGCGTTATCATCGAAACGGATATAGGAACCGTCGGCACGACGAATTTCCTTTTTGGTACGAACAATAATTGCTTTTGATACTGCACCTTTTTTTATGTCACTGGAAGGGATCACGCTTTTGATGGCAACAACAATGACATCTCCAACGGAAGCGTAACGTCTTTTGGTTCCGCCTAATACCCGGATACAGAGAGCTTCTTTGGCTCCACTGTTGTCGGTAACTGTTAATCTTGATTCCTGTTGTATCATCTTATTTAGCCCTTTCTATGATTTCTACCAATCTCCATCTCTTTGTTTTACTCAAAGGACGAGTTTCCATAATTCTCACTGTATCACCAATGTTACACTCATTTTTCTCGTCGTGGACGTGAAATTTCTTCGTTTTATTAACGAACTTCCCATAAATAGGGTGTTTTTCTTTCCATTTTACAGCCACCGTAACGGTTTTATCCATTTTGTTGCTGAAAACGACCCCGATTCTTTCTTTTCTTAAATTTCTCGTTTCCATGTATGTTGTTATGCTTTTTTCAATTGTCTTGCTCGCAATTCCGTGAGAATACGTGCAATATTTTTGCGTTTTTGTTTGATCGAATCCGGATTGTCTAATGGATTAATGCTGTGGCTGATTTTTAATTGGTTCAGCTCGCTTATTTCGGCTTCGACTCTTTCTTGCAAATCCTTATCGGACAGCTCTTTCAGTTCCTCTTTAACTTTCTTTGCTTTCATATTGCATTACGAGTTTTGTTGTTCAAAATCGTAGTCTCTTCGAACGACGAATTTGGTTGTAACGGGTAATTTTTGAGCTGCCAAACGCAAAGCTTCTTTTGCAATTTCGTAAGGCACGCCTTCTACTTCAAACAATATTCTACCCGGAGTTACCGGAGCAACGAATCCTTCGGGATTACCTTTTCCTTTACCCATACGCACTTCAGCAGGCTTCTTGGTAATTGGTTTGTCGGGGAAAATTCGTACCCAAACTTGTCCCTGACGTTGCATATAGCGAGTCACGGCGATACGGGCAGCTTCGATTTGCCGGCCGGTGATCCATTTCGATTGTAACGATTTTATCCCAAAAGAACCGAATGCCAGTTGATTGCCGCGCGAAGCATTGCCTTTCATGCGACCTTTCTGCTGTCTTCTGAATTTTGTTTTCTTCGGTTGTAACATTTCAGTTTAATTTCAAGCGTTTTTGTTATTCTTTCTGTTTCTCCTTGATCCTCTTCCCTCCGAACGATTACCGCCACGTCCATTCCCGCCATTGTGAGAATGACTTTCCTTTGACGATGTAAATGAAGGAGCGAGATCTTTCTTACCGTAGATTTCTCCACGGCATATCCAAACTTTAATTCCAATTAAACCGACTTTTGTAAGCGCTTCGGCTTGGGCATAATCGATATCTGCACGGAAAGTATGAAGAGGAGTACGTCCTTCTTTGTACATTTCCGAACGAGCCATTTCGGCTCCATTCAATCTGCCCGAAACCTGAACTTTGATTCCTTCGGCTCCCATTCGCATGGTTGAAGCAATAGCCATCTTTACGGCACGACGATATGCAATTTTCCCTTCAATCTGACGGGCAATGTTGTTGGCAACTATCACCGCATCCAATTCGGGTTTTTTTATCTCAAAGATATTGATTTGCACATCTTTATCGGTTATTTTCTTTAATTCTTCTTTTAGTTTGTCCACCTCTTGACCACCTTTGCCGATAATAATACCGGGGCGAGCAGTACAAATAGTGATGGTGACCAGTTTGAGAGTACGTTCGATGACGATGCGCGAAACACTTGCCTTGGCAAGACGGGCATTCAGGTATTTACGAATTTTACTGTCTTCGAGTAAGGTATCACCATAATTATCTCCGCCATACCAATTAGAGTCCCATCCTTTGATGATTCCCAAACGATTTGCTATCGGATTTACTTTTTGTCCCATCTGCCTTAATTGTTATTTATTTCGTTATCTTCTTTTTTATATGTATCCACGATCAGCGTAACGTGATTGGAACGTTTGCGAATTCTGTATCCACGTCCTTGTGGAGCCGGGCGGAGTCTTTTCAAGGTTGACCCTTCGTTTACCGAAATAATCTTTACGTAAAGTTCGCCTGTTTCTGCCTTGCGTTCGTTTTTCTGTTCCCAATTTGCAATGGCCGAAAGCAAAAGTTTTTCAACTTTCTTCGAAGCTTCCTTATTTGAAAATTTAAGCACTCCTAATGCTTTGAACACCTCCATGCCTCTGATCATATCTGCAACATAGCGCATTTTACGGGGAGAACTGGGAACATTGTTCAAAATGGCTAGCGCAACATCTTTGCGGCTTTCTTTTCGTTGTTCGGCTGATATTCTTTTTCTAGCACTCATGTTTTTTCTGTTTATATTTTATTTTGTGCCCGATTTCTCATTTCTTTCTGTTTCCGGCATGTCCACGGAATGTTCGGGTCATCGAAAACTCGCCCAACTTGTGCCCAACCATATTCTCGGTAATATAAACAGGAATAAATTTATTCCCGTTGTGAACCGCAATGGTATGACCTACGAAATCGGGAGAAATCATTGAAGCTCGCGACCAGGTTTTGACAACGGTTTTTTTACCGCTCTCGTTCATGGCGTTGATCTTCTTTTCCAATTTCAGATTGATATACGGACCTTTTTTAAGTGATCTACTCATAGTTTTGAAATTAATTAATCAGATTATTTCTTCTTCCTTCTTTCGATAATGTATTTCGAAGATTGTTTTTTTGGAGCTCGAGTTTTCAAGCCCTTCGAATACAAACCTTTCGCAGAACGTGGATGACCTCCCGAAGCGCGACCTTCACCTCCACCCATTGGATGGTCAACCGGGTTTTTCGAAACACCACGGTTGTGAGGACGGCGACCGAGCCAACGCGATCTACCGGCTTTACCTGATTTTTCAAGAGCATGGTCCGAATTACCAACGCTTCCTACAGTAGCTTTGCATGTAGCAAGAATTTTACGAACTTCGCCCGAAGGCATTTTGATGACAGCGTAATTATCTTCACGCGATACCAACTGGGCGAATGTTCCTGCCGAACGCACCATTTTAGCACCTTGTCCCGGACGTAATTCTATATTATGAATGACCGTTCCAAGTGGAATTTTTGCCAACGGCAACGTATTCCCTATTTCGGGAGCTGCTTCGGGTCCCGACATCACTGTGGTTCCAACTTCCAGTCCGTTTGGTGCAAGAATATAAGTCTTTTCGCCATCGGCATAATAGAGCAATGCAATACGTGCCGAGCGATTAGGATCATATTCTATACTTTTTACAACGGCCGGAATACCATCTTTTGTTCTCTTGAAGTCGATAATTCTGAAACGTCTTTTATGGCCGTTTCCTCGGTAGCCGATCGTCATTTTCCCTTGATTGTTACGACCGCCCGTGCTTTTTTTCCCGACTACGAGAGACTTCTCCGGTTCACTTGCAGTGATATTTTCAAATGTACCGATAATCTTGTGTCTTTGCCCCGGTGTTGTGGGCTTTAATTTACGTATTCCCATTTTTTATTTAGATATTGCTGAATAAATCGATCGTTTCTCCTTTTCTCAGAGTAACGATAGCTTTTTTGTACGACGGTTCGCGTCCTTCGACAACACCCGATTTGGTGTAACGACTTTTGAGTTTACCATCGTATCTCGATGTATTTACGCTTTCAACATGAACGTTGTACATCTGCTCGACCGCATTTTTGATTTCAACCTTGTTCGCCTTCGGAACAACAATAAAGCCAAAGCGATTCGGAAATTTATCGGTAATCGCTGTTTGCTTCTCTGTGAATATTGGTTTAATAATTATTCCCATGTTTTTGTCTCCTTATGCATTAAACAAGTTTCCGATGGCCGCGATAGAAGATTCGGTAAATACGATTTCCGAACAATCCATAATTTTGTATGTATTTATATCAGAAGCACTTACGATATTTACTTTCTGCAAATTTCGAGCCGACAAATATACGTTTTTATTTTGACCCGGCAAAACGAAAAGTAGCTTTTTATCAGCAAGTTGCAGATTTTTCAATATTTCGGAAAATTGTTTTGTTTTAGGTGCTTCGAAATCAAAATCTTCCACAACAACGATTGCGTTGTTTTGAGCCTTCAGCGAAAGTGCTGATTTTCGAGCCAAAGTTTTTTCCTTTTTATTGAGTTTGAAGCTGTAATCTCTCGGTTTGGGACCAAAAACACGCCCTCCACCTACCAAAATTGGTGAGTTGATATCGCCTCGGCGAGCTCCTCCACTACCTTTTTGACGGATAAGTTTACGGGTGCTTCCCGAAACTTCACTTCGTTCTTTCGATTTGTGTGTCCCCTGACGTTGGTTGGCCATGTAGCGTTTTACATCCAACCAGATAACGTGATTATTGGGTTCAATTCCGAAAATGGAATCGTCGAGTGTCACCTTTTTATCCGTTACCTCTCCCTTGATGTTGTATATGCTTAATTCCATTTTATTTTTCTATTGCTACGATTGAACCTTTACATCCTGGCACAGAACCTTTGATCAATAAAAGGTTGTGTTCCGGAATTACTTTGATAACCTGAAGATTCTGAACCGTTACACGTTCATTACCCATTTGTCCGGCCATACGAGTTCCTTTGAAAACTTTTGCAGGGAATGAACATGCTCCGATAGAACCGGGTGCACGTAATCTGTTATGCTGTCCGTGAGTGGACTGACCTACTCCCCCAAATTTGTGACGTTTCACTACTCCCTGGAAACCTTTTCCTTTGGAAGTACCTATGACATCGACATAAACAGCATCGCTGAAAAGATCAACAGTGATTTCGGCTCCGGCTTTGTAGCTGTCGCCAAATCCTTTGAACTCGGCCAAGTGTCTCTTGGGGTTAACTCCTGCTTTTTTAAAATGACCTTTTTCGGCATTGGTTGTATGTTTGTCTTTTTTGTCTTCAAACCCAAGCTGAATAGCGTCATAACCGTCTTTTTCGGCGGTTTTTACCTGAGTAACCACGCAAGGACCTGCTTCGATAACAGTGCATGGAATGTTTTTTCCATCAGCACTGAAAACGGATGTCATTCCGATTTTTTTCCCAATTAATCCTGGCATTTCTCTGTTGTTTGATTATTTATTATTCAAAATTCGAAAGACTAAAAGTCAAAACACAAGTTTTGAGCCTTGTAGTCTTGCGTTGTATTTCTATTCTTATCCTTACACTTTAATCTCTACTTCTACACCGCTCGGCAATTCGAGTTTCATCAAAGCATCCACCGTTTTAGCCGTAGAGCTATAGATATCGATCAAGCGTTTGAAAGAAGAAAGCTCAAATTGTTCACGCGATTTTTTGTTCACAAACGTCGAACGATTTACCGTGAACACGCGTTTGTGAGTGGGCAACGGTATCGGACCACTTACAACGGCGCCCGTAGCCTTTACTGTTTTTACGATTTTTTCAGCCGATTTATCCACCAGGCTATAATCGTAAGATTTCAGTTTGATTCTGATTTTTTGGCTCATATAAATAATTATTTGTTATTTAATCAAATCAACACGACCTTTCACATCGGTCAAAACCTGTTTTGCAATCGAAGAAGATACTTCTTCATAATGCGAAAAACTCATAGTAGATGTTGCACGACCGGATGTTATTGTGCGCAAGGCCGTTACGTAACCAAACATTTCCGAAAGCGGAGCTTTAGCTTTTACGATACGGGCTCCCGAACGGTTCGATTCCATCCCTTCGATCTGTCCACGTCGTTTGTTCAAGTCCGAAATGACATCGCCCATACTCTCTTCTGGAGTAACAACTTCAACTTTCATTATCGGTTCCAAAAGCACCGGAGCGGCTTTTTCGGATGCCGATTTAAATGCCTGAATGGCACAAATTTCGAACGAAAGCTGATCAGAGTCAACCGGGTGAAACGAACCGTCTAAGACGGTAACCTTAAGTTTGTCTAACGGATAACCGGCAAGAATACCATTTTTCATCGCACGTTGAAATCCTTTCTGAATGGAAGGTATAAATTCTTTCGGAATATTTCCGCCTTTCACTTCGTCAACAAATTGCAATTCACCTTCGAAATCTTTATCGGCCGGTTCGACGCGAACAATGATATCGGCAAATTTTCCACGACCTCCCGATTGTTTTTTATACACTTCGCGTAGTTCAACCGGTTTTGTAATTGCCTCTTTATAAGCCACTTGTGGACGACCTTGATTGCATTCTACTTTAAACTCACGTTTCAAGCGATCGATGATAATTTCCAGATGAAGCTCACCCATTCCGGAAATTACGGTCTGACCCGTTTCCTCATCGGTTTTAACTGTAAATGTCGGATCTTCTTCTGCAAGTTTGGCCAATCCATTTGACAATTTGTCAAGATCTTTCTGGGTCTTCGGTTCGACTGCAACACCGATAACGGGATCGGGAAAATCCATTGATTCGAGAACGATGGGATGATTTTCGTCGCAAAGCGTATCACCCGTGCGAATATCCTTGAACCCTACACCTGCACCGATATCGCCGCATCCAATAAATTCCCTGGGATTCTGTTTGTTGGAATGCATCTGAAACAAACGCGAAATGCGTTCTTTTTTATCGGAACGAGGATTATATACATAAGAACCGGCTTCTAATTCTCCCGAATAAACACGAAAGAAGCACAAACGGCCTACATAAGGATCGGTAGCAATCTTGAATGCCAATGCGCACAACGGCTCATTAGGATCGGGATGACGAACAATTTGCTTACTCGGATCTCGAGGGTCGGTTCCGACAATTGCTTCAGTATCTTCGGGACTAGGCAAATATGCACAAACCGCATCGAGCAAAGGTTGAACTCCCTTATTTTTAAACGAAGAGCCACATATCATCGGGTTAATCTTCATTTCGAGAGTACCTTTGCGAAGAGCTCTTTTGATTTCTTCTTCCGTAATCGTAGATGGATCGTCGAAAAATTTCTCCATCAATACATCATCGAATTCTGCAATCGTTTCGAGCATTTTTTCTCTCCACTCTTCAGCTTCTTCCTTTACTTCTGAAGGTATTTCCTCTACATCGTAATCTGCACCCATCGTTTCGTCGTGCCAGTAAAGAGCCTTCATTCTGATAAGATCGACAATCCCTCTGAATTTTTCTTCCGCTCCAATAGGAATCTGAATCGGACAAGGATTTGCTCCCAGCATCTCTTTGACTTGACGAACAACTTCGAAGAAATTTGCACCCGAACGATCCATTTTGTTGACATAGCCTATGCGAGGGACTTTGTATTTGTCAGCCTGACGCCACACGGTTTCGGACTGAGGTTCTACGCCACCTACAGCGCAGAAAGTAGCGACAGCTCCATCGAGAATACGCAACGATCTTTCAACTTCGACCGTAAAATCCACGTGTCCCGGAGTGTCTATTAAATTTATTTTGTATGTTTGGTCGTTATATTTCCAACTCGTGGTAGTAGCAGCCGAAGTAATCGTAATACCTCGCTCTTGCTCCTGTTCCATCCAGTCCATCGTTGCCGCACCATCATGAACCTCGCCGATCTTGTGTGTAAGACCGGTATAATACAAGATTCGTTCCGATGTAGTAGTTTTACCGGCATCGATATGGGCCATGATTCCGATGTTACGAGTGAATTTTAATATGTCTTTTGAACCTCTTGCCATCTTTTTTACCTTATTTCATTAAAATCTGAAGTGCGCAAAAGCCCTGTTGGCTTCGGCCATTCTGTGCATGTCTTCTTTTCGCTTGTATGCTCCACCCTGGTTGTTATAAGCATCCACAATTTCGGCTGCCAACTTGTCGGCCATTGTTTTACCTCCTCTTTTACGTGCATAAAGAATGAGGTTTTTCATCGAAATGGATTCTTTTCTATCGGGGCGAATTTCGGTAGGCACCTGGAATGTAGCTCCGCCTACTCGACGCGATTTAACTTCAACTTGAGGAGTAATATTGTCCAAAGCGGCTTTCCAAATCTCGAGAGCCGACTTTTCATCGTTAGGCAATTTAGCCTTGACTGTATTTAATGCAGAATAAAAAATATCGTACGAAATACTTTTCTTTCCGTCATACATAAGGTGGTTAACAAATTTTGTTACCCTTACGTCACCAAAAACCGGATCAGGTAATACCTGTCTTTTTTTAGGTTTAGTTTTTCTCATTGTTTTTTGATTTTTTGTGTTGTTTGGTTGTCTATTTACTGTCTTCAACGATTCCTCCGAATCATTTACTCAACCCTTAAAGTAGCTCATCCAAAAATATCAACAGCGAATTTAACTTGATTTACACTAAAATTTAAAAGTACGCCACTAAAAAAGGCAGCTTATTTTTTCTTTGCTCCCGGTTTTGCTGCAGTTGCTGCTCCCGGTTTAGGACGTTTAGCCCCATATTTCGAACGTCGTTGTGTACGACCATTTACGCCGGCAGTGTCGAGTGTACCTCGAACGATGTGATAACGAACACCCGGCAGATCTTTAACACGACCACCACGAACCATAACGATTGAGTGTTCCTGCAAATTATGTCCTTCTCCGGGAATATATGCATTCACCTCTTTTGAATTTGTCAAACGTACACGAGCCACTTTTCGCATAGCCGAATTCGGTTTTTTAGGTGTGGTGGTATATACCCTCACACACACACCGCGACGCTGAGGACATGAATCCAATGCCGGCGATTTGCTTTTTTCAGTTAACTCCTGACGCCCTTTTCTTACTAATTGCTGAATTGTAGGCATTTTTCTACTTTGTTGTTAATCTATGTTGTTCTTAATTTTTTTGTCATTGACTATTGTTTCTGTTGAGCGCAAATATCAGTGTGTCAAAAAATTATAGCCATTTTATTTACGCTCCGCAGCTAAAAACGGCACAAAATTACAAATATTCAACGGGATATACAAACAAAATTCATCGTTTTTAAAAAATATTTTGATTGAAGACATTCATTGACTGCCCATACCATCATATCCTATTGATAAACGAGCTTGCCAAAATTTTGACAACGTAAACAATACTGTTTCCATAAAAGAACACCTAAATATAACCGGCCTTTATTTCAAGAAAAATTGAAATAAAACAAATATTTTTGCACATTACTGTAACTTTTTGAATAGTCAACCGTCATCAAAAAATGAATAGCGATATTTTTAATCAGTCCGTTCTTCCGCTCAAAGACAAGCTATACCGACTTGCTTTGAGCATTGTGAGAAATAGAACCGAAGCCGAAGATATCGTTCAGGACGTGTTTCTAAAGATTTGGAGCAAACAAGATGAGTGGGAATTAATAGATAATATGGAAGCTTATTGTTATCGATCGATTAAAAATCTTTCGTTTGACCGGCTGGAATCTATGGCAGCACGTTCTGCAGAAAAATATAATGCCGAGACGGAAAATATGATGTTTGTAGATACAAAAAATCCCCATTCGGCATTTGTCGAGAAAGAACAAATAGACATCATATATAAATGCATCGAAAAGCTTTCCGAAAATCAGAAAATGGTTTTTCAGCTCCGAGAAATCGAGGGAATGAGTTATAAAGACATCGCACAATCGCTCAATATGAGCGAAGAGCTGGTAAAAATAAGCCTGTATAGAGCCAGGAAAAAAATAAAAGAATTACTGGAGGAATTAAACAAATGAAACCTACCGAAGAAATCAATGCATTGCTTGTTAAATATTGGAAGGGTGAAACTTCACTCGAGGAAGAAGATTCTTTAACGAAATATTTCACCGGAAGAGATGTGGCAGATGAATTAAAACCATATACTGCTCTGTTTCAATATCGCGAAAATCTTCGCTGTGCCACATTAAGCGATGATTTTGACAGAAAATTAAAGAAAGCCATCCGACAAAAAAAGCGGGAAAACGATTATATCACCATTCGTATTTTTGTTCCGGCACTGCGAATTGCTGCGTCGGTTGCAGTCGCACTAGCCCTTTCATTTGGCGTTTACATGATGATCGGCAAAAACGACAAAACTTATTTTGCCGAAACCTACAGTGATCCCAATGCAGCTATGGAACACGCCGCTTTCGCATTGGACAAGCTATCGGAAGCACTGCAAAAAGGAGAAGAAGCATCCATCGAAAGTATCCAGGAACTCAATAAGGTAGATCTTGACTGGGAAATGTTGGATTCAATTACAGAATCTGATATAAACTATCAAAAATCAACAGATAGTTTGCCCCTCGAAAATAACTTATAAAAAAGCATGAAAAAAACTGCGTTCATATTATTCTTTCTTTTGTCCACCGTATCCCTTTCGGCAGGCGATTTTGTCACACAATTTCTCGAAAAATGTATTGAAGAGAAAAAGCCGGTGAATAACATAAATATCGGAAAATCGATGCTCGAAAAAATGGCATCAAATACCGACGATGAAGATTTGAAAAAAACGTTCAGAAATCTGAACAGCATCCGCATTATCACCTGCGACAATATAAGAGATTCGCGACTTTATTTCAAAAAAGCAAATAATCTTGCATTGGAAGAATTTAAGGACTATCAGGAGCTCGTTTCGCTAAACGAAAAAAATGCTAAAATCCACATCTATTTCAAGCAGGAGAGCGAAAAATTACAAGATCTTATTTTCATCGGACTGGATGATGAAGAGAAACTTTCGATCATCACAATAACCGGGAAAATAGATTTTGCATCCATTTCGAAACTTTCGGATTCACTGAATAAAGAGATGAAAATAGATAATCATGGAGAAACCCCATCGATGGATAAAGGCACAAAATAAGGAAACAAAATACAGACTGAATTAGACAACAGTGCAGACTGCTAATAACTTTTTTCTTTTTTATATTTAAACGATGAATAGACGGCCGAACGTGAGTTTAGCCGTCTATTGTTTTTTATAAAAATTCGAACATTCATACCGTCTTCCTAAAATGCGAATGTGGGTGAATTTTTAAATGTCGGGAAATGTGAAGTTATTGAACTTCAATCTTAATCCTCGTTGTCATTATCGGTATTATCCACTGCAATGTTTGATTTCCCAACCGAATTTTGTTTTTCATAAGGAAAAAATTTATCCAAACCAAGTATGATGAGATAAAAAACCGTCATGAAAACGAAAACTCCGATCATGCCTATCCCTGCAATTTCTAATGCTTTGTCTAAAACAGATGATTCCATGATTCAAAATATTTTATGCAAATAAAGGTACCAACGTCAAAATGATACCGCCAACAATTACCGATCCAATCTGGCCACCCACATTAGCGCTTATGGCCGGCATAAGCAGATAATTATACGGGTCTTCTTTCTGTCCCATCTGGTGAATAACACGAGCGGACATCGGAAAAGCCGAAATGCCACAGGCTCCGATCATCGGATTAATTTTGTTCCCCTCCTTGCGGAAAAGATTCATAAACTTAGCGAAAATTACGCCTCCAAAAGTATCGAAAACAAAAGCAAAAAGGCCTAACGCGATGATAAAAAGCGTATCAAGACGAACAAATCTTTCAGCCGTCATCGTACTGGCAATGGTGATGCCCAACAAAATAGTAACCAGGCTTGCAAGTTCGTTTTGAGCAGCAAGCGACAATTTGTTGAGCACCCCGCATTCGCGAATCAGATTACCAAACATCAAAAATCCGATAAGCGGCAGAGACGATGGGGCAATGATACCGGCCACAATGGTAACAACAATTGGGAAAAGAATAAGTGAAGTCTTGGATATTTTCATATTGTAGTTTCCGGCCGATGTCATTCGTATTTGACGTTCTTTTTTTGATGTCAGCAGGCGAATAACGGGAGGTTGAATGATTGGCACCAATGCCATATAAGAATAAGCGGCTACAGATATCGGCCCTAATAAATTTGGAGCAAATCTTGTAGCCACAACGATGGACGTAGGGCCATCGGCAGCACCGATTATACCGATCGAAGCAGCTTCCCTCAAATCGTATCCCAACAAAACGGCAAAAATCATAGTCATGAAAATTCCAAATTGAGCAGCAGCTCCAAATAGCAAGAGCGAAGGATTTCGAAACAAAGGCGAAAAATCAATCATAGCTCCAATGGCAATGAATATAAGCAATGGAAATATCTCGGTGGCGATGCCGGCTTTAAAGAAAGTGTCGAGCACACCCTCAACCATTTCTCCTGTAGCAGGATCGATTTGTGTAATAGCCGAAGTAAAAGGTATATTGACCAGGATAGCCCCAAATCCGATAGGAAGCAACAAAGTCGGTTCATATTCCTTCGCAATGGCCAAATAAATTAAAATAAGTCCGATTGCGATCATCACCAGATCTTGCCATGTCATTCCGGCAATTGCAGGGAGCAGCTGTTGAAATTCTAATTCCATAATTAATCTACCAATTAAAACTATTCGTAAACTGTCCTCAAATTCAAATAAACAGAATTAAATATGAAGGAAAGTTACAAATAGTCGTATTATTTAAATTCAGTATAAAAATCCGAGCATAATACCGGCAGCAACTGCCGATCCGATGACACCGGCCACATTGGGTCCCATGGCATGCATCAATAGATAGTTGGAAGGATCGTACTCCAATCCCAACACCTGCGAGATGCGAGCGGAATCGGGAACGGCTGAAACCCCGGCATTTCCAATAAGCGGATTTATTTTGTTGTCCTTTGACAGAAACAAATTGAAAATCTTAACAAAAAGAATTCCGGCTATGGTTGCTATCACAAAAGACAAGGCTCCTATAGCAAAAACTTTTATTGACTGGCCTGTCAAAAAAGTAGTAGCTTGAGTAGATGCCCCTACTGTAAGCCCCAACAATATTGTTACGATATCGATCATAGGCCCCCTTGCTGTTTCGGCCAACCTTCGAGTCACGCCCGATTCTTTCAACATGTTCCCGAAAAACAGCATACCAAGCAACGGCAATCCGGACGGAACAATAAATGCGGTGAGCAATAATCCTACTATGGGAAATAAAATCTTTTCCGTTTGAGATACAACTCTTGGCACTTTCATTCGGATAACTCGCTCTTTTTTAGTCGTCAACAGACGCATAAATGGAGGTTGTATTATCGGGACCAGTGCCATGTAAGAATATGCCGAAATGGCAATTGCCCCCATCAGGTTTGGAGCAAGTTTTGAAGAAAGGAAAATGGCAGTTGGTCCATCGGCTCCACCAATAATCCCAATAGCTCCCGCCTGGTTAGGCTCAAATCCGGAATTAAGGGCGATAATGTATGCGCCAAAAATACCAAATTGACAAGCTGCTCCGATGAGAATAAGTTTGGGATTGGCTATCAAAGCCGAAAAATCTGTCATCGCACCTATTCCTAAAAAGATGAGAGGAGGATACCAACCTTGCAACACACCCTGATACAAAATATTCAACACCGAACCTTCTTCATAAATGCCGACTTTGAGATTTGCCGCTTCATTAAAGGGTATATTTCCAATTAGAATTCCAAATCCGATTGGGATTAATAGAAGAGGTTCAAATTCAAACTTGATAGCCAAAAAGATAAATAAAAGGCCTACAAGAATCATGATTAAGTGTCCTGTTTCGACATTGGCGAATCCAGTGTATCCCCAGAATGTTTGCAGATTATCTGTCAATGATAATAAGATGTTCATTTTGATTGTGTGTTTATTCGATTACTACCAATTCGGCTCCCTCGAGAACAGAATCTCCTTTGTGAACCAGGATTTTGGAAATTTTACCATCCATGTTGGCCAGAATATTGTTTTCCATCTTCATGGCCTCGAGCACCATTAGCGTTTGTCCTTTTTTCACAACATCTCCTTCTTTACAACGGATGTCAAGAATAACTCCGGGTAGTGGAGACTGTATGGCGCTGTTGTTTTTTTTGTCGTCGGCAGGACGTGAAACAACGGGAGTTTGCACCGTTTTTGGAGTAGGTGCGGAAGCAGCCTCAGAATTTGGGCGTTTTACGCCAGCCAGTGTTTTTTTAGATTTGGATTCCATCTCCACAACGTAAGGGGTACCATTGACTTCCAACTCTACAACATCGTTTTCTATTTTGTTAACAGTAACACGATATGGAGTACCATTGATTTTATAATTAAATTCTTTCATGTCTTTTCTGAATATTGTTTTTTGAATTTGTGTCAGATTGCTACTATCTTCGCGGATTACGTCGCAAGGTTTGAGCTTTGAAGCTCCAGGGTGAATAATTTCTTTGTATTTGTTGAATTGTCAATACACTCGATTCCACATCATGCTGATCATCCATTAATTCGTGGAGGGCTGCAGAAATTGCTGCAATCTCATCTCCCGTGATTGAACTATCAGTAGATATTTCGACATTTTTCTGATCAGACTTTCTTTCCTTCCTTTTTTTGGACAGGTTGCTGGCCGTATTTCCAATAGTATTGAAAATCAAGAAAAGCAAAATCAACCCTACAAACACAACGAGCATCGAAGTGATCGTTAACATCAAACCTTCTTGATCTGTTTCTTTCAGGGAAACAATCTTTGGATTTTCGCCAACTACCTGGTTGTTACTGCTTGGCGTTGCTCTATCGAGAACTTTTGCTAAAATATTTCCCGAATTATCATACTTCACTCCGTCTATTTCGTATCCATAGGTACGATCAGCCTCCATACCGGCAGGAATGGTTATCTCATCCACCAAAGTTTTGCCATCTACATCATAAAGTGCGATATAGTTCTCCCGAGTGGGGTCGATCTTAAAATTAGTATGAAATGTACCGTGAAATGGCTCATTATCAGCCCAAAACAACCGATGTTGGTGCGGTTTTATCTGGGTTAAAACATCTCCAAGCGGAATCGCATACATTTTGGGATTGTTTTTGTCGGTAGTCAAAAACATTCCACCCACATTTTTCGTAGCTGCCGTGTTATTGTAAATTTCAATCCATGCATTTCGCTGTCCAAATTCGTCCATATAATTGCTCTCGTTGACAATCATCACCTCATTGATCACGAGTTGAGGATTTTTTATTTTTCCCCCACATGCAGTAAGAGAAAGTAATAAAAAAGCGCCAACGAAAAGAATGTTTCGTTTCAGTTTAATCATATTTGCATCAATTATAACGGTAAATTATCGTGTTTTTTGGGAGGATTTTCCAGCTTCTTGGTCTGCAATTGCTGCAAGGCGCGAATGATACGGAATCGGGTGTTACGCGGCTCGATGATGTCGTCGATATAGCCGTAGCGGGCAGCATTGTACGGGTTGGCGAACAAGTCGGTATATTCTTTCCTTTTTGCTTCGATCAAGGCAGTTCGCTTTTCGGGGTCTTTTTCTTCGCTTATTTCTTTGCTGAAGAGCACTTCTACAGCTCCTTCCGCACCCATCACCGCAATTTCGGCTGTGGGCCAAGCGTAGTTAACATCGCCTCGAAGTTGCTTGCAACTCATCACAATATGAGCACCTCCGTAGGATTTGCGCAGGGTAACGGTTACTTTCGGAACAGTGGCCTCGCCATAAGCATACAGCAATTTAGCTCCATGAGTAATCACGCCACCATATTCCTGCCCTGTACCGGGAAGAAATCCGGGAACATCTACAAGCGATACTATCGGAATATTGAATGCGTCGCAAAAGCGCACAAAACGCGCTCCCTTACGTGAAGCATTGATATCAAGTACACCGGCAAGAAACTTAGGCTGATTGGCAACAATTCCGACAGATTGTCCGTTGAAACGGGCAAAGCCCACGATGATGTTTTTGGCATAATCCGCATGTACTTCAAGAAATTCGCCTTTGTCTATAATAGCTCCAATCACCTGATACATATCATAAGGTTTGGTGGGGCTATCCGGTATGATCTCATTGAGAGAATCTTCAAGGCGATCGATGGGATCGTCGTTTGGAACTACAGGAGGCTCTTCGAGATTGTTTTGCGGCAAATAGCTCAACAAGCGACGCATCAGTTTCAATCCTTCTTCTTCCGTTTGTACGGAAAATTGAGAAACACCCGATTTCGAACTGTGAACGTATGCCCCGCCCAGATCTTCTTGTGTTACATCTTCGCCGGTTACCGTTTTCACAACTTTTGGGCCCGTCAGAAACATGTATGAAGTGCCTTCTGTCATCATGATAAAATCTGTGAGAGCAGGAGAATATACTGCTCCGCCTGCGCATGGACCAAAAATACCCGAAATCTGCGGCACTACTCCCGAAGCCAAAATATTGCGTTGAAAAATTTCTGCATATCCCGCAAGGGCATTTATGCCTTCTTGAATGCGAGCTCCACCCGAATCGTTGATTCCGATAATGGGTGCACCCATTTTCATGGCTTGATCCATGACTTTACAAATTTTTTGCGATTGCATTTCGGAAAGAGAACCGCCAAAAACTGTAAAATCCTGCGCATATACGTACACAAGCCTACCGTCGATAGTTCCGTAACCGGTTACTACTCCATCGCCCAAAAATTTGGTTTTATCCATGCCAAAATTAGTGGAACGGTGCTCAACAAACATATCGAATTCTTCGAAACTGCCTTCGTCCAGAAGCATGGCAATACGTTCACGTGCCGTGTATTTTCCTTTCAGGTGTTGCGATTCTATTCTTTTTTCGCCTCCACCTAAGCGAGCTTTTTCGCGAAGCTGTATTAGCTCTTTAACTTTTTCGAGTTGACTGCTCATAAAAATTTCTTGTATTTATTTGATTGTTTAAATTTTTTCTGTTACCTGTAATAAGTGAACTGCAAATATTGAGGGTTTATTTGTCCTTATGGGGATGTTCACATAATTCGGTAAGTACCCCTCCGGTGGATTTTGGATGCAGAAATGCGATATTCAAACCTTCCGCGCCCGGACGTGATTCGGCATCGATCAGACGAATACCTTTCGCTTCAATTTCTTTCAGGGCCTCATTGACATTGTTTGTGGCATAAGCGATGTGATGAATTCCTTCGCCTTTTTTTTCAATGAATTTGGCAATCGTACTTTCATCACTCGTTGGCTCGAGCAACTCGATTTTCGTCTCTCCAACCTTAAAAAAGGCAGTTTTAACTTTCTGGTCTTCAACTGTTTCGATATTGTAGCACTTTAGACCAAGAACACCTTCATAATATGGGAGTTGTTCTTCGATACTTTTTACGGCAATACCGATGTGTTCAATGTGTGTAATTTCCATTTTTTATATGATATCATTAAAAATTATACTGAAAAATTGTGTATGGTGCAAATTTAAATTTCAAACAGAAAAATCAAATCGAATTTATATCGAGGAAATTCGCAAAACTTCCAGTAATTCGTCACTTATCTCGCGTTCTTTTTTGATAGCGCGTTTAAAAGGGATATACACAATTTCGTTTTCATGAATACCGATCATAACGTTTCGTTGATCTTCGAGCAAAGCCCTGATAGCAGCGATCCCCATACGTGAAGCGAGGATTCGGTCCTGAGCCGAAGGCGAGCCTCCACGTTGCAAGTGGCCAAGAATGGAAACTCTTACATCATATTGCGGGTACTCGGTTTTCACACGTTCGGCTAACTTGAGCGCTCCACCGGTGATTTCACTTTCGGTTACCAACACCAAACTACTGTTTTTCGATTTTCTGAAGCCTTGTTCGATGAGTTCGCTCAATTGGTCTTTTTCGATACTGATTTCGGGGATGATAGCAGCTTCGGCACCCGAGGCAATAGCGCTGTTTAGAGCTAAATAACCACAATTGCGGCCCATTACTTCTATAAAAAACAATCGCTCGTGCGAAGTAGCCGTATCGCGTATCTTGTCCACAGATTGCATAATAGTGTTAAGAGCGGTATCGTACCCGATCGTAACATCTGTTCCGTAGAGGTCATTGTCAATAGTACCGGGAAGCCCAACGATAGGCACATCAAATTCGTTTGCGAAAATATTAGCTCCTGTAAGCGAGCCATCGCCACCTATTACAACAAGCGCGTCTATTTCTTCACGCTGCATCGTTTCGAAAGCAATTTTTCGGCCTTCAGGTGTTAAAAATTCTGCACAACGTGCGGTTTTAAGGATAGTACCACCTTGCTGAATGATATTGCTGACACTGTTTGTCTTAAATTCGCTAATTTCGCCGGAGATCAACCCTTTGTAGCCTTTGAAAATACCTTTTACGCGAATGCCATTAAAAATTGCAGCACGAGTAACCGACCTGATAGCCGCATTCATACCCGGAGCATCGCCTCCGGAAGTGAGAACACCTATACATTTAATGTTTGAAGCCATAATGGATGATTTTGTCGTCGAGGAAGATAACCTCTTTCCAAACACATTTTATGAGCTGCAAAGGTATGACTTTTTTTTTATTTTATTCAAAAAAAGCTGCTTAAAAAGCAGCTTTTTCTATCGGAGAAGAAGAGATTTTCGAATGTATTAAGTTTGCCACGGCCTCCATCTGCCACTGAGGCGTGGAAGTGGCCCCGCAAATGCCAATTGACACATCATTGGAAATAAGTGACAGATCCACTTCTTCGGGTGTGTGGATAAGATACGAATTTGGATTGATTTTTTTGCATTCGGCAAAAAGAACTTTTCCGTTAGAACTTTTTTCTCCGGCGATAAAAAAGATGATGTCATGTTGTCTGGCAAATTCTTTAATGTTTGGTACGCGGTTTGAAACCTGACGACATATCGTATCGAAAAATTCAAATTTAGCTTCACCCTGCATTCTCGATTCGATGATTCTGGCAATTTCCAGAAAGCCTTCCAACGGTTTTGTCGTTTGCGAAAAAAGGTTTATATCATGCGTGAAATCAAGTTTGTCGAGGTCTTCTTTATTTTCGATAATAATAGCCGTTTCTTCTGTTTGGCCTATCAACCCGTTTACCTCTGCATGACCTTTTTTCCCGTAAATGACGATTTGTGGTCGATGATCGGATGTTTCGTTGTATTTTCTTTTGATTCGTTTTTGTAGTCCAAGTACAACGGGACACGAAGCATCTATGATTTCGATGTTATTTTCACGAGCAATTTCATACGTGCTCGGGGGTTCACCGTGTGCACGCAGAAGCACACGCACATTTTTCAATTGTTTGAATTGCTCATGATCAATGGTTATCAGTCCCAATTTGGAGAGGCGTTCGACCTCGAGACTATTGTGAACCAGATCTCCCAAACAATACAATGTACCGCCCTTTTTCAATTCCTCTTCCGCTTTACTGATGGCTTTGGCTACGCCAAAACAGCATCCCGACTGACGATCAATTTCTATTTTATTCATTCCCTTTTGTGATTTTGTTAAACATATCGATCGCCCATCGAAGCTGACCTTCGATTGAGAGATTCGAGTTATCTAATTCGATGGCGTCGTCGGCTTTGCGCAATGGACTTTCAGCTCGGTTTGTATCGCGATAGTCGCGTTCCCTGACATTAGAGAGCACTTCATCATAGGAAGGATTTTCTCCTTTGGATTTCATTTCGTCAAACCGTCTTTGAGCTCGAATTTCGGGCGAAGCTGTAAGAAATATTTTTAATTCTGCATCCGGAAACACAACGGTTCCTATATCACGACCATCCATCACAACTCCTTTGTCTTTACCCATTTGTTGTTGACGACGCACCAATTCCTCTCGAACAAACTTAAGCGTGCTGACTCTGCTGGCAGCGTCAGCAACTTCAAGTGATCGAATTTCTTTTTCAATATTTTCGCCATTCAAATAAATATCTTGTCCCCCCTGTGAGTTGGGTTCGAAGGATATATGGATTTCGTGAAGATGCTTTTTCAATGCTTCTTCATCGATATTTGTTTCATTCATCCATCCATTGCGTAGTGCATACAGAGCCACTGCCCGATACATTGCCCCGCTATCTATATAAGTATATCCCAATGCTTTTGCCAACCCTTTGGCTAAAGTACTTTTTCCGCAAGACGAATATCCATCTATGGCGATATTGATTTTTTTCATCAAGTCAATCTTTTCCGAATTGTTTAAACAAAATAAAACGTCATATTGTTTTGGCCTGCTTAATTTTCACAGATTATTTCTATTTGCATTTTGATTAGAAAAATATTTATAATAAACTGAATTATAATTATCTATGTCAAAATGTTTACAAAAATATTTCCATGCGATTGATCTCATGGAAATTAATCTAAAAAAAGTTTGTTATTTGTTTGCTATTTTTCGAAGTTATTCTTAATTTTGTGGACGAGCACATTTATTGATTTATATCGACATCATCCTGACAAATGCCGAATGAAAGGTCGATTTTCGTTTTATAAAAATGAAAAAAATATGAGAAAAACACTTCTTTTTGTTGCGGGAATATTGATTTCCGTATTGACAATGGCGCAAAATCGCCCTGATCCGAAACCGGCAGCGGATACCTTCGAAAAATTCAAGGTTGCAATGGCCGGATATACATTTGCCAAGTTTGATCTCGACAAAACGCTCGAAACGATGCAAAAATGCGATGTACACTATCTTTGCATTAAAGATTTTCATTTGCCGCTTAACAGCACCGACGAACAGATTGCGGCTTTTCATGCCAAATTGCAGTCGAAAGGTGTTACGGGATATGCTGTCGGGCCTATCTACATGCGGTCGAAAGAGGAAATTGACAAGGCATTCGAATATGCCAAACGCGTCGGGGTGAACATGATAGTGGGCGTACCCAATTACGAATTGCTTCCTTATGTAAATCAGAAAGTAAAGGAATATAATTTTCATTTTGCCATTCATTTGCATGGCCCCGATATGCCGCTGTATCCTGATGCGGAGGATGTATGGAATCATGTAAAAGATCTGGATCCCCGTATCGGCATGTGTCTGGACATTGGTCATGATACGCGGAATGGCAAAGATCCGGTGAAAGATCTCGAAATGTATCATACGCGCGTGTTCGATATTCATATAAAGGACGTTACGGGTAACACTAAGCAAGGTTATTCGGTGGAAGTAGGTCGCGGCATCATCGATTTTCCGGCTTTCGTAAATATGCTCCGCAAAGTGGGTTATACCGGCAAATGCAGTCTGGAACACGAACGCAACATGGACGATCCGTTTATCGGAATTGCCGAATCGATTGGCTATTTTAGGGGTGTGATTGCCACAACGGCAAAGCACAACAAATAGTTTTAAACTCTCTCAATTTTTCTTGCGGGATTGAATTCGTCGATGAATTTGATCCCGTTTTTTGTATTTTTGAGTGAAGTTATCTTCGAAATGAGGAATGCTGTGGCGGACAGAATTTTTGTTTGACTTATTTTCTTTACTTTTGCACTCTCTCACACGTAAAAAATCGAATTGTGATTACACTATTTATTATCGTCATAACCGTTTTTGTTTCGATTGCGGCATTCCGAAACCGACAGTTGATGAATCAACTGATTTTTTATCCTCCGGCTGTTCGTCAGGGACAAGGCTATCGGCTGTTTACCTATGGTTTCCTTCATGCCGATTACATGCATCTGCTGTTCAATATGTTCACGTTCTATCTTTTTGGAAGTGAGATAGAACGAGTATGGCAAGCTATACTTGGGAAGAAAGTCGGTTCAATTGCGTTTATCGTATTATATGCATCGGCCATCGTGATCTCCATTTTGCCAACCTACCGACACGAACGCGACAACGATCACTATTTTGGTCTTGGAGCTTCCGGAGCCGTTTCGGCTGTAGTTTTTGCGTATGTATTGATTAATCCGATGAGTTATATGGGGATCATGTTTATTCCGATTTGGTTCCCGGCGTTTCTTTTTGGTTTCATGTTTATCGCTATTTCCGTATATCTCGATAAAAAACAGGCCAGAGGCATCAATCATTTGGCGCATGTGGCCGGAGGAATTTACGGCATTCTGTTTACGGTAATTGTCTTTTTGGCTTTTGCCGACATCAATTTGTTGCGTTCGTTTATCGACCAAATCCATATTCACTCGATTGGCGATTTAATCCGTTTCGGATATTAATTTCAGGCGCAACCCAAAAATTTCTATCTTTGCAGGATTAAGAAGAGAAAAATGGACGCATCCTCACTTTATCTTATTCCGGTTACATTAGGCGATTCGCCGCTTCAAAAAGTTTTGCCGGAATATAATGTGCAAATCGTTTCATCCCTAAAGTTTTTTATTGTTGAAAATGTGCGTGAGGCGCGGCGATTTTTGAAAAGATGCAATCGAAATATCGATATAGATGCACTCACTTTTTTCGAACTAAACGAACATACCGATCGGAAGGTCATTCGGCCGTTTCTCGACCCATTGCGGCGAGGAAATAACATGGGGTTGATATCGGATGCAGGATGTCCTGCCGTTGCCGATCCGGGAGCCGATATTGTAGCTATTGCTCAGGACGAAGGTTTTAAAGTAGTTCCGCTGGTTGGCCCATCCTCGTTGTTGATGGCATTGATGGCATCGGGATTCAATGGACAGCGCTTTGCATTCAACGGATATCTTCCGGTGGAAGCCGGTGAGCGTGCAAAAAAACTCAAACAGATGGAGTCGAGGGCTTATCAGGAAGATCAAACCCAGATTTTTATAGAAACGCCCTACCGTAATCAGAAACTGGTGGAGGATGTTTTGCTGCATTGCCGACCTCAAACCCGATTGTGCATTGCCATGAACATTTCGCTCGATGATGAGTTTATAGTAACAAAGAGCGTGAAAGCATGGAAAAACCATCTGCCGGAGATGCACAAAAAATGTTGTGTTTTTCTTTTATTTCACGATTAAGCTATATGAACAAAAATAATTTGGCCATCCGCCGCAACGTTTCGCTCAAACCTTACAATTCTTTTCGGACGCAGGCAACTGCCACTTTTTTTTGCCAACCGAAAACAGATGAAGAATTGATAATGATTTTGAAGGAATTTTCAGACGAGAAAATGCTTGTTCTCGGGGCCGGATGTAATTTGTTTTTTACGAAGAATTTTGACGGCCTGATTATTAAACCGGATATGACCGGAATCAGGATACTGAATCAAACGCCCGAATTTGTGGAGCTTGAAGTAGGAGCAGGAGAAGATTGGGATAAATTTGTGGAATTTTGTGTCGAAAAGGGATATGCGGGCATTGAGAACCTTTCGCTTATTCCCGGAAAAGTGGGCGCATCACCCGTCCAAAACATTGGTGCGTATGGTACAGAGGCAAAAGATGCTATCGTAAAAGTGAATGCAATTGACTTGAATACATGCGACTCCATTTCGTTTTCAAATGAGGAATGTGCGTTTGAGTACCGCGACAGCATTTTCAAACATAATCGTCAATATATAATCACTTCAGTAGTTTTCCGATTGAATAAAAATTTTCGTTACATCGAAAAGTACGCCGATCTCAATCACGAAATGAAAGATGTTCACCAACCTTCACTCCAACAAGTGCGACAAGCAATCATCAAAATCCGCAGGCAGAAATTGCCCGATATTAACGAGCTGCCAAATGCCGGCAGTTTTTTCAAAAACCCGATTTTAACTAAACAGGAGAAAGACGATCTTCTCGGCAAATTGCCTGATGCGCCATTTTATCCGGTCGGAAACGAGGCATTCAAAACATCAGCTGCTTACCTCATCGAAAAAGCCGGATATAAAGGCCGAAGAAACGGAGCAGTGGGAACATACGAACATCATGCACTGATAATCGTAAATTATGGCACTGAAAATGGTTGCGACATCGTAAATTTTATGCACGAAGTGCAGCAGGCGGTTGAAGAAAAATTTGCGATTTGGCTATTGCCGGAAGTTCAAATATACTGACAAAATAACATCATTCATCATCCATGTCATCATTTATCATCGAAGGAGGTCACCGCCTCAAAGGCGAAATACTACCGCAAGGCGCAAAAAACGAAGCCTTACAGGTGATTTGTGCAACTCTGCTTACCGACGAAGAGGTAATCATTGAAAATGTTCCCGATATTCTCGATGTAAACAACCTAATTTGTCTGCTCCGAGATTTGGGCGTCGAAGTCAAATCGATGGGCAAAAGTGTTTGGTCGTTCAAAGCCGCACATATCGATTTGCAGTTTATTAAAACCAAGGAGTTTATTCGCAGAAGCGAAGCTCTTCGAGGGTCGGTGATGATTGTCGGTCCTCTTTTGGCCCGATTCGGTGAAGCTATGGCTCCAAAACCGGGCGGCGACAAGATTGGTCGACGGCGCATTGATACCCACCTCAACGGTATGATGAAGTTGGGCGCTCGACTGGAATACGACGAGCAGCGGCTTTCGTATCATTTGACGGCCGACAAGCTCAAAGGTCAGTTTATTCTGCTCGACGAAGCATCGGTGACGGGAACAGCCAATTTGATCATGGCATCGGTTTTTGCCGAAGGCGAAACGGTGATTTACAATGCGGCATGCGAGCCTTATGTGGAGCAGTTGAGTAAAATGCTGGTGCGCATGGGTGCCAAAATTGAAGGAATTGCATCCAATCGGCTCACCATTACGGGCGTGAGTGTATTGCATGGCTGCCGCCATCGACTATTGCCCGACATGATAGAAATCGGGAGTTTTATCGGAATGGCAGCTATGACCGGTTCCGAAATCACCATCAAAAACAGTTCGGTAGAAAACCTGGGTATTATTCCCGAAAGCTTTCGCCGTATGGGTATCGAAATCGTGCAACAGAATGACGATTTATTCATTCCGCAACAGGATCATTATACGATCGAGTCTTTTATGGATGGCTCCATTCTTACCATTGCCGATGCACCTTGGCCGGGACTCACACCCGACCTGTTGAGTGTGATGCTGGTGGTGGCAACCAAAGCCGAAGGCTGTGTGCTGATTCACCAGAAAATGTTCGAAAGTCGTCTCTTTTTTGTGGATAAACTCATTGATATGGGAGCCCAAATCATCCTTTGCGATCCCCACCGGGCAACAGTCATCGGGCTTGGCAACCGTTTCCGATTACGAGGAATGACCATGACTTCACCCGATATTCGGGCCGGAATTTCGTTGCTGATTGCAGCGATGAGCGCTTGCGGAAAAAGCACCATTCACAACATCGATCAAATCGATCGGGGTTATCAAAATATAGACACGAGACTCAACGATTTGGGGGCTTATATCCAACGCGTTGAGTAATTTGAAGTACAAAAGTGCTTTATATTCAAAAAAATTTGTTTTGTCCATAAGTGTTTTGTTACTTTGTACCCGAAAAAGAAAAAACCACATTCGTTCAAAATAATGACCAATTCATTTTTTTTTGAAAAGTTACTGTTAACTAAACATCCATTCAATTAATCCATTTACATTTGTTATGAATAATGACATTGTCGTTAAGGACATTAAACAAGTAACGGTTCGCTTTTCGGGAGATTCCGGCGACGGCATGCAACTCTCCGGGACATTGTTTTCCACGTTGTCCGCAATTTTCGGTAACGAAATTGCCACTTATCCCGATTATCCGGCCGAAATTCGTGCACCTCAAGGTTCGCTTCAGGGAGTATCCGGTTTTCAGGTGCGTATCGGTTCGAAGGACATCTACAATTCGGGCGACAAAACCGATGTGTTGGTGGCTATGAATCCGGCCGCTCTGAAAGTCAACGTCTCGAATCTCAGAAAAGACTCAATAGTGATCTACGATACCGATTCGTTTCAGAAAAAGGATCTCGAAAAAGCTTTATTTCAAACCGATGCCCCCTTTGCCGAACTCAATTTAACATCGGTACAACCCATTCCCGTTGCCATCACGACAATGACAAAGAATGCACTCGAAGGGCTGGATCTCGATAATAAACAAGTGTTGCGTAGCAAAAATATGTTTGCTCTGGGAATTGTTTGCTGGCTGTTTAATCGACCACTCGAAATTGCGGATCAACTTCTCGAAGAAAAATTTGCAAAGAAACCTTTACTCGTTCAAGCAAACATCAAGGCGCTCGCCGCAGGTTATAATTACGGCAGCAATACACATCTCACTGCCACAACTTATCGCATAGAGAGTATTGAACATTCCAAGGGATTTTATACCGACGTTAGTGGTAATCTGGCAACTGTTTACGGTTTGATTGCGGCTGCCGAAAAAGCGGGTCTGAAGCTTTTTTTGGGTTCGTATCCCATCACACCGGCTACCGATATTTTGCACGAACTATCGAAACGTAAAGATTTCGAAGTAAAAGCATTACAAATGGAAGACGAGATTGCGGGTATTACCTCTGCCATAGGCGCGAGTTTTGCCGGATGTTTGGCAGCCACCTCTACTTCCGGACCGGGCATGTCGCTCAAAAGCGAAGCAATCGGGTTGGCTGTTATGACGGAACTTCCATTGGTAATCATCGATGTGCAACGAAGCGGGCCATCTACCGGTATGCCGACAAAAAGTGAGCAGACGGATCTCAACCAAGCGCTCTATGGCCGAAACGGTGAGAGCCCGGTTGTAGTGATTGCTGCAACATCTCCTACCGATTGTTTCGATAGCGCATTTTGGGCATCAAAACTGGCTATCGAACACATGACTCCGGCCATTCTTCTTACCGACGGATATATTGCCAACGGCTCTTCGGCATGGAAAATTCCTAATATGGAAGACTATCCCGATATTAAGCCTCATTATGTGCAGGAATACTACAAAGGTGATCCGACTGTGTGGCGTCCTTATTTTCGCGATGAAGAGACTAAAGTGCGTTATTGGGCTGTGCCGGGGACTCCGAGATACATGCATCGTGTTGGTGGTTTGGAAAAAGATAGCCAAACAGGAATTATCTCTACAACTCCGGAAAATCATCAATTAATGGTAAATTACAGAAAAGAAAAAATCGAGAAAATAGCCGATTTCATCCCCACGCAGGAAGTTATTGGAGATCAAGATGCCGACACTCTCATCGTAGGTTGGGGTGGCACTTATGGACATTTGCTCGAAACTATGATTCGAATACAGGCTAATGGGAAAAAAATCGCTTTTACTCATTTCCGATTTATTTCGCCACTTCCCAAAAATACCGAAGAAATTCTTTCGAAGTTCGACAAGATTATAGTGGCCGAGCAAAACAATGGTCAATTTGCTTCGTATCTCAAAAGTAAGATCGATCGTTGCCTGCCTATCTACAGACTCAATCGTGTGGAAGGACAACCGTTTATGGTTGAAACATTAGTCGATGAGTTCATCAAAATAATGGAAAAATAACTATTGAAATGGAAACAGAACTTAAATATCAAAAATACACTGCCAAGGATTACAAAAGTGAAAATGCTGTTCGCTGGTGTCCCGGATGTGGTGATCATGCCATCTTGAGTTGTCTCTACAAAGCGATGACCGAATTAAATATCGAACCTCACCAAACGGCCGTCATTTCAGGTATTGGTTGCTCATCACGATTGACCTATTATATGAACACATACGGCATTCATGGCATTCATGGCCGCGCTTTGGCTATCGCTACCGGAGTGAAAGTTGCCAATCCCAAACTGAGTGTTTGGGTAGCCACCGGCGATGGCGATTCTTTGGCAATCGGGGGAAATCATTTTATTCATGCCATTCGTCGTAATGTGGACATCAATGTATTGTTGTTCAACAACAAAATCTACGGACTGACGAAAGGACAATACTCTCCTACTTCCGACCGCGGATTTGTTTCGAAATCCTCACCTTTCGGAACTGTTGAAGATCCTTTTATTCCTGTCGAACTTTGTTTTGGTGCGCGTGGCAATTTCTTTGGAAGAGCCATCGACGTCGATCTGAAAAACACAACCGATTTGATGGTCGCCGCAGCTCGACATAAAGGAACATCTATCGTAGAGATTCTTCAAAACTGTGTCATCTTCAATAATGGTATCCATAATAAGATTTCGGATAAAACATTTCGCTCCGAAAAAACCATTTTGTTGAAACATGGCGAAAAAATGATTTTTGGTGCTAATAACGATAAAGGAATCGTTGCCGAAGGATGGAATTTGAAAGCCGTTACGATCGGACAGGACGGATATACATTGGATGACATTTTGGTACACAATGCCACAACTGTAGATAGCACATTACATCTAAAACTTGCCATGATGGGTTATGAAAATGATCTTCCTGTGGCTCTGGGCGTAATCCGTTCTGTTGATGCTCCAACTTTCGAAGCTGAAATCGAAAAGCAGATTGCCGAAGTACAACAAAAAAAACCGAAACAAACGTTTACCGATTTTTTGTTGCATTCGTCGAATGTGTGGGAAGTGAAATGAAATATGAGATACTGTAGTAATGATAAAGAGGTTGCCTCACTTTTGAGACGACCTCTTTTCTTTTTTTCTTTTTCGCAATCAGGAGTCAGAATTTTCTATTTGTTGTTGTAAAAAGCAGGCGCATTTTGCAACGACATACAAAGTTCAAATAAAACCAATATTCAGAAAGTGTTTTTGTTTTTAAGTGATGACAAATTGCTTTAAATTTTGAAAAATTAATGGAGAAAAAACAAATACCATTATATTTGTGATGCGATTAGTAGTTACTGTTTTTCTCATTGTTAGAAGATTCATCGATATTTATTGAAAAGCAAAAGGAAATCCAAATAATAAAATGGGATCGAATGCAAAAATAATTCATTGGAATAGCTGCCTGAGTGTCGTCGTGCACATTATTATCAGTAAAGAAATAGCTGAACCTGAAAGCTATTTCGAGAACTCTGCAATAAAACAAACATCAGGCGAATGGTCTTATATTGCTACTTTTGGCAAACAAAGCCTCAACAACGATATGATGGGATTGGCAGTTTTTTATAAAACCAAACAGCTTGTCAAAATAACCGAAGATAACCTCAACCATGTTATTATTTTGAAACCGGTTAACGGACAAGTGGAATATTACTTTATGCCTACTTGGGAACTTGATTGGGAACCAGTTAAGGACAAAACGGCTTTCGAAAAATGTATCGACGAAGTATTAAACAGATTAAACAATCCTGTTTCATTCATCATCCATCCGTAATCAACTGAAACAAAATTTATATAGTTATGAGAAAAAGTTTTATTCACGAAGATTTTATGCTTCAAAGCGATGCGGCACGCGAATTGTATCACAATCATGCCGAAAAGATGCCGATCATCGACTATCACTGTCATCTCAATCCCGAATTTATTGCCAAAGACCGTAAATTCGACAACCTGGGTCAAATCTGGTTAGAAGGCGATCACTATAAATGGCGGGCTATGCGCACGAATGGTGTGGACGAGCACTATTGCACCGGAAAAGATACTTCGGATTGGGAAAAATTCGAAAAATGGGCCGAAACAGTACCTTATACGATGCGCAATCCATTGTATCATTGGACACATCTCGAACTCAAAAGAGCTTTCGGTGTTGACGAACTACTCAGTCCGAAAACGGCCAGAGAAATTTTTGACATTTGTACCGAGAAACTTCGCACTCCGGAATATTCGGCTCGTGGACTTATGAAGATGTTCAATGTTGAAACCGTTTGTACTACGGATGATCCTGTTGATTCACTCGAATATCATTTGGCTCTGAAAAAAGAAGGATTCGAAGTAAAAGTACTACCCGCATGGCGTCCCGACAAAGCAATGGCAGTTGAAAATCCCGCCGAATATCGTGCGTATGTGGAAAAACTGTCGAATGTGTCGGGAATAACAATCAGCAAATTCTCCGATTTAATAGAGGCACTTCGAAAACGACACGATTTTTTTGCAAGTATTGGGTGCAAACTATCCGATCACGGAATCGAAGAATTCTATGCCGAACCCTATACCCAAACAGAAATCGAATCCATATTCAACAAAGTATATGGCGGAACGGAACTATCGAAAGGAGAAATCCTGAAATTTAAGTCGGCCATGCTCTACGAAGGGGCATTAATGGATTGGGAAAAAGGATGGACGCAACAGTTTCACTATGGAGCAATTCGAAACAACAACACCCTATTGTTCAAACAGTTGGGACCCGATACCGGATTTGACTCCATAGGCGATTTCACGGTGGCAAAAAACATGAGTCGTTTTCTCGATCGCCTGGATGTGGACAACAAACTGGCCAAAACGATTATTTACAACCTCAATCCAAGAGACAACGATCTTGTGGCCACAATGATAGGGAACTTTCAGGACGGATCTGTTCCCGGTAAAATCCAATTTGGCGCCGCATGGTGGTTCCTCGATCAAAAAAACGGCATGGAAGCACAAATGAATTCGCTTTCGAATCTGGGGCTGTTGAGCCGTTTTGTGGGAATGCTCACCGACTCGCGCAGCTTTCTTTCATATCCCCGTCACGAATATTTCCGCCGAATCTTATGCAATCTTATCGGCAACGATGTTGAAAACGGATTACTTCCGGCTTCGGAAATGGATTTTCTGGGGCAAATGGTCGAAAATATTTCCTATTACAACGCAAAAACATTTTTTAATTTTTAAATTCCACAAACATCATTCATTATGAAAACATTATCTAAATATAGTTTAGGAGTCGGCGATCGATTTTCTCACGAAGGGAAAGCACAACTCAAAGCAATTATGAAGGCAAACGAGGCCGGATTGGAGATCGTTCCGGTATGGAACAAATCGAATCGCGAACATACCTACGTGCATTCGACACCTGTCGATACGCGCAAAGAAGCAGACGAAGCAGTAAAAGCATTGGGTTATAAAGGGCAATATCTGGTAGATGCCGATCATATTAACCTCAACACCGTTGCACCATTCGTACAAGTTTCGGATTTCTTCACGCTTGATGTGGCTGCTTATATCGGCAAGGAAAGTCCTAAAACAGAAATCGAAGCATTCCTATCTTCGTGCCAAAAATATATCGGACGGCTTTCCATTCCCGGCATGGCCGAACCACTTGATATCACGCGCGAATTGATTGAAGAAATTGCCGGTAAATTTCTGGCAGCCACCCAACAAGCTTCGGAAATTTACAATTATTTGAGAAAAGAAAAGGGCGAAGGCAATTTCATCACCGAAGTGTCAATGGACGAAGTAGAAACTCCACAAACACCGATCGAATTGCTCTTTATTCTGAAGATGCTTGCAGATAAAGGAGTTCCTGCACAAACTATTGCACCAAAGTTTACCGGTCGTTTCAACAAAGGAGTGGATTATGTAGGCGATCTCGATCAGTTTGCAAAGGAATTCGAAGAAGATGTTCTCGTGATTGACTATGCCGTTAAAGAATTCGGCCTGCCTGAAGAATTGAAGCTGAGTGTACATTCCGGCAGTGACAAATTTTCGATTTACCCGATCATGGCTAAAATTATCAAAAAGTACGATAAAGGACTTCATCTGAAAACGGCCGGAACAACTTGGCTCGAAGAAGTGATTGGATTGTCCATTGCAGGTGAAGACGGTCTAGACGCTGCAAAGAAAATTTACGCCAATTCTCACGATCGAAAAGAAGAATTATGCGCTCCCTACGCCGATGTGATTGATATTGATGCATCCAAACTGCCTTCGGTAGATGAAGTGAATAAATGGTCGGGCGAAAAATTTGCCAATACGCTTCGCCACATTCCGGGACATCCCGATTACAATCCCAATTTTCGCCAGCTTATTCACGTCGCTTACAAAGTTGCCGCCGAAATGGGTACAGAATATACCTCTCTACTCGAAAAATATGCCGACGTTGTGGGTAATTGCGTCGAAGAAAATCTATATGACAGACATCTCAAACGCTTGTTCGACATATAATCGGATAAAAATATTATCGGAGAAGGCTTGCGCAAGTGAGCCTTCCTTTGTTTTAGGCGATCGAACCGGTTTTTTTACGTTTGGAAAAGAGCAGAACTGTGTTTTTCAAGTACTCGTATTCCATCTCAAAACACTCACAAAATAAATTGTTACCTAAATTATCTTCAATCTGTGCTTCTGTCCATAATTTGCCATCTTGAAGCTGAAGACTGTTAAACGTATCTTCGGTTTCAATCTCGGATACATACAAAAAAATCAATCGCTTAGTCGTAGCATTTTCAAAAACATATTTCAGCAAGAATCGCAAGGGAATCTGATCGTTCTTTGTTTCGGAAACGATTGCGTCATGCACCGCACGATCCAAATCGTCATCGAAATTCATATATTTTTCGAAGGGGTAATCCAACTTTCCCGGATCGAGTATGCGATTATTCTTTCTTTTAGACAAATATAATTTGCCATCGAAGATCAACGCCACTCGCACGACCGGATGCATAAACTTGTTTTTGAGATCTTTTGTAACCGATTTGGCTATTTTGCCTGTAATGTCACCTTTTTCGTTGACAACCGGCAACCAATCCTCATGTTTGAGCTTATTATTAAAAATATTCAATCTTAAGGATTCGAGACACATGATCACCAATAAAACAAGCTGTGCCGTAATTTTTACGATGGGTATTTCAATCAACGAAAGTTCGTTCACTGAAAATAGGAACAATGACAAAACGATAAGCAAATGAATTGATAGCCCATATTGACTAAGAAATGCCACTCGAAAAGATTCGTTCAAGTAATTTCTTGCTGAAGGATTATCATTCCGGGCCAAACGCAAAATGATTTTAGGACGAGACAATCGTGAGACGATAAGAGAAAGCACAAAAACAACCTCTACTGCGACAAACATTCTGGTGGAATCGATTTTCGATCCAATAAGAATGATGAGTGGGAACGATAATAAAAATGTTACCACCGAAATGTCGTACAGCAAACGACTATGACGCTTTACCAATAAAAGCCCGGCAACCGAAAGCGAAAAAGCAATCAGATGAGAAATATACATATTGATCCACCCAATCAGAAACGAAAAAACGAAAAGCGGGATGAGACCAAATGCGGGGTTTTTCAATATTTTCTGTAAAATACTCTTCTCCATATCTCCTAAGAATGGCATAAACGGGCACAACGCACTTTATAAAAATCAAGTTTCGCAGAAAAGCGCGTGAAATAGAATAATTTATCCCGTTGTTATAATCTTGCAACTATATAACAACATTTTTCTCGTTTTGTTTATAGATAAAATTTAAGCATCACGATAATAGGAATGAACACAAAAATCCCCGGCATAAGAAAACCATTATGTCGGGGATTTTTAATAAAATGTAATCTCTGATCAGAGATTTTTCTTGTAAAAATCAATCACTTTTTTGTATAAATAACTTCGTGTATTTCCACCATATATAGAGTGATTTTTGTCCGGAAATACAAACATTTCAAATTGTTTGTCGGCTTCCACAAGTGCTCGTGTATATTCCATCGCATTCTGAAAATGCACGTTATCGTCGGCTGTGCCGTGTATCAAAAGCAGATTACCCTGCAATTGTTTGGCAAGCTTCAGCGGTGAACCATTGTCATAACCCGATTGATTTTGTTGTGGCGTTCGCATAAAACGTTCGGTGTAAACCGAATCGTAAAAGCGCCAATCGCTTACGGCCGCAATTGCCACCCCTGCTTTGAAAATGCCGTTGCCTCGACTCATACTCATCAGGACATTGTATCCGCCATAACTCCAGCCCCATATACCGATACGTTTGGCATCGACATAAGGCAATGTTGCAAAATACCGGGCTGCAGCTGCTTGATCATCCGATTCCAAAATGCCAAGCTTCATGTAGGTCTGTTTCCGAAACTCTTCTCCACGTGCACCTGTACCTCGTCCGTCCACGCAGGCAACCAAAAATCCTTCATTCGGCAAAGCGTATTCCCAATCAATTCCAAATCGATCGGTAACTTCCTGAGAGTTTGGTCCACTATATTGAACCATAACCAACGGATATTTTTTTGAGGCATCAAAATTCGTCGGCTTCAATATCCATCCGTTCAATTCGGTTACACCATCGGCAGCAGTCACCGAAATAAACTCTTTTTGAGGCAATCGGGCTTCAACAATCTTTTGGACTGTCGATTGATTATCTTCGAGCATGCGAAGCAGCTTGCCATTGGCATCATGAAGCGATATTTGTGCAGGCGTATTAATATCGGACTGACGCAAGACAAAAAATTTCCCGTTATTGCTGAATGTTGCGGAATTATAGCCATGTCGGGACGAAAGTTTTATCGGATTGCCCTTTTCCAAGTTTACTTTATAGATATTGCGGCGCAAAGGACTTTCATCGGCTGCTTCGTAAAACACATTGTTTGTTTGAGGATCGACAGCCAACAAACGTGTTACATCGAAAGCACCTTTGGTAAGCTGCTTTTGCAATGCACCTGTTTTTCCATATAAATAGAGATGGCTATAACCGTCTTTTTCCGAGATGTAAGTAAACCGTCCATTTGCAAAGACGATGGAAGTCAGAAAATCGGAATCGATATAATATTTGTTTTCGTCGCGCAATACAAGTTTGGCAACAGTGGTTCGAGGATTTACAAAATACATATCAAACCGATTTTGATTACGATTTAGCGTCATCACCGCCAACTCGTCCGGACTGTCGGTGAATGCAATTCGGGGAATATACCCATCTTTATCAAGAGATACTGCCATAGTACGTGTCGTGCGCGCGGCGATGTCGAAAACACGACATTCAACCGTCGAATTCATTTCGCCCGGTTTTGGATATTTATAGGCATAAAAATCGGGATACAACTTTTCCTCAAACGTTTGAAAACGATATTGCGGAACTTTGGATTCGTCGGTACGTACAAAAGCAAGCATCTTGTTATCGGGCGAAAATTCCATCAACCGAGTCGTGCCGAATTCCTCTTCATACACCCAATCAGTAGCGCCATTCATAATTGCATTGAATTCGCCATCCTTGGTGATTTGTGATTCGGTATCAAAATCGAATTTAGCCAGCCAAATATTGTTATCGCATACGTAAGCGAGCATTTTCCCGTCAGGGGAAAAAGTCGGAATCATTTGTTTACTTTTGTTTTCGGTAAGTTTTCGCACCAAATTCCTCCGCACATCATGATAATAATAAGTTGCCCGAAACGAATGCCTGTAAATCTGTTCGCGATCACGATAGACCAATACCCGATTCTCGTCGGGGCTCACCAGAAACCCTTCGAAAGTGTCGAAAGTGCATTCGCGAGCCTTGTGTGTATTGAACAACGTATCTACGGCTTTCCCCGTTTCATACGAAAACTTAATGACAGCCGTCCGATCTTCATTCATTTGGTAATAACTCATTCCATCAGCCGACGAAACCATGGGCTTTACGCCGCGTTCCGAAAATTTACCATCCAAGATATCCTGTAAAGTGTAATTTTGGGCAGATAGTCCACCCAAACAGATACTCAAAAAAATGGGAAGAATTGTCTTTTTCATTCTGAGAATATGTTTTATGTTGCAAATATAACCAATTTGTCCGAACAATTTTTTTATTCCGGCTATCGCTTATCTCACAACAGAGCTGTTTATAAAGGAAGAATAACAAGGTAAAATAGGGTTTGATGTCCATTAGAACCATGTACGGAGCAAATACGACGGAAACACCCAACGATCACGAGATTATTTAAACGTAAAAAAACGAGAATAAACAAAACCATGTCTCATCTTTTCTTTCGGCAAAAAAACAAATTAGCACGAGTGCATTAAATTGTTTTTTTACAACCAAAAAATTATCATTATCTTTGCGGCGTCATTTCAAATTGTCATTCAAAGGAAAATCAGACTATTCATGATTGAACACGAAGGCATCGTTGAACAAATTAGCGACAATAATCTTACAGTACGCATTTTGCAACAATCGGCTTGCGGAACATGCAGTGCAAAAGGCTATTGTTCGGCAGCAGAATCAAAAGAAAAACTTGTCCATATTACAGATTCTACGGGAAAGGTTCAGGTACATGATAAAGTTATCGTTGTTGGTACTGAATCTATGGGGTACAAAGCTGTATTGTGGGCTTACATAGCACCGTTAATTCTTATTCTGCTTACGGTTATTTTGGCTACAACTGTATGGAAATTCACCGAAATACAGAGCACACTCGTTGCAATTCTTTCTCTCATTCCTTATTATATTTGTCTGTACCTGTTGAAAAACAAAATGACTCGCAACTTCCAATTTACTATAAAAAAAACCGACACAACAAACCCAGCTGAAATATGAATGTAATTTTGACAGCAGTTGCTGTACTATGTGTTATAGGGGCAGTAAGTTCTGCGATTTTATACATCATCAGTCAACGATTCAAAACAATAGAAGATCCGCGCATCGAACAGGTGCAGGAGGCCCTTCCCGCGGCCAATTGCGGAGGGTGCGGATTCCCCGGATGCAACGGTTTTGCTTCTGCAATTGTGAAGTCAGACACGATGGATGGTTTTTACTGTCCGGTTGGAGGACAAACAACAATGGATAACATCGCCCGCATTTTGGGGAGGACGGCTGACGTATCGACCAAAAAAATAGCTGTCGTTCGGTGCAACGGGTCATGCGAACATCGACCCCGAACCAACATTTACGACGGGGCGCCCAATTGCGCAATCGCAGCCACGTTATATGGTGGAGACACAGGATGTTCGTTTGGATGTCTTGGGTTGGGAGATTGTGTTGATTCATGTCTTTTCGATGCTATCCACATCAATCCCGAAACCATGCTCCCTGAAGTAGTCGAAGACAAATGCACGGCATGTGGTGCTTGCGTGAAAGCTTGTCCCAAAAATCTGATAGAGTTGCGCAAACAAGGGCCTAAATCACGACGCATCTACGTAAGCTGCATGAACAAAGACAAAGGAGGTGTAGCTCGAAAATCGTGTGAAGTTGCCTGTATAGGATGTAGCAAGTGCCAACAAGTATGTCCGTTTGACGCAATCACGATCGAAAACAATTTGGCCTACATCATCGACGATAAATGTCGATTGTGTCGGAAATGTGTCCCTGTTTGCCCGACAAATTCGATACTGGAACTCAATTTTCCGCCACGAAAAGAGCCAAAAGAAGAAACTGCTAAAGCAGAAGCATAATCTGATAAAAAAACCATAATATACGGATTTTCTCAAAATTGATGTTACCGATATTTGGAGAATATCCACAGAAAATTGTTTTATGTTGAAAACATTTCGAATAGGAGGAATTCATCCGGCCGAAAATAAACTTTCAGCAGGTAAAAAGATTGTAAATGCAGCTCTACCTGCTCAAGTCATGATTCCTCTCGCTCAACACATTGGAGCGCCATGTCAGCCCATTGTAAAAAAGGGAGACAAGGTAAAGGTGGGAACCCTTATCGGCAAAAGTGTAGGATTTGTTTCGGCCAACATACATTCATCGGTTTCGGGCACCGTCAACAAAATCGATAAAGTGATGGATGCCAGCGGATACAAACGCGATGCCGTCATCATAGACGTTGACGGAGATGAATGGGAACCAACGATAGACAAATCCGACACACTGAAAAGAGAGTGTAATTTATCATCTAAAGAAATTATCGAAAAAATTGCAGGGGCCGGAATTGTCGGCATGGGAGGTGCAACCTTTCCAACACATGTCAAACTCACGCCGCCTCCGGGATTAAAGGCCGATACACTTATTATCAACGGAGTGGAGTGCGAACCCTATCTTACCTCCGACCACGAATTAATGTTGGAAAAGGCTGAAGAAATTTTTGTAGGGACAGAGATTCTGATGAAAGCCGTTGATGTAAAGAAAGCAGTTATAGGTATCGAAAACAACAAAAAAGATGCGATAGCAAGATTTACGGAAATTTCTAAATCCTATCCTGGAATCGAAGTTCAACCACTCAAAGTCAAATATCCGCAAGGCGGAGAAAAACAATTGATCGAAGCCATTACCGGCAGACAAGTACCCAGTGGAGCCCTGCCCATATCGGTAGGAGCGATAGTTCAGAACGTGGGAACAACATTTGCGGTGTATGAGGCAGTTCAAAAAAACAAGCCTCTTTTCGAACGTATCGTTACTGTTACCGGAAAAGAGGTCAAAAACCCATGCAATGTACGTGCCAGAATCGGAACTCCCATCAAAAACTTAATCGAGATTGCAGGAGGACTTCCCGATGATACCGGAAAAGTCATCAGTGGCGGACCTATGATGGGTAAGGCATTACCCAATATCGATATTCCGGTTTCGAAAGGGTCGTCGGGGATTCTTATCATCCCATACTCGGAAGCTAAGCGCAAAGCAATGAAAGATTGCATAAGATGCGCCAAATGCGTAAATGTATGTCCGATGGGGTTGAATCCCACATTACTTATGGATCTCACCGAATTTCAGATATGGGATAGGGCCGAGAAACAAAAAATAACCGATTGCATAGAATGTGGTTCTTGCAGCTATACATGCCCTGCAAATAGGCCTTTGCTCGATTATATTCGACTTGGTAAAGGAAAAGTAACCGGAATTGTAAGAGCAAGAAAAAACTAATAATTTTGCCGCGACCCTATTCATTCCGGCAAGACTGAAAACAAAACAAATTACAACAATCGATATCTTCCTTTATTGGGATGTGTTTTTATGGAAAATAAATTAATCGTATCTCCCTCACCACACATACACAGTGGTGACAGCATTCCGAAAAACATGTATGGAGTGCTTATAGCGCTGATTCCGGCATTTTTGTTATCGCTATATGTATTCGGACTCAATGCACTTATATTGACATTGGCTTCCATATTGTTTTGTGTGCTGTTCGAGTATTTTATCTCCAAGTTTTTATTAAAAATTCAGCCAACTATAAATGATGGATCTGCCATCATCACAGGAGTATTGCTCGCCTTCAACGTACCATCCAATCTACCGATATGGATTTTGGCTATTGGAGCATTAGCCGCCATCGGAATAGGGAAAATGTCTTTCGGCGGTTTGGGTAAAAACATCTTCAATCCCGCGCTTGTAGGACGAATATTTTTACTCATTTCGTTTCCGGCGCAAATGACGACCTGGCCGGCACCGGTCTTGGAGTCCGCTACCGATGCAATTTCATCAGCAACCGTACTCTCGCAACTCAACCTTAGCAGTGCTCTTCCAACGCTTTCATCCATGTTTGTGGGTACAGAGAGTGGATCGCTGGGTGAAACAAGTGAGATTGCACTGCTGCTTGGATTAATCTATATGCTCTGGAAAAAAATCATCACCTGGCACATTCCTATCTCCATTTTGGTTACCGTTGCGATTTTCACAGCGATCTTATATATTTTTGATCCGCAGCCACAGTACAATCCGATCATTCATCTCGCGTCGGGAGGATTAATGTTGGGTGCCATTTTTATGGCAACCGATTATGTAACGTCGCCCCTAACAAAAAAAGGAATGGTGATTTATGGATTTTTCATCGGAATCATCACGGTATGCATTCGTTTGTGGGGAGCCTACCCTGAAGGAGTTTCGTTTGCGATTGTGCTTATGAACGGATTCACACCACTCATCAATTATTACACAACACCTAAACGTTTTGGGGAGAAACAAAATGGCTAAACTTGAATCGAATTTCAAAAATATGTTTCTGTCACTATTCACAATCTGTCTTGTAGTGGCAGCACTGTTAGCTCAAGTGAATAAAATGACAGCCAAACCCATTGCCGAAGCAAAAGCAATGAAACTCGTGAATGCCATCAGAGAGGTTGTTCCTCCGTTTGACAACGATCCGGTAGCGGAAGCCTATAAAATGCCTGATGGACAAGGAGATTCATTGACGGTTTATCCTGCAAAAAAAGGCGACGAAATCGTAGGTTTTGCGGTCAACAGTAGTTCAAAGAATGGGTTCGGAGGAAATATTCAAATCATGGTAGGATTCGACACCGAGAACAAAATCGTAAACTATTCGGTTCTGCAACATTCCGAAACACCCGGGTTGGGTTCGAAAATGACACAATGGTTCAAAGACACCACAAAACCCAATCAATCCATTATTGGACGAGACTTATCAACAGGTCCATTAAACGTATCCAAAGACGGAGGCAATATAGATGCCATTACGGCATCCACTATCACATCCAGAGCTTTTCTGGAAGCTGTGAACAAGGCGTATGCCGTTTATAAAGAAAGCGATGCCGATTCGGACGCAACCAACAAAGAGGAGAAAGGAGAAAGCAAATGAGTAACAATCTGAAAGTTTTGATTAACGGACTAATCAAAGAAAATCCCATTTTTGTTTTGCTACTGGGGATGTGCCCCACACTGGCCACAACCAGCTCAGCCCTCAATGGAATGAGTATGGGATTGGCTACAATGTTCGTGTTGGTATGTTCAAATATCGTAATTTCTCTCATTAAAAATCTGATTCCGGATAAAGTACGTATTCCTGCGTTTATAGTAGTCATAGCAACTTTTGTAACCTTGGTGCAAATGATGATGAATGCATACGTTCCGGCATTAGCCGACAGTTTGGGAATTTTTATTCCGCTGATCGTGGTCAATTGCATTGTTTTGGGTCGTGCAGAGGCGTTTGCTTCAAAAAATGGAGTTTTGTCTTCATTTTTTGATGGATTGGGTATAGGGCTTGGTTTTACCGGTGCACTCACTCTGCTGGGAGCCGTACGCGAACTTCTAGGAACAGGAAAAATATTTTCAATGACTATTTTTCCCGAAAATTTTGGTGCTCTGCTTTTCGTTCTTGCTCCGGGAGCTTTCATTGCGCTGGGTTATATGATCGCCATTTTCAATAAACTTCAGAAAAAAACGAACTAAAAATCGATTGTTATGGAAATCATTGGAATTATTATCGTAGCCATATTGGTGAACAACGTTGTTTTTTCGCAGTTTTTGGGAATATGTCCGTTTATGGGTGTTTCCAAAAAACTGGATACGGCTATCGGAATGGGTGCAGCCGTAACTTTTGTGCTGACGCTCGCCACATTGGTTACATTTCTGATTCAGAAAGGCATTCTGGAACCATTCGGTCTCGAGTACCTTCAAACCATCACCTTCATTCTCGTCATTGCTTCACTGGTTCAGATGGTGGAAATCATCATCAAGAAAATATCGCCCCCCTTATATCAGGCGTTAGGAGTATATTTGCCACTCATTACCACAAACTGCGTTATTTTGGGCGTGGCCATTCTGGTAATTCAGAAAGACTATAACCTTTTGGAATCGATAATTTACGCCGTTTCAACTGCCATCGGATATACAATGGCTCTTATCATCTTCTCGAGCATACGCGAACAGCTTGCGCTGACAAAAATACCAAAAGCCATGCAAGGAGTGCCTATCGCACTCATCACTGCGGGAATACTGGCTATGGCTTTCATGGGTTTCTCGGGCATCGACCAAGTTTTTAAATAGACCAACTCTGTCCTTCACCGGGATCAATTAAAAGCGCTGCAGCCAAAGGTTGCAGCGCTTTTAATTCTAACGAACCGATTATCAATAATGTAATAGCGTCATAGCTTTCCGTATTAAACTATTTCGAGAACATTTTGTCTTAACTACAAACAACAAGATGTTTAATCGGATAAAACCTCTCGAAATGAAAACATTAAAATACATACTGATCGCAGCTGTCGGAGGCATTGCTATTACGGCATTGACAGCAGTTTCATCGAATCAGGCATCGGCCCAAGAATACCAATACACTAACGGGTATGATGATGCCCGGTATTATGATGACGAATATTACGATACTAATCTCAACTTTCAGGTATTCTATCGCGAATTGTCTCCCTATGGCAGATGGATTCGAACCGTCGAATTTGGTATGGTATGGATACCGCGAGTGGGAAGAGATTTTCATCCCTACGCCACAAATGGCTACTGGACGATGACAAACTATGGCAACACATGGGTTTCCAATTACAGTTGGGGATGGGGACCATTTCATTATGGCCGTTGGTATTACGATAATTCTTACGGTTGGGCATGGATTCCGGGCTATGAATGGGCACCTGCCTGGGTAGTATGGAGAAGCGGAAGCGGATATTACGGCTGGGCTCCAATGGGTCCGAGAGTAAATGTAAGCATTCATGTGGACATCCCCTCCGTTTTTTGGATTTTCCTACCCAATCGCTATATGTATCATCCGAGCATGCACCGATACTACAAGCACTACTCACCGACAATCTTTCATAACACGACATACATTCACAACACCTATATCTACAATAACAACAGATATTTTTTCGGTCCGAGAGCCGAAGACCACTATAAAGTTACAGGCAAACGAGTAAGCGTGCGCACCTTGCAGCCATCCGCAAAACCCGGACGAAGTTCTGTCAACAGCCGATCGGTAAGCATCTATCGTCCCGAAGCTACATCACGATCGAGTAATTCTTCGAGAAATAGTTCAAACTCCACTATGAAGCGTTCGGAGACTAATCGGAACGGAAACCATGTTTCGACCACAAGAAGTGTATCGGCCGACTCTCCACAAAATGACAGGAATGCCAATAATTCGATCAACACCAATTCCAATCGCGTTGCGACAAACACTACCGTCAGAAGCACGACCAATACGTCTCAGGACAACAAAAGTCAGACCAGAGATATGGGAATTCAGAATCGAAGAAGCGACATAAACAATGCGAATCGGATGACAATCCCAAGAAGTACAGAAAAAAACTCAAGCTCAATGAATCGTTCATCCTCCGGATCGAAAAGCATACAAAGCTCCACCGCAAACTCAAGATCCACCCGATCGACTGCACAACAATCACAAAATCAGAATAAAAGAGAAAAACCAGCCGGAAACCCCACGCAACGGTCTTCTCGGCAATCGAATTCGAATCGTAGCAGCAGATAAAAATATAAGTTCTATATGAATTTGTATGGGTAAACGTAAATTAATTGAGAATGTATAATGGATAATGTGGAAGAAGTGGAAAAATGGGAAATGATTTGAGGATTGATCGATTTACTGATGAGAAAACTGCCTCGATGTTTTCGATATTCTCCCATTCGTGAGAATTATTGGTGTTCTACCGGAAGCTTGGCAGCGCTGTCAATTATGCATTATCAATTATCCATTGATTTCTTGGGGCGTTGCCCCAAACCCCACATACTTTTTTGCCTTGATGCAAAAAAGTATGCAAAAAAGATCAAGACTGCATCTCCTCATCGACCCGATAGCTGCTTGTTCGCTAAAAGACAAATAACTCACCGCCTTGCGGCGGATCAAACAGCTTGTCTTTTGCCTGACGGCACGCTCTCTGCGCAGATCGGGTGCCCCGATGAGGAGATGAGGTTGAGAAAATAATGGAGAAATGGATAAATGATAATGTGTAATGGGGAAGGAATGAAAGAAGGGAGAATCTGAAATGAGTGCGCCATCCGAAATTCATGAAGCAATCTCAATTTTGATTACCCACACTATTCCACATAGAGCCAAAATAGACGAACACATTGCTCATAACGTCCGATCGAGAGGTGTGTTACACATTGCGAAAGGCCGCCCGAATACAGGCGGCCTTTCAACTTTTAAGAACAATACGTAGAAATTATTCGTTTGAGTTATCACTTTGCGAAGCTCACAGCACGCGTTTCGCGAATAACTGTGATTTTGACCTGGCCGGGATAAGTCATTTCGGTTTGGATTTTGCGTGCAATTTCTGCAGAAAGTTTTTCGGTTTCGGCATCATCAATCTTATCGGCACCAACGATAACACGCAATTCACGACCTGCCTGAATGGCATAGGTTTTTATCACACCGGGATACGACAAGGCCAAATTTTCAAGATCGTTCAATCGTTTGATATATGCTTCTACAATTTCGCGGCGAGCGCCCGGACGTGCGCCGGAGATTGCGTCGCAAACCTGAACGATGGGAGAAATGAGCGATGTCATTTCCACTTCGTCGTGATGAGCACCGATAGCATTGCAAATATCGGGTTTTTCCTTGTATTTTTCAGCCAGTTTCATGCCAAGCACTGCGTGTGGAAGCTCGGGCTCATCGTCGGGCACTTTGCCAATATCGTGCAGCAATCCGGCTCGCCTCGCTTTTTTGGGATTCAAGCCCAACTCCGAAGCCATGATAGCGCAAAGATTGGCTACTTCTCGAGAATGCTGAAGCAGATTTTGCCCATAGGACGAACGATATTTCATTTTTCCTATCATGCGCACCAGTTCGGGATGCATGCCGTGAACACCGAGATCGATGACGGTACGTTTACCGGTTTCAACGATTTCTTCCTCAATCTGTTTACGCACCTTCGATACCACTTCTTCGATGCGTGCGGGATGAATGCGGCCGTCAGCCACAAGTTGATGTAGCGAAAGCCGTGCTATTTCGCGTCGTACGGGATCGAAACCGGAAATTACAATGGCTTCGGGTGTATCATCCACAACGATTTCTACGCCCGTAGCCGCCTCGAGAGCACGAATGTTGCGCCCTTCGCGACCAATAATACGACCTTTGACCTCATCGGATTCGATATGAAACACGGTGATGGCATTTTCGATGGCCGTTTCGGTTGCAACACGTTGAATAGATTGCACCACAATACGTTTTGCCTCTTTGTTTGCCGTCATTTTGGCTTCGTCCATAATTTCGTTGATATACGATTGAGCCTCAGTCTTAGCTTCATCTTTCAACGATTCAACCAGTCTTTCTTTGGCTTCGGCTGCTGAAAGGCCCGAAATGGTCTCGAGCTTTTCAAGCGACTGACGATACAGTTTTTCGATTTCCTGTTTCTTCTTTTCCAAAAGTTCGTGCTGATTGTCAAGGTTCACTTTAAGCTCGTCCAACTCGGTGTTTTTCTTGTTGAGCTCCTCATGACGCTGATTGAGCTGCATTTCACGCTGCTTGAGTCGGTTTTCCACATTTTGAATCTTTGCAAGTCTTGCGTTGGCTTGCTTCTCAACCTCGGCCTTCATCTGAAGTGTTTCTTCCTTGGCCTCCAAAAGCTTATTTTTCTTGATAACTTCTGCATCCTTCTCCGCGTCGCTCAAAATTTTCTTGGCGCGCGAGTTAGCCATTTGGCCTGTCAGATACCACGCCACAAGCGCGCCAATGATCAGTCCGGCTATACCTAATCCTATTTCCATAAAAAACTTGTTTAAATATAATTGATTAACATCTTTTGCATCGGGCAATACTTATCCTGCCTCACAGCAAAAAGAATATCTTCCTATACGATTCTTTTCGAACGATTTATTTTATTTGCGATATTAAAAAAAACACTTTTTCTGCATTGAACGCTTTCAATGTCAAAAAAAGTGCGTTTTCGACTGCCGAACACAAGAAAAAAAATAAATGAATATCTATTTTTTCAAATACTTATCCAATTCTTCGATGAGTCCGACAATTTTTTTTTCCATGGGAGCTGTATCACTCTTACCCTCGAGCGTAAAATTCTCTACCAATGCCTGAATTGTGGTCATAGCCATGAAATCTTGCGCATTCAGATCCGAATTTTCGCCACCGAAGGCCACACGATATTGATTGATTTTGTTATTTATTTTTTTTTCGGCACTACGAAAAGCCTCCTCCTGCGATCGATCGATTTTGAGAGGATATTTTCGGCCATCAATCTTTAGCGTTACTAACAATTTGTCGTCGCCCATGACATAAATTCTATTGGTTGTCTATTTCAATAAATTTATGCATTTATCTACTTCTCGCACTAATTTCGACAATTTTGCCCTGGCATCGTCCACATTTACCGAAGCGGCGGTAATGGTTCGGGCCAATTTCAAATTATCGTATTTTGTTTTCAATTGTTTCAGCTCGATATTCAGGGAATCTATTTCCTGCTGTTTCGACTGAATTTCGGCCTTCAAACGAACGTTTTCATCTTTGAGAGAGTCACATAACAACATCAACTGTTTTATGCGTACTTCCAAATCAATCAGCAACTTATCCTGATATTCGGCCATGAGAAAACAAAATTTCACACAAATATAAGTATTAAAAAGAAACAGGCCTCACATTTTGACGTTATTTTTCGTTTATTCATCATTTTAGATGCCAATACGTATAAATTGGTTGAGATTTCGTATTTTTGAAAGCAGATTACAGCATCCATCGCATGGAACAAAAAAACGAAATCATCATCGAAATTGCCGACGAATTTTCTAAATCGTGTCCCGATTACCGTTGCATTGCAATTGAGTGCGAAGTAACAAACACACTCCATGACGATAAGTTGTGGAGAGAAATAGAGGACGTCTCCTCTCGTTTAAGATCGACTTTAGCTCTCGAAGCAATCAACAAACAACCCAACATACACGCCACTCGTATGGTTTACAAGGCTCTGGGCAAAGATCCCAACCGATATCGACCTTCAGCCGAAGCTTTGATGCGAAGGGTTGTGAAAGGCGAAGAACTTTACCGGATCAATACGCCGGTAGATTTGATCAACCTGATTTCGCTGAAAAGCGGTTTTTCAATCGGCGGATTCGATAGGAACAAAATTGTGGGAGACAAGCTTACATTGGGCATCGGTCGAGCCGGCGAGAAATTTGAAGGGATTGGGCGCGGACTGCTCAACATCGAGGGACTGCCCGTGTTTCGCGACGAAGCGGGAGCAATCGGTACGCCGACAAGCGACGAAGAACGCACGAAAATAGATACCGGCACAAAAAAACTGCTGCTGATTATTTACGATTTCGGAAACAGTTCCGACCTGCTTCCAACAGCCGAACTTGCCGAAGAAAAATTGAGAGAATATGCCGGAGCAAGTGATTTGAAGCGACTTTTTAACACACATTTTTCAGGATTCAAGGTTACGAAATAAAGATATAGCTTCGAAATATAAAAGTGTAATGATAGCATGTGGTGGCCATCATAACGTCAACTGAAAATAGACTCGGACAATCGTTCATATTTTTGTAATCCAAAATGGCATATCAGGCTGATCGCAAAACAATGCGGAAGGTTGTACCCTTACCGATTTCGGAAGCTTTTACGAATATTTTTCCGCGATGATATTGCTCTACTATGCGCTTGGCAAGCGAAAGGCCAAGTCCCCATCCACGTTGTTTGGTGGTAAATCCGGGCGAAAAAACGGTTTTTTGCTTCGATCGCGGAATGCCTTTTCCCGTATCCGAGATGTCGAGAAAAATGAACTTCCCTTTTTGTTCAAGAGTAAAAGTAATGCGACCTTGTCCTTCCATGGCATCCACTGCATTTTTGACAATATTCTCAATCACCCAGGCGAATAACGATGCATTGAGCGGCGACAAAACGGGACTTTCCGGAAAATCGTATTCGATTGAAACTTTCCGCGAAATCCGATTTTGCAAATAACTCACGGAATCCGTTACCACACGCTGAACCGATGTGGGATGCAAATCGGGATTCGACCCGATTTTCGAAAATCGTTCTGCAATCCGGTTAAGTCGCTCTACATCTTTTTCAATCTCGCCAGCGAGCGATTCGTCTATTCCCGATTTCAGCTTCAAATATTCCGTCCACGCCAACAGTGAGGAAATGGGCGTGCCCAACTGATGAGCCGTTTCCTTCGACAATCCCATCCATACTTTGTTTTGCTCGGCACGTTGTGAACTGTAGAGCCCGAAAAAAGCCAGTGCAATGAATATGGCAATCACCAACAGCTGAATGTAGGGAAAGATATGCAATCGTTTCAACAAAGTCGAATCGTCGTAATACAACGATTGATTCAATTCATTCATCCTGACGGGATCGTGTTTTTTTGCAAATTCATCTTTTTTTTTCTGCAAAAAATGCCGGTAGTCGTCCTTCGGAACGACAATATTATTCGATGAAAGTTTTCCGGTGCTTTCGTCGAACAAAATAACAGGGATCGTCGTATTGGTTTGCAGCACTTTCAGGACGAGCGCCATATCGGAGCTTTCCTCACTTTTGGCGAGCAACTCGGCAGCCGTAGCCCAAATTTCCATTTTGTTGCGCTCCTCGCGGGCCAAATCCTTCACCAGGTAATTCGAAATCACCAGCGAGGCAAGAGCTATCAGGACAGAGACAGCAATAAAAAAGACGGGGAAAAAACGTTGCGACTGAAACATAGCGACAAAAAAGAATGAATATCGAACCTTCATCCCGTAAAACGGAAAGAAAGCCGTTTTATTTCGAAGGCCTCAAAAAATCGGGTAATGCACCGGGTAAATATCCGCTTCTGATTCTCCATTCATTCGGATAAAGGTTATTGGCACGATTCCCTATATTTTTTACAAACCCGATCGGTTCGTTTTTGCAGGTAAGAAGCACAATCCCCAAGGGAACGTCTGCAAGATGTATGGCTTCACCCCGAAGGTAAGCAACAGCATCCGACAACGACACTTCGCATCGCGTAAAAGAAGTTTCGTCAAGGAACACACTCAACGCCAAAGCGGGCGAAGGAACGAAATTTTTTCCCTTTTGCTGCCCCATCTCGATTCCGGCGACGGCCACTTTGAATGACTCTATCAAATACGGCATTTCATCCACATGACCGGTCGGCAACGCTACAACGGACTGATTCATCTGAAAGAAATCGAACCTCTCGGACGATTTCAACATCGGTCTCACCAATGAGTCGTCTTCTAAAGGAATAAAAGATTTCTTTTTCGCCGGTCGGTGATCGCGACGCGATTCAGAGGATTCGTTGACCGATTTTCGCAACACCGCTGCAAAAAAACCTTCGCCCGAAGTTTTGTGCGGGAAAAATCGATAGCCAATCACCCTTTCGTCGAACGACGGCGAAATGTTCCATTCAGGTTTGATTGGAATTTCAACAAAATCAGCTCCCAATTCAGAAGCAAACCAAAGAGCGTTATCTTCATCTTCGTTCAAATTATAGGTGCAGGTACTGTAAACAAGAATGCCGCCGGGCTTGAGCGACGGCCATGCATCGCGAACGATCTCCTTTTGTCGGGCGGCACACATCTTCACATTGGCCGGCGACCACTCGAGAATGGCCGTTTCGTCCTTGCGAAACATGCCTTCGCCCGAACATGGCGCATCTACCAATATCAAATCGAAAAATGAACGTAATCTGCCAATATCTGCAGAGGTATTGTTCGTAACGACTACATCGGGAATACCGGACTTGATGATCGTTTCGGCCAATATGTTCGACCGTTGACGGACGATTTCGTTGCTAACCAGCAAACTCCCGTCGGGAAGCGAGGAAAGCAACGCCAACGACTTGCCACCCGGTGCAGCACACAAATCAAGGCAAATAACCGGTTTGTCAATCACTGTCCTCACCATGTGTTCGATGAACATCGAAGCAGCCTCCTGCACATAATAATAACCGGCATGAAACAGCGGATCAAACGTGAATGCGGGACGATTTTTGAGCATATACCCCCATCTCGACCAGGCAACCGGATCAACAGGTTCGGAAAATTCCATCGGGTTTCGCGCTACTTTAGCAGGGTTGAGGCGTATGCTCGTCGGAGCGTCCTTTCGCAGCGATGCGAGAAACGGTTCTGTTTCATCTTTCAGCAAGGACGATATGCCGACGACAAATTCCGGAGGCAACTGCATAATCGGATATTTTGTTGCAAATATACGAAAAGCAGCGAAATTATGGGGAAATGAAATGCTTATGAACTGGATCTCGGTCTTAGGTTTATGTAATGATGGATTTAAAATCACAAACGGGTTGATCTACCGCCTAAATCGATATTGAAAAATAAAATATGAACTTGTGAACGACTTCATCCTGTTGTAAAACTTGTATTATAAAGCATTGTTGATTCCTTTGTCTTCTATATATTTGGTTAATTCCTCCATATTTAATACTTTGTCATACTGGCTTTTGACTTTCCCCAATTTACAGTCTTCAGTGATTAATTTAAGAAAATCATTAAAGTGCGAATTTTCGTTAGCTAATCGGTTTACTGTGTCCCAATCAATTTCTTGATTTATTCTCGATGGGAACAATATTTCACTTTCATAGATATTTTCAGGGTTTAGTTTTATTATTCCAATACCAAAAGCATTGTTAAGACGTCTCACTTCATCTTTAAAAGTCGGATCATCATCAATTCTCAAGGTTACTAAATAACCCTCATTAGCCCAACTCGAATTGGAAACAGCTTGAAAATATGATTGACGTAAATTTCCAAAATTCAGAGAAACTTTTAACTCAAACGAAAATAATTTAATTGAAGTAATTGAAAGATAATTCTGAACCTCAAGTGTTTCCGATTTATAATCTCGAAATGGAAAATAAACTCCAACTATGTCAGGATGTAACCATTCATTTTGACCTTTAGTTACTTTTGAGGAATTTTCATGAAAAACTGTCTTTAAATTTGCCTTGAAATGACTGTCACCAAAGGCATAAGCTACCAGCAATGGGTGAAGGTCTCTCTCGTTAAATTTTTTGATTCCCGTCTTTTCTTTGTTAGTTAATTCTGTTTCTTTTTGTTTTTGAACCTTTTGTAAGTCAACTTGGGTGGCAAGTACTCTTAAAAAGAATTGTGCAGGTCGTTCGCTTGTCTGAACGATCATAGAATTATCACCATTTTTATTTATATCCGTATAGCAGTAAGCAGCTATGGTTGCCCACGGCGTTTTCCCTGATGTAGAAAAGTCCCCAAGCGTTCCAAGTTCATTTGCCTTGTCCCAAATTTCTTTTGCAGAAAGCGGCGTTCCGACTTTTTCAATCGTTTTTTTAATTACGTCCCAGAAAGTTGTTTTTGCCATTTGTTATACATTTTCGAATTGTTTCACAAAGCCCTATAACGTTGATCGCATGCATTGTGCAGAAGTTCACGACAATGTTTATCAGATTACTTTATTCTAAAGTCATGGACATTGGAGAATCATAAAAACACTGACACATTGTCTTTTATTAAAAATTGCAACTATTTTATTATCTTATAGTTAAATCCGAAAAATCATTGCCATCATAACAATCATTACGCACAGACGATCAATCTTTCAGATAGTAATTGATCGTACTTACTACTCTCACGTTTTTGACATAAGGCGTATTGACATCGCGATCGGTGACGGTGAACTGTCCCTGATTGGCGCTTTGGATTTTGCCCAACTTACTTTCAGAGTCTTTGGCAAATTTTTCGGCAGCAACACGCGCATTTTTTGTGGCTTCTTCAATCATCGAAGGTTTAATATCGTTGAGCTTTGTAAACAGAAATTGCACCTGATACTGATAATCCTGTCCGGTTACGGCAATCCCCTGCTTCAGCAATTCTCCCTGTTCACTCATCAATTCTCGGACCAAATCGACGTTGTCGGACATTACCGTTACAACCGACGTGATATTATAACGGAACGGGGATGGATTCACATTATATCGTTCTGCCTGCATATCCACAACCTGAGGTGCCGAAATGCCGATCTCTTCATCTGCGATGCCCTTACTCTTCAAAAACGAAACAATAGCCCGATTTTTTGTTTTCAAATTGTCGTAAAGCATCGGCAGATCGTTACCGACTTCCTTAAAGGGAATAGGCCAGATGACTTTATCGGCCGGAACTTCTCTTTCGGCAAGTCCTTTTACCGAAACAGTACGATCGCGCTGCGAAAATATTTTAATGCCGCTTCTGACGGCAAGCCCCAGAGAAAGCAATCCGACAGCAATAATTATCGATCCTAAAATTCTGTTTTTCATAATGTTGAATATTTTTGTAAATGATTATCCGTAATTCTTCCTAAAGAGTTAACGGGGAAAAGTTATAAACAAATTTTAAAAATGCTTACACAATTCACTGATATTCACTATATTTGTATCACTAACGATATAAAAAAACAAGCT
>Ga0228536_1000396_pt1 | contig 87929 bp, 80 predicted proteins | sample SJ1Smetagenome_FD_168611 | JGI IMG/M metagenome (GOLD analysis project Ga0228536, IMG submission 168611) | Enriched culture of PCE-dechlorinating microbial communities from Ithaca, New York, USA - SJ1.S | ecosystem: Engineered > Modeled > Simulated communities (microbial... > Unclassified...
GGGTGAATCGGGGACGGCAGGTGTTCCGGGGGCAGGGGGAGGGGGAGGGAGGTGAGGATGGGGTGGGGGGGGAGGACGAGGAGAGGAGGTGGGGGGTTAAGAGGGGTGTATTATATCGGGAGGTTATCCAAAGGCAGAGGTAGGTGCTGCTAGTGGCAAGGTAGATGCACAACTCGCATTCAATCGTACTGTTGGACCTTCCGATAAGGCCCTCGCAATCGAGCATCTCAGTCACCAATTGTCAACTAGGCTGGAACCCAAGGGAATAATTGTCTTCTTAAAATTCTTTTGCTAACATGCTGTATATGAGGACGGATTACTTTCTCTGAAAGAAGTCGTTTTTATTGACAAGTACTTTTAGGAAAAAATGATTTTATTTTATCGGAGTTAACTCCATTTATAGCAAAGGGAGTTGAAATGTCTGATCTCGCGATTTTTTCTTCTGCGGAATTTAAGAACTCAGTCCAAGATTTACGAGATTTGCTTTCTCAAAATCGGCTTACTTTTTTACTAGGGGCAGGTTGCAGTTATAAAGCAGGCTTACCTCTAATGTCTGAACTGACAGAAAAAGTCTTAGGTAATGACACGTTAAGAGAAAAAAGCAAGACAGTTCTCACATCGATCCGAGACCTCTATTCAGGTTCAGCCAATGCGACAATAGAAGACTACATGAGTGAGCTCGTTGATTATCTAGCCATAGCAGACAGAAGAACAATGCGTGGTTCTGAGCAATCCAAAATTAATATTGGTGGTAATGAATTTTCGGCAGAAGAATTGACAAACGCTCTCGATGAGGCCAAACAAGCGGTGGCGAACCTCATGTTTAATAAGAATGTAGATATATCCCATCATCAGCAATTCGTTAAATCTATCCATCTTTCACTTCAAGCCGGTAAGACAAGTAGAATAGTAGACTACTTTGTTTTGAACTACGACACCCTGCTTGAGGATGCATTAGGACTGGAACGAATCGATTACGTTGATGGATTCGCGGGGTCTGTAACGGGGTGGTGGGAACCATCAGTATTTAATAAAGAGAGAAGTGATGCAAGGGTCTTCAAGGTCCATGGGTCCATAGATTGGTGCTTGCTCGAAGGGGACCCTCTCCCTCGAAGAATCCGGGCCGGAATCAAACCAGATATTGGCCGGAATTACGTTCTTATTTATCCCGCTGCAACAAAATACCAAGAAACTCAACGTGACCCTTTTGCCCAACTTTTACAAAAAATGCGAAACGGTCTTAGTCCTAACGAGGGGGAAGAAATCATTCTAGCGATATGTGGCTACAGTTTTAGCGACTCACATATCAATCTCGAAATAGAAAACGCGCTTTACCAGTCTGGGGGAAGGTTAACAGTAGCAGCATTCGTCAGCGATGACGAACCAACAGGAATCTTGCAGAAATGGGTCGCAACATCGGTTATCTCTGAACAGATAAGGGTATATGCAAACAGAGTCTTTCTTCATGGTGATTCAAATATAAGAACAAATAAGGAATTACCTTGGTGGAAGTTCGAGGTCCTTGGGCGACTTCTCGGGGGTGAAAGATGAAAAACGTTAGGAATCCTAATGAGCCTATAGCCAATCTGGAGATAGGTAAAATCATCGAGGTAGATGGAACACATATCGTCGCTGAACTTGACCCAATAATCATGGATTTAACAAGAGTCTATGGCGGAGTAATTTATCCGATTGGGCAGTTTGGGTCCATCATAAAGATACACTTCGGAGCTAGGCTCATCTTTGGCTACGTCGGCAGACTTCGCATGAAGTCCGAGTACGAAAGGGAAAAAGGCTTCGTGCCAGAGGCCGGCTCTACTGCTAGGATCATTGAAGCAGACCTATTTGGGGAAGGAGAATGGCTATACAACAAGGATAGTGAAAAATGGGAACTTTCGTTCGAACGTGGTATCACGACCTTTCCTTTACCACAACAAAAGGTATATCTCACGCCGCGCCCAGAACTGAGTTTCATCTACGGACGAGGAACCGGTCCAGTGGTGCTGCTCGGCGAACACGCCAGCTCTGGGGGGACCCCATGCTATGCGGAGATGAACGAGTTGCTTGGTAAGCATACGGCAATCCTTGGCTCTACCGGATCAGGAAAATCGGGAACCGTCGCCGCCATACTGCATGCTATCTTGGAAAAGGGGGCTGAAGCTGGGTATGAGCATTGGAATCCTCAAATTGTTATACTCGATCCGCACAATGAATACGGTCAGGCTTTCCCCTCGCACAAGCGCCTTTGCACAGATGAAGAATCGCTTAGTCTCCCGTACTGGCTCCTGAATCTTCAGGAAACTATAGCACTTTTAGTTGGTAAGACTGAATTTGTGGCAACATCTCAAGCAAACATTGTAAAAACTGCGTTATTGCTGTCTAGGAGAGATGCAGCCGAAACCCCTGCCCTCGGAATTGATCCAAATGCTATCAATGTAGACTCTCCTGTCCCCTACTCACTAGAGAGGCTAAAATACCATGTTAACAACAGTACTGAGAAGCCTTCTGCGGCAAGTAAGCAAGACTCATGGAATTCAATATTAAATAAGCTCGAAGTACTACAAAATGATTCCAGGTTGTCCTTTATGATGACTGAATGGGATGAAAGTGGAGACCCGTTTACTGCAATTGTTAAGCAATTCATAGGCTCAGAGGACCCTATACGGATTGTTGACCTTTCAGGTGTGCCTAATGAAGTGGCTGGGGCTGCGAGTTCCGCAATTGCCCGGACCTTGTTTTCTATTAAGTTGTGGCAGAAGAGAGGAGAACGAGAAGCTAATCCAGTACTTTTGGTATGCGAAGAAGCCCATCGATACGTTCCAAATCGTGGAGAGGCACAATATGAGGCTGCACAAGAAGCGATCCGTAGACTTGCAAAAGAAGGTCGCAAATACGGGATTGGGCTAATGTTAGTTTCTCAACGACCAAGTGAAGTGGAAGCGACTGTCCTCTCGCAGTGCAATTCATGGATTGTTCTACGAATTACAAACGATTCAGATCGCGCCCATGTCCAGGGAATTCTCCCCGATTCTTTGGCAGGATTTGCAAAAGTGTTGTCTGGCCTGAGACAAAGAGAAGCCATATTCGTAGGACAGGCTGCAATATTACCTTCCCGTATTCTAGTACGCGACCTTGTCCGTGATAATAAGCCATTACCACGTTCGCAGGATATCGATTTTGATAAAGGATGGCAGAACGAGCCTATCACTGATGAGCATTTGCAGGAGGTCGGGAATCGCTGGCGTCTCCAGAGTCGCAATGTCTAACCCATTATTAGCTACTGCAGATAACTGCTATCTATACGTGATTTACCCTTAGCAAATTGTAGGCTGATATTGATTTCTTAGCTGAAACATAGGGGAGGAGGACCGGGAGAGGAAAAAGGCCGGGGTCGCCGGGGGCGGGTCCGGCCTTGATATTTATAGGGTTGGGAGGGGGTGCGGGGGAGGGCAGGGAACTGGTTCCCTGGCCCTCCCCCGCAAGCATTTCCCAAGCACCCAGGCTTTAACGGGGAGGGGGAAGGGGCCCCGGGGAAGGGGGAGGGGCGGAGCCCCGCCCCCGCCCCGGAAAAGTTAAACAGGGGAGGCAAAAAGGTTACGGGGCGGCGGGGGCCGTCGGTTTTTTGGTGAAGCGGTCGCTGAGGCGTTCCAGCAGGACGTAGAAGACGGGGACGAAGGGGATGGCCAGCAGGGTGGAGGACAGCATGCCGCCGAAGACCACGGTGCCGATGGCCCGCTGGCTGGCGGCGCCGGCCCCGGTGGCCTGGAGCAGGGGCACCACCCCCAGGATGAAGGCGAAGGAGGTCATGACGATGGGGCGGAAGCGGCGGCGGGTGGCCTCCACCGCGGCCTCGGCGATGGAGTGGCCCTCAGCCCGCAGTTCCCGGGCGAACTCCACGATGAGGATGGCGTTCTTGCTGGCCAGGGCGATCATCAGGACCAGGCCCACCTGGGTGTAGAGGTTGTTGTCGTAGCCGCGCACGATGAGGCCCAGGAGCACCCCCACCAGGGCCATGGGTACGGTCATGATGACCGCGGCGGGGCTGAACCAGCTTTCGTACTGGGCGGCCAGGACCAGGAAGATCAGGATCAGGGAGAGGGCGTAGATGAAGTAGGCCTGGGAGCCCACCTGCTTCTCCTGGTAGGCGGTGGCGGTCCAGTCGAAGGACATGCCGGCGGGCAGGGTGTGCTGGGCGATGCGCTCCACCAGGCTGAGGGCCTGGCCGGAGCTGAAGCCGGGGGCGGCCTGGCCGAAGAGGGCGGCGGCGGGGTAGAGGTTGTAGCGGGTGACCAGCTCGGAACTGAGGGTGCGGCGGACCTCCATGAGGGTGCCCAGGGGGACCATCTCGCCGCGGCGGTTGCGGGCGTAGAGGTTCTTGATGTCCTCGGTGCGCAGGCGGAAGGGGGCGTCGGCCTGGACGTAGACCTGGAAGACCTGGTTGAACTTGTTGAACAGGTTGATGTAGGCGGAGCCCAGGTAGGCCTGCAGGGTGTCGAAGACGCTGCTCAGGGGGAGGTCCAGGGTTTCGGCCTTGGTGCGGTCGATGTCGAGATAGATCTGGGGGCTGCGGGCGCTGAAGGTGGTGGCCAACCCGGCCAGGCCGGCCTGGCCCTCCCCGGCCCGGATCATCTCCCAGACGGCCTTCTGGAGCTCGCCCAGGCCCAGGCCCTTGCGGTCCTCCACCATGACCTGGAAGCCCCCCGACTGCCCCAACCCCATGATGGGGGGCGGCACCAGGACCACGGCGAAGGCCTCCTCGATGGCGGCCAGCTTCTGGTTGAGGCCGCCCACGATCTGGTCCTGGGTGAGGTTGGCGCCGCGTTTGGACCACTCGTCGTAGATGATGAAGGTGCTCAGGGTGTTGCTGATGTTGGCGGCGTCGAGGGCGGAGTAGCCGCCCACGGTGACCCAGGCGGCCAGGCCGGGGGTCTGGCCCAGGATGGCGTCCAGCTGGCGGGAGACGGCCTCGACCCGGGGCTGGGAGGAGCCCTCGGGGAGCTGCACCGCGACGATGGCGTAGCCCTGGTCCTCGATGGGCAGAAAGCCGGTGGGCTGCAGGATGAAGAGCCAGCCGCTCACCGCGATGGCGGCGGCAAAGACCAGGGCCATGGTGCCGGGACGGGCCACCATGTGGCGCACTACCCAGACATAGGCGTTCTCGACCTGGGCGTAGACCCGGTTGAAGTTACGGTAGAACCAGCCCACCTGTTTTTCTCCCCGGGGCTTCAGGTAGAGGGCGCACTGGGCCGGTTTCAGAGTGAGGGCGTTGATGGCGCTGATGATGGCGGTGGAGGCGATGACCAGGGCGAACTGCCGGAAGAGCTGGCCGGTGATGCCGGGCATGAAGGCGGCGGGCAGAAAGACGGCGGAGAGCACCAGGGTGATGCCGATGACGGGCCCGGTCAGTTCCCGCATGGCCTTGATGGTGGCCTCCTTGGGGGTGAGGCCCTTTTCGATGTAGAAGGCGGAGTTCTCCACAATGACGATGGCGTCGTCCACCACGATGCCGATGGCCAGGATGAGGGCGAAGAGGGTGAGCAGGTTGACGGTGAAGCCCAGGATGGCCATGGCCGCGAAGGCCCCGATGATGGTGACCGGCACGGTGGTGGCGGGGACGATGGTGGCCCGCCAGTTCTGCAGGAAGACCATGATGACCAGGAGCACCAGGAGGCCGGCCTCAAACAGGGTGTGGTAGACCGAGGTGATGGCCTCCCGGACGAATTTGGTGGTGTCGTAGTAGATGCCGTAGGTCAGCCCCGGGGGGAAGTCGGCCCGCATCTCGGCCATGGCCTGGGTGACCTGGTCGGCGGCGGCGATGGCGTTGGCCCCGGGCAGGGCGAAGATCATGATCTGGGCCGCCTTCTTGCCGCTCAAGCCCCCGAAGTTGCTGAACACCTGCTGACTCAACTCCACCTGGGCGATGTCGCGCACCCGCACCACCCGGGCGGTCTCGCCACCCCGGCCGCGTTCGCTCTTGACGATGATGTCCTGGAACTGCTCCACGTCGGACAGACGCCCCAGGGCGTTGATGGTGTACTGATGGACCTGGTTCGAAGGCACCGGCGGGGCCCCCAACTGGCCAGCCACCACCTGGACGTTCTGATTCTGGATGGCGGCCACCACGTCGGTGGTGGTGAGGTTCAGGGACTGGAGCTTGTTGGGGTCGAGCCAGATGCGCATGCTGTACTGGCCGGCCCCGAAGACCTGGACGTTGCCGATGCCGGGGAGGCGGCCCAGGGGGTACTGCAGGTTGATGATGGCGTAGTTGGCCAGGAAGAGGTCGTCGTAGCGGTCGTCGTCGCTGTAGAGGCTCACCACCTGGAGGATGTTGGTGGAGACCTTCTTCACCGTCACCCCCTGGGGCTGCACCGTCTCGGGGAGCTGCGGCAGGGCCTTGTTGACCATGTTCTGGACCAGGGTCATGGCGATGTTGAGGTCGGTGCCGACGGAAAAGGTGACGGTGAGGGTGTAGCTGCCGTCGCTGCCGCTCTGGGAGGACATGTAGAGGGCGTTCTCGACGCCGTTGACGGCCTGTTCGATGGGGATGCCCACGGTGTTGGCGACGACCTCGGCACTGGCCCCGGGATAATGGGTGGAGACCTGGACGGTGGGAGGGACGATCTCGGGGTATTGGGCCACCGGCAGCGAGTAGAGGCAGACCAGGCCCAGGATGATGGTGATGATGGCAATGACGTTGGCGAAGATGGGCCGTTCGATGAAGAATTCCGAGATCATCGTCCGGTCTTCCTTTCCCCGTTCTTTTTGCCGGACTTGCCGTTGGGCTGGGTCGGGGCGGGAGGCGGGGCCCCGGCCGTCTCGGGGCTGACCTGGCGGCCGGGGATGGCCCGCAGCAGACCGTTGACCACCACCGCGTCATCGCCTTGCAACCCGTCTTCGATCACGCGCAGGTCATCCACCAGGGGCCCCGGGGTCACCCCGCGGCGCTCCACCACGTTCTTGGCGTCCACCACCATGACGTAGGGCCCCTGCTGATCGAAGCTCACGGCCACGTCGGGCACCAGCAGGGCCGGGCGCTCGCCCCCGGTGGTGCGCACCCGGGCGAACAACCCGGGCAGGACGAGCCCCTCGGGGTTGGGGAAGATGCCCCGCATCAGCAGGGTGCCGGTGGTGGGGGTGAGGCTGATGGAGGCGAAATCCACCATCCCCTGGTGGGGATAGCCCTTTTCGTTGGCCAGCCCGAAAGATACCGGCCATTTCTTCTGGGCCGTCCGGTCGGGGGACACCCGGGTCTCGCCGATGAGGCGGAGCAGGTCGCGCTCGTTGATGGTGAAATAGACGTAGATGGGGTTGATCTGGTTGATTTCGGCCAGGACGGTGTCCTCGCCGGCCCCCACCAGGTTGCCGGGGTCCTTGAGGCGGCGGTCGATGCGGCCGTCAAAGGGCGCCGTGACCCGGGTGTAGTCCAGATCGAGCTTGGCCAGGTCGCGCTGGGCCTCGGCGGCCTGGACCGCGGCCAGGGCCGCGTCCCGCTGGTACTGCCAGTTGTCCACGTCGGTCTGGGAGGCGGCGTTCTGTTTCACCAGTTTAGAGAAGCGGGCGAATTCGGTGCGGGCGTGGAACAGCTTGGCCTTTTGGGCCAGGATCTCGGCCTCGGCCTGGCGGAGCTTGGCCTGATAGGTGTTTTGCTGGATCTGGAAGAGGAGCTGGCCCTGCTTGACCCGGTCGCCGTCCTGGAAGAGGACCTTGTCGAGGTAGCCCTGCACCCGGGCCCGCAACTGCACGGTATTGATGGCCTGGGTGTTGCCGGTGAACTCCAGGTAGTCGGTGATGGTGCGTTTCACCGGCTGGCTGACGGTGACCTTGGGGGGCGGGGGCGGGGTGTAGCCGCCCCGGTCGCCGCACCCGCAGAGAATCAGGGCGAAGGCCCCGGCCAGTATCCCCGCGGCCAGAAGCAGACCGCGTTTCTTCCACGCCTGTGCCACTGTGCTCATATTCGGTACTCCGGTTCCCTTCCGGTCAGCCCGGCCGAGTTTGGGCAGGAAAAAAGGTTCAAGGCGAAAGTCGAAAGGTGGTGGTGGCCCGGCTGGAGCCGGGCAATAGTGCCGGGGCACGATTTCTATGCCACCATGGGCCTCCCACCGGATGCAGCTAAAAGTCCGGGGGGCGGACCGTGGGCCGGGGCTGGTCGGCCTTCCCGGGGGGGACGGAGGCCGGTTGCAGCAGGCCGCCCCAGTAGGTGCGGGCCGCCATTTCGTTCCGGACGGCCTCGGGGACGAAATCCTGCCCCTCCCGCAGTTGCCAGCCGCCGCCCAGGGCCCGATAGACCCCCACCAGGTTGCGGGAGATGTCGCCCAGGGTGCTGGCCAGGTTGTCCTGTTCGGACAGGAGCGATTGTTGGGCCGTCAGCACGGTGGTAAAGTCGGTGATGCCCTCCCGGTATTGCAGCACCGCCAGGTTGAGGGAGCGCTGGGCCGCCTCGGTGCTGTCGGCCAGGAACTTGGCCCGTTCCTGGGCCCGCAGGAAGGCCACCAGGGAATCCTCCACCTCCTGCTGGGCCTTGAGCACGGTATTCTGGTAACTCAGCAACAGGGCTTGGAAACGGGCGTCCTGGACCCGCACCAGGTTGGCGAGGCGCCCGTAGTTGAGGATGTTCCAGGTGAAGGTGGGCCCGCCGGAGCCGGTGCGGCTGCGCCACTGGAACATGTCCCCCAGGGCGACGTTGCCCACGTCGCTGGCGGCAAAGCCGATGGTGCCGGTGAGGGAGAAGGCGGGGAACAGTTCGGCCTTGGCCACGCCGATCTGGGCGCATTGGGCCGCGGCCCGCAGTTCGGCGCCGCGGATGTCCGGCCGCCGGCGCAGCAGTTCGGCGGGAATCCCCACGGCCACCCGGGTCGGGGGGGCCGGGATCTGGGCCCGCCCCGTCAGCAGGGCCGCCAGATGTTGGGGCGGCATCCCCAGCAGCACGCACAGGGCGTTCTTGGCCTGGCGCAACTGGGTCTCCAGGGTGGGGATGGCCGCCTGGGTGTTGGACAACACGGTCTTGGCCTGTTCCACGTCCCGCTGGGAGGTGGTGCCGCCCTGGAAGCGGGCCTCGGCGATCTGCAGGCTCTCCCGCTGGGTGGCGACGTTCTGTCGGGAGATCTCCAGGCGTTTCTCGATGGTGCGGATGGCGATGTAGAGGTTGGCCACGTCGGCGGTGAGGCTGACCAGGGTGTTGTCGTAGTCGGCGATGGTGGCGGCCAGACTGGCGTCGGCGGACTCCACGGCGCGGCGGAATTTCCCCCAGAAATCCAGTTCCCAACTGGCCTGCAGGCCGATCTGGGACTGGAAATAACCCAGGGGCTGGCCGCCCAGGCCCTGGGGGGTGGTGCCGCTGATCCGGTTTTTCTGCACCTCACCCACGGCCTGCTGGGTCTGGGGGTAGAGACTGCCCACGGCCACGCCCAATTGGGCCCGGGCCTCCAGGACCCGCACCCCCGCCAGCTTCAGGGTGAGATTCTCCCGGTAGGCGGTGTCGATGAGGTCATCCAACAGGGGGTCCTGGAAGGCCCGCCACCAGTCCCGGAAGTCCTCGCCCTCGGTCTTGACCCGGGGGTCCCGGGCCTCCAGCCAGGCGTCCGACACCGACACGGGCGGGCGGCTATAGTCGGGTCCCAGCTTCATGCAACCGGCGGCCAGAAGGCCCAGCAGGATGATGAACCCCAATCGTACCCGAGTCCCCGGTGGGAACATATGTGCCTCGCTGATGGTCTGATGGACGAAGCGTATCAGGGGGGGCGGCGCGCCGACCGTCTCGTTCCGGCCTGGCCCAAGGCGTCGCTGTCTGTCCAGTCGGCTTCACTGGGCAAGTTATCCCACCGGAGAAATATTTTCAACCTTGTTTCGACGGGATAGTCATTTTTTTATATGATGCTGCAAAGCTTTGGGGGAGAAGGGCCGCTGTCGCACCACGGGGTGGCGGGAGAATTTTAATTTGACAAATACTCTTGCGTGACTAAAGTACAAGGTAGGTCTGGATTTTTCACGTGCCCCCCAACTGCCAAAGGTGAAGCGGGATGATGGGGCGTCCGAGGTCATACAGCACTCCCTTGCGGTGGGAAACGCCGGCAAGGGAATTTGTGTTTCCGGGGAAGGCATATAATCATAATTAATTCTGGCAGGTTAGGCTAAGGAAAGAAATTTCCCGAATGTTCAAATTTCTCAGTGCTGCAGAAGGGAGGCAGACCCATGACGGCCCCGAATCAACCGGACGCCTTTATCTATCTCCCCGGCCTGGCCGGCCTCATCGACCAGTCGGGGAGCGGCATCACCAAACGTCTGGCCCAGGCCATCGATCGCAGTGCCCGGTCGGGTGAGGCCACGTATGTCGTCGATCCGCAGGTCAGCGAGGAGACCTTCGGGGTCGACAAGGACCTGAAAACCAAGGCGTACAGCATCAAGCGCCACGATGCCAACGGCGACACCGGGGTGGTGGATGTGTATGAACTGGATTACCGTCCCCTGCTGACCAAGAAATACGCCGATCAGAACATCCTGCGCCAGACCTTCCATGTCTTCTGGATCCTGGTGATCAACTTCCCGCAACTCTTTCGGGCATTGCAGCCGGTAAGGCGCGCCAAGGGCAACATCGAAAAGGTCCAGGTCGGGTATGCCGTCGTGATCCTGGTTCTATCGATAGTCTATTTTTTCTCCCTGGCCGCGGCGGCATATAAGATTAATCCGTTCCAGTCGGCGGGCCAACCGGGACCCCCGGCCGGCCAGCAAACCGCCGTATGGGCCCCGAAGGCGGCCCTGGCCGCGGACCCGGCCAGCGCCCCGGCGCAGCCGGGCACTCCTCCGGCTGCGAAGGCGCCGGCGGCCACGGCGGCCACTCCGCCGGCCGCGTCCCAGTCCGATGCCTCCGGTAAGCAGCCGCAGGGCGTGGGGTGGGCGGTGGCGATCGTCATTTTCACCGGCGTGGTGGAAGTTTTCTGGCCGGGCCTGAAACAAGGGTGGAGCGCCATGGCGGCGGAATATCTGGCGGCCATGGAATATCTGGGCCAGGGCACCCGCAAGGCGGTGGTGGGCGGCCAGTTGACGGACCTGGTGGAGCATCTGGTGGAAAAGCAGAAGTACCGGCAGATTCACCTGCTGACCTACAGTTTCGGCACCGTGGTGGCGCTGGACAGCATCTTTCCGGCCGAGCGACAGCCGGGGACCCGGTTTGCCCAGCTTCACACCCTGATCACCATCGGCTGCCCCTATGATTTGATCCGCCTGTTTTGGCCGCAATACTTTCAGGAGCGCCACGGCTTGGAGAACGTCCCGCAAAAATGGCTCAATGTGTATAACCGGAGGGATTTCCTGGCGTCGAACTTCCGGGATGACGAGGCGATGGGGGAGGCCGACGAGCCCATCGACTTTGCCGAGCACCTGCACCTGACGCCCCGCACGCCGGACAATCTCCATTACAGCCTAACCAAGGAGCCGGAAAAACTGGGGTTTCTGGAGTATCTGAATCCCTTCCTGCTCCAGAAACACGGCATCTATTGGGAGCCCCAGTTCGAATCGGAGTTGACCTGCTTCTCGCTGATTGTCACTTCGATGTATGAGGGGGATGCCATCCTGCAGTAAGAGGGGAGCTGTCGGCGATCAGAGGTCAGCGGTACGGAGATCATACCAAAAGCCATTTTAATCCCTGCACGTTCCTGCTTCCTGGCGGCGGGGATGGACCTATACTCTTTTGAGAAAAATGAACGAGGCGTCCAATAACTTGAACACCTCGTGACATATGGGGGAGGCCGCCGCCCCGGTAGGCCGAGCGGCTCCCCCCGAATCCCGCAATCCCGGCATCAGCTCAGGTTTTTCTTTCCTCGAGATATTTTCCCAACCGCCGCAGCCCCTCGGCCAGGTTATCCAGGGAGTTGGCGTAGGACAGGCGCAGGAAGCCTTCGCCTCCCGCCCCGAAGTCGATGCCGGGGGTGACGCCGACGTGGGCCCGCTCCAGGATCTCGAAGGCCAGCTTGTAGGAGTCGGTCCCCAGGTGGCGGGCGTTGACGAAGACGTAGAAGGCGCCGGTGGGTTCCACCGGAATGTGGAACCCGAGCTTTTTCAGTCCCCCCAGGAGGAAGCGGCGGCGCTGGTCGTAGCTGGCCTGCATGCGGGCGACGTCGGGGCCGGCCTGGGTGAGGGCGGCGATGCCGGCCCGCTGCACGAAGGCGTTGGCGGAGATGAAGAAGTTCTGCATGAGCTTCTGCAGGGGGCGGATGAACTGGGCCGGGGCGATGAGGTAGCCCAGGCGCCAGCCGGTCATGGCGTAGAGCTTGGAGAAGCCGTTGATGACGAAGGCCCGGTCGGTGTACTCCAGGATGGAATGCTCCTGGCCTTCGTAGACCAGGCCGTGGTAGATCTCGTCGGAGACCACGTAGGGGCCGAGCTCGGCGATGGCCGCCAGGCGGTCGGGGGAGAGCACCGTGCCGGTGGGGTTGGCGGGGGAGTTGATGAGGACGGCCTGGGTGCGGGGGGTGAGGGCCCGGGCCAGGGCGTCGGGCTCCACCTGGAAGCCGTTGGCTTCGTGGATGGGGACGTAACGGGGGACGCCGTCGGCCAGGCGCACGAAGTTGGGATAGCAGGAATAATGGGGATCGGTGAGGACGACCTCCTGGCCCGGGTCCAGGAGGGCGGCGAAGATGAGGAGCATGGCGGGAGAGGTGCCCGAGGTGACGATGATGCGGTCGGGGGGCACCTCGACGCCGTAGGCGGCGCGGTAGTGGTCGCGGATGGCCTGGCGCAGCTCGATGAGGCCCATGGAGTGGGTGTATTGGGTCTCCCCCCGCTGCATGGCGGCGTAGGCCGCCTCCTTGACCACCTGGGGGGTGTCGGCGTCGGGCTGGCCCACCTCCAGATGAATGACGTGGGCCCCCCGGCGCTCCAATTCCTGGGCCCGCTCCAGGATGTCCATGACCAGGAAGGGGGTGATCTCCCGGGCCCGCTGGGAAATATCGCCCAGAGCCATGCGTTGCCTCCTTGTTCAGAGTGACTGTGACGATATCAAGTTCTCCGGCCGGAAGCAAGTCGCGAGCAGGGGTTTGACGTTAGAGTCCGGCATTCCCAGAATTAGCGAATTTCTAAGGGGGAATCCAAAATACCGATTAAAGATTTTTGGAAATTGTCACGATGAAGTGGAGAAGATGCCGGATTAGACATAAGGGGCACACAAAATCTGCAGAGAAAAAACCGATTGAAATATCACAAGAAGAGCAAAATACCCGCTGCAACCCGATCTGCTGAAGCTGAGAAGAAAGGAGAAGACTGTGAAGGGTGGGTCCTTAAAATCCAGGATTATCATGTTGGGGGTGGGAGCGGCAATTTTACCGGTAATTATAATCACCTGGCTCACCATCCATAAGAATCTGTCCCTTCGGGCAGAGGTGGGAAAAGAACTGGGTCAACAGGCGCATGATATTTTGGCAGGCGCAGCCACCAGCGTCTATGAACTGTGCCAGACTCAGGAGGATGCCGGGAGCCACATCATGCAGTCCAGCCTGCGGGTGGCCAAGGATGTTCTGGCCCGGCACGGCGCGATGTCTTTCCTGCCGGAGGCGGTGGAATGGCAGGCAGTCAACCAATTCACCCAGGCTGCCTCCACGGTGTCGCTGCCCAAGATGGCGGTGGGGGGCGTGTGGTGGGGGCAAGTGCGCCAGGAACAGTCCCATGTCCCGGTGGTGGATGACACCGCCAAGTTGGTGGGCGGCACCTGCACCATTTTTCAACGGATGAACCCCCAAGGCGATATGCTGCGGATCGCCACCAATGTCTTAAAAGACGACCGCACCCGGGCCATCGGCACCTTCATTCCGGCCGTTAATCCCGACGGCAAACCCAATCCGGTCATCGCCGCGATATCCCGGGGTGTTCCCTATACAGGACGGGCTTTCGTGGTGAAGGATTGGTACAGCACGGCCTATGAACCTGTGCAGGACGCGTCGGGCAACATCATCGGGATGATCTACGTGGGCATCAAACAGAGTGAAATGCCCGGCGCCCAGAGTCTGCGGGAGGCGATTGTCCACAAAAAGATCGGCAAGTCCGGGTATGTCTTCGTCCTGGAAGGCTCCGGCGCCAAAAAAGGCCAGTATGTGATTACCCAGGACGGCCAGCGTAGCGGCGAGAGTGTCTGGGACCAGAAAGACGCCAGCGGCAAGCCGGTTATTCAGGACATGATTACGGCCGCGATGCAGAAGTCCGGCAAGGAGGTGTCTTTCCAAGACTATCTCTGGCAGAATCCGGGGGAACCGCAGCCGCGGGTCAGGATGGCGGCGGTGACGTATTTCAAGCCCTGGGACTGGGTCATTGGAGTCAGCGTGTTCAAAGATGAACTCGGGGGGGCGCAGCAACGGATCGAGGAATCCTACCGGACCATGATCTGGAGGTTGATCGGCATCGGTGTGATCATGGTCATCCTGGTGGGCGGGGTATCAATTGTCTGGGGGGTGTCCCTGTCCCGCCCCATCAATCGCACCATTTCCCATCTGAAGGAAATCTCGGATGATGTGGCCAGCGCCTCCGGCCAGGTATCAGCGGCGTCCCTACAACTGTCTCAGGGGGCCTCGATGCAGGCCGGTTCCCTGGAAAACACGTCCGCGTCGATGGAAGAGATGGCCTCCCGGACCCGGCAGAATGCCGAACATGCCACCGCAGCCGATAACTTGATGGGGGAGGCGGGCCGGATCATCGACCAGGCCGAGGGTTCCCTGCAATCCCTGACCCAGGCGATGGCCGAGGTTACTCAGGCCAGCAGCGAGACCGCCAAGATTGTCCGGACCATCGACGAAATCTCCTTTCAGACCAATCTCCTGGCCCTGAATGCGGCGGTGGAGGCGGCCCGGGCCGGGGAAGCCGGCGCCGGTTTTGCCGTGGTGGCCGGCGAGGTTCGGAATCTGGCCCAACGGGCCGCGGAAGCCGCTAAAAATACCGCCGACCTGATTGACGCCACGGTTACGAAAATTAAGGGAGGTGCGGAACTGGTGTCACAAACCGCCACGATCTTTACGCAGGTGGCCGCCAGCACCAGCAAGGCCAAGGACCTGGTGGGGGAGATCGCCGGCGCCTCCCGGGAGCAGGCCCAGGGCGTAGAGCAGATCAATGCCGCCATCTTCGAGATAGATAAGGTGGTCCAGGAAAATGCCGCCCGAGCTGAGGAATCCGCCAACTCCTCCCAAGTGCTCCAAACCTCCTCGGATCAGATGCAAGGGTTGGTGGCGGAACTGATGACCCTGGTGAGCAGCGCCAATGGGGGCCAGAAGCAGCCGGAGGGCAGCCGCCCCCGGAGATCGCCGGGGGCCTTAATCCCGCGTCGGTTGACTTCGGGCAAACCCACGGATGCTCCCCCGGCCAAGCCGACCCCGCAGATCGTCTCCTCGACGGAAGTGCTCCCATTGAGTGACCAGGACGTGGAACACTTCTAAGCTTTCCTCCGTCGCGGCCGCCGCACCAGGGGGAGCAGCGGCCGCGACAGCAGCGTTTCCCGCCAGCAGTGCCCTTCGAGCCCGGTCTTCCCGGCATGCCTGCATCTCACCAGATTCCTGACGAGCCCGCCATCGGGACCAGGCGTGGCCTCCTGCTTCAGAACGGCGGTGGCGAGATCGAGTTCTCTGACCGGAAGCAAGCCTCAGGCCAGACTACCGCATTGGCGCCGCAGCAGATCCGGTTCTGCCGCGCCCGGGGAAGCTTCCCCTGAAGATACCTCCCCTGCGGGCAGGGCCGAGGAGTGGCCCTCCGGCTCCCGGGCTCCCCAGGGAGAGGCAGGGGAGTGACGCCTTGCGGGGTCACCTCCTGCCCCCGGGCCGGTCTGCCTGTCAATAGCCCCAGACCAGGTCCTCGTGGATCCAGCCGATCTCCTCGTTTTCAAAGTAATAGCCGATCTTCACCCAGTCCCCCTGTTGATCGAAAACCTTGTAAATCTCGCCCTGTTTGACTTGGGTGATCAAAGGCTTGGAAAGGCCGGGACCGCGTCTGACATTGGCGGTTTCCACCTGTATTACGGTGGTGGGAACCCCGGAGACCAGCGGTTTGTAGACCCAGCCCTGATTACCTTGCCAGTCCTCGCAATAGAGCCAGTTGCCCTGGTCTTTTTTGATCTCCAGGGGATAGGCGACGGGCGCTTCAAAGAGGACCTGCGCTCCCAGGTTGGGCTTGGTTCGCATATTGACCTGGTCTTTGGCGATGCTCATGGTTTTGGCGTATCCCATCGGCAAGCCCACAAACACCAATAGCAGTGTGGCTAGAATGGTTTTTTTCATCATCTCTCTCCTGAAATAGAAATAATGCCACCGGGTGGGAAGATCTTCCCACCGTCCCTGGGGTCAGAATTGAGGCTGAAAAGTGATGCAGGGGTTGAATGTTGGTCTTGGAGATTATGAGATAAACCGGGGCGCAGCACATCTCCGGCAGGAGTCGGGCGGAACATCTTCCCCTGCGGTTCCTCTGCTTGTCTTCATGCTATCGAAGGGCCGTACGGTTTGTCAACCCCGGGAGGCGCAAAATTCGCCGGAAACGGTGCTGGAGGGACACGCGGCCGGGTTTTTCCGGGTGCATTCCGTTTGGCCGGTGGCCAGGGGGGGCCTGACAACGGCAAAGCTATTCTGTTGACAAGTATTCATTTGTATAGTATCATGAGGCCATGAAAAAGACGACCTTGACAGCCCGACAGCACGAGGTGCTGGCCTTTGTGGAGGAGTTCTGCCAGCAGCAGGGGTATCCCCCCACGGTGCGGGAGGTGGCGGCCGCCTTCGGCATCCAGCCCCGGGCCGCCGACGACCACCTGAGCGCCCTGAAGCGCAAGGGCTACCTGCGCCGGGAGCCGGGGCGCTCCCGGGGGCTGGCCCTGACGGCGCGGAGCACCCCCGGGGTGGTGGAGGTGCCGTTGGTGGGGCAGATTGCCGCGGGGCGGCCGCTGTTGGCGGTGGAACAGATCGAGGACAGCTTCCCCCTGCCGGAGGCCTGGACCGGGGGCCGGGAGGTGTTTTTGCTGCGGGTGAGGGGGGAGAGCATGGCGCCCACGTTCCTGGACGGCGATCTGGCGCTGGTGCAGGTGCAGTCCCGGGTGGAGCCGGGGGAGGCAGCGGTGGTGCTGGTGGGGGAGGAGGCCACCCTGAAGCGGGTCTACCCGGAGGCCGGGGGGCTGGTGCTGAAGGGCGACAATCCGGATTTTCCCCCCCTCCGGCTGGAGGGGGCGGCGGCCGCGGCGGTCCAGGTGCTGGGCCGGGTGGTGGGGATGTATCGGGACGTGGGTAAGCCGTGAGCCGGAGGCAGGGAGCCGTGGTCAGCGGTGAGTGGACAGGAATGAAACCGCGGCAGTGGTCGGTGCAGAAGTGGGTGGGGCCCGTGGCCGCGACGGGGCGGCACGTGTTGGTCTTCGGGGAGGCGGTGAGGCCCCTGGCGGCCCCGGCCATGGTGTGGGCCCTGCGGCGGGGCGGGCGGGTGGTGGTGCTGGACGCGGCCCTGGCCTTCGACCCCTATCGTCTGGCCCGGGAGGCCCGGCGTCGGGGCCTCGCCCCGGCCGCGGCCCTGGCGGCGGTGCGGGTGGCCCGGGCCTTCACCTGCCACCAGCTGGTACGGCTGGTGCAGGAAGATCTGCCCCGGGAATTGTCGGGGTCGGGGGCCACGCTGCTGCTGGTCCTGGGCCCCTGCACCCTGTTCTACGACGAGCAGGTGCCCCTGGCGGAGCGGCGGCGGCTGTTCGCGGCGCTGGTGGCGGGGCTGGCCCGCCTCAAGACCCGGGCGGCCCTGTGGCTCATCCAGCCCAACCTCCCCCCGGTGGTGGGCAACCAGCATTTCGGGCGGCAGTTGGCGGGGCTGGTGGAGCAGGTGTGGGAGGTGGGGGATGACGTCAGGCGCCCTCGGGGGGGGCGAGGGAGCGCCGCGCCGCCTGCACCAGGAAGGAGGAGCGGGACAGGCCCCGTTGTTTGGCGGCGGCGTCGATCTGGCGCAGGGTGTCCTCCGGGACGGAGATGTTGACCCGCACCGTTTTGGAGGCGGGGAGGTGCACCGGGACCACCAGGAAGGCCACGGCATCGGCATTCTGGGGATCGGCCAGGATGTCTTCCAGGCGGGAGGGGGCAGGGATCCGGTCGCCGTCGGCCAGCAGGCCCTCCAGATGGAAGGCCAGGGCCTCCTGGGCCAGATCCTTGGCTTCGTCGATGGTGCTCCCGGCAGTGATGCAGCCGGGGAAGTCCGGAAAGGAAACCCCGTAGTCACTGTCGGCGTCTTTATGAATCAGGGCGATATACGTGGGCATACGATCTCTTAGTCCTGCAAGGAGAGGCCGGATTGGGCCTCGATACTTTTCAGGGTCGCGGCCGGGATATCCTTGCGGGGGTGTGGCACCGTCACCCGGCCGGGGCGGTCAGGGTGTTTGAACTGGACATGAGAGCCCTTCTGCGCCACCCGATACCAGCCGGCGGCCTCCAGTTTGCGGATGATCTCGCGACTGTGCATTTATGTGTAATTATACACAACACTGGGTTCCCCTGTCAAGCCGCCGGGACGCTGGTCCGCGGCAGGGCGTGAATCATGGGCCGGACTGTTATCCCCTATAGCCAGGTGTTGGAGCAGGAGCGGGGGCGCTGGCAGAAGTACCGCCGGGCCCTGCGCCGGGAGGACCAGGCGCACTTCGACCAGCTCTTCGAGTTGGCCCGGCGGCACACTCAGGCCGGGGTCTACGCGGCGCAGCCCTGGCCGCTGGAGGTGATCCTGCTGTCCATGCTGCTGGAGCACCAGAAGGCCCTGGCGGCCCTGGAAGAGCGGCTGCGGGGGCTGGAAGGAGGGCCTCCCGATGGAGACGACGGGCTGGCTCTTTGACCTCTACCCCCGGGACGACGGGCTGGCGCTGTGGTTCCTCACCACGGACGGGGGGCTGGTGCGCCTCACCGACGCCTTCGCCTACACCATGTACGCCACCGGCCCGGCCGCGGCCCTGGCCCGCCTGGCGGACCACCTGGGGCCCAAGGGCTGGCTGGCGCGCACCTACTACACCGAGAAACAGGACCTGTGGCAGGGCCGCACCCGCACCGTCCTGGCCCTGGAGCTGGCGGCCCACCGGCATCTGCCCCGGCTGCTGGCCCACCTGGGGACCCTGGACGCGGGCCTGGAGTTTGCCCACTGCGACCTGAATATTCCCGCCTACTATCTCTACTGTCGGGGGCTGTTCCCCTGCGTCTGGTACGACCTGGAGGCCGCGGGCGAGCGCCTGGCGCAGATTGCGCCCCGGGAGGAGCCCTTCTCCGAGGACGTGATCCTGCCCCCCCTGCGCCGAGTGCACCTGGGGCTGGCCCGGGACCACCTGGTGCCCCTGGGACGGGGGAATGGCCTGGTGTTGACCGCGGAGGGCCGCAGCCTGGAGCTGGCCGCGGCGGACGTGCCCACACTGCTGGCGGAGTTTTCCCGGCAGCTGGAGAGGTTCGACCCGGACCTGATCCTGAGCGACTGGGGGGATGAGCACATCCTGCCCCGGCTGTGGGAGTGGAGCCGGAAACACCGCCGGGAGCTGTCCCTGGACCGGGAGGCCCGGCCCCCGGACCGGGGGTTCGCCCTGCGGGGCCGCTCCTACTTCTCCTACGGCCGCATCGTCTACCAGGGGCCGGCGGTGCCCCTGTACGGGCGCTGGCACGTGGACCGGCGCAACTCGTTCTTCTACCGGGAGACCGGGCTGGAGGGGCTGGCGCAACTGGCGCGGCTGGGCCAGATGCCCCTGCAACAGGTGGCCCGCACCAGCCCCGGGACTCTGATCACCTCCATGCAACTGGCCCGGGCGGTGGCCGACGGCATCCTCATCCCCTGGCGCAAGGGCGAACCCGAACGCTTCAAGAGCGCCGCGGACCTCCTGACGGCCGACAAGGGCGGGCTGGTGTTCCAACCGCCGACGGGCCTGTTCACGGACGTGGCGGAGATCGACTTCGCCTCCATGTACCCCACCATCATGGCGGTGCACAACATCTCGCCGGAGACGGTGGACTGCGACTGCTGCGCCGACGCCCCTCGGGTCCCGGAGGACAACTACCGCCTGTGCCAGCGCCGGGACGGGCTGGTGCCCCGCACCCTGCGTCCCATCCTGAACCTGCGGGCCCGCCTCAAGAGCCGGGCCCAGACCGCCCCGGACCCCGACACCGCGGCGACCTTCAAGGCCCGCCAGACCGCCCTGAAATGGATCCTGGTGACCTGCTTCGGCTACCTGGGCTACAAGAACGCCCGCTTCGGCCGCATCGAAGCCCACGAAGCCGTCACCGCCTTCGGCCGGGACAAACTGCTCACCGCCAAAGAGATCTGCGAAGCGAGAGACTACACTATCCTCCACGGCCTCACCGACTGCCTGTGGATTACGAAGGAGCCGGGGAGGGGGGGAGGGCAGGGAGCGCCGCTCCCTGGCCCTCCCCCACATCTCTCCGATCTCCAAGACCTCTGCAACCGGATTACCGCGGCCACGGGGGTGGTGATGGCGTTGGAGGGGGTGTATCGTTGGGTGGTGTTTTTGCCGTCCCGGGTGCAGGCGGGGCGGTCGGTGGCCAACCGGTATTACGGCGTCTTTGTGGATGGGACGTTGAAGTATCGGGGGCTCATGTGTCGGCGGCGGGACACGCCGCCGGTGGTGGGGCGGCTGCAGGAGGAGTTGTTGGGGCGATTGTCTCGGGTGGGGGGCCCGCAGGAGATCGGGAGTGTATGGGGGGAGTTGCAGGAGGTGGCGGCGGAGTATCGGCGGCGGTTGGGCCAGGGGCGGGTGGAGGCGGCGGAGTTGGTGATCACCAAGGTATTGTCCCGGCCGGTGGAGCGTTACCGGGTGGAGACCCACACGGCGCTGGCGGCCCGGCAGTTGCAGGAGGCCGGCATCCGTCTGGCGCCGGGGGAGAAGGTGCGCTACGTGGTGCGGGACCGCCAGGGGCCGCCCGAGACCCGGGTGTTGGCGGTGCCGTTCCTGGATGATCTGGACCGCTATGATACGGAGTTTTACCTGGAGCTGCTGGAGCGGGGGGTGGAGGAGGTGTTGGGGCCGTGGCGGTTGCGGCTGCCGGCTCCGATATGCTATAGTTAGCCTCACGGCGGGGGTTCCGCCTCCGTCATTACATCGTTCAGGAGGGCATTATGGCTACCTTTTTCGTGTTCGGGAAATACTCCTCGGAGGCCCTGAAGGGCATAAGCGCCGCCCGTACCACCCAGGCGCAGGATCTGGTAAAGAAATTCGGCGGCGAGATCAAGGAGATGTACGCCCTGTTGGGTGCCTATGACCTGGTGGTCATCGCCACCTTCCCCGGAGTGGAGCAGGCCATGCAGGCCTCCGTGGCCCTGGCCAAGAGCACCGGGATTTCCTTCACCACCCGCCCGGCCATCACGGTGGCGGAGTTTGACAAGTTGATGGCGGCGGTTTAACAGAGAGGTCCGGGGGCGGGCGAGAGATGCGGTGCCATGGCTGCGGGGAGCGACTGAACCCGGCCGGCCATGCCGACTTGGTCTGTGACGGGGAGGTCTGGTGCGGCGCCTGCCGCACCTACGACCCGGAACTGGTCCGCCCCCGGCCGGTGGAGGAACTGGCGGAGTGGGGAGAGCGCCTCTGCCGGGCCTTTGACCGGGAGCCGGTGCCCCTGGACCACGACCCGGAGGCGGTGCATGACTGGCGGCGCTACTGGGTGGGGGATGTCTGCCAGTTGGGCGAGGCCGACCACCGGCGGGGGCGCATCCTGCTCCACCCCCCCGGGTATCGCCTGACCTCCCTGTGCCACGAACTGGCCCACATCTTCTCCGGCCAGGATCATACCGAGGAGTGGGCCCGGACCTTCGCGGTCCTGGTGGCCTGGGTCAGAAGCCGACTCTGACTACACTGACCCTCCCGACGCGCTTCCCCACCCCCACTGCTTCCCCAAGGAGCTACAGGACTGCATATGGACCTGTCCGGTTTTGACCAGCCCAGCGTCCCCGAGATGCGGGACTACCTGGAGTTTCTCCTGTGGCACTACCGGGTGATGGACTCCTTCTGGTATATCTACCTCACCGAGGCCCATGGCGAGGCCGCGGCCGACCGGATCAACGAAAAGGTCTGGGAGCGGGTGGCCGGGCTGGGGGCTCGGGACCTCAAGAAGCGGTTCGGCATCACCGAGGGGGGCCTGGCGGGCTTTGTCCGGGCCCTGCGCTACTGGCCCTGGCACATCCTGGTGGGCTATAAGATTGAGGAAAGACCGGGGGAGGTGATTATCTCGGTGCCGTCCTGCCCCACGCAGGAGGCCCGGCTCAAGCGGGGGCTGTCGGAATATAACTGCCGGGAGATGCATCGGGCGGAGTTTGTGGCCTTTGCCCGGGAGATCGATCCCCGCATCCGGACCGAGTGCCGCTTCGCCCCGCCGGACCCGCATCCGCCGGAGATGTTCTGCCAGTGGCGGTTTTTTCTGGCCGACCGGGAGACCTGAGCACGTATCCCGGTTGAGGCAAGGAGATCGTGATGACAGAAGACCGGGATCGATCCGCCTGGGGGCCGGGCACCAAGGCCATCCATGCCGGCCGGTTGCCGCAGAACGTCTTTGGGGAGGTGTCGACGCCGATCTTTCAGAGCTCCACCTTTGCCTTTCCCAGCGCCGAAGTGGGCGCGGCCCGGTTTTCCGGGGAGCAGCCGGGCTATATCTACACCCGGTTGGGCAACCCCACGGTGAGCGCCCTGGAGGCCGGGGTGGCCGCCCTGGAACAGGGGGAGTTCGGAATCGCGGCGGCCTCGGGCATGGCCGCCATCAGCACCACGTTGCTCTCCCTGCTCCGCCAAGGCGAGCATGTGGTGGCGGGGAATTGCCTGTACGGGCCCACCGAGGTCCTGATCGAAGCCGAGCTCTCCCGCTTCGGGATCGGGGCCACCATGGTGGACACCACGGACCTGGCCGCAGTGGAGCAGGCGGTGACCGCCGACACCCGGTTGATCTACATCGAGACCCCCACCAATCCCACCATGACGCTCACCGACATCGCCGGGGCGGCGGAGATCGCCCGGCGGCGGGACCTCCTCCTGGCGGTGGACAACACCTTTGCCAGCCCCTATCTGCAACGCCCCCTGGAGTTGGGGGCGCACGTGGTGATCCACAGCCTGACCAAGTATATCAACGGCCACAGTGATGTGGTGGGGGGCCTGGTAGTGGTGCGGGAGGCGGGGCTGGCCCGGGCCATAAAACGGACCTTCACCCTCTTGGGGGGCGTGATGGACCCGCATCAGGCCTGGCTCATCCTGCGGGGGCTGAATACCCTGCCCCTGCGTCTGACCCGGGCCCAGGCCAACGCCATGGCGCTGGCCGGATTCCTGCAGCAGCACCCCCGGGTGGCGTGGGTGCGGTATCCGGGGCTCCCCGGCCATCCCCAACACGACCTGGCCCGGCGGCAGATGGACGGATTCGGGGCCATGCTGTGCTTCGGGGTCAAAGGGGGTCTGGAGGCGGGCCGGCGGCTGATGAACCGGGTGCGCCTGATTACCCTGGCGGTGTCGCTGGGAGGCGTGGAATCGCTCATCGAGCACCCGGCCTCCATGACCCATGCCGGCATGTCCCGGGAGAGCCGGGAACGGGCCGGGATCACCGATGAGTTGGTGCGGCTGTCGGTGGGGTGTGAAGACCTCGCCGACCTGCAGGCCGACCTGGATCAGGCCCTGCAGAGTGGGTAAGGAGAGAGATATTGCTTCCCGACGCGGTAAGGGCCGGGGGCGAAAATACGATAAAGACCGAGGACAAGGAGAATCGATGAAGAAATGGTCCATCATGGCCGCTCTGCTGGTGGTGAGCGGAATCTGGGTGGCAGTGGCCGCCGGACCCGCCCAGGGAGCCAAGGACCCCGGCGAGTTGGTGGAGCAGGCCATGGGAGCTCTGGAAGCCAAGGACTACGCCAAGGCCATTGAAGCCTGCAAACAGGCGATCCGGGTGGCGCCGAATGACCCCGCGGCGCATTATCTCATGGGGAGCGCCAATTTCGGCTTGGGGCGGTATCAGGAGGCGCTGACGGCCTACGAGAAGGCCGCGGCCCTAAACCCCAAGGCGGCCGAGTCCCCCGACCTGCAATATGAGTTGGGCATGACCTATCTCAACCTGAAGCGGTATCCCCAGGCGGTGGTGGCCTTCAACAAGGTCGTGCGGGCCGATCCCAACCACCCCCGGGGGCATTACGGTCTGGTGGGGGCCTATCTGGGTCAAGGAAAGCAGGAGGAGGCCACCAAGGCCTACCGGACGCTCCAGAGGCTGGACCCGGAGATGGCCAAGAAAGTCGGCGAGCAGCTCAATTTAAAGCCCTGACATCGGGAGGACACATTTCCTGAAAGCGCCCGCCTCGGAGGCCGACGGCCTTGATTCCGAGGCGGGCGCTTTATTTGTTACTCTCCCTCATCCCAGGCCACGGCCTTCTGCATCTCTTCGGGAGCGAGCCCTTTGCGTTGCCTCTCCGCCTTCTTGAAGGTGGCGGTGGGGGCCACCCGGGGAAAGAGCACCTGGGCACCCCCCAGCAGTTCGCTGATGGTGAAGAGCTGCAGGCGGGGATACCGCTGACCGGGAAAGTGTTCCGGTTCATAGAAGCCCGCCTGGGCCGCCTCGGTTTTCATGGGGGCGGTGGGCTCCCTGAGGGTGATGAACACCCCAATGACCGCCTTGTCCCGCTCCAGCACCCCCTTTAAATCACGAATCTGGCTGACGCTGACGTTACCGCTTTTGACCTGGACGATGATCTTCTTGGCCTGGCCGCTGTTGTCGTCAAAGAAATTGATATAGCCGTCGATGCCGGTGTCGGGGCCTTTGCGCTTGTCCTGGGCCGGCCTGGCATCCACCAGACCCACCGCCCACCACTCGAACTGATGCCGGTTGAGGCGGGCTAAAGCCTCGGCGCTGGAATAGTCCTCCGGGACACCGATCTCTTTATAGGGCCGTAATTCTTCTTTGAAACTATCATGCAATCTTTTTTTGACCAAGGTAATGGCTAGATGGGTGATGTCGATACCTATCCAGCGTCGATTCAGCCGTTCGGCGACGGCAATGCTAGTGCCGCAGCCACAGAAAGGGTCCAGGACAAGTTGCCCTTCCCGGCTGCTGGCAGTAATGATCCGGCTTAACAAAGATTCGGGCTTCTGGGTGGGATATTCCAGCTTCTCCTTGTGCCAGGAACGTAGCGCTTCAATATTCGTCCATAAATCCTGCATGGGGAGTCCGAGTGATTCATCGAGATATCTTTTCAGCCGTGGGATACCTTTTTGGGTGTAGTATAGTCGCTTTTCCCTTTCTAAGCGCTCCATAGTGCTTACAGGGCAACGCCAAACCCGTTTGACGCCCTTCCAGTCATATTCATAACCTCCTCCGGTCAATCCTGAGGCACTCAAATTATCAGACATCCATTTGCGGCCATCGAGGTCTTGATAGCGGTAATACTGGTCAATGTAGGCTTGATCGTAGGGCTGATACGTCTGGTTCCAGGTCGCCTGACTGGTTTTGGTAAAATAGAAGATGATATCGTGGACCCGGCCGTAGCGTCGGGCGTCGCTGTGGCCGGAGGTCCTTTTCCAGATTATTTCATTCCGAAAATTCGCCGGTCCGAACACCGCATCAAGAAGTAGTTTAATGTAATGGCCGGCGGTGGGGTCGCAGTGCAGGTAGATGCTGCCGGTGGGTTTGAGGACGCGGTGCAGTTCCACCAGTCGAACGGCCATCATGACCAGATAGGCCAGCATGTCGTTGGCGCCCAGGAAGGAGCGGAAGGCCTGGATGAGATCGGCCACCTTCCGGGGGCCCAGGGTCACGATGTCGTGGTAGGCATTCTCGGCCTCCAGGCTCCAGTGCCAGGTGTCCTCGAAGGCGGTGATCTGGGCGGCAGACTGCGTCCCGCTTTTTTCCTTGAACAGCACGTTATAGGTTGCCTGGCTGTTGAAAGGTGGGTCCAGATAGATGAGATCGACGCTCTCGTCCTGGATATGATCCCGGAGAATTTGCAGGTTGTCCCCGAAATAGAGCTGGTTGCGCCATTCTTCCGCCATGCTGGGCCCTCCTGGGTACACTCTAACGGCATTCGGGGAAAAAAGCAATTGCCCGGACGCTTCATCCCCCCGGATTGGCGCTCCGGGTGATGCTCCGCCCCTTGGCGGGAGCCGGAGTTCCTGATAGACTGGAAAAAAGGGAGCCGGAAATCAATGGCGCTGAATCTCACCGAGACTTTCACCAGCATTCTGGGTGAATCCACCCTGGCCGGGCTGCCGGGGTTCTTCATCCGGCTCACCGGCTGCAACCTGCGTTGCGCCTGGTGCGACACCACCTATGCCTACGAGGGCGGTGGGGCCGTGGCGGCGGCCGAACTGGCGGCCGCGGCCCGGGCCTCCGGAACCGGGATCGTGGTGGTCACCGGCGGGGAGCCCCTCCTGCAGGCGGACACCCCGGCGCTTCTGACCGCCCTGGCCGACGCCGGCCTCAGCGTGCTCCTGGAAACCAACGGCTCCCGCCCCCTTGCCGGGGTCGACCCCCGGGTGCGCCGGGTTGTGGACCTGAAATGCCCGGGGAGCGGCATGGCGGCCCACAACTACCTCCCCAATCTGGATCTCCTGACCCCCGCGGACGAACTCAAGCTGGTGCTGGCCCACCGGCAGGACTTCGAGTTCGCCCTGGATCTGATCGTTCCCCGCCGCCTGTGGGAGCGGCTGCCGGTGCTGTTGTCCCCGGTCTTCGGGGTGCTGCCCCCCGCCGACCTGGCCGCCTGGATCGTGGAGGCCGGGCTGCCCTTACGTTTGCAGCTGCAACTGCACAAGTATATCTGGGGGCCCGAGGCCCGGGGGGTTTGAGTTGTCAGGGAGCATGGGGTGTTAAGATGTATCTGGAGAGGTATTGAAAAAAGGTCATCGCGATGAGCCCGGAAAGCAATGGTTGTCAGTCTGAGCCGGTGACCCGGCCGCTGGCGGTGGTGCTGGCCAGCGGCGGGTTGGACTCCTGCGTCAGCGCCGCGGTGGCGGCGCAGGAGTATGACTTGGCGTTGTTTCACGCCAACTACGGGCAGCGCACCGTGGCCCGGGAACTGGCCGCCTTCCGGGCCCAGGCGGCCCATTTCGGGGCGGTGCACACCCTGGAGGCGGACTTGGGGTGGCTGGGAGCCCTGGGCCACTCCAGCCTCACGGACTACGTCGAGCCGGTCCCGGATTGGGAGGTTGAACCCACGAGGCTACCCTCGACCTATGTGCCGTTCCGCAACACCATCCTGCTGTCCGCGGCGGTAGCCTGGGCCGAGGTCCTGGGCGCCGGGGCGGTCTATATCGGCGCCAACGAGATCGACAGCCCGGGCTACCCCGACTGCCGGCCGGCCTACTACGAGGCCATGGCCCGGGTCATTGATCTGGGGACCCGGGACGACACCCATATCCGTCTGGTCACACCCCTCATCCATCTGGACAAGGCCGGCATCGTGCGCCTGGGGCTCTCCCTGGACGCCCCCTTTCACCTGACCTGGAGCTGTTACGTCAACGACGAGGCGGCCTGCGGCCGCTGCTCCTCCTGCCACCTGCGGCTCCAAGGCTTTGCCGCGGCGGGGGCGGTGGACCCGATTAGATACAGTGAGTAGTGACCAGTAAGCCGTAATGCGCGGGGAGGGGGCCAGGGTCCGTGGGCCCCTCCCCCCACCCAGAAAGGGCGGGGACTGCGGCCGGGGACGCGGAAGCGCCCCGGCCGCAATGCCGTGGGGGAGGAAAGGCGACGGGGGGTGGCGGCCCGGGGGGGACGAACGGCTGATTACGGTGGGGGGCGGTGCCCACCCGACAATCTTCCCCTTCGGGGCCGGGGTTAGTGACGGGCGGCAGGCGCGGGGCGGTCCCGTCGCTATGACCGGCTTGCCGCTTACGGCTTACGGCCGGCGGGGTCGGTGTTGAGGATCAGCGGCAGGCCGTCCTTGCCCCCCACGATGACCACCTTGGCGTTGGGGGATTCGGCCAGCAGCTTGGTGGCTTCGATGCCCTTCCAGCGCAGCAGCGGCTCCGAGATGCCCTGGGAGACGATATTCTGGAAGTCGGCGATGCCCTTGGCCTCGATGCGTTTGCGTTCGGCCTCCTGGGTCTCCTTGGCCAGCACGAACTGCATGCGCTGGGCCTGCTGTTCGGCGGCCAGCTTATCGTTGATGGCCTCCTCCACCATCTTGGGGAGCTGGATGCGCCGCAGGAGAATGCTCTCCAGCATGAGTCCCCGATCAGAGAGCGGTTTTTCCAGGTCCTGGGAAATCTGGGAGGCGATGAGCTCCCGCCCGGAGGTGTAGAGGTCCTTGGCTTCGTGCTGCACCGTGACGCCCCGGATGGCGCTGCGGAACTGCGGGGCCAACACCACCTGGTCGTAGCGGGGTCCCACCGATTGATACAGCCGGGCCGCCTGGTTGGGCTGGACGTGGTAGAGGAGGGAGGCCTCCAGGACTACGTTGAGCCCTTCTTTGGAGGGCACCTCGGCGTGTTCGAAGACCTCCTGGGTGCGGATGGATATCTTTTCCACGCTGACCAGGGGGTTGATGAGGTGCAGTCCCTCCGGCAGGGTCTCGGGGTAGACGCGGCCGAAGAGCACCTTGACCCCGACGTGGCCGGCGGGCACCACGGTGATGGCGGAGACCAGCGCCAACACCAGCATCAGGATCGCCGGAATCACCCAAGCCCGGGCCGGAAAGAACTCCGGAAATTTCCTTCCCAACAGCAGCAACCCCAAGGCCAACAGAATCCCCAACAGGATGGCGGTCATAGGTTTCCTCCTCGCGTATCTCCCTGTCATTATAACGGCTAGATAGCCCGAAATCTTAAACCGGAGGTCGGGTTCTGCCGATGTATGGACAGGATATACCATCGGGACAGAGGAGGACTCGCATGGGCACCTGGGGCACCGGCGTCTTTGATGACGATCTGGCGGCGGATTTGCGGGAGGCATATCGGGAACTGGTGGGAGAGGGTCGCAGCGGCTCGGAAGCCACCCGAATACTGGTGGAGCGCTGGGGCCGCGATCTGGCCGATGCCGACATGGCCCCGGTCTTCTGGCTCTCCCTGGCCGCCACCCAGTGGCAGTTGGGCCGTCTGGAGGATTCGGTCAAGGCCAAGGCCCTGGAGATGATGGACACCGGGGCGGATCTGGAGCGCTGGCGGGCAGACCCCAAGGCTGCCAAAGAGCGCCGCGGGGTATTGGGTAAACTGCGCAGGAGGCTGGAATCCTCCCCGCCGACGCCGAAAAAAGTCCGCCCCACGTATAAAAGCACCTGCGACTGGGAGGTGGGGGAGATCATTGCCTATCGCCTGCGCTCCGGCAGATTGATCCTGGTGCGGGTCCTGGGACGGCACATAGACCAGGGCGGCGTCTATCCCACCTGTGAGGTCCTGGACTGGACGGGAGAGACCCTGCCGGAGCCGGAGGTCCTGAAATCCCTGCCCGTCAAACGCAGTGCGGTGGAACGGACCGAAGCGGAATTACGTCAATTGGGCATCACCCAGACCAGCCTGCAGATGCTCTCCCGGCTGGGTGGATCCTCCCTCACCTGGGACGACCTGCGATGCCCCCAACCGCAGTTCATGCTGGGACGGACCAGTGAGACGGAACTGCCCGCCGACCGCATGCTGCGTTTACGGATCAAGGTGAAGCCCCATCGGACCCCCGGCATTTCCCGGGTGGTGCTGTGGCGGGACTTCGACGCCTACCTGGAGGAGGTCTTCGGGCTGACCTGAGGAGGGAGAGCAGGAGTTGGGGAAGGAGGAGAAAAGTACGCCCGGGGGGGAGAAAACCGGGCGGGGCCGGAGACGGCCCTGCCCCGTCAAGCCGCGGGGTGGGAGGAGGAGGGGTTAGCCTTTCAGCCTGCGGCGCACCCCGATGAGTCCCAGGAGGCCGGAGCCCAGGAGCCAGACGGCGCCGGGGAGGGGGATCAGGGTGGCGCTCCCTTTAAAGTGACCCCAGTCGTAGTAGTCGTCTCCATTGGCGTTGATCCCGAAGTAGAGCCTGTCGGTGTCGACTAAGGCCACCAGCCGATCGACAGATGCACTTTGTCCCTTGGCCACCTAGCCACTGGTCGAGGGCATAATCGTATCGTTTAGCTTGACGTAGTCATTGATGCCAGTGGAGCCGGAGTAGAGGTTGTTAGCGGGGTCGTCACCGGCAAGGAGAGATTGTCCCTGGAGCCTGTAAGTCCCGCTGACTTGAACATCCCAGGCCAGGACCGCATCTTCGGGGGGCTGGCCCCAGGCACATTGCGGCACGCCGGAGGGTTCCATACGGATGTAGTCGACGTAGGCCCCCCCAAAGGATGGGATGGCCGGCTGTGATCAAGGGGCGGTAGCCAACTTGCTGATTTAGGGTTATAAAAAAGGGGAAGCTTTCGCTTCCCCCTCTTCTCTTGCAGGTATGTGGCTTAACTTCTTAGTAGATGCCGCCCATGCCGCCCATGCCGCCGCCCGGAGGCATCGCCGGCATGGGTTCTTCTTTCCTGGGCTTTTCGGTGATCATGGCCTCGGTGGTGAGGAGCAGGGAGGATGCCGGATCAGGAAGAGATTTGGTAAATGACCGGTCGGTAGCGGGGCGGAGGGATGGGCCGGCCGGCTTCCCGGGCAGCTTCCAACCAGGCTTTTTTGGCCTTCTCCACTTCGGCCAGGGCCGACTCGGGCGAGTCACCGAACGCCGAACAGGCTTCCAGGTCTGGTATATCAGCGATATATCCGCCATCTTCGGCGCTATAGAAGATATTTATGTGGTAGTCGCTCATGATGAATCCTCCAATTGCAGGTTGTAGATTTCCACCAAACGTAAAAACTGTCTGATTTGATAAGGCTTGGCTTGCCCCTGGACATTTTGGAGATTGAGCAATTCGGGGATCTCCGGGTGACCGAAGATATGGTGACTTCCCCTGACCCGCAACAACATAAAACCGAACCCTTCCACCAGGTTGTGCATAGCCGGGAAGGGAATATTATGCACCGCCCCGTGGGCCAAACGTTTCAGCAATGTTTTCCGGTGCATGGAATTTCTCTGCAGCCGACGGCCTGAACCAGTGCGTCTTACTGGCAGGCTGTTGAGAAACTCCTCGGTATCGTCTTGGTCATTCTGAGCGTAGCGAAGAATCTAGTTTTCCTCAGGGGTTCTAGCTCCTTTACTTCGTTCAGGATGACAAACAGCCCGTTTTTCAACCGCCGGCTAGATTGAATTATAGAGGCAAAAGCATCTCGGGTCAAATTTCAACCGGGAATCGGCCAGTACTGGGCGCCAGGGTTGAAAGCAGACGGGGGAGGATTTCTCCTCCCCCGTCAGACTCATTTTGGGTGTCTGGCCTGGGTTTTTAGTACATGCCGCCCATGCCGCCCATACCGCCGCCCGGAGGCATCGCCGGCATGGGTTCTTCTTTCCTGGGCTTTTCGGCGATCATGGCCTCGGTGGTGAGGAGCAGGGAGGATACGGAGGCCGCGTTCTGCAGGGCAAACCGGGTGACCTTGGTGGGGTCGATGACGCCGGCCACCATGAGGTCTTCGTAGACCCCGGTCTCGGCGTTGTAGCCCATGTTGCCGGCCTCTTTCTTGACGTGTTCGGCCACCACCGAGCCTTCGGCCCCGGCGTTGTTGGCGATCTGCCGGATGGGCTCTTCCAGGGCCCGCTTGACGATGTTCAGGCCCATCTGCTCGTCATGGTCCTTCAGCTTCAGGCTGTCCAGGGCGCCCACGCAACGCATCAGGGCCACCCCGCCGCCGGGCACGATGCCTTCTTCCACCGCGGCCCGGGTGGCGTTCAGGGCGTCTTCGACGCGGGCCTTCTTCTCCTTCATCTCCACCTCGGTGGCGGCACCGACGCGGATCACGGCCACGCCGCCGACGATCTTGGCCAGGCGCTCCTGCAGCTTTTCCCGGTCATAGTCGGAGGTGGTTTCCTCGATCTGGGCCCGGATCTGCTTTACCCTGGCTTCGATCTTCTCCCGGGAGCCGCCGCCGTCGATGATGGTGGTGTTGTCCCGGTCGATGTTCACCTTCTTGGCGGTGCCCAGGTCTTTCAGGCTGATGCTTTCCAGCTTGATGCCCAGGTCTTCGCTGATCACCTGGCCGCCGGTGAGGATGGCGATATCTTCCAGCATGGCCTTGCGCCGGTCACCGAAGCCCGGGGCCTTCACCGCCGCCACCTGCAGGGTGCCGCGCAGCTTGTTCACCACCAGGGTGGCCAGGGCCTCGCCTTCCACGTCTTCGGCCAGGATCAACAGGGGCTTGCCCATCTTGGCGATCTGTTCCAGGATGGGGAGCAGGTCCTTCATGGCGCTGATCTTCTTCTCATGGATGAGGAACAGCGGCTCTTCCAGGCTGACGTCCATCTTCTCGGGGTTGGTGACGAAATAGGGGGAGATGTAGCCGCGGTCGAACTGCATGCCTTCCACCACTTCCAGGGTGGTCTCCATGCCCTTGGCCTCTTCCACCGTGATGACGCCTTCCTTGCCCACCTTGCTCATGGCCTCGGCGATGATGTTGCCGATGGTGGCGTCATTGTTGGCGCTGATGGTGCCCACCTGGGCGATTTCCTTCTGGTCCTTGGTGGGCTTGGAGAGCTTCTTGAGCTCGCCGATGACCGCCTCCACCGCCTTGTCCACGCCCCGCTTCAGGGCCATGGGGTTGACGCCGGCGGCCACCAGCTTGGAGCCTTCCTGATAGATGGCCTGGGCCAGGATGGTGGCGGTGGTGGTGCCGTCGCCGGCCACATCGGAGGTCTTGGAGGCCACTTCCCGCACCATCTGGGCGCCCATGTTCTCAAATTTGTCTTCCAGCTCGATTTCTTTGGCGACGGTGACGCCGTCTTTGGTGATGGCGGGGGCGCCGAAGGATTTTTCCAGAATTACGTTGCGACCCTTGGGGCCCAGGGTGACCTTGACCGCGTCGGCCAGGGTGTTGACCCCGCGCAGCATGGCCTCCCGGGCCTTAATGTCATATTTGATCTCTTTTGCAGCCATGATATATAGCTCCTCCTTGGGAAATTTTACAACTCAGATGATGTCTGGGTAAAATAAGACTGGGAGAGGTATGACGCACTCTTGCAGCGGCTATTCCACGATGGCCAGGATGTCGTCTTCCCGCATCATGAGGTATTCTTCGCCTTCGATCTTGATTTCGGTGCCGGAGTATTTGCCGAACAGGACCCGGTCGCCTTCTTTGACCGTCAGGGCAACGCGCTGGCCGTTGTCGGCGATCTTGCCGGAGCCCACGGCGATGATCTTGCCTTCGATGGGCTTTTCCTTAGCAGTGTCAGGGATGTAGATGCCGCCTTTGGTCATCTGGGTCTCTTCCAGACGCTTGACCAACACCCGGTCGTTCAGGGGTACAATCTTCATGAAAACACCTCCTATTTTAGGTAATTCAATTAGTTATTGGATTATTGTTAGCAGTTGCGGTGGTTGAGTGCTAACGATTGATAATGTAATCCAGAATGGGAAAAAATCAAGGGGGGAGACGTAAATATTTTCCATTTTTTTTATAAATAATTCCCGGGGGGCGGGGGCTGCAGACCGGGAGAGTATGTCCTGCCCAGATTGGCAGGTTGTGGCAACCCTCCCCGATGGTGTCGTTGTCATTCTGGGCGCCGCGCCGTATCCGGTCTTTCTCGGGGGTTCTCAATCCTTCACTGCGTTCCGGGTGACAAAACCGCCGTTTTGCAACAGCCGGTGGGCACGCATGGCAAAACTGCCTGAAGGCGATGCTGATACCCCCCCCAAGGGGGGCAGCCCCGCGACCCGGCCATCCAGCCCGCCGCGCCGGCCCCCAGCCGGCGGAAATTACCCGGCCACGCGCCAGACCGCGCCATCTTCCGTGCCTGCCGTGACGACAAGCGGGTCAGGAGGTGGAAGGGGTGAAATGGAGGGCCAGGATCAGGGCGTCTTCCCCGGTATCGGAGTAATAACGCGGGCGGCTGGCCACCGGGACAAATCCCAGAGATCGGTAGAGATGCAGGGCGGGCTGATTGGAGGGGCGCACCTCCAGCCAGGCCGTGGTGGCTTGCTGGTGCCGGGCGACGGCCAGGGCCTGGGTCAGGAGTCGGCGGCCCAGCCCCTGACGGCGGCGGGAGGGACGCACCGCCAGATTGAGGAGGTGCATTTCGTCGATGACCAGCCAGAAGATGATATAACCCCAGACCTCCCAGGCGGCGGGAGGTTCGGGGCCGGCCACCAGAAAATGGGTGTGGGGATTGGCGAGTTCGCCCAGGAAGTTTTGCCGCGACCAGGGTGAAGGAAAGGATTGCACCTCGATGGCCAGGACGCCATCAAGGTCTTGGAGGGTGGCTGGCCTGAGATGCACACCGGGGCCGGAGTTATCGTTGATGGAGAACTTCGCTGGCCACGGCGATGCCTCTCTGCCCCGATTGTTTCAAGTCCAGGGCAATCTCCTTGAGGGTGCGGGAATTGCTCGTGCGCAGGGAGTGCAGTTTGATCAGCATGGGCAGGTTGACCCCGGTGACCACCTCCACTTCGCCGTCCTTCAAGAAAGACAGACTGAGGTTGGAGGGGGTGCCGCCAAACATGTCGGTGAGGATCAAGACCCCGTCACCGTTGTTGATCTGGGCAAAGGCGTCGGCAATCTGGCGTTTGGACTTTTCCGGGGGGGCATTGGGGTCCAGGGACACGGCCAGCAGTCTGTCCGTGCGTCCCATGATCAGGTCACAGGCTGAGAGCAAGGCTTCGGCTAATTGGTGATGGGTAACGATCAAAACCCCGATCATAGAATATGGCTCCTATTCCCGAATGATATCGCGATGGTCGATGGTGAGGGGGAGACGGACCTGGGCCAGATGGGCCTTCAAGGAATTGGCGATCACCACCGAACGATGATGTCCTCCGGAACAGCCGATGGCGACGGTCAGGTGAGACTTGCCCTCTTTCTGGTAATTGGGGATCAGGTAATCCAGCATGGGAAAAAACCTGTCTAAAAAGGTCCGGGTTTCCTCGCGGCCCAGAACAAATTCCTGCACCGGCGGGTCATTACCATTCATATCGGCTAGATCCTTAATAAAATAAGGATTGGGAAGAAAGCGTACGTCCATGACGATATCCGCCTCCGGGGGGATGCCGTATTTGAACCCGAAAGAGATGATATGGAGGTGCATTCTCTGACTGAGGGGCAGTTGACTGTATTCCTGCATGATCAGATCGCGCAGCTGGTGGCTGTTGAAATTGGAGGTGTCGAGGATGCGGCTGGCGACCTTCCTGAGCTTCTGCAACTGCTGGCGCTCTTCCTGCACCGCGGCGGCGATGGGTTCATGGTCCGCCAAGGGGTGCTGCCGGCGCGTCTGACTGAAACGGCGGATCAAGATCTCGTCCCGGGCTTCAAGAAACAGGACGTGCAGTTGATGCCCTTGCTTCTTCAACCGGTGGAAAATAACGTTGTGATCCGATAAAAAATCGCGGGTCCGCACATCCATACCCACCGCCACCTTGAGGTCTTCCTGGGAAATCTGGGCCCGCAGTTCGAGAAATTTGGGCAGGAGGCGGATGGGGAGATTGTCCACGCAAAAAAACCCGATATCCTCCAGAGCCCGGAGGGCAGTACTTTTCCCGGAGCCGGACAGCCCGGTGATGATCAACACCGGGTGGGACTCGTGATTGGCTGGGGTTGATGCAGTCTTTGTCACAACGATGGAGTGATGGGCTGTACTATGCCAGGTTTGGTGTCATATTTCCCGCTTGCCGCGCATCCACGTCCCCGCCGGGGCCTACGCCGGGGGGCAGCCCCCGGGTTAGATCTTGGCGTCCTCGGCGGCGATCATGTCGAAGATCGTCCCGCTATCGGCGGCACCGATCAAATCGTGGCGGAAAGACATATTCTTGAGCATGCGGGAGATCTTGGCCAGGGCCTTGAGATGGACTCCGATGGAGTTTTCCGGCGCCATCAGGAGAAAGAAGAGATGGGTGGGCTTGCCGTCCATGGAATCGAAATTGACCCCCTGCGCACTCCGCCCGAAGCTCATGACCAGCTCGGGCAGGTTGGGCAATTTGCCGTGGGGGATGGCGATATTGTCACCGATGCCGGTGCTGCCCAGGCGCTCCCGCTCCAACAAGACCTCGATGACCTTGTCGCGGTCGATATCGGGACGGCTGGCGGTCAAGGTGCTGGCCAGCTCTTCGATGACCCCGCGTTTATCGGAGGCTTTGATATCCGGAATAATCCGGTCCTTGGTGATTAAATCGATGATTCGCATCAGTTGTTGTCCACTTTAATCGAGTCCAGGTTCCAACAGGCCGAAGTTGCCATCACGACGGCGATACAGGATAGACAACGCCTCCGTGGCGACGTTCATGAAGACGAAGACCTCCTGATTACCGGACTGCAGTTGCAAGATAGCCTCGTCCACGTCCATGGGCCTGGCCTCCACCGGTTGGCTGCGGACCACCCGCGGCGATTCGGACTCTTCACTGGTGGCGGGAGCCAGGATGTTCAGGCGCATTCCCAGGGTCTTGATGGTATCCTGCGCCTTTTGACTGCGGGGCTTCTCCCGGAGTCGCTTTACCTGCTTTTCAATCTTTTCCAGGGCCAGATCGATGGCGGAATACATGTCCGCGGTTTCTTCCTTGCCCTTAATTACCAATCTATTGAAATGAAGTGTAATATCAGCTATGTGGCGGAATTTCTCGATACCCAGGACGATATTGGCTTCCGGCGACCCGTCCAGATATTTTTTTAATTTGGACACCTTTTTGATGGCATAGTCTTTCAATGCCGCCGTGGGCTCGATCTGCCGAAAAGTCACCGAGACTTGCATGTATCTTACTCCTACGGGCTGGTTACCCCCGGCATCCTCGGGGGAGTCGGTGGGGAGAGGGATGGTGGCGCCTGTTACAGGACCAAGCCCGGTTTTTAGGGTTGTTTTTTCGCCGCCGTCGAATGCCAGCCGCCGGCGGTTTTGGGAAAGGCGGGCTTACGGCGTTTATTGGAGGAAAGCAGTCCCAACATCTCCCGATACTTGGCGACGGTGCGCCGGGCAATAAGGATATTTTTATCCTTCAGCATGTCGGCGATATCCTGATCACTATAGGGATTTTCCGAGTCTTCCGAACTGACTATCTTCCGGATCTTATCCTTGACGCTCTCCGAGGCGACCTGCTCCCCGTGCATCCGGCTGATGCCGCTGTTGAAGAAAAACTTCAGTTCGAACACCCCCTGGGGGGTATGAATATATTTATTGGTGGTCACCCGGCTGATCGTGGATTCGTGCATTTGGACTTCTTCGGCCACCTGCCGCAGGGTCAGGGGCTTCAGGCTGGCGATACCCTTATCGAGGAAGTCGCGTTGAAAGCGGACGATGCTTTGGGAGACGCGATAGATGGTCTTTTGCCTTTGGTGAATGCTCTTGATAAACCAGATGGCCGATTTGAGACGGTTTTGGATATAGGTCTTGGTTTCCTCGGGGACGCCGGACTGGGCGCTCAGGGCCTCCCGATAGTACTGATTGATGCGCAACTTGGGGAGGCCGTCGTCATTGAGCACCACTTCGTAGTCATCGCCCATTTTATAGACATAGATATCCGGACTGATGTAGCAGGTCTCCCCGGAGTCGAACCCCCGCCCCGGCTTGGGCTCCAGCTTGGTGATGAGTTCCACCGCGCGGCTGACATCTTCCAGACTGACCTTCAATTCTTTGGCGATGGCCGGATAATTCTTATTCTCCAGGTGTTTCAAATGGTGGACGATAATGGGTCTGACCAGGGGGTCGGGAATTTTCAGGATATCGACCTGGAGAAGGAGGCATTCCCGCAAGTCCCGGGCTCCGACTCCAGCCGGGTCGAATTCCTGGATCTTGGTTAAGACCTGTTCCACTTGTTCCGGTGTCACGTGGGCTTCCAGGGCAACTTCCTCCACCGAGGTCTTTAAATAGCCGTCTTCGTCGATATTGCCGATGATGAGGTTTCCCAGGTACTTATCCTCATCACTGAGATCACCCATACGCAACTGCCAGAGCAGGTGGGCCTTTAAGGAATAACCTGTCGCGGCCAGGTTGTCGAGGGAATAGCCTTCGCTGTCTTCGAACTCCTGGCGCACTGCCGGGGAGATCTTGTCTCCCAGATAACTTTCCCAGTCAAAATCATCTTTGACCTTGGTTTCGACTGAGACCTCCGCCAAGGCCCCGTCGCCGCTGGTATCCTGATGGGGTTCTTCGTAGCCGCCCTCCCAGGCATCGGTGTCGGAGCTCTCCCCGAGCTGGGCCTCGTCCAGCACCGGATTGGTCTCGAGTTCCTGATTAATGGCATTGAGCAATTCCAGGCGGGATAGTTGCAGCAATTTAATGGCTTGCTGCAACTGAGGGGTCATGATCAGTTGCTGCGTGAGTTTCAGGCTTTGTTTGATTTCTAGTGCCATGGAGGTCTGGTTTGCTCGTGCCGGGCCCTCAGGTTAGGCCGGTAAATCATTCTCAATTTGAGTGTATTATAACCTAAAGGAGTCCCCCAAGTAAATTCTTTTGGCCAGCTTGCTCTGAATTATTGCCGCCGGTGGACCTTCTTCCAGGATGACCCCTTCGTTGATGATGTAGGCCCGATCGCAGACTCCCAGGGTCTCCCTGACGTTATGGTCCGAAATTAAGATGCCGAGGCCATGTTCCTTCAACTGTTTGATGATGTTTTGAATGCCGCTGACCGCCAGCGGATCGATGCCGGCGAAGGGTTCATCCAGGAGAATGAATAAGGGCGAGGTGACCAGGGCGCGGGTGATTTCCACCCGCCGCCGTTCTCCCCCCGACAACGAATCAGCCCGGTTGGAGGCCAGATGGGTGAGCTTCAATTCCCCCAGCAGCTCCTCCAAGCGGGATTGGCGTTCCGGCTGACCCAAATCCAGAGTCTCCAGCACGGCCAAAATATTTTCGGCCACCGTCAACTTCCGGAAGACCGAGGGTTCCTGGGGCAAATACTGGACCCCCTGACGGGCTCGTTTGAAGATGGGCAACGGGGTGATGTCGGACTCATCCAGGAAGATCGTTCCCTGATCGGGCCGGATGATGCCGACAATCATGAAGAAAGTGGTGGTCTTGCCGGCGCCGTTGGGACCCAGGAGACCGACGATTTCCCCGCTGTCGACGCTGATGGAGACCCCGTCCACCACCTTTTTGGGGCCGTAAAATTTGGTGAGACTGTCCGTCCTGAGAGTATGTGAAGCCACCTTAGGTTCCTTGCTCGCCCGTTGCCGCCCCCTCCGGTGGGGGGGCTGGCTCATTGACCGGGAAGCGGGAGTTTCGGTTTGCCGGAGGCGCGCCCCGTAGGGCTGGGGACGATGGTGGCCTCCACGCGCTTTTGCGCCGCCCCGCTCACCTCGGCGCGATTGTCGGCCAGGAAAAAGGTGATCTTATCGCCTTTGATGCTGCTCTCCCCGCGCCAGAGCTGAGGGTGGCCGGTCAAGACGATCTTTTCTTCCTTTTTATAATAGACGGCGGTGTCGCCGCTGGCGACTTTATCCTCCTGCACCAACCGGACGTGCCCGTGGGCTTCGATCCGGGCGATCTTTTCGACCCCCAGCCCCCCCAGGGGCGATGGCGGTTCCCCGCCCGCCGCGGCCGGCGGCGCCGCCGCCTCTTTGCCGCCTTCATAGAAGATTTTCAAGATGTCGGCGTAAAGGATCATATCCTGGTAGCGGGCCACCACCTGGCCTTTGAAGGTGATCTCCTGCTTGGTATGATCCGCCTCCAATTGGGCCGCGGTGATATTGATGGGGGATTCCTTCTGAGATGGAGGTGCCGGCGGCGCGGCTGCCGCGGAAGCCCCCATCAGGGCCAGCAGGAGGCCCAGCAGCCAGGTCAGCGCCGAGGCCCGTATGCTCTTTAACGTCTCCATAGTTTACCTGCCAGTTGCCATTGGGTTTGGGTATGGTCCTGCAGGAGCATCTTCTTGCGCACCAGGTCCAGGGTGAGATGTCGCCCGGAGATGGCCAGCTGGGGTCCCTCCAACGTGACTGCGCCCGGGGCGACCAACTGCCGCTCCTTGGGCAGATAGATGACCTGGGGGGTGACCACGACGTAGTTGTCGGCCTGGGCCCTGACATTCCCGGTCACCGTCAGCTGGCGCGATTTAATATGAATATCGGCCAGATCTCCCTGGAGCTTGATGGTTTGACCATCCCGGCTCAGGATCTCGACCTGGACGCGGGTGAGTTGGATAATATCCTGATCTTTGAGATAATCCGCCCGCTGGGCCACGAGCTCCCACTTCTTTTCCCCCTCCTGGATTTCCGTGAACCGGATTTCATCCATTTGGGCCTGCTTGTCCGGGGTAATGGGGGTGACGGGAGCCGGCTGGGGCCGGGCCGCGGTTCCCCCCAGGCACAGGCAGACAATCAGGGTCACCAGGCCATGCCGGAGAAGGGTCGCCCCCCGGCGCCGACCGCCCCCCGGAGGAAGGGGGAAGGAAGGGGCGTCACCCGGGGTATGTCTTGCACCCGGCACCCGTCCGGGTTGAGGGCTAGGACACCGGCCCATACATCCTCCCAATCAGACGCAATACGGGGCCATGAGGGTCTCCCAGAGGTCCTGGGCCTGGAGGAGCAGATCGCAGACCTCCCGCACCGCTCCCCGGCCGCCGGGGGTATCGGTCACCCAGTGGGCCGCCTCCTTAACCTGGGGGGGGGCGTCGGCCACCGCCACCGCCAGCCCCACCCGGCTGAACAGGGGCAGATCCACCAAGTCGTCCCCCACCGCGGCGATCTGGGGGTTGGTCAGGTTGAGGGAGGCGCGCAATTGGCGCAAGACCTCCACCTTGTTGCGCACGCCCTGGAAGAGCAGGTCGACGCCCAGTTCCCGGGCCCGGAGGGCCACCACCGGCGAGGCGCGGCCGCTGACCCAGGCCACCTCGATGCCGGCCCGCTGGATCAGCTTGATGCCGTGGCCGTCCCGGACGTGGAAGAATTTCAGCTCCTGGCCGGCATCGGTATAGATGATGCGGCCGTCGGTGAGGACGCCGTCCACGTCCAGGAGCAGGAGCTTGATGGGCTGGGCCCGATCTGGCACAGATACCGTAGCCGTCACGTGTGGACCTCGTTGTCGGGATGCTGGCGCAGAAAGGCGTGGAGATCCCGGAGCTGCCGCCACAGGGGCAGGACCTCGGCCAGGGCCAGGGAGTTGGGGCCGTCGCAGAGGGCCCGGTCGGGATCGGGGTGGACCTCCATGAACAGGGCGTCCACGCCCACGGCCACCGCGGCCCGGGCCAGGGCGGGGATAAACTGCCGCTGGCCGCCGGAGGCGCAGCCCTGCCCGCCGGGGAGCTGGACGCTGTGGGTGACGTCCATGACCACGGGAAACCCCAGCCCCCGCAGGATGGGCAGGCTGCGGAAATCCACCACCAGGTTATTATACCCGAAGGTGGCGCCCCGTTCGGTGAGCAGGATGCGGTCCGACCCCGCGGCCGTGACCTTGGCGACGGCCTGGGCCATGTCCCAGGGGGCCAGGAACTGGCCCTTTTTGAGGTTCACGGGTTTGCCGGTGCGGGCCGCGGCCTGCAGCAGATCGGTCTGGCGGCAGAGGAAGGCCGGGATCTGGAGGACGTCCAGGACCCGGGACGCGGCCGGGACCTGGCTGACCTCGTGGACATCGGAAAGGACCGGCAGGCCCACCTCTTCCCGCACCCGGGCCAGGATCTCCAAGCCCGCGGCCAGCCCGGGCCCCCGGAAGGAACCCGCCGCGGTGCGGTTGGCCTTGTCGTAGGAGGCCTTGAAGATCAGGGGGAGAGCCAGGTCCCGGGCGTAAGCCTTCAGGGTGTGGGCAATCTCCAGGGTCAGGGAGGCGGATTCGATGACGCAGGGGCCGGCGATCATGGTCAGGGAGCCGTCCCCGAGGCGGAAATCGCCCATGGCTAGGGGGGTGATCTCGGTCACGGCGTCGCTTCCGGCAGTGGTGGAGGGGTGCAGATCATCTCGGGCGGTGTCCCCCAACGTCTCCCCGGCAGGGGCCAGCCACATGGCGCCGGGCGGCGGGGCGGGGCCTCTCTCATCAGGCCCGCCGATGTTTGTAGGCCAGGCTGGCGCGGATGAAGTCCTGGAAGAGGGGGTGGGGTTTCATGGGCCGGGATTTGAATTCGGGATGAAACTGGCACCCCAAAAACCAGGGATGGTCTTTCAGCTCGATAATCTCCACCAATTCGCCGTTGGGGGAGGTGCCGCTGATGAACAGCCCCTGGTCGCTCAACTGCTCCCGGAAGTCGTTGTTGAATTCGTAGCGGTGGCGATGGCGCTCCTGGGTCTCCAGGGCGCCGTAGGCCTGGGCCGCCAGGGAGTCTTCCTTGAGGACGCAGGGGTAGGCCCCCAGGCGCATGGTGCCGCCCTTATCCGCGGAACGATCCCGGCGGCAGATGGTCTGCTGGCGGTAATCGTACCACTCCCGCATGAGATAGATGACCGGGTAGGGTGATTCGGTGTCGAACTCCTCGCTCTGGGCCCCGGTCATTCCGGCCACATGGCGGGCGAATTCCACCACGGCCAGCTGCATCCCGAAGCAGATGCCGAAGTAGGGCACGCCGTGTTCCCGGGCATAGCGGATGGCGGTGATCTTGCCTTCCACCCCCCGATAGCCGAAGCCGCCGGGGACCAGGATGCCGTGCAGCGCCTCCAGGAGCTTCTCCGGACCTTCGCGCTCCACGCTTTCGGCGTCGATATAATTCAGATTGACCATGACCCGGTTGGCGAAGCCGCCGTGGACCAGGGCTTCGTGCAGGCTTTTGTAGGATTCCCGCAGGTCCACGTACTTGCCGATGATGCCGATCTCCACCGGTTCGGTGGGGTTCTTGATGCGGTCCACCAGGTCCTGCCAGGCCTCCAGGCGGGGGGCCCGGGTCCAGATATTCAGCACTTCCACCAGGCGCTCATCCAGGCCCTCCTGGTGCAGGTGCAGGGGGATTTCGTAGATATTCTCCACGTCCACCGCGGAGATGACCGAGCCGGCCTCCAGGTTGCAGAACAGGGCGATCTTGGCCTTGATCTCCTGGGACAGAGGTTTCTCCGTCCGGCAGATGAGGATGTCGGGTTGGATACCGATGCTGCGCAGTTCCTTGACGCTGTGCTGGGTGGGTTTGGTCTTGACCTCCCCGGCGGTCTTGATATAGGGGACCAGGGTGAGATGGATGTAGCAGACGTTCTGTTTGCCCACATCCCCCTTGAACTGGCGGATGGCCTCCAGGAAGGGGAGGCTCTCGATATCGCCGACGGTGCCCCCGATCTCCACGATGGCGACATCCACCTGGGGGGCGATGGTGCGCACGGCCGCCTTGATTTCGTCGGTGATGTGCGGAATGACCTGGACCGTGCCGCCCAGATAGTCCCCCCGGCGTTCCTTGGTGATGACGCTGTAGTAGATCTTGCCGGTGGTATAGTTGTTCTGGTGGCCCATGGTGACGCTGGTGAAGCGTTCATAGTGGCCCAGATCCAGGTCGGTTTCGGCGCCGTCGTCGGTGACGAAGACCTCGCCGTGCTGGAAGGGGTTCATGGTGCCGGGATCGACGTTGATATAGGGGTCCAGTTTCTGGAAACTGACCTTCAGTCCCCGGCTTTCCAGGAGGGCGCCGATGGCGGCCGCGGCCACCCCCTTGCCCAGGGAAGACAGGACTCCGCCGGTGATAAAGATGAATTTAGTCTTCATGGCCTGTCATCTGCCGATTCGGTTGGGGTTGGGGGCGACGGCGCGCGCACGCGGGACCTTCCCCTTTTTACCCTGACTCTGATCTCCTGTCAACCACGGCAACGCGGTCGGGGGGAAAAAGCCGGGAGCAGTGGTCAGTTGTCAGTGAGCAGTGGGCAGAGGGCAAGGGGGAGAGTGAAAGGCGAAGGGGGGCGATGGCCCGGAGCCGGATTTTTCTCTCTTCTGACATATCGCGCCACCTCACCTGCCGAAGGAAATGTTACCGTCTGTAACCATGTTTGACAGAGTCAAACGGTTAATTGATTTTTGAAACATTTGATACATTTTCAACGGTAACATTTTTCTGAAGGTAGGTTTAAGAGCCAGCGAGTTTAATATGAGCGCCGCGACCTTTGCCGACCAGCTGGATTATACCCTCGGATTCCAGAGTCTTGATAAGGCGATAGACCTGGAGGCGGTGAAACCCGGAAAAACGCCGGATTTCGGCGTTGGTGAGACTGCCCCGGTCTTTGAGGAGGGCCACAATGCGTAGGCGCACGGCTTCCTCCTCCAGGGGCAGTTCGGCATCGGCGACGGCTTGGCCCCGCAATTTTTCCGCCAGGTCTCGGCGCAGGACATAGCTTGCCCCCCGGCCTCGGCCGCGGGCCACCAAGTACCCGGTCTGGCGTAACCGCGCCAGGCGATCGGCAGCCTCTTCTTCAGAGAGTTGCAAGACCTGTGCGGCCCGCCAACGGTCCAGAAGGGAAAGGTGCAAGAAGGACCGTAAAATCAGGAGGTCATCCAGTTCCCAGGTCTGGCCGCGGCGTTCCTCTCGGGATACAAAAAGTGCAAACTCGGTATGGGTTTCCAGGGGCACCAGCAACCGGACGTGCATTTCATCAGCACTATAACGCGGCACATCCTTGCCCAGACGCAGGAGTTCTTCGTAGATGCGATCCACCCCCAGGCCCACTCGGTTAACCAAACCGACGGAGTGCAGGGAGCGGGCCAGGAGTTCATTGCGATGCGCGGGCGGATGGCGCAGGATGTTGTCGGGGGTGATACCCCCGATGAAGCCTCCCGGGCTGGTGATCTCCAATCGATCCTTGTATAACGCCACGGTAACACCCTGACGTTGAAAATAATCGCGATGCGTGACGGCATTAAGAACCGCCTCACGGGCCACTTCCCAGGAGAGATCAGGGAACTCCAACTGCCCAAACCCCTCTTCCGGCACAGTGCGAATGCGGTTATTCACGGAGACCAACTGCTCCAGCTCACGCAACACAGCAAGGAGAGGTCCCTTGAGGTCCCGGCGCTGGTCATAGCGAGTCGCTTTTTGGAAACGGAGAAAGGTAACCTCGTGCTGGGGCACCAGGCGGCTTAGAATCTCCATCCGCCCCAAGAGCAACAACCCGGCCATGGTAATATCCTGATCAGAGACCAAACCCAAGGCTTCGAGGAGAGGGCGGTCACCCAAACGGGCCAGTTCCGCATTTTGGGCTTCCCGACGGATGATCGCACGGAGTGCGGTGATTTCCTGGGGATCAAGATCGTTTTCACTCACCCCCAGTAAAAATTCTGCGGTCGGATCTAACTGACCGCCGGAGGCCAACAGATTGGCGAAAGTGCGTCCGGTTAGCGGTTTGCATTCTTTGCCGACGCGAATCTTAGCGACACCATCGCTGGTGGTATGGGGGGGCATGCCCCGGGGAACATGAATGAGGAGGAGCATTCCTTCCGGCTCCTGTAATTCTTCCACCTCAACCAAGATATGAGGATCGGTGCCATCATAAATGGCCCGTTTAAAACCGGCGATCTCATACCTGCCGACCCCCTGAATGGCTTCTTTTCGGGATCGAGCCCGGTCTCGCACCCCCAGAACAATGGTGCCACCCCGGGCATTGGCCAAACATACTACCGTTTCCCGCAAGACCCGGTGGAGGGTCTTACGGTCGCTCTCCCAGGGTTTAAATTCAAGGTCAACGTCTTCCAGGTCATCAGCAGCTTCTCCGTCGAGACGTTGGAGCAAGGCCCGAATTTCATCTTTTGATCTCATGTGTATAAGTTAGCAGCTTCAGGCGTGTGAGTCAATAATGAAATATTTATGTTATTGATCATTAATTATTTAATGGCCTAATAGGCATTCAATGAATATTTTCTTATGGTATATCAATATACTAAAATGGCCAGAGTAAATGCGAAGGGATTAAGTAATAGGAAGAATTTCACAGGGAGGGGGAATTATGATTTTGGAGAGACGCCGACACGGGCAGGGTGACCCCGACCCGACAATGGCATAGTTTCGAGAATCGCTATAAGGTGCCCCGCCGGGAGCTGGGGAACGAGTCATTCATAGGGAATGGTGGACCGGGTTTCGGCCTGTGCAGTCATGCACAGGCAAGATGCCTGAGCCGCCGTAGTGTTGATTTTGAGATCTGGGAAAAAGAGGATATATGGACTAGGTGAGTTGGTCAGACCGACAGTAAAACAATCCTGGCCGTGCACCCTCCCTCGAATCCGCCATTGCCCGGGCCGTGGGCCAGGGGCTTTGGATTAGCAGCCACCACGACACGCACTGCTTTGTTTACCGCTGCTTCCTTCCGGACCTGACGGGGTTCACAAACGTCCGTTGCGTGGGGTCCAATCCCACCTCCCAACTCACGGTAACCGAACGACGCTGCGATCCTCGGGATGGGAATTCAACCCCGCTGAAGCGGATCTCGGGTTACAGGGCACCGCTAGCTCCCCGTCTAGCACGACCAGGGCTTTATACCAGTTACCGACAGCTTAGTCTTCGGCTTGATCGACGCGTTCTTTTAATTCTTTACCGACCTTGAAGAACGGCAACTTTTTCTTGCCGACGTTGATGATTTCTCCGGTTTTAGGGTTCCGCCCCTGGTAGCCGTCGTAATTCTTCACCTTGAAGCTGCCGAACCCACGGATTTCGATACGTTCGTTCCTTACCAAGGCCTCCGTCATGTTTTCAAACAGGGTGTTGACGACCAGTTCGGCCTTCTTGATGGTCAGTTCCTCTGACTTGGCCAGGGCTTCAATCAATTGTGATTTGTTCATCCACCCTCCTGTTTCGGTGACCCGAGTTCCCTGAACTCAGCCCGTATCGTTTCCGCCAGCCGGCAATGTCTGGCACCAGCACCGGATTTGTAATGAATTTAATAATAAACAAAACCATCGGCAAGGTAAAGGAAAAATATTTCCTTTTTTTAGAGAAATACCGGCAGGGGGGGCTGCGCCCTTAGCAGGCTGTTAAAAACCGCGTTTCGCAGGAACCGGTGGGGGGAATTTCCATTATTTTCCCTTACCCAGAGGCCCTATCCCATTTTTCGGGGTTGGGGGAGGGGGTAGGGGCCGTAACTCCGTTCTCTTCCTCTCCCTTTCGTCTTTCGCCTTTCGTCTTTCCCCTCTCTCCCCCCTGGCCCCCTCCCCGACCAGCCTGTCTCAACAACCTGTTAGGAAATCTCCCGGAGGCGCCGCAGTTCGCCGACCCGGACGGTGACCTTGCTGGCGTCGAAGTATTCCATCAGCGGGATGGAATACTTGCGGCTGATCTGGGTCAGCTCCTTGAACTGGGGCATGCCGATCTCCTTATGGGCTTTGAGAAAGGCCACCAGTTTGTCCTTGAGGGCGGAGAGGGCCTCCCGGTGAAAGTACATCTCCTCCTTCACCTTGACCAGACGCCCCTGGGAGATCAACAGGCGGATCAGTTCCTGCACCCGGGGCGGGGCCACCTTGAGGAGTTCGGCGATTTCCTTCACCGAGGGGGGCGTCAGGCCGCTTTTGCGGTAGTGATCCTCCAAGCGGGCGACCAGGGTCTCCTGGTCCTGGGCCAGGACGATGCGGTGGCTGGCCAGCCGCACCAGGTCGCGGTCGGAGATGAGCTTCTGGCGCTGTTCCGCCTGCTGCAAAAGGAAATTGAACAGGCGGGCGTCCATCTCCTCGGGCAGTTTCCGCCGCAGCTCTTCTTTGGACAAACCCGGTTTCAAGGGTTGGTCGCGGTGGAATTTCCGGAGCAGGTCCTCCATCTGCTGGTGCAGGCCCTGGAGAGTGGCGGCGGTGACGTACCTCTGGTTGTCCGGGTCGTAGACGAAGAGCTGGCCCGCCTTGACCGACTCCCCCAGGCGTGCCGTCAGGAGGCCTTTTTCCAGATTCATGAGTTGGAGCAGCCGGGCGGTGGAGATCCCGGCCGGGCCCGCCTCCTGAACATAAAAGAGCAGCTGGTCATCCGGCGGGGTGGTTTCCAGGCGGTGCAACTGCTGGACGACCTCTTCCTGGAGGCGTTTGTGTTTGGGGGGGTTGATGTGCAGGATCTGGCCGCCGCCCAGGGTGACGGCGGGGGAGAAGGCGCGGATGACGAAGCGGTCGAAGGGCTTGACGGCCAGGGGGGCGCTGAGGCGGAACTGAACATAGCCGCGCTCTCCCGGGGGCAGCTCCTCCCGGTCCAGAAGGATCATCTGGGCGTGGGTCTCGCTGGTGCCGGTGTGCAGGCGCACCGCCAGGCGGTTTTTCAGGGGCCGGGGGGCCCCGGGCAGGGCCTCCAGGTGGGCGTCCAGGCGCAGGCTGGGCAGCAGGGAGTCGGGGGTGGCCACCACCATGCCCCGTTCAACCCCCAGTTTTTCGATGCCCTGGAGGTTGATGGCCGTGCGGGCCCCGGCCCGGGTGACCTCCACATTTTCGTCATGGACCTGCAGGTTCCGGACCCGGGCCTTGAGTCCCTCGGGATAGATCATCACGGTGTCGCTCACGTGGAGCTCGCCGGAGATGGCGGTGCCGGTGACCACGGTGCCGAACCCCTTAATGGTGAAGACCCGGTCGACGGCCAGACGGAAGATGCCGCTGCCGGTCTTGGGGGGCACGCCCCGGGCCAGGGCCGCCAGGGTTTGGAGCAGTTCCTCCTGGCCCTGGCCGGTGACGGCGGAGAACCGCACGATGGGGGCCTGTTCCAGGAAGGTGCCCTTGAGGAAGCTGGCGACATCCTCCTCCACCAGGGCCAGCCAGTCGTCGTCCACCAGGTCGGCCTTGGTGAGCACCACCAAGCCCTGTTTGACCCGGAGGAGCTGGCAGATCTCCAGGTGTTCCCGGGTCTGGGGCATGACGCCTTCGTCGGCGGCGATGATCAGGGCCACCAGGTCCATGCCGGTGGCCCCGGCCACCATGTGGCGCACGAAGCGTTCATGGCCCGGGACGTCCACAATACCCAGGCGTTGGCCGTCGGGCAGGGTGAGGGAGGCAAAACCGAGTTCGATGGTGATGCCGCGCAACTTCTCTTCTTTGAGGCGGTCGGTATCGACGCCGGTGAGGGCCTTGATGAGGGCGGTCTTGCCGTGGTCGATATGGCCGGCGGTTCCCAGGATGATGGGGTTCACGATGTCTTTCCGATCTTACATGCTGATTTCATATTGTTCCAGGTGAAACGCGGCATTGCTCCGCAAACTGATCTTTTTATGGTACTGCTGCCCCAATTTTACCAGGTAATTGTTACTGGTATCAACGAGAACATCGGCGACCTCCGGATGCACCCCCAGGGTGAGATGATCCCCGGGGATCTCCCGGAGCTCTTGCATCAATTCCCGCAGGATGTTGTAGACGATGGTCAGGCGGCTGCGGACAAAACCCCGCTGTTCGCAATAGGGGCACGGTTCGGTGAGGAGATGGTGGAGGCTCTCCCGGGACCGCTGCCGGGTCATCTCGATCAACCCCAGCTCCGACATCTTCAGCACTGTGGTCTTGGCCCGATCCTTCCTGAGGGCGTCCTTGAGGGCATTGAAGACCTTGTCACGGTTGGCCTCCCGGATCATATCGATGAAGTCGATGACGATCAGCCCCCCGATATTGCGCAGGCGCAGCTGGTAGGCGATCTCCTTCACCGCCTCCAGGTTGGTCTTGAGGATGGTCTCCTCCAGGTTATGCTTGCCCACGTAACGGCCGGTGTTGATGTCGATGGTCACCAGGGCCTCGGTGTGTTCGATGATGATGTAGCCGCCGGACTTGAGCCAGACCTTCTTTCCCAGGGCGCGCATCAGCTCCAGTTCGATGCCGTAATAATCGAAGATGGGCTCGGTGCCGCCATAGAGTTCGACGTTGTAGTGGAGATGGGGCTGGAAGGATTCCACGAAATTGCAGATCTTGTCGTAGGTCTCCGGATCGTCGACGATGAGGCGGTCGATCTCCTTGGTGAAGAGATCGCGCACCACCCGCAGGGTGGTGTCCAATTCCCGGTGCAGGAGGAAGGGGGCGCCCACCTGGTCGCGCTTGCGGCAGAGGCTCTTCCACAGCCGCAGGAGAAAATCCAATTCGCTCTGGAGCTTTTCGGGTTCGCAGCCTTCGCTGGCGGTCCGGGCAATGAGGCCGCAATCGGGGGGTTTGAGGGCCAGCAGAAGCTCCTTGAGACGCTGCCGCTCCGCTTCATCGGTGATGCGGCGGGAGATGCCGATATGGTTGACCGACGGCATCAGGACCAGGTGGCGTCCCGGCAGGGTGATATGCGAGGTGAGCCGGGCCCCCTTGCCCCCCAAGGGGGGTTTGGCCACCTGGACCATGATCTCCTGACCTTCCTGCAGCAGATCTTCAATGGGGACCGGGCTGCCATAGCCGGGACCGGGAGCCAGCGGTCCGGAATCGCCGTTATCGTCCTTCGACCACAAGGGGAACAGCTCATCGGACTGCTCCGCCACATCCCCCACATAAAGAAAGGCGGAGCGCTCTAGGCCGACGTCCACGAAGGCCGCTTCCATGCCCGGCAGGATCTTGATGACCCTCCCTTTATAGATATTGCCGATGAGCGAGGTGTCCGTTTCGCGCTCAATGTGCAATTCCGCCACGTTGCCGTTTTCCAGGAGGGCGGCGCGGCTTTCAAAGGGATTGACGTTGATGATCAGCTCGTTGGCCATAAAGACTATCTATTCGGTCCAGGTGGAATCCATTCAGGAACTTTGCCGCTTGATGATGTGCAGGGTTTTCGTCTGCTCTCCGGAGAGGCCGAAGATGGCCTGGGCCACGGCCGCCACCTTGAGATTATGCCGTTCCCGGTACTTGAGGGTCACCTCCAGGCTATGTCCGGACTTTTGCCGGAGGTCGGCCACCAGGTCGTGGAGATCAATCTGGACGGTCCCTTTGGGCTTCCGTTGTTCCACCAGGAAGGGGCGGCGCTGGTGGAAAGCGGCAATGGCCTCCGGCTGGAACAGCGCCTCGGAGCTGTCCAGGGACCAGTGGTGGTGGCTGAAGACCGGCGCCGGAAGTTTTCGGGGCAGGGGGGTAACGGTCAGGATTCTGATTCCCGGGGGCAGGCAGGCGTTCAAGCGGGCCGCCAGGTCCGGGGCCGGGATGTCGCCGGCCAATTCCAGGTCCATAACCTCAGCCAGGCTTTCCACCCCCAGGGGCAGGGCGCCATAGAACGACACCCGGGGCAGGGGGTGAAACCCCTGGGTGAAACAGAGGGGAAGCTGCGAGCGCCGCAGGCCCCGGTGAATCATGGTCATCAACTCCAGGTGACTGATCCAGCGGGCCTCGTCCAGCCGGGCATAATAGAGGCGGTAAAAACACCGGTCCCCGGCCGGGGCGGCGGGGGTGGCGACCTCCAGGCCGGACGCGGGGGGAGAAAAGACCCGGGGCCGGATCTCCTGATGGTCGCAGACCCCGCAATCCTGGCAGTCGCCGCCGCGGCAGTCCGGGGTGGGAAGGCCCTGCCAGGCCCGCTGCCGTTCGGAACGCAGGAACTCGGGACTGACGCCGCAGTCCAGATGGTTCCAGGGGAGGGCCTCCTCTAAGCGGCGGGCCCGCAGGTAGAACTCCGGGTCCACCCGGCAGTCCTGAAAGGCCTCCTGCCAGCGGGACAGGGACAGGTGTTCGCTCCAGGCGTCGAACCGGCAGCCCCGGCGCTGGGCCGCCATCAACACGGGGGCCAGGCGGCGGTCGCCCCGGGCGAAGATGCCTTCCAGCCAGCTTTGGGGGGCGGGGTTCCACTTCAAGTCGATGCCTTTGTGGGCCACCTGCTGTTTCACCGTCTGGAGCAGCTCCCGGGTCTCGGCCAGACAGAGTTGCCGTTCCCACTGCAAGGGGGTATGGGGCTTGGGGATGAAGGTGCTGAAGCTGATATGCAGGCGTCCCGGCCGGGAGCCGTCCCGGGCCGCGGCCAGGACCTCCCGGCTCAAGCCGGCGATGGCCTGCCGATCTTCCGGCGTCTCCATGGGGAAGCCGAGCATGAAATAGAGTTTGACCAGGTTCCATCCCAGGGTAAAGGCCTGGCGCACCGCGGCCACGATCTCGGCGTTGCTCAGGTTTTTGTTGATCATGCGGCGCAGACGTTCGCTGCCGGCCTCCGGGGCGATGGTGAAGCCGGTCTTGCGCACCCGCCGGATCTGATCCATAAGGGCGGCAGTGAGGGTGTCGGCCCGCAGCGACGGCAGGGAGACGGCCACCCGGTCGGCCTCGAAGCGGTTCATGAGGGCGGTCAACAGCGGCGTCAGGCAGCCGTAGTCCCCGCTGCTCAGGGACAGGAGCGACAGCTCCCCGAAGCCGGTGGCGGCCAGGGCGCCCTCGGCCCAGGCCAGGACGTCCGCCGGAGATTTCTCCCGCACCGGGCGATAGAGCATGCCGGCCTGGCAGAACCGGCAGCCCCGGGTGCAGCCCCGGGCGATTTCCACATTCAGGCGGTCATGGACGATGCCGATGTGGGGCACCAGGGGCCGGGTCAAGGCCGGCAGGCGGTCCAGATCGGGGACGAGACGCTTGCGGACGCGCTCCCGGCGGCCCCGGGGAAGGATCTCCTGCAACTGGCCGGAGGCGTCAAAGTCCATCTGGAACAGGGCGGGGACGTAAACCCCCTCCAGCTCCTCCAGGGCGGCCCAGAGTTGCGCGCGGCTGCCGCCACCGGCCTTCCAGGCCTGGACGGTGCGGGCCAGGGGGATGATGACGTCTTCCCCGTCCCCGATCACGATGGCGTCGAAGAAAGGGGCCAGGGGCTCGGGGTTGAAGGCCCCGGGGCCTCCTCCCACCACCACCGGATCGGCTGGCCCCCGGTGGTCCGCCAGCCAGGGGACGCCCCCCAGCTCCAGCAGGGTGAGGATGTTGGTGTAGCTCAGTTCGTATTGCAGGCTGATGCCGATGAGGTCGAAGGCCGCCAGCGGCGTCCCCGACTCCAGGCTGGCCAGGGGCAGTCCCAGGCGCCGCAGCTCGCGTTCGGCGTCCAGCCAGGGGCTGAAGGCGCGTTCGGCCCAGATGTCCTCCTGTTGATTGAGAATCTGGTAGAGGATTTCCAGGCCCAGATACGATTTGCCGATTTCATACAGGTCGGGGAAGACCAGGGCGAGGCGCACCGCCACCTGACGGGGGTCTTTGACCACGGCGTTGATTTCGGCAGCCAGATAGCGGCCGGGGCGCTCCACCAGGGCCAGCAGCCGGTCCCGGGAGGGATCGGGGCCCGATTCGTCAGGCCCAGACAGCCCCCCTTCCCTTGGGTGTGACTTGATATGATGCACGGGGGTGATTTATATTCCTTTAATTTTGTTGAAACTTATTGTATCCCAGGAATGTTTCCCTGGCAACCTTGCCGATGGGCAGAGTTATATGGTCCACTCGAACCAGCGGTTAGAGATGGGGAGGTGAGTCCCGGACAGGGGTGGAAACAGCTTTCAGGTTTCAGCTGTCAGCTGTCAGCTTAAAGACCAGAGCATGGTTCCGTAGTTAAGTAATTTTCATGGTTCGCGGGAGATGGACGATCATGAAATTTTCGTTAACAGAAACAGAAATATTACTACCAGGATGCAATCATAAAGGTATTTTTGTCATTCCGAGCGCCAGTGAGGAATCTCTCTCTTAACCACCGTGAGATTCTTCACTCCGCTTCACTCCGTTCAGAATGACAATGAACAAACATCTAGTTTTGATTGCACCTCGGGATCAGCCGATAAAAGCTTGAGGGGCCGGCTCTGAAGCCGCACCTGGGAGGAGAATGCTGCTCTCGGTTCAGGTTCGGCGGCTCAGGTTATCAGGACGCGGGTGAGGCCAGGGCCACGGCGGCGCGGAAATCCAGGGTGCCGGCATAGAGGGCCCGGCCGGTGATCACCCCGATGACGCCGTCGGCCGCCAGGGGCAGGAGGGCGGCGATGTCCGCCAGGGTGGAGACACCCCCGGAGGCGATGACGGGGACGGACACGGCCCGGGCCAGGCGTCGGGTGGCGTCGATATTGGGGCCGGTCTGCATGCCGTCGCGATGGATGTCGGTATAGATGAAGGCCGCCGGTTGGAGCGCGGCCAGGGAGACGGCCAGGGAGATGGCGTCGGTGTCGCTGGTTTCGGTCCAGCCCTCGGTGGCCAGTTTGCCGTCCCGGGCGTCCAGGGCCACGGCCACCCGGCCGGGATATTGGGCCAGGGCCCGGGCCAGGAGGTCGGGGTCTTTGAGGACCACGGTGCCCAGGATGACCCGGTCGAGGCCCATTTCCAGGTACTGGGCCACGGTTTCCAGGGTGCGCAGGCCGCCGCCCAACTGGATGGGGATGTCCACGGCCCGGCGGATCTGCTGGACGACGGCCTGGTTGACCGGGGTTTTCTGGAAGGCGCCGTCCAGGTCCACCAGGTGGAGCCAGCGGGCGCCCTCCGCCTGCCAGCGGCGGGCCATGGCCACCGGGTCGTCGCCATAGACGGTGGCCTGGTCCATGAGGCCCTGACGCAGGCGCACACACTTCCCCTCTTTGAGATCAATAGCCGGAATGATGAGCATGGAGTTGGTCCTCGATATTAAATTTCAACCGAATAAGTATGCAGGTTTTTGGAAAGGTTAGCAAGGGGAAGGCGGGGGCCGGGGCTCGCCTTCGCAGGGCATCGGCTCCTCCTGAGCTCTGATGCCGGGGTGCAATCACAGGTATCTGTAGTTCAGTGTCATTCTGAACGGCGCGCCGCGGAGCGAAAAATCTTTAGTGGTTCTCGAACGTTTTTTCTAGTGTAAGGGCGGGGTTCCCCCGCCCTCGTCGGTGTCAATGCCACCTTCCCCCTGCGTGTCATTCTGAGGCCCCGCAGGGGCCGAAGCATCCAGGGTTGTGTCCCGGGAATATCGCACAAAGAAAGTTGAACAATCCGACCCGGTTTATTGAAAAATGCTGCCCGCGTAGGGGCGGTTCGCGAACCGCCTCTACGTAAACCTTTCCCTGGACACAACCCTAGCAGGCTGTTAAAAAACCCCGCGTCGCAGGAACAGGTGGGGGGAAGACCCGTTATTTTCCCGTGACCCTAAGCGCAATCCCAGTTTTCGGGGTTGGGGGAGGGGGTTCGGGGAGGGGGCAGGGGCCTGTGGCCCCTGGCCCCCTCCCCGAAAAGCCTTTTTCAACAACCTGTTAGACCCTATATCAAAACCTCTTGTTGTCATTCCGAGCGCCGGCGAGGAATCTCTCTTTTCAAGCCCTTGGCAGGTTGTTGAGAAAGAGGGGTGTTGTCATCCTGTTGGTAGGAACAGACGGAACCGCGGCTTCCGGTCCGGGTCTCCCCGGTTGGCCCCTCCAGCTTCAGAGGGTGGCGCCGGGAAAGGCGTCGAGCCCATAGGACCGCACCCAGAGGTCCTGGGTGGTGTCGGGAATCGTGAGCACCGACCAGCCGCAGCCGGGGCCGCCGGCCGCCCGGGTCGGGCAGGGGAGGGGTCCCCCGGGGGTGCCCTGGCGGACGTCGGGGAGGGCCCAGGAGGTGGCGGGCAGGCCCTGGAAGACCAGGCGGGCGTGGCAGAGCCGCAGGTCCCGGTGCACGTGGCCGTGGAGGAGGACCACCCGGGTGAAGGGGGCCAGGAGCGCCTGGACCTCCCCGGCGTCGGCGGTCCAGAAGCGCCAGGGTCGATACATCTGATACAGGGGGGCGTGGGACAGGATCACCACCGGGGTGTCGGGGTCCAGGCCGGAGAGTTCCTGGCGGAGCCGGCGCCGCTGCCCGGGTCCCACCCGGAAGGCGGGGGCGCCGGCCCGGGGCAGGGCGGTGTCCACCCCCAAGAGGTGAACCCCCCGGTGCGATTCGGCGAAATGCGCCTCGCCGAACAGACTCCGCCAGGGGCCGTGGCCGTCATGCTCCCCCCGCAGCAGGCGCAGGGGCACACACAGCTCGTGGAGCAGCTCCCGGCCCAGGGCCAGGGCGTCGGCATCGCCGGCGTGGGCCAGATCGCCCAGGAAGACCGCCAGGTCCGGCGCCGGGTTCAGGGAGTTGATGTGAGTCACGCATTGCGCCAGGGCCCGGGCCCGGGGGTGGGAGGGATTGCCGCCCTCCAGATGCGCGTCGGCCAGCAGGGCCAGGCGCAGGCCGGGAGCCGCGGCGGGCGGGGTCGGCATGGGGCCGGCCAGGGCGGGCCACGGCGGTCCCAGCCAGCCGGCGGCCACTCCCCCCAGGACGGTTAAAAGAAACTCGCGGCGCCGCATGTCACCCTCCCTAGAAGGCTAAGAAGACCTCCTTGCACCGGAACAGCTGGGAAATATTTATGTAATTCCATCCCAAAACAAGGCCCAATCACTATTTTATGGGGTTGGGGGAGGGGTTCCGGGGAAGGGGCCAGGGGCCGCAGGCCCCTGGCCCCTTCCCCGGAAAGACTTTTGCAATATCCTGTTACAGCAGGCCTTTGGTGGACGGCACCCCGGCCAGGCGCTCCTCCGGGGTGGTGGCCTGATCCAGGGCGCGGCCGGCGGCCTTGAAGACGGCTTCGATGATGTGGTGGGTGTTGTCCCCGTGCGGTACCAGGATATGCAGGGTCATGCCGCCGTGTTGGGCCACCGCCCGCCAGAACTCCTGCACCAGTTGCGGGTCGAAACGGCTACCGCCGGGCAGAAAGTTCACCCGATAGACCAGGAAGGGCCGGTTGCTCAGGTCCACCGCCACCTGGGCCAGGGCCTCATCCATGGGCACCCAGGCCAGACCGTAGCGCCGCACCGCGGGACGCTCCTGCAGGGCCTGTCGGAAGGCCTGCCCCAGACAGATGCCGATATCCTCCACGGTGTGGTGATCATCCACCTCCAGATCGCCGGCGGCCTTGAGCTTCAGGTCGAAAAAGCCGTGGGCGGCAAAGAGGTGCAGCATGTGGTCGAAAAAGGGGATGCCGGTGTCCAGTTCCACCTTGCCGGAGCCGTCGAGCTTCAGTTCCAGCTCGATCTGGGTCTCCCGGGTCTCGCGGGTAATCCTGCTGGGAGGTGACATGATGAGGCGTTCTCCTGAGTGACTTGGGTGGGCGTTGTCTTTTGCCTGGTTTTCTTATATTATAGCGTAAAAGATCGGTCAAGGCAGGAATTTGTCCAGGACCGTCAGGCCCCCCCAGGGTGCCGAAATCAAACCGCGCCAGGCCCGAACTCAGCCCAGATATTTAAGATCGTATCGATGGCACATCATCATACTTGCCCCTCGGCAGGCCCTACCGCCGGCCGGGAGGGGAGCGCCGAGCTGCGAGGGCAAGGTGCACCCCTGGACCCCGGGACCGGAGGCAGGGGAACGGGGTGGCGGTTGCCATCCGAGGTCAGAGAAGGGCGGTTCCCATCCGGGCTGGGGGAGAGGCTGGCGGTGGAGGAGGTTCAGTGTGAAGATAACTGCATCGTCGCGGCGGCGGCAGGGTTTCCATAAGCTGTCTGTCGCCCTGACGGGGATATTATGGGCCTGGGTAGCGCTTACGGGGCTGGCGGCCGCGGGCCAGCCGCAGCTGGTGGTTACCGAGACCACCCGGGATCTGGGCCAGGTCTTTGAAGATCAACCCTTGAGCCATAGCTTCGTGCTGAAAAACACCGGTGACGCGCCGTTGGTGATCAAGGACATCGACCTGGATTGCGCCTGCAGCGCGGTGGATTACGACCGGACCATCGTTCCCGGGGCCAGCAGCCGGGTCACCCTGAGCATCAAGCCCTATTCGGTGATCCACCGGTTCTGCAAGAAGGCCACGGTGCTGACCAATGACCCCCGCAACCCCAGCGTCGTCCTGCAACTCTGCGGGGAGGCGCTGCCGTTTGTGGAGATCCGCCCCGGCCACATCGTCCGCTTCCGGGGCAACCCGGAGGAGCCGCAGACCGCCGAGATCCGGTTGATCTCCCATCAGGAGACGCCGCTTAACATCACCGGTTTTAAAACGGATCTGGATGACAAGATCGAGGTGAAGATTATCCCGGAGGTCGCCGGCAAGATCTTTGTGGTCCGGGTGAGCAACAAGATCAAAACCAACGCGGTGTACAAAGGCAAAATCGAGCTGGCCACCACCAGCGACAAGCGTCCCCAGTTGATTCTGCGGGTCTTCGCCGACCTTTATCCGTCTTCGGCGGTGAACCCCTGATCCTCGGCGGGGGCGGGAATTTCGGTGATGGGTGGCCGGGGCGCCGGGGAGGGGGGCAGGAGCAGTTCGTTGAGGAGGTTGTGGGCGAACTGGCGGAAGGCCCGCCGGGCCAACAGAGAGGGTTCCAGGGGAGGTTGGCGGGGGCTCACCAGGACCGTGAAGGAGACCCGGTCCTGAAAGGCGAAGACCACGTTCTCACCCTGGGAAATGGCCCCGGAGACCGACAGATCGGCATGGCTTTTGCCGGTGAGCAGGCGGATGAAGGGCGAGCGCAGGCTGAGATGGTCAATGGCGCCGGACACGGTGCAGCCGGGCTGCTCTTTGCCGGCGTTGAGGCCGTTGGCGGCCAGGGCGGCCGCCATTTCCTCCTGGAAGAGTTGCCCGGCCACCTCCGGTTCGATGCCGAAGACCTGGTCCAGGGGAAAGGCGGTGACCCGGAAGGATTGCCCTACCGGCTGGAAATCGGCGCCCCGGGCAAAGCCGGTGAGATAATTGCCGGGCTGCAGGGGCAGACCGGAAACCTCTCCGGGCTGGAACCGGGGGGTGCATCCCGCCACCAGGCCCAGCACCGGAAGCACGAACAGCCAGAGAAGGATTCTGCACCGCATGCTCTCTTCATATCACAGACCGGCGGGAAAAGACAAGTTTCCCTTCCCCGCGGCGATCAGGGGAGCACAGGAAATGTTGCCATCCGAAGTCGGCGGTGGCGGGAGGAAAAAAGCTTGGGTTACAGGCTGGAGCAGGATATAAATCCTGTGAGCGTCGCCGTCCACTTGTCTTTGTCCATTTCCGGGGTTGAGTCTGAAGGGTAATGTCCAGTCTGAAACGCATCCTGGTGGGCCTGGGGGCCCTGCTGGCGGTCCTGGCCGTGGGGACATTGGGCTACGTCTGTATCGAGGGCTGGAATTTTTTCGACGGCCTCTATATGACGGTCATCAGTCTGACCACCGTGGGGTACCTGGAAGTCCATCCCCTGTCCCGGGAAGGACGGGCTTTCACCATCGTGATTATCTTCATGGGATTGGGCTTTATGTTTTATGTCCTGGGGGCGGTGGCCCAGGTGGTCGTGGAAGGACAACTCCGGGAAGTTCTGGGAAGGCGGAAATTGACCAGACAAGTCCAAAAGATCAAGGATCACTACATTATTTGCGGGTTTGGGCGCATCGGGGAGATCATCTCCCGGCAGCTCCATGACAAGGGGGTCCCCCTGGTGGTGGTGGAACACCGCCCCCAAATGGCCCCGCAGTTGGAAAAGCTGGGGTATCTCCATGTCATCGGCGATGCCGCCCAGGAAAGCGTGCTCCTGGACTCCGGGTTGGAGCGGGCCAAGGGTCTGGTGACGGCGGTGTCGTCGGATGCCGACAATGTCTACATCGTCCTGACGGCCCGCAGCCTCAACCCCAGGCTGTTTATCATGGCCCGGGCCGGAGGGGAGGGATCGGAACAGAAACTCCTGCGGGCCGGCGCCGACAAGGTCATTTCCCCCTATGTCATCGGGGGGCGGCGCATGGCCGAGACCATCCTGCGGCCCACCGTGTTGGACTTCATCGATACGACCTTCCATGGCGGCATGGACTTGAGCATGGAAGAAGTTCCCATGGGGGACCGGTCCGAGTTGATCGATCTGCCCCTCAAGGACTCGGGTCTGCGACAGAAGCTCGATCTGATCATCGTGGCCATCAAACGGGCCAACGGCGAGATGGTCTTCAACCCCCAGCCGGATACGCGCATCCTCTCCGGAGACACCCTGATTGCCCTGGGGACCAAGGCCAATCTCGACCAGCTGATCAAGATTACGTCGGCCTGAACCGGTGGCCCCAGTCCCCTCCCAGCGGGTGGCCGGCGAGGGGGCCAGGTGGCGGGAAATTAGTTGAATCCGCACATACAGAACAGCACCTGAAATTTAGATGGAGGAGGACGACATGGGCGCGGCGCGCATCGGCAAAGGGGTCAAGATTACCTTTTATGGTCATTCCGCCTTCCAACTGACCGGGCCGGGGGTCTCCATCCTCATCGATCCCTGGATCGACAACCCGCTTCTGCAAACGTCGGTGACAGCACTGGGGCAGGTGAATCTGATCCTGGTCACCCACGGCCACGGCGACCACCTGGGCAATACCCTGGAGATCGCCCGGGAGACCGGGGCCACGGTGGTGGCCATCCACGAGCTGGCCCAATACCTGGCCCAAAAGGGCGTGACGAGCTGCATCGGCATGAACAAGGGGGGCACCATGACCGAGGCCGGGGTGAAGATCACCATGACCCAGGCGGTGCATTCCTCGGCGGTGGAGGAGGGCGGCCGGATGATCCCGGCGGGCGACCCCGTCGGGTACGTGGTGGAATTTCCCGGCGGTCTGAAGGTCTATCATGCCGGGGACACCGCGGTGTTCAAGGATATGGAGCTGATCCGGGAGATCTATCATCCCCAGGTGGCCATGCTGCCCATCGGCAGCCACTATGTCATGAGTCCGGCGGAGGCGGCCATTGCCTGCCGGATGCTGCAACCCCAGATCGTCATTCCCATGCACTACGGCACCTTCCCGGTACTCACCGGCACCCCGGCGGAATTGGAGCAGCAGCTGGCGGGCCTGCCGGGGGTCTCGGTCATCGCTCTCAAGCCCGGAGAATCACTGGAATGAGGGCCTGGACAGGCTCATTTTGAGGGCCGGACAGGGGAGACCGACATCACTGACTCGGTCTCCACACCCCGCCACTGAAAAGGTTCCCGGAACGATCGACATTCTCCCAGACCCATGATTCGACGACAACAACGCTGGACCTACCTGCCCAAGCTCCCGGAATTGATTTCCGGGCTCAGCCGGCGCCACCAGGTGCCCGAACTGGTGGCCCAGATCCTCCTGAACCGGGGACTGGCGGCGCCGGAGGAGATCGAGGCCTTCCTGGATCCCAGCCTCAACCGGCTGTTGCCGCCTCTGTCCCTCAAGGATATGGATCGGGCGGTGGAGCGGCTGGCCGAGGCGGTGCGGGGGTCGGAGCCGGTGGCGGTCTATGGCGACTACGATGTCGACGGGGTGAGCGCCACGGCGCTGTTGGTGCATTTTTTCCGCCAGTTGGGCGTGCCCGTGGTCAGTTATATCCCCGACCGCCTGACCCAGGGGTACGGACTCCATCGGGAGGCGCTGGCAGAGCTGGCCCGCCAGGCCCGCCTCCTGGTCACGGTGGACTGCGGCATCAGCAACCGGGAGGAGGTGGCCGCGGCCCGGGCCTTGGGGATGGACGTCATTGTCACCGACCATCACGAAGTGCCGGAGAGCCTGCCGGAGGCCGTGGCGGTGATCGACCCCAAGCGCCCCGACTGCGACTATGATTTTAAGGAGCTGGCCGGGGTGGGGGTGGCCCTCAATCTGATCCTGGGGGTGCGGGCCTGCCTGCGGGAGCAGAACTGGTTCCGGACCCGCCCGGAGCCCAACCTGAAGTCCGAGCTGGATTTAGTGGCCCTGGGCACGGCCGCGGACGTGGTGCCTCTCATCGGCGTCAACCGCATCCTGACCCGCCAGGGGCTGCAGGTGCTGTCCGAGGGCCGACGTCCGGGAGTGGCCGCCCTCAAGGAGGTGACCCGGTTGGGCGGTCGGCCGGTGGCCCTGCGGGAGGTGATTTTTCGCTTGGTGCCCCGGCTCAACGCGGCCGGGCGTTTGGGGCAGGCCCGGGGGGCCCTGGAATTGCTCCTGGCCGACGATTGGACCCAGGCCCGGACCCTGGCCCGGCACCTGGATGACCTGAACCGGCAGCGGCAGGCCATCGAGAAGAATATCCTGCGGCAGGCCCAGACCAAAATTCTGCGGGACAAGCTGGAAGACCTGCCGGCCCTGGTGTTGGCCGGGGAAGACTGGCATCCGGGCGTCATCGGCATTGTGGCCGCCAAACTGGCCGACGCCTATCACCGGCCCGTGGTCCTCATCAGTCAGCAGGGGGAGATGGGGCGGGGGTCGGCCCGCTCCATCCCGCCCTTCAACCTGTACGCCGGGTTGGCTGCCTGCCGGCAGCACTTCCTGCACTTCGGCGGACACCCGGCCGCGGCCGGCTTCACCCTGCGGCCCCAGCGGCTGGAGGCCTTCCGGGAGGACTTCCTCCGGACGGTGGCGGAACGTCTGGGGCGCGAACCGGTGCTGCCCCTGTTGGAGGTGGATGCTGAAGCCGGGCTGGAGGACATGACCGCAGAGTTTTTCGCGCATCTGGACCGCCTGCGGCCCTTCGGCCAGGGGAACCCGGAACCGGTGCTGGCCTGCCTGGGGGCGCAGGTACTGGGCTCCCGGGTCGTGGGGGAGACGCACCTGCGGCTGCGGTTGGGGGGCGGGACTCAGGTCATCGAGGCCATCGCCTTTGACCGCGGGGATCTGCACCCCCTCAGCGGGCCCCTGGACGTGGCCTTCAGCCCCCGGATGGGATACTTCCAGGGACGGGCGGCGCCGGAGTTCCGGGTGGTGGACCTGGGCACGGCGGCGGGGAGATAGGCCCCGGGTCTCGGGACAGTTGGAAGCGAAGGGGAGGGGAGGGGAAGAAAAAACCGCGGGAAAAGATCGTTCGGGGCGGGACAATACCTTGACAGGCCCCCGGCCTTCTGATAAAAAATTCTAATCAGCGCGTGGGGCTGTAGCTCAGTTGGGAGAGCGCTTGAATGGCATTCAAGAGGTCGTCGGTTCGACTCCGATCAGCTCCACCATTTCTTGCAGATCAAGGCAACGGGTTACGACAGTAACCCGTTTTTGTTTGTGCGCCTCCCGGTCCGGGAGGGTACTGGAAAAATACTCCGCCGCCGCCCCACCTCACCGCCCCCGGGTTTATCGGTGCCGGCCCCCTCGGCGGATTGAATTTGCCCGGCGAAAGACCTCCTTCCCCTGAATCCACATCAGCGCCGGTTCGTCCTGTTGGAAATAGTCGTAGAGGGCCTGAACCAGATCGACGGCGTGGGCCTGACACGCCGCGGCCCGGCACCCCTCCAGCAGCCCCCGGACGATGGCCGTGGTGATCTCATGGCGGTGGGCATAATAGGCCACCGGGGTCTGGTCCTGGGTCCGCAGGGCCGCCTCGCATTGGGCCGCGTCCAGGGCGTGCATGGCCCGGCACACCAAGGGCCGGACGGGATAGATGGAGCACCCTTGCCGGTGCAACAGGGGGCAGGGCAGGTCCTGGCGGAAGCTGGCCACCTCCACCTTGCTTTTCCCCGCCCGGAGACTGAGGTTGCGTTCCAGCCGTTCCAACAGCAGGCCCAACTGCCGGGGAGAGACGTGTTGTTCCAGGTAGGCGCCGATCAGCAGGGCCTCCGGCGGCGTCACCTCCACCTGGTTGTGGCAGCAAAAATCGCAGCCCGGAGAACAGGCCGGGGGGGAGGGAAGGGTGTTGGCGGCCTCGAACCGGGCGATGACGTGGTCGGCCGTATAATAGGCGCTCATGGCCACTTCCAGGGCCTTTTCACGGGTCTTGCCGTCCTGCAGGAGCTCCGTCACGGTCTGTTGTTGCCTGGCGGCGAGTTCTTGATACATGGCGCCTCCCCAAATGCAGAAAAACCTCAGGTCTCTGGAGAACCTGTTTCAAAACATCTTTGTGTCATTCCGAGCGCTAGCGAGGAATCTCTCTTTTCAAGCCGTCAGCCATTTCCGCCGCTTATCATGTCGTGGTCAGCGAGGTTGTGAAATGACTTGTCGGCCGTCCCTGATGGTTCGGGCATATTACCGCGGGGGGGAGTTTTTTTCAAAGCCTTTCGGAGCGCGACCGAGGAAATCCGCCCCGGCCGAAAGGGGAGCCGGAAAGATGGTGACCCCCGGGGCCGGGGTAGACTTTCCCCAGGGGATGAGTTTGATTATAATAAATCGTTTCAGGGGCACGAGACGCCCCGACCACCGCCCATCGACCGTTACGACGGCAGGAGACCGACTTCATGCCCATGCGGAAGACCCACCGGGTCATGCTGCAACTGACCCTGGCAGCGCTGGCGTTGTTCTTGCTGAACTTCAAGCCGGGCCTGGTGAACTCCCTCACCGCGGCGGACTGGCCCCGCCTGGCCGGGACCCTGGAAGCCGTGGTGGACATCTTTGCCTGGTTCAGTTTGGGCTGGCTGGCCATCGGTTTGGTCCAGATCTTCTTCTGGCGACTGGCGGAGAAAGTCTCCGGCCATCCGGCCCCCAAGCTGCTGCAGGATATCGTCACCAGTCTGATCATCTTTTCCATGCTGGTGGGGATCTTCGGCTTTGTCTTCAATGCCCCCATCTCGGGTTTGGTGGCCGGTTCCAGCGTGGTGGCCGCGGTGGTCGGCCTGGCCATTACCCGGATGATCTCCGACGTCTTTTCCGGCATGGCCCTCAACCTGGAAAAGTCCTTCAGCCTGGGGGACTGGCTGGAGATCGAGATGAAGACCCGGCCCGCGGGCGCCATGACCGGCCGGGTGATCGAAATCAACTGGCGGGCCACCCGCCTGCTGACCCAGGCCAATGAAGTCATCGTCATCCCCAATAGCGAGATGGCCCGCTCCAAGTTTGTCAACTACAGCTTGCCCGAACACCATTACCGTACTGAGGTGCAAGTGCCTCTGAGCCATGCCATTCCCCGGGAACGGGTCAAACGCATCCTGCTGGCCGCCCTGAAAAGCACCCCGGGCCTCATGGCCAGCCCGGAGCCCATTGTGGCGGCGGGGAAGTTTGATCCCCGCGGGGTGTTGTGGACGGTCCGCTTCTGGGTGAGTGACTTTGCCCTGAACCGGCAGGCGCTGGAGGCGGCCCACGAACATATCCTCCACCACCTGCAGGTGGCCGGCATCAATATCTCCTACAACCGGGTGGAGCAGCGCTTCATCAAATCCGACGCCTCGGAGCTGAACAAAAAGCCGGTGAAGGAGGCCCTCCTGACCCGGCTGGACCTGTTTGAATTTTTGGCCCCGGGCGATCTCGACACCCTGGCCGGGCACATGCAGGAGCTGTGGTTCGCCCCCCGAACCGCCATTGTGAGGCAGGGTGATGACGGGGCGTCGCTGTTCATTGTGGCGGAAGGGTTGGTGAGCATTTTGGTGCGGGGGGACAACGGCCACGAGCACTGGGTGGCGCACATCGAGCCGGGACGGTATTTCGGGGAGATGTCCCTGCTCACCGGCCAGCCCCGGGCCGCCTCGGCCCAGGCCGAGACCGAGGTGGTCTGCTATGAGATCACCAAGGATATCCTGGCGCCGATCTTCCAGCGGCAGCCGGATCTCCTGGAACGGATCAGCCGGATCATGGCCAATCGGCAGGTGCAACTCAACCGCATCCAGGAAGAGGCCGACGTGGCCACCGGTCAGGCAGGCACCGAAGGCACCGGCCACTGGCTGTTGCAGCAGATGCACCGGTTTTTCGGAATTAAATTTTAACCGCCGCGGGGGCCTGGGAACCCCTGGCCGACATCGGTGCCCTACGAGGTGGAGGCCGACACCAGCTGCTTCAGGAGATCCTTGATTTCCGGAATCCTCTCCGACGGCACCAATCCCGTGGTGGCATAGCGGACGATGCCGTTGTGATCGATGATCAGGAAGTTGCTGTCCTCCGACGCCATGCGATAGCTGGACAGCATGTTGCCGTCCCAATCGCCATAGATGGTCAGCCCTTCCTTGCGGGAGCCCTCCCGCAGTTTGCTCTTCCAAATGGGCAGGGTCGGCAGAATGGCGCTGGTACAGTTGATCACCACCAGGCGGAAGACCTGATTTTGCAAGGCCGCGGGCGCGTCCTGATAATACTTCTTCAGCTGGTTTTTCAGTTCCTTGTTTTTCTTGACCACATCCTTGTTTTCATAAAACAGGACGATGACCTTGCCTTTCACCATATCCAGGGTGAGCGGCTGGTTGTCGCCCGATTTGACCTGGAAAGCAGGCGCGGGCTGACCGGCGGGAGGGAGGGTTCCCCAGGCCGGGGACCACAGGGAGAATCCCAGGATCAGGGTGAGGCAGGTTGCGACTAACTGAAGCCTCAGGGACCGTACACGTCTTTTCATATCGTTCATTGCCTTTGCCGCATAAGGGATTGAGCCGGACGATGGCATCACCCGGGGTCTCTATAGGTTATCGGCGTCGTCTAGGTGTTAATTTAAGATTTTCGGGAAACATGTCAAGAGCGAGAATCACTCTGAGAAAAGAATAACAATATCCATTACTCGAGGGGTAGGATACTGCCTCCCAGGGCCGGGCCCCCCCTCCCGCACTGCCGGCCCATGCCTGCGGGCGGGGTCGGCCGGGAGAAAATTCGCCTCTGGGCCGCGTTGCGGCATTTATTCATTGAACTGGGCCGCAAGAGGCACTATAATGACCTCTAACCGGCTATTATCTTTACTAGATCAGAATACTGAGGTTTAGCTTGCATCTTTCCACAACTGCCGCGGGCTCGGGGGTCGGGCCGGGAACGTCAGCCGCCTGCCCCAACCCGGAGAATTGCCTGGACTTGATGGCGCGCTACGGGATGCTGGAGAACATCCGGGAGCACAGCCTGCAGGTGCGGGCGGTGGCGCTCGCCCTGGGGACCCGGCTGGCATTGGCGGGGAACCCGGTGAATCTGCCCCTGTTGGAGGCCGGGGCCCTGCTTCACGACCTGGCCAAAACCGCCACCCTGCAAAACGGTGGCGATCATGCTTCTCTGGGGGCGATCTGGCTCGAGGAGATGGGATACCCGGAGGTGGCCCGCATCGTCCGGATGCACGTCTACCTGCCGGACGAACTCCTGCATCATCCCCGGGTGTGCGAGGCCCAATTGGTCAACTATGCCGACAAGCGGGTGCAACACGACCGGGTGGTGACCCTGGGGGCCCGCTTCGACGACCTGCGGGTGCGCTACGGGCGAGGCCGGGAGGCCATCATTGTCCGGATCACCGCCAATGAAAACCGCAGCCGCATCCTGGAGGCCAAGATTTTCGACGCCATTCCCCTCACTCCCGAGGATCTCTTGGAACTGAATACAGCCCGGAGGTTACCATGACAAAGATTCGGCTGGCGCTGCTTGCCGGGGGCAAATCTTCCGAACGGGAGGTGTCGCTGAAGAGCGGCGAGCAGGTCTATCAGGCCCTGGATAAAGACCGCTACGACATTCGGCGCTACGACCCCAAGTTCGACTTGCAGAAACTGATCCACGACGCCCCGGAACTGGACGTGGCGCTCATCATCATGCACGGCCGGTGGGGGGAGGACGGCACCATCCAGGGGCTGTTGGACCTGCTGGAGCTGCCCTACCAGGGTTCCGGCGTCCTGGCCAGCGCCATGGCCATCAACAAGGAGATCAGCAAGTCCCGGTATCGCCAGGCGGGCTTGACGGTGGCCCGGGACCTGGTCTTCGGCCGGGATGAGGTTCCCAGTGCGGCGGAGATCATTGCCCAGTTGGGGCTGCCGGTGGTCATCAAGCCGGTGAGCGAAGGCTCCAGCATCGGGGTGACCGTGGCCCGCGCCCCGGAGGAGGTGGCCCAGGGCATCCATCAGGCCCTGGAGCTGGACCACCGGGTGCTGGTGGAGGAGTTCATCGCGGGCATCGAAGTGACCAGCGGGGTCCTGGGCAATGCGGAACTCCTGGCCTTGCCCCTGGTGGAGATCGTCCCGGGGGAGGCCTATACGTTTTTCGACTATGAAGCCAAGTACAAGCCCGGGGCGTCCACGGAGGTCTGCCCGGCCCGCCTGGACCCGGAGACCACCGCCCGGGTGCAGCAGTGCGGCCTCACCGCGCACCGGGCCTTGGGCTGCCGGGGCTACTCCCGCACCGACACCATCGTCAAAGACGGCCGCATCTACGTCTTGGAGACCAACACCATCCCCGGGATGACGGCCACCAGCCTCTTCCCCCAAGGCGCGGCACATATGGGGCTGCCGTTTCCGGCCCTGTTGGACCGCCTGGTGGCACTGGCCCGGGAAAAAGACTAAAACCTATTTCAAAACCTCTTGTTGTCATTCCGAGCGCCGTGAGGAATCTCTCTTGTCAAGCCGTGAGCTGTTTTCGCAGCCCATCATGACGAGGTCAAGGAGGTTTTGCAATGAGTTGTAAGGATCGAGGAGCCACACCTGGCAGGGGATGATGGCGGGCGACTGGGGCGAAGTTGAGGCCATCTTGGCGGCCGGGGTCGAGGCGGGCGTGTACAGCGCCGCGGTGCTGGTGGCCGGCAAGGACGGCAGGCCCCGATGCGAGGCCGCGGCCGGACGCCTGTCACAGTCCCCGGCGGCACCTCCCGCCACCCCGGACACGGTCTTCGACCTGGCCTCCCTGACCAAACCCCTGGCCACCGCCGCGGCGGTCATGATCCTGGTCCGGGACGGCCGGCTGACCCTGGCGACCCGTTTGGGGGAGGTCTGGCCGGGCGACGGGCTGCCGGAGGACAAGCGGCCCCTGAGCCTGGAGGCCCTGCTGACCCATACCGCCGGCCTGCCGGACTGGAAACCTTTTTATTCCGAGGTCCTGGCTGCGCCCAGTGATGAACGCCGGATGCTGCCGGCCCGGCTGGCGGCCCACACGCCCCTGGCGCACCCTCCGGGGACCGCCACCCTCTACAGCGACCTGGGCTACATGCTGCTCCAGGCCGCGGTGGAGGCCGCGGCCGGGACGGATCTGGACAGCTTCTGCCGCCGGGAGATCTACCGGCCCCTGGGACTGGCCGGATTGGGGTTCTGCCCCCGACGGCGTCCCGGGGGGACCCATGAGCAGTATGCCGCCACCGAGACGGGCTTGATCCCGGGGCGGGACCGGCCCGGGGAGGTGCACGACGAAAACGCCTGGGCCGCGGGGGGCGTGGCCGGGCATGCCGGGTTGTTCGGCACCGGACGGGAGGTGTTCACGCTCATGGCGACGTTGTACCGGGGCTGGCGGGGCGAAGACACGGTGCTGGGGCCGCCCGAACTGGTGCAACGGTTTTTAACCCGGGTGCCGGGGACCTCCCGCACCCCGGGATTCGACACCCCCGCGGCCCAAAACGCCAGTTGCGGGCGGTTTTTTACGCCAGACAGCGTGGGTCACCTGGGTTTCACCGGGACCTCGGCCTGGCTGGATCTGACCACCGGCCAACTGGTGGTGCTGCTCACCAACCGGGTGCACCTGGGGCGGGAAAATTTCCGGATCAGGCCGTTCCGCCCCCGGGTGCACGAGGCCGCCAGCCGGGCCCTGGGATGCGCCCCGGTCGGGATGTGAGACAGGTCCGGAGGGAAGACGCCTCGAGACCACCAAATGACTAGAACCTATTTCAAAACTTCTTGTTGTCATTCCGAGCGCCTGCGAGGAATCTCTCTTTTCAAGCCGTCAGTTATTTCCGCGGCGTATCCTGGCGAGGTCTGGGAGGTTTTGAAATGACTTGTAATGTATCAATCTCTTACGATATAGCCTAAGCCTGAAAAATGACGGAAAAATCGCAGCACATCCATCTTCTCGGCATCTGCGGCACCGGCATGGCGGCCCTGGCGGGCATCCTGCAGGAGCAGGGCCACCGGGTGACCGGCTCCGATGAGCACACCTATCCCCCCATGAGCACCTTCCTGGAAAACCTGGGCATCGCCGTGATGTCCGGCTACCGCCCCGAAAATCTGGCCCCCCGGCCCGGCCTGGCGGTGATCGGCAACGTCATCCGCCGGGAGAACCCCGAGGCCCAGGCGGTGCTGGACCTGGGGATTCCGTATATCTCGATGCCGGAGGCGCTGAACCGCTATCTGGTGGGCGAGCGCCAGGCGCTGGTGGTGAGCGGCACCCACGGCAAGACCACCACGTCGTCCCTGGTGGCCTGGCTGCTGGAGGCCTCGGGGTTGGACCCGGGCTTCATGATCGGGGGCATCGTCAAGAATTTCAACGCCAACTACCGGGTGGGGCAGGGGCCGTACGTGGTGCTGGAGGGGGATGAATACGACACCGCCTTCTTCGACAAACGGCCCAAGTTTTTGCTGTTCCATCCCCGCATCGCCGTCTTGACCTCGGTGGAGTTCGACCACGCCGATATTTATCAGGATCTGGCCCAGGTGACCCGGGCCTTTACGACCTTCATGGAACAGATGGCGCCGGAGGCTCACGTGGTGGCCTGGGGGGATGCCCCCCGGGTGCGGGAGGTCAGCCGCCACTGCCCGGCCCCGGTGAGTTTTTACGGGCTCAACGGCGACGTCGCCTGGCAGGCCCGGAATCTCGAGGCACGCCGCGGCGGCATGGCGTTCGAGGTCCATCGGGGCGGGCGGCGCTGGGAGAGGTTTTTCACGCCCTTGGCCGGCCGGCACAATGTCCTCAACACCCTGGCCGCCCTGGCCTCGCTGAGTCTGCTGGGGGTGGAGCGCTGGGTCCTTAAAGAGGTCCTGCCGGGGTTTGCCGGGGTGAAGCGCCGCCTGGAGCTGGCCGGGGAGGTGGGGGGCATCACCGTGGTGGACGACTTCGCCCACCACCCCACGGCGGTGGCCGAGACCCTGGCCGCGGCCCGGGGACGCTTTGTCGGACGGCGGCTGCTCACCGTCTTCGAGCCCCGCACCAACACCAGCCGCCGTCGGATCTTTCAGCAGGACTACGCCGAGGCCTTTGCGGCAGCCGACGTGCTCATCGTGCGGGAGCCCCCCGATCCCTGGAAGGCCCCGGCAGGGGATTTGTTTTCGGCGGCGGAATTGGCGATGGACTTACAAAACCGGGGGGTTGAGGCCCGGGCCGAGACCGATACCGACGGGGTGCTGGCGGCGGTGCTGGAGGTCGCCCGGGAGGGCGACGTCATCCTGGTGATGTCCAACGGCGGTTTCGACAACCTGATCCCCCGGGTGCTCCAGGGACTCGCGCTTTGCAGTGACCACGACGATGGCGTCCAGGCCATGTCCGGCAGCTAACCTTGGCATCTCAAACGAGGGAGGAGTGCACCTGTGGCGAGGGGTTCGGAGTTTCGGGAATTGCGTCTGGTGATCGGCTATGCCGTGATCGCCTTCCTGTGGTTCTTCATTTCCGACCAGGTCTTCCTGCGACTGGCGGCTGATGTTCGGGGCCTGACATTTATTCAGACCACCAAGGACATCCTCTTCGTGGGGGTGACCACGGCGCTCCTGTATTTCCTGCTGCACCGGGAACTGCAGATCCGGCAGCGGGCCAAGGACACATTGGCGGAGGAACGGGATTTCGCCACCGCGCTGTTGGACACCACTCCCAGCCTGATCATGCTGATGGATCAGCAGGGCAAGGTGGTGCAAATCAACCGGGCCTTCGAGGCGGCCACGGGCTACAGCCTCAACGACCTGTGGGGCCGGGAGGCGGCCGCGGCCTTCCTTCCCCCCCGGGATCACCAGCGGTGGCAGCAAACCCTGAAGGCCCTGGCCGGCGGCCAACGGCATCGGGATTATGAGGGCGCGCTGCTGACCAAGGGCGGGGGGGCGGTCCGGCTGTCCTGGATCTTCACGGCCCTGTCCGACACCCAGGGGGTGGTGGGCACCGGGACGGTGGTGGTGGATTGAGGCGAGGGTAGGGGGAGGCGAGAAACAGCGGGCGTTTTTGAGTGCCGGTTAATCCTCCACCCGTGTCACTTCCATGATCACGGTACCGCCGCCGGTGATCTGGCAGGGGTCCAGGCACTGGAGATAGGCCGCCTCGGAGCCGGCCCGGGCCAGGCCCAGGTCCCGGGCCGGCACCCCGCGCCCCAGGGCCACGTAGTACGGCATCAGTGATGCCAAAGAGTGCATGCACACCGGGTCCATCTCCCGGGGGTCCAGGACGTTGCCGTCCCGGATGGTGAACCGGTCCCCCACCTGGTAGACCGGGCAGGTGCCCTTGACCTCCACTACCCGTATCAATAATCTCATGCGATCCTCGACGTCAAGACCGATGGAAAACCTCTGATCACTTATGAATTCTAACTATGGGGTCAAGCACCTTATATAGGAGCATGTAATTCGTCGCAAAAACCGTGGCTGGCAAAATAATCGACAAGATCACCTGAGTACGCAGAGAATAGTGATGGACTCTTTTTAAGGCGGGCGGGATGTAGACGATTAAAAAGACCAATTGGCTGACGAGGTACAGGGAATACACCACGTCAGTCAACGCGGTCCCGGGGAAAAACCCTTTGACTAGCAACGAGGCGCTGAAGACGACGAACCCGCAGATGACATAACAAATGGAAAATAATTGAAAAACAACAGATAGAGTTTCCTTGAACGTCCCTCGGCCGTGGAAAATGCGGCAGAGGACATGGGCAAACAGGGCAAACAGAATCCACAACCAGATGACTTCCAAAAACACCAGGATAACTTCGTCCCCAAAGCGATTGCCAAAATCACGGCCTTCGCTGGCGGAGAAGATCACACTGCCGATGCAGATACTCAAGGCCACGAAACTCAACAGCTTGGCATTGAGTTCGGCACCGCGATGACGGGGGAGGCTCGTATCGCTGGACTCGGAGTCGAGGGAGAATCTGCGGGTGGGGTGGGAGAGCGTATCGATAACCGTCGAGAGGTAATCGGCACAGTAATCCGCCGAGAACTTCACCAGCTTCTCGACCTCCATAATAACCTCTCTGATCCGAACCCGTGGTAAAACAACTAGGGACTTCGCGCCGGCCCCGTTTCAGCCTCACTTCAGCCCCAACCTCTCCTGCAGGTACGACACCGCATTCCGAAAGATCTGCATCCCCGCGCCCTCCGGGGCCGGGTAGGGGAGGCCCTGGCGGCGCCAGGCCTCTTTGGCCCGGGTCCAGGTGGGGTGTTGGAAGGCGTGGATATGGGCTTCGGGATGGGGCATGAGGCCCAGGACCCGGCCGGTGGGGTCGCAGATGCCGGCGATGTCGTGCAGGGAACCGTTGGGGTTGGCGGGGAAGGCGCCCCGGGCCGCGTCGCCCTCGGCGGTGGCATACTGGAAGGCCACCTGCCCCTGGGCGAAGAGGCGCTCCAGCACCGCGGGCTCGGCGTAGAACTTGCCCTCGCCGTGCCGGATGGGCAGCTCCAGGGTGTCAAGCCCGGTCAGGAAGGGGCTGGTGCGACAGACCACCCGCAGGTGCACCCAGTCATCCCGGAAATTGCCGCAGTCGTTGGGGATCAGGGCCACCCGGCGGGCCTGGTAGTCGCGGTCGAAGCCGGGCAGCAACCCCAGATTCACCAGCACCTGAAAACCGTTGCAGATGCCGATGACCAGCTTCCCGGCGGCGATGAACTCCTCCAGGTCCCGTTGCAGGGCCAGGCGCAACCGCAGGCCCAGGATGGTCCCGGCGCCGTGGTCGTCCCCCCAACTGAAGCCCCCCGGCACCGCGCAGAGGTGGAAGTCGGCCAGGCGCACCTCGCCCCCCACCAATTCGTTGACATGCACCCGTTGGGCCGCGGCCCCCGCCTCATTCAGGGCGAAGGCGGTCTCGTGGTCGCAGTTGAGGCCGTAGCCGTAGAGGACCAGGGCCCGGGGCTGCAATACCCCCGTGTGGGCGTCGGGAAGATCGGTGTCCATGCAAACCCGCCAGTCTGTCTGAAGTTCTGATACGGCGTCCGGTTTAGAACTCCGGGCTGAATGACTATTTCTTCGATCCCTTCTTCCGGGCCGCCTGGCTTTCCTTTTTCTGGGTCCGTTTCGCCTTTTGGGCGGCGATTTCGATGACCTTCTCCTTTTTCACCACCACCTTCTTTTTGGTTTCCTTGCGCCAGGCATAGATGACGGGGGAGGCCACGAAGATGGAGGAGAAGGAGCCGATGATCACCCCCAGGCACATGGCCAGGGCGAAGTCCCGAATCACCACCCCGCCGAAGAACAGCAGGGCCAGGGAGGCCAGGAAGACGGTGCTGGAGGTGACGATGGTCCGGGACAGGACCTCGTTGATGCTCAGATTGAGGATGTTGGCCAGGCTGTCGCGGCTGCGATTCAGGTTTTCCCGGATGCGGTCGAAGACCACCACCGTATCGGTGAGGGAATACCCCGCCAGGGTCAAGAGGGAGGTGACCACCAGCAGGGAGATCTCGATGTCCATCAGATAAAAGATCCCCAGGACAAAGAGGACGTCGTGGAAGGTGGCGACGGCCGCGGCCACCCCGAAGATCAGTTCGAAGCGCCAGGCCAGGTAGATGATGATGCCCGCCAGGGAGATGAGAATGGCGATGATGGCCTTATTGCGCAGGTCCCGGCTCACCGAGGCGCCGATCTCGCTGGTGCCCTCCACGGTGAATTTGTTGTCGGACAGACCTTGGTTCAACACCCCGGCCAAATCCTCGGCCATCTTGCCCACCGAGGCCTCGGACTTTTTCAGTTTGATCATCAGGCCCTTGCCCGCCTCCAGCGGCTGAATCTCCGCATGGCCCCAGCCCTTCTGGATCAGGGTCTCCCGGACCTCGCCCACGCTGAAGGGCTTGGCGGCCTGGAACTGCACCATGGCGCCCCCGGCGAACTCGACGCCCAGGTTGCCGTGGCCCCGGGAGAGCTGCACAAAGGCGAAGATGCCCACCAGGGCGAAGATGCCCGAGGTGATGAAAGCGTAGCGCCGCATGGCGATGAAATCGATGTTGGGCCGCTTAAAGAGTTCCAGGAATTTGAGGCGATGGAGCCAGCGCTTGTAGAGCAGGTAGTCGTAAACCACCCGGGTGCCGAACAGGGCCGTGAACAGGTTGAGGGTGACGCCCAGGCTCAGGGTGACGGCAAAGCCCTTGATGGGGCCGGTGCCGAATAGAAACAGGGCCAGGGCGGTGATCAGGGTGGTGACGTGGGAGTCGATGATGGTCCACAGGGCCTTGTCGTAACCGCCGTCAATGCCGGCCTTGAGGGGTTTGCCGGCGTGGAATTCCTCCCGCATGCGCTCGAAGATGAGGACGTTGGAATCCACCGCCATGCCGATGGACAGGATGATGCCGGCGATACCGGGGAGGGTCAGAGTGGCGTTGAGAAGCGACAACCCGCCCAACAACATGATGGTGTTCAGGATCAGGGCATAGTTGGCGATGGCCCCGGAGGCGCCGTAGTAGATCAGCATGAAGCCGATCACCAGGGCGGTGCCCACCAGGCCCGAGGTCACCCCTTTGCGGATGGAGTCCAACCCCAAGGTGGGGCCCACGGTGATGTTCTGGACGATCTTGACGGTGGCCGGCAGGGCCCCGGCCCGGAGCACGATGGCCAGGTCTTTGGCTTCTTCATGGGTAAAGGAGCCGGTGATCTGGCATTTGCCCCCGGCGATCTTCTCCTGGACCACCGGGGCCGACCGGACCACCCCGTCCAGGATGATGGCCAGGCGCTTCTTGACGTTGGCGCCGGTGATGACTCCGAACTGCCGGGCCCCGGCAGTGTTGAAGTCCACCGAGACGTAGGGTTCATTATAGTCGCCGATGCGCACGTTGGCGTCCTTCACCGCGGCGCCGGTGAGCAGGGTCTTCTGTTGAATGAGCAACGCCGCCCGCTTGACCCGACCGGATTGCTTGTCGATGGATTTTTCGATATAGACTTCCGTCTCCGGCGGAATCTTTCCGGCCAGGGCCTCGTTGAGCTCCTCCCGGCTGTAGCCGGGTTTGAGCCTGCCGCTGGCCAGGGCCTTGTCCACCAGTTCGTCGACGTTAACCCCGGAGGCGTCGTCCACCAGCTTGAATTCGAGCTGCGCGGTCTGGCCGATGAGGTCCAGGGCCCGCTGCGGGTCCTGCACGCCCGGGAGCTGGACCACGATCTGGTCAGTGCCCTGCCGCACGATCACCGGCTCGGTGACCCCGAACTGGTCGATGCGGTTGCGGATCACCTCCAGGCTCTGATTCAGGGTGTTTTCCTGCAGTTCAGCTATGGCCGCGGTCTTCATGGCCAGGAGATATTTCACCGCCGGGCCTTCCCGGCTGGTGCCCTTGACCTCCAGGCCGGGGAATTCCTCTTTGATGAGGGTGTTGAGGGCCGACTGCTCGTCGGGGTTGGCCAACATCACCGCCAGGGCGTTGTCGGCGACGGCGCCCACCTCCAGCTTGAGGCCCCGCTTGTCGGCCAGTTCCTTCAAATCCTGGCCATGCAGGTTCAGGTAGTTGGCCACCGCCTGGTCCACGTCCACTTGCAGGATGAGGTGCATGCCGCCCTTGAGATCCAGCCCCAGGCGCAGACCCTCCTTACGGATATAGTCCGTGTACCAACCCGGGAGACCGGGGATGAACGACGGCAGGACCAACAGGATGGAAACCAGGGTCAGAAAAAAGAGAATCAGGAACTTCAGCCGAATCTTTTGCAGCATGCAGTCAACTCCTTCAAATCCGTGGGCCGTGAGCCGTAAGCCGGAGTGGAAAGGTTTCCCCAAGGGCGTGGGGTCCGGCTTAGGGATGACGTTACATCGCTAAGTAACCCAGAAAAATTTCTCGTCCGGCAGTTTGACGCAGGTTAACCGGTTGCCGTAGACCGCCCCGGTGTCGATGCCGATCTTGTTGGGCTGCACCAACGGCTTCGGAAAAGGGGTGTGCCCGAAGATCACCCGCTTCCCGAAGTCTGCCGCCGCCAGGATGAATTCGTCCCGGATCCACAGCAGGTCCTCCTCCTCTTGGACTGCCAGGGGAACCCCCGGGCGCAGGCCGCCGTGGACGAAGATATAGGCCTCGGTGGCATAAAAGAGCTGCAGGCCATGGAGGAACTGGTCATGGGCGGGGGGCAGCCGGCGGGGCCAGGCCAGCCAATCGATATCCCGATAACTGGCCAGGGTGTTGGCGCCGCCGTTGATGAGAAAGAACCTTTCCTCAACGCCCCGGAGATAATCCAGGAACATGCGTTCATGGTTCCCCATCAAGCATATTATATTCTCAGGCGGGAAGGTTTTTTGCAAGTTTAATATGTAGTCGATGACTCCCCGGGAGTCGGGCCCCCGGTCCACGTAGTCGCCGATGAAGACCAGACGGTGGCGGGAGAGATCGGGTTTGACCTGGTCCAGCAGCCGCTCCAGATGATCCCGGCAGCCGTGGATATCCCCGATGGCGTAGATCGTGTCCCGGGCGGCCATCTACAACCACCGGAACAGCTTGTCCCGGTGGTCCAGGCGGGTGAGCCCGGCCTCCCGGGCCAGCTGCTGGGCCAGGGCGTGTTCGGGGCCGGAGAGAAAGCGGTCCAGGGAGGGGTGCTCGGCGGCCCGGCCGCAGGGCCGGTATTGCCCCATGACGTTGACGTAGGTGTTCGGGGAGATCTCCGTCGCCAGGAACTCCATGGCCGCCTTGGTCCCGGCCAGGCCGTCGGGCAGCACCAGGTGGCGTACCAGCAGCCCCCGTTGGGCCACGCCGTTCTCATCCAGCACCAGGTCGCCCACCTGCCGGTGCATCTCCTTGAGGGCGGCCCGGGCCACCTCGGGGTAGTCCGCGGCGTTGCAGAGTTTTGCGGCCACCTGGGGGTCCCAGAACTTCAGGTCGGGCATGTAGATGTCGATGACGCCGTCCAGGAGCCTCAGGGTCTCCACCGCGTCGTAGCCGCCGGTGTTGTAGACCAAAGGCACGTTCAGGCCCCGCGCGATGGCGTAGGGGAGGGCGGCCAGGATCATGGGGACCTGGTGGGAGGGGGTGACGAAGTTGATGTTGTGGCAGCCCTGCTTCTGCAGGTAGACCATGATGGCGCCCAGGTCCTCCACGGTGATCTCGTCGCCCTCGCCGCCGTGGCTGATCTCCCAGTTCTGGCAGAAGATGCAGAACAGGTTGCAGTGCGTAAAAAAGATGGTGCCGGAGCCGCCGCTGCCCACCAGGGGGTCTTCCTCGCCGAAGTGGGGGCCGTAGCTGGCCACCACGGGCTGGTCGCCGGTGCGGCAGATCCCCAGCTCGCCGGCCCGGCGGTCCACCCGGCAGCGGTGCGGGCAGATCTCGCACGCCAGCATGATGTCGTAGGCCGCGGCGATGCGCTCGGCCAGCACGCCGTCGCGGTGGGCGGCCAGGTAGGAGGGCTGGAAGTTAGTCATTTTGGTGATATTTAATTACTTTGAATCTTTTTAAAGTGTTTCTAATATCAGAAATAAATTGATCAAGGGATCTGTCAGTTTTGTTAACTCGGGAGAAGTCTAAATGATCTATGATATCTTGAGCATACTCGACTCCCCCTTGAATAATCGGCCAACCTGCCTTATGTATTTCTATCTTTAAGGCATTTTTATAATAATCTTTTTCACACTTAGCCTGTGAGATAGAGGGAGAAATTCCGAAAAATAAATGAAATGACTCTAAATCAGAAAAAAACCATCTTTCTGCATGGGGATCAGGACAACCTATAATAAAAGCAGGAAATATTGACTTATTTATATAGTTTTCAAGGTTATTCTTAACTTCATTAAAATTATGACAGTTAGTATCATGCATAACAATAATGATATCGGGGGCTCCACCCGGAATAATTTGTTTTTCTATCGCTTTTTGAAATCCTTTCAATTCATTTATAACCCTACCCTTACCTCCCTCAATAGAGCTAGATATTGAAGTCTTTAAATTTAGTTCTTTTGATATTCTATGAAGTAAAGCACGCGCCAAGTGTTCTTGGGCGCTATCTTCAGTCAATAAGCTTATTGTTATTAGTTGATCAGCCACCGAGCCATCCCCTTATAATCATTTCCTGAAAACGACCATCTTCTGCCTGGCTTTCTAATGCATCCTTTATGTTGATCTCTTGGAAAATATCTCCATGTGACTTAAATTCCTCAATAATACTTGCCCGCCCTTCTTCTCGACATATAAATAGTTTAATGTCTTTTGGATATTTTTTTTGGATTGAAATTATTTTTGATACAAATAAAGGTGAGTGTGTGGTGACTACAACTTGCCTTTTATGAGAATTTTCAAACGCAATAGCTTTTAAGATGTTAACTATAAGTTCTAATCTTCTGGGGTGGACCCCATTTTCTGGTTCTTCAAAAGCTACGAGGGAGCCGGGCCACGGGTTGAGGGCAATAGCACAAAGACCTAACACTCGCAAAGTTCCCTCTGAGACAACTCGAATAGAATATGGTGTACCATTCTGGATAATTTGAATATCGATTTCGCCCCGTTTTTCATCAAGTTCAACCATTAAATCTTCAATCGATGGGATAACCATTTTTAAAGCACGTACTAAGGTTTTCCATTCTTTTTCTAACCGGAGGCGGAATAGGAAAGGTGCTAGGTCCTGTCCAAGAGAACCGATGTCTTGGACTTCCTTGGGTGCAGCAGGAGATCGCATGGCGACTCGAGGGTCGAGATAATAAATTCTCCAAGAACGAAGTTCATGTCTGGCGCGATCAAAATCAGGATATAGAGTACCTGAGTGTCGTGTATCTGATAAAAGAGTATGATTCAGTCCTAAAAATTCTTGGCGAGGTTGTCCTGCTTCGTTTAATCGACGTACTACCAAGTGGTCTGAAACCTTTTCTATCCTAGCTATTTGTTTAGGCTCAGTTTTATGTTTTTTAAGACGTACTAAATATTCATCTGAGACAGAAATAATGCCTTTTGAAGGCTCTAATTTTAAAGAAATTCTATATTGTATAGGATCAGCATTATGAGGTAAAATATCAGACTCAAATGAAAGAAAAGCTTCTTTTTTATTCAGAAGATCAGATAAACCTCCCTCAGGTAAGTTAAATTGTTCCATAGGATAACCTCTTATGGGTCCTGATAATGCATCTGCAATTGTTCTTTCACTTGCAAGACGTGATAATAATTGTAGGGAATCTATAAAATTACTTTTTCCAGCTGCATTTGGACCGAAAAATACAGCAAAATTAGGAAGATTTATAGATACATCCTCTAATGACTTAAAGCCTTTGATTTTTAAGGACCTAAGCATGATGAACAATCCCGTTTAATTACATAAAGATTTTTTTTACCACGCCGGCTCCGCCCGCACCGCCTCCAGGAGGCCTACCGGCAGGTCGGCCAGGAAGCGGGAGGGGGCGTTCCAGGTGGTTCCCAGGTACCTATTATAGCTCACCGCGGGGTACAAGATATACAAATAGCGCTCGGCCCGGGTGGCGGCCACGTACATCAGGCGGCGCTCCTCCTCCAGGTCTTCGTCCCGGTCCAGGGCGTAGCTGGAGGGAAAGCGGCCCTCCGCGGCCCAGATGATGAAGACCGCCTCCCACTCCAGGCCCTTGGCGGAGTGGATGGTGGACAGGGTCAGGAAGTCGCCCCGCACCGGGGTGAGGTCCCCCTGGCTGCTGGGGGGCTCCAGGGTGAGGTCGTTGAGGAAGTCCCCCAGCTCCCGATAGCGGGCGGTGATGTTCACGAGGTGCTCCAGCTCCCGGCGGCGCTTGCTGTAGTCGTCGAAGCGGGCCTGCATCAGGGGCTCGTAATAGGTCAGGGCCAGGTTGAGGCGGCCCACGGGGGACATCCCCGGTTCGGCCAGGCGGGTGAGCAGGTCGGCGAGGGGGGTGAGGTCGGTCCTGCCCCGGCTCTGGCCCTTCAGCCACTCCAGGGCGGCCTCCAGGGTGAAGCCCTGCCGGGCCAGTTGCACCAGGAACTTCTCCGCCTTCTTCTTCCCGATCCCCGGGGCCAGTTGCAGCAGGCGGCTCCAGCTCACCGGGTCCCGGGGGTTGGAGACCACCCGCAGGTGGGCCAAGAGATCCTTGATGTGGGCGCTCTCCATGAATTTGAAGCCGCCGTACTTCATGAAGGGCAATTGGTGCCGCACCAGCTCGATCTCCAGGTCGAAGGAGTGGTAGGCGGAGCGGAACAGCACCGCCATCCGGGGCAGGTCCACCCCCTGCTGGCGCAGGTCGTTCACCAGCTGGCAGACGGCCAGGGACTGCTCGTTCTCACTGCCGGTGGTGAGGAGCACCGGCCGGGGGCCCTCCGGTTTCCGGGTGAACAGGCACTTGGTGTAGCGCTCCTTGGCCTCGGCGATGATGGTGTTGGTGAGGTCGAGGATGGGCTGGGTGCTGCGGTAGTTCTCCTCCAGTTTGATGATGCGGGTGCCGGGGAACAGGGTGGGGAAGTCCATGATGTTGCGGAAGTTGGCCCCCCGGAAGGAATAGATGGACTGGGAGTCGTCCCCCACCGCCATGACGTTGTCGTGGGTGAAGGCCAACCGCCGCACCAGCTCCGCCTGCAGCCAGTTGGTGTCCTGGTATTCGTCCACCATGAGGTAGCGGTAGCGCTCCGACAGGCGCAGGCGCAGGTCCTCGTGCTCGATGAGGAGGCGCCGCCCCTCCAACAGCAGGTCGTCGTAGTCCAGCAGGTGGTGCTCCCGCTTGTGGGTGCGATACAGGTCGAAAATCTTCACCAGGTTCTCGGCCTGGGGCTCGAACTGGGGGTAGTCCCGGGCCAGCAGGTGCTCCAGGGGGAGGTCCTTGTTGATGTGGGCGCTGAACAGCTCGGCCACGGTCTCCTTCTTGGGGAACTGCCCCGGCGCCGCCTTGATCTCCAGGCGGTCCCGCAGCAGGCGGATCAGGTCGCCCTGATCGGCCCGGTCCAGTATGGTGAAGCCGGCCTCGTAGCCCAGCCGGGAGCCGAAGCGCCGCAGCCAGGCGTGGCAGACGGAGTGAAAGGTGCCGCCCTCCACCTGCTCCAGGGGCCGGTGGATGAGGTGGGAGGCCCGCTGCAGCATCTCCTGGGAGGCCTTGCGGGTGAAGGTGAGGAGCAGGATGTTCCAGGGGGGCACCCCCTGCTCCACCAGATAGGCCAGGCGATAGACCAGGGTGCGGGTCTTGCCGCTGCCGGCCCCGGCCACCACCAGGATGGGCCCCTCGGTGGTGGTGACGGCCTCGTACTGGGCCGGGTTCAGCTGACTGCGAAGATCGCCGGTGGCCGCCCGAAGGGGCGCAGGCGAGGCAGGATATGAAGAAAAATCGTTCACTTTATCGATAATCCACTTTGCTCAAGTACCGTTGGGTACGGTTATTCAAAGTCGCACCCTGGAATCGATTTCTTCCGGGCTGGCAGATTCAAAGAACAGTTCCAACGCCTCTCGCAGGTTTTCTCCGGCCGCTTCGATGGTATCCCCCTGGCTGGCAATGTCGAGTTCCGGGCAGAGAGACACAAACCCGTCACCTTCTCGTTCAATGATAGCCGTCAGTTGTCGCTTCATATTTGCACCCTCGGGGAATTCGACCGGGAGTGAACGGCCCTATTTTTCAATTAATTTTAAGGCCTCTGTTATTTATAGCTATTCTCGAAAGTTTATTCCTCATGTGGTCCCTTCTCCCCTTGAGGGGAGAAGGTTAGGATGAGGGGTGGATAAGAAAACACTTTCGAGAACAGCTATAGTTGTTCTCAAAATTTTTTTCATGGTAGGGGTCGGGGTTCCCGACCCTAATAGGTGTTGAGGCGAAATTACTTTCGAGAATGAGTATAAGAGCCGCCGATCACGAAAAATACTCCACGATCGCCCGGGTCAGGGCCGGAATGGTATACGGGTCGGACTGGATCTGCGGCGTCAGGCCGTAGCGCGCCAGGGTCTGGGAGGTGACCGGGCCGATGGCGGCGATGACGGCCTTTTTCCCCAGCTCCTTGAACCTGTCCTCGCCCACCAGGGCGGCAAAGTTGGTCACGGTGGAGGAACTGGCGAAGGTGAGGACGTCCACCTCACCCCGCCCCAGGGCCGCCTCGGCTTCGGGGGGGAGGCCGGCCGGGGCCACGGTCTTGTAGGCCGGGACCACGTTCACCAGGACGCCGCGTTTCTCCAACTCCTGGGGGAGAACCTCCCGGGCCACCTGGGCCCGGGGCAAGAGGACGGTACTGCCGGGGCGGACCACGGGGGCCAGGGCCGCCACCAGGCCCTCAGCCCGGAAGTCGGTGGGCACCAGGTCGGCCTTCAGTCTAAAGTCCCCCAGGGCCTGGGCCGTGGCCGTGCCGATGGCGGCCAGCTTGCAGCCCCCCAGGGACCGGGCATCAAAGCCCGACTCCCACAGGCGGGGAAAAAAGGCCTGCACGCCGTTGGGGCTGGTGAAGATAATCCAGTCGTAGCGGGGCAGCTCGCTCAGGGCCGCGTCCAGGGCCCGGTAGCCGTCGTCGGGGGGCGCCAGCTCGATGGTGGGCACCTCCAGACAGGCGGCCCCCGCCTCGCTGAGCAGCTTCACAAAGGCGCTGGCCTGCTGCCGGGACCGGGTCACCACGATGCGCTTGCCCCACAGGGGCCGGGTCTCGAACCAGTTCAGCACCGGGCGCAGGCTGACCACGCCCCCCACCACGAAGATGGCCGGAGCGGTGAGGCCGGCCTCGCTCACTTTGTCCGCGATGTCGGCCAGGGTGCCGGTGACGGTGCGCTGGGCTGGGGTGGTGCCCCGGTGGATGACCGCCGCCGGGGTGGCCGGGTCCTTGCCGTGGGCAATGAGGGTGCGGCAGTTCTCCCCCAGGTTCTTGATGCCCATCAGGAAGACCAGGGTGCCGGGGCTGCCCGCCAGCACCTCCCAGGGGATGGCGCTCTCGCCCTTGGTGGGGTCCTCGTGGCCGGTGATGAAGGAGACCAGGGAGGCGAATTTCCGGTGCGTCACCGGGATGCCGGCGTAGGCCGGGACCGCGGCCGCGGAGGTGACCCCCGGCACCACCTCGAAGGGGATGCCCGCGGCCACCAGCTCCTCGGCCTCTTCGCCGCCCCGCCCGAAGATGTAAGGGTCGCCGCCCTTGAGGCGCACCACCTTGAGCCCGGCTCGGGCCTTGTCGATGATAAGCTGATTGATCCGGTCCTGGGGCAGGGTGTGGTCGCCGCCCTTCTTGCCCACGTAGAGCTTCTCGGCCTCGGGCCGGGCCGCGGCCAGAAAGGCCGGGTTGGCCAGATAGTCGTAGATCAGACAGTCGGCGGTGCCAATAAGCTCCAGCCCGCGCACGGTGATGAGCCCGGGGTCGCCGGGCCCGGCGCCGATGAGATAGACCATGCCTTGAGTTGTCGTAGTCATAGGTTTCTTGAGTTTAGTTGTTGTGGGGGAGGGCCAGGAAGCCCCGCTCCCTGCCCTCCCCCACACCCCCACCCCACCCGGATAGGGGTTAGGGGAGGGCATGAGTTAAAAAGTGCATATGGTCGCCATATCTTACTCGGAGCAGGGGAAAGACCCCCTCCCAGCCCCTTTAAGGGGTTGGGGGTGAGGGTTTGGGAGAGGGGGCAGGGGTCGCAGACCCCTGGCCCCCTCTCCCAAAAGCTGTTCCTCTCCGGTCTTCAGCCCTCCCGGTAATACCGCTCCCGCTCACTATATAAACAGCCGCAGTACGGTTGCCGGTACATCCCCCGGCGCTTGGACTCGTCCACGCCGTGGCGCCAGCCCACCCGAAAGTCCTCATAATGGAAGGCGACGCCGGCCTCGCGCCCGGCCTGTTCGGACATTTCCCGGAGGCGGTCGTGCTGCTGGTATTTGCTGTAGAGCAGGGTGGTGGTGAAGGCGTCGCAGCCGGTCTCCCGGGCCGCCCGGGCCGCGGCGGTGAGCCGCAAATGGTAGCAGACCCGGCAGCGCTCGGCCTCCCGGAAGGCCACCTGGCGCAAAAATTCCTGAATATTATATTCCTTATCCACGATCAGGGGAAGGCCCACGGCCCCGGCATAGTCCTCCAGGGCCGCCAGGCGCCGTTGCCATTCCTGGTAGGGGTGGATGTTGGGATTGAAGAAATAGCCCTGCACCTCCAGCCCCGCGGCGCGCAGCTCCCCCAGGGGAAAGATGGCGCAGGGGCCGCAGCAGATGTGCAGGAGGATTTTCATATGTCATCAGGATAACATAAAAGGGGCGACGGCTGAAGGTTTTTACACCCGGCGAGGGAACGGGGGAACGCTAAACCATGGAAATAAAACGGGCGGACCCTAGGTCCGCCCTAATGTACGATAAACGTTAAGCTATTACCACCAACTGGAAACCAGAAACCGGAAACTGTTCCTAGAACCCCATGACTTGCTTGGCGATGGCCCCCAGCTCGCCGATGTTCTTGACCACGGTGATGCCCGCGGCCTCCAGGGCGGCCATCTTGTCACTGGCCTTGCCGGAGCCGCCGGAGATGATGGCCCCGGCGTGGCCCATGCGGCGGCCGGGAGGGGCGGTCTGCCCGGCGATGAAGGCCACCACCGGCTTGGTGACATTGGCCTTGATGTAGGCCGCGACCTCCTCTTCGGCGGTGCCGCCGATCTCCCCGATGAGCACGATGCCCTGGGTTTGGGGGTCGGTCTGCAACAGCTTCAGCATGTCGATGAAGGTGGTGCCGATGATGGGGTCGCCGCCGATGCCCACGCAGGTGGACTGGCCGATCCCCAGCAGCGTCAACTGGTACACGGCCTCATAGGTCAGGGTGCCGCTGCGGGAGACCACCGCCACCGGGCCTTCCATGTGGATGGGCCCCGGCATGATGCCCACCTTGGCCTTCCCCGGGGAGATGATGCCGGGGCAGTTGGGGCCGATGAGGCGGATATCGGTGCCGGCCAGGGCGTCGGCCACCTTCACCATGTCCAGGGTGGGGATGCCTTCGGTGATGCAGACGATGACCTTGATACCGGCCCCGGCGGCCTCCAGGACGGCGTCGGCGGCAAAGGCCGGGGGCACGAAGATCAGCGAACAGTTGGCCCCGGCCCGGTCCACGGCCTCCTTGACGGTGTTGAAGACGGGCACCTCGTCCATCTTCTGGCCGCCCTTGCCGGGGGTCACGCCGGCCACCACCTGGGTGCCGTATTCGATGCACTGGCGGGCGTGGAAGGAGCCCTCTTTACCGGTGATGCCCTGCACCACCACCCGGGTGTTCTTATCGACTAATACGCTCATAGTAGGTTGCTTCCTTTCCCTGCCGCCGGTTACTTGACCACCGCCGCCACTTTTTGGGCCGCGTCCAGCATGTCGCCGGCCACGGTGAAGTTCAGGCCCGATTCGCCCAGGAGGTTGCGGCCGATGTCGCACCGGGTGCCCTCCAGGCGGATGATGATGGGGACGCTGACGTTGACCTGCTGGGCGGCGTCCATGACCCCCTGGGCCAACACGTCGCAGCGCAGGATGCCCCCGAAGATATTGATCAGGATGGCCTTGACCCGGGGATCGGAGAGGATGATGCGGAAGCCGTTGGCGATCATGTCGGCGCTGGCGCCGCCGCCCACGTCCAGGAAGTTGGCCGGTTCGGCCCCGGCCATCTTGATCAGGTCCATGGTGGCCATGGCCAGGCCGGCGCCGTTGACCATGGCGCCGATGTTGCCGTCCAGACGGATGTAGTTGAGGTTATGCTGCTTGGCCTCCCGCTCCAGGGGGTCCATCTCGTCGGGGTCGTCCAGCTCCAGCAGTTCCTTGTGGCGATAGAGGGCGTTGTCGTCGAAGTTCACCTTGGCGTCCAGGGCCAGCATCTGCCCGTCGGCGGTCACCACCAGGGGGTTGATCTCCACCAGGGAGCAGTCGTAGGCCAGGAACATCTTATAGAGGTTGGTGATGAAGCTGCCGGCCACCCGCAACAGGGCCGGGTCCAGTCCGACGCCGAAGGCCAGGTTGCGGGTCTGATAGGGCATCAGGCCCACCGCCGGGTCCACCGCCTCCTTGATGATCAGCTCCGGGGTCCGGGCGGCCACTTCCTCGATCTCCATGCCGCCGGCCTTGCTCATCATGATCACCGGCTTGGCCTGGGCCCGGTCCAGGACGATGCCCAGATACAGCTCCTGCTTGATCTCCAGGGCCTGTTCCACCAGCACCTTCTTCACCAGGCGGCCCTCCGGCCCGGTCTGGTGGGTCACCAGGGTCATCCCCAGGATTTCGTCGGCCAGCGTCCCCACCTCATGCAGGTCGTCGGCGACCTTGACCCCGCCGCCCTTGCCGCGGCCGCCGGCATGAATCTGGGCCTTCACCACAAACCGCTCCCCGCCGATGCCTTCGGCGATGGTGAAGGCCTCCCGGGCAGTGGTGGCCACCCCGCCCTGGGGAATGGGCACATTGAACTTGGCCAGCAACTGTTTCGCCTGAAATTCGTGAATCTTCATACCTGATCTCTTTCTTTCCCAGGATTACGTGAAAAAACCCACAACCTGTACATTTGTACAAAATCCCGGGCAACCGTCAACTGAAAAATTCCCCCGCCGCCCTCACCCCCGGCCAGCGGACTTCCCCTCCCCGCCATGCCCCCCCGCCCGGCCTCCCTTCTGAGTTTTCCTGAGGTTTTGATATTGGAAGGTGTCAGCCGTTTTGAGGGGGCAATAAAAAAGGCAGGGCCATGGTGACCCTGCCTTTAACTTCCTAAATATTATATTGATTTAATTCTTCAAGAGCTTCCTCCTGCCATATCCCAGTAATCCAAGCAGACCAGAACCAAGCAAGAGCATGGTGCCGGGTACAGGTACGGGATTTTGCCACATTCGAGTTACCTTGACCCACTCACCCGGATGTAGGGCCGATTCTTCAAGAACCTCAAAATAATCAGCATATTCCCAATTTGGCCAGATAAAGAGAAAGGGATCGACTACTGCCAGGGAATGATCAATGTTTTTCCCAGACTGGGCATTAGCCTCGACATAAATTACAAAATTTCCCCCCGTGCCAGGAGCATTGTAATAGTAAGTGCCATAAGCTGTTTGACCCGATTGAATATCTTTACCAAATAAGGGGTGATTTTCATCATCAAGAAATACGAAATGAGCACTGGCGGCAAGTGTGGTTTCCATATTATATTTTAGCCTGAGTGGAATATGATCAATTCCCTCAATAATCTCAGTTGGTGTATCAGGTTTCGGGATGACTTTGAGATTTACCGACATAATAGCGCTGCCATAACTTTTGGGGTACTCATAACCGCCTCCTACCTCGTTTGGCGGTTTATATGCCACAAACGTTGTTTGGACAAATGCCATGGGCTCAACAGCTAACCCTTTCTTTTTATACGGAGACCCAGTACCCCAAGATGCATCCATCCCATATACCGCACAGTCTGCTTCTGCAAATCCCGCTTCGTTGCCATATTCCGCAGTCGCACTGACAACTGCTATCAAGCCGAAAGGAGCCAAGGGGTTGTAACTTCCACCCCCCGAACTTACTACAGGATCACCATCCTTAGAGCCCCAAGCAACCGCTTGTGCGGAAACATCACAAGTGTAGGCTGTGGCCCTTACGGGCAGGAACATTTGGCACAACAACATTGCCATTGTTAAAGTGATCCAGGCCAAATGAAATAAACCACATCCTGAAATGCGATACTCAGATCGGTTCATGATATATCCCCACCTTTCTCTGCCCATGACAGTTTGCAACAACTTACTTGGGATTGGTAACAAATGGCTATCATTGCTGTCCGGTTAACTGAGTGAAAAAAAGTCCGAAAACTCCGGAAATCTGGTACAATGAATTACCCATAACCCATTGACTAGATAGGGAGAATTCGGACTATGGCCCATTGTAACACAATC
>Ga0228536_1000397_pt1 | contig 87518 bp, 79 predicted proteins | sample SJ1Smetagenome_FD_168611 | JGI IMG/M metagenome (GOLD analysis project Ga0228536, IMG submission 168611) | Enriched culture of PCE-dechlorinating microbial communities from Ithaca, New York, USA - SJ1.S | ecosystem: Engineered > Modeled > Simulated communities (microbial... > Unclassified...
ACAACCTGCTGTTCGGTATTAAAGCCTGGCGCAATGCCCAGTTCCCAACCCACCAGCTGATCTGCCAGCAGGGCAAAAATAACAGAAACCAGGGCTGTTACCAGGAAGGCCAAATTTGCAATGCGGGAGAAAAGCAGCCATGAAGAATTGCGGCCATCTTGAGACAAGGTTGCGGTCAGGACCGGAATAAATGCTACAGCGAGCGCACCCCCTGAAATGAGGGCAAATAACAGGTCAGGCAGGTTATTCGCCGCATTGAATGCATCAAGTTCTTGTGACAAGCCAAATTGCCGGGCGATGATCACCTGGCGCAGCAAAGCCAGGGCTTTATCGAAGGCGAACAAGACCGCCAGCATTAAGGTAACTCTAGTTAATTTGCTCACGGGTTTTCTGATTATATCTTAAAAGGAAAACATCCCTAAAAGCCAGGGATGTTAGATGCCTCCACGGAGATTCGAACTCCGGTTTTAGCCTTGAAAGGGCTGCGTCCTGGTCCCCTAGACGATGGAGGCGCACGCAACATTCTACCAGACGTTATTAACCCGGTCAAGAAATTGGTGCTGGCAATATTGCTGAGGTACTCTCAGTTATTGCTCTTGAAAAGCCATTCCTCATCGATCTTTGACCAGGTCACCAGTTCTTCAGGTTTAAACCACAGCGCAATTTCTTTCTCACTGTTTTCAACCGAGTCAGAGGCATGGGTCAGGTTCCGGCTGGAAATGATCGCAAAATCATGCCGGATCGTACCGGGAGCTGCAACAGTCGGGTTTGTTGCGCCCATGGTCTGGCGGATAGCTGCAATGGCATCCTGGCCTTCCCACACCATTGCCATGACAGGGGCAGAGCAGATGTAGTTTATCAAACCGTTGTAAAAAGGTTTACCAAAATGGACTGCATAATGGGTTTGTGCCAGCTGGTCAGAAACCCACATAAACTTCGCAGCAACAAGTTTCAGACCGCGCTGTTCCAGTCTCTTGATGATTTCACCAACCAGCCCGCGTTGAACTCCATCAGGTTTAATCAGTACCAGTGAACGCTCCAATGTAAATCCTCCGAGAAGATTACAGCAGTGCGGATTCTGCCTTCGTATAGGCATCAATAGCCTGCTGTATTTGATTATTTTTCAGGTAAGCATCTCCCAGGGTTTGCCAAGCCCGGATATCCGCTGGGTGCTTTTCAGTCACTTTCAATAGAGTATCGATTGTCCCTTCCAGGTTCTGTTTGTTCTGTATACTCTCAGTTGCAGCTTGAAGGGCTACTTCCAAATCGATTTCCTCTTCAGGTTCAGATTCTACCGCTTGAGCGGGATATTCGATTGCTTCCGTTCCCTCTGCTGCAATTTCCGCTTCAGATACCTGTTCGATTGCCGGAATCTCATCGCGAGTTTCGCCTAACTCTTCAGGTGAACCTGTAACCTCAACAGGGGAGGTGATCTCAGTGCTGTCTTCAGGTCCCTCTTCTCCAAGAGAAGCGGCCAGCTCCGAAATCTTGAGTTCATCTGCATCCGGTATGACGGAATTACGGGTTTCTTCGTACCCTTTCAGCCAATCAGGAAGGTCAAGCGGGGCTGGTTCACCCAGGTCTTCCTCGGCATCTTCAGGTTCTATTGCAATCTCATCACCCAGGTCAAGGTCCTTCCTTAGCACCTGGTCAACACTTTCTTCTGCCTCAGAGATTCCCGTTTCCGAAGTCTCCAAAGCAGGAATGTTTTCTTCAACCTGGGATGCTGTACTTGCAATCTCTTCAACCAGCGCTGATTCAGCGGCATTTGTATCGCTTATAGATTCGAATTGTACTTCTTCAAATTGCACTGTCTCCTGCTGAATTTCTTCATCTTGTTTATTGATGTCTGCCAGTTCGGAAACTTTGGATCCTTCCTGGACTACATCATGCGGCGTCTGCAATTCTGCTTCTTTGACCCAACCTGATAATTCTTCGGCGGGAGGTTGTTCTGGTTCGCTGACAGACACTTGTGAATCATCCATAGAGAGTGCGGCACGCAGCCAGTCAGGAAGTTCATCTGAAATGCCGGTTGTGGATGGTTCAGGCTCTGATGCAGCGATCCCTTCTACAGCTTCTGGTAAAGTTTCGACAACTTCCTCTACGATTGGGGCTGGTTCCTGGATTGTTTCTAATCCTTCAACAACTTCCGCCAGGGATTCTGGGACTGACGCTGGTTCAACTTGCTCAGTGATATCTTCAGCTTGAACAGTTTCTTCCAATTTTAAACCTGGTTCGTCAAGCTCCTTTACTGGCTCACCAAGCTCGCTTGAGTCTTGGCTTGTTTCCTCGATCAGATCAACCTGATCGAAGAGCGCATCATCCAATTTCGCAACCTCATCAACAAGTTCAGCAATCTCTTCACCTGGTATTTCTGTCAATTCACTGATTTCTTCCACTGGTACAGGCGGTTCTGTTAGTGCAGGAATATTTTCCAGGGGAGCTTCGGTCCCTGGTAATCCAGCTGATAGTTTCTCGAAGAATTCCCCTACCTCTTCCTCTCCGCTTTCTTCCTCCTGGGGAGCAAGTGACTTCAGCCAGTCGGGGATTTCTGCAGGTGCTATCTCTTCTCCTTCGCCTTCATCTAAAAAGAGAGCCGGTAATCCTTTGTCTTTTGTATCTTCTGCCTGCCAGCCAGCATCTTTCATCCAATCGGGTACGACATCTTCAGGCTGGCTGGGTTGAGTTTGTGCTGCAGCTTGAATGGTGTCATCTCCCATTTCACCTGATATTTCCAGCGCCGAAATTTCTTCATCGGACCATGAAGCAGGCTGGGTGGCTTCAAGGGGTTCAGGAGTTTGAACAACATTGGAAATGGTTGCAGCGTTAAAGGCAAAAGTATCGTCAACCTGCCAATCCAACTCTTCGATTAATACTGAATTGTCCGGTATTTGGTCGATATTTGGCATGCTGGTAGAAATAAATCCGTAATATGGGTCCAATTCAGCAAGAACCTGGTGGGCTGTACCAGTTTCATCACTTCCGGCTAATTGGGGGTTGGCTGCAAGTATCTTGTGTGCTTCAAGACAATACGGCAGCTGACCTATCAGGCGGCGTGCCAGTTCAATTGATTCAGGTTTCAAACCGGCAAGGTTGTAAGCCCGAGCCAGGATAACATTCAGGTCATTCCTTGCAGGCTCTTCTTTCAATGCCGCCCTGGCTTCCGCAATCGCCTGAGTGTGAAGATTACCCCGCAGGTACATACGGACCAAAGCTCCCCTGGTAAGCCTGATCTTGGCAGGTTCTGTGCCGTCCCGCAAACCCGATAACCGTTTTAGCTCATCTTGCACAGCAATGTTGGAGGGTTGGACATCGAACGCCCTTTCCATATGCCAGATAGCTGCATCAAGATTCTTTTCATCTTCACGGATGATACTCATACCTACATGGGCGATAAAATCATCCGGAACGACTGAGAGGATCCTCTGTAAAATATCAAGTGCATCCGAATACCGCTTCGTTTCCAGGTAGGCTTTGGCAAGAAGACGGTAGGTTTCCAAGTTTTTGGGATATGTCAAGAGAATGTGTTTGCAGTGTGCGATAGCCTCATCGTTTTTCGATGCGTCAATCAAGCCCTCTATTTTTTGAAAATACGCGCGCAAAGAAATGTTACCCATAGGCACCTCTTTTAATAAGTATGCATCAAATGTGCCAGGATTGCAAGAATAAAAAAGACGGCCAGTTTCTTACTGACCGTCACATGGTTTAATCTCCCAGGTAATCGCGCAATTTCCGCCTGATGGAGGGATGGCGCAGCCGGCTGAGGGCTTGGGCTTCGATCTGCCGGACACGTTCCCGGGTTACACCCATTTTTCTGCCTACTTCCTCCAGGGTATAAGCCTGACCGTCCAGCAGGCCGTAACGAAGCTGTAATATACGAACTTCGCGGGGCGGAAGGGAGTTTAATACATCATCCAGGTGTTCTTTTAAGAGGTTGTAGGTTGCTGTGTCGTCAGGGGGCGGTGCTTCATCATCCATGATGAAATCACCGAGCACTGAATCTTCCTCATCGTCTGTAGGTGTTTCCAATGATAGAGGACGGCGGGCAACCTGGATCATGTTCTCTACCTTTTTCGGTGGAACATCCAGCGCAATTGCCAGTTCATCCACTGTTGGGTCCCGCCCGAGCCGCTGGGTAAGCTGGTGCTGTATGCGCAGCAGCTTGTTAATCTGGTCGCCCATGTGTACAGGTACGCGGATCGTCCGGCCTTGATCCGCGATGGCACGGGTTACCGCCTGGCGAATCCACCAGGTAGCATAGGTGCTGAATTTATGCCCGCGCCGGTAATCAAATTTCTTTGTCGCGCGGATAAGGCCGATATTTCCTTCCTGGATCAGATCCAGGAAAGGGACACCCCGGCCCATGTATTTTTTTGCAACGCTGATGACCAGACGTGAGTTGGCGGTGATCAGATGTTCACGGGCAGACCAACCGTCTTCAATCAGGTGGCGTAGTTCAATCCTGCGCCTGGCGCTTACATTTGTGCGGGCAAGTTCTTCACGCGCCATCCTGCCGCGCTCGATGCGCTGGGCTAATTCGACTTCTTCTTCTGCGGTTAATAGCGGAACCCGGCTTACCTCTTTAAGGTAGAGCCCGATCGTATCATCCGTATCAATATTTGCCAGGTCATCCAGGGTTGTTAATGGTGCCGGCTCTTTGGTTGTTTCCTCATCCTGCTCAAGTTCTTCATCGGAGGGCTCTTCAGTTGGGCTGTCTTCAATATATGGAATACCAGCACTTAATAAAGCTGAAAAAGCTTCTTCCAACTGCTCCACTTCTTGTTCGGCATCCGGAAAGAAGTGCAAAATATCATCGATTGTAACGTAGGTTTTCTGCCGGCCGAATTCCAGCAGCCTCGCCATATTCGAAAATTCTTCATCATCCAAAATGTGTACTAATTCATCATCCATTTGTACTGTTTCTTACCCTTCTAAAAGGAGAGACAACCTCTCCGTGTTGTTACCTGTTTGTATAAGAGCATACACTTTTTCAAGTGAAATTACAAGTACATCCTGAAATGCTCCTTGTATCGGGATTACATTTGTTCACCTTTACGGTTCGATTATTTCCGGGATGAGGAAGTTCGGGTCCGAGAACCGAGCAAGACTGGTACCGGCATAGATACTGATAATCTGGGGGGTGCCGCCATTAAGCTGGGCATAATAACCGCTGCCCGTTGGCGTTTCCGACCCTATACTTACTGAATAGATCGCCCCATTGCCTGTTTCAAGGTTGATGACCTGGTTAGGGTTTGACAGGCCAAGAGTATCCATAGGAGTGTTTGGATCCAGGCTGGCTTTTGAGTCGAGGTATTCCATAATGTAAATCAATTCATCAACCTTTTCTGGCGAAGCTTTTGTAACATTTTCCCCAATCACAAACCAGGTGCCATCGGTTTTTTCCAGTTCCACTGTACTGGAATCACTTGTGATCTGAATTTTCGTCACTTGGGTGAAATCAATACTTTCGATGATTACCGGCTGGGGTGTGGAGGTAGGATCGCCCAGGAATGGGCCGACCGGGTACTTCTCAATGAGAAGCATGGCAACCACCAGAACCAGGAAAACAATGATGATTATCCAGGTGCTTTTCTTAATCATCAGCTATCCTCTTTTGCGCCTCTGAACCCAGGAGATAATGCCTGCCGCTATTACGAGCAGCGGGATGACAAAAACGGATACCAGCAGGACAATTCCAAGGGTTACTGTATTTGGGATAACCAGGATGCGCTCGGTTGTCTCTTTAGGAGTCAGGTTAATCAGGTTTTCCTGTTGTGCTGCCCAGTCGATTGAATTGATGATGAAATCGAGATTGCCGTAATAGGAAACAAATGCGTTCGCGGCAAATTCGCCATCACCAATAACAACCAGACGTGAACCGGTAACTAGGTTTTCAGCAGCACCAACCAGGGCAACCGGTCCAACCAGGTCGGTTTTCTCGTCAAAGGAAACACCGCTTTCCAGGTTTGCCAGGTCGGTTTCCCCCCAATACTGGTCGGATGTGTATACCAGTATGGACTGGCTTAAGTTCATGGGTGCACTGGAAATGCTGATCGTTCGCGCACTTGGGAAAACACTGGCGATCTGGTTCATTTTCTTTGTAATCGGGTGGTTGGTATCATACCCGCCTGCAACTGCCAGCACAGATGGTTCTTTATCCAGGAACAGGACAATATCATCGTCAAAGGTAAAGCCCCATTTTTCTTTAATATATTCCGCCAAAGGATCTTGCGCTGATCCGAACTGTGAGACTACTGAAGGCTCATTAAAAACAATCAGGGATCCTCCGTTGTCTGCAAATGCCTTTAACAGGTCTACCTCACCGCTGGAAAGCGGTTTTTGCGGTGAAGCAATGATAATGACACTGGCATCTTCTGGAATGACAGGTTTGGTTAGCAGATCGAGGGTTTCTACCGCATAATTCTTATCCTCGAGGGTTGTTTTAACCGTTGAGTAGCCATAATCTGAGGTCGTGGTGACATCAAATTCTCCATGACCGCCCAGGAAATAGATTTTTTGTCTTTCCGGGTTGATCAGCTTGAGAAGTGCGGTATCCAGTTCCAGTTCAGAAGCATAAGTGATCTTCTCTTCCCGGTCACCCATTCTGAGCACAACAGTACCATCGGTTGTTACCCTGGCTTCCTGAGCTGCGACTGGATTGGTGTTAGGATCGATGAACTCATAATCTAATTTCCCATTCGCATTCCGCTTATAGTTATCCAGCAGCGACTGAATGGTAGCGCTGGGGTAGGATGAACTGTAGAATGCCTGAACTGACACCTTCTCCGGCAGCTGCGCAAGAATATTGAGTGTTTCAGGAGCAAGGGTATTTTTCTTGCCTTCCGTTAAGTCCCAGCGCGGGCTGTATTTGTAACCAAGCAGGTTCACAACCACAATTATCCCTATGAAAGCAATGGTCATAATGACCGCATTACTGCCATGTTTTGCCTGCCTGCCTGAAAATATTTGGCGGACATGGTCCGGATCGAAGAAAACCCAGGCAGCCAGACTAAGCACAACTACCGCCAGGGCGACTTGAACATATGTGTTGAATGTCTTAAAAACGATAAATAACCCGCCTGCCGCTATTAACGCAATCAGCGCAAGGAAAAGGCAGTATGGAGCAATTCTTCGCAGTGTCGCTTTCATTATCTCCACCTCCTTGATTCAATCGAGGTTGTGCCTAAGAACAGGGAGAGGACGGTTAGGCTCAAGAAATAGATCACATCTTTCAAGTCGATGATCCCCAGGAAAAAAGTATCAAAATAGTGGCTCCCAAGATCAAGATACCTCAGAATTTCCCCGCCCGAAGCAGCACCCCCCGCTTCTGCTGGATAGCCGATCATCCAAAAGGCCAGCAGCACACCGAGGGTTAAGAAAAATGAAGCGATCTGGTTTGTGAAGAATGACGAAATGGCCACACCAATCGCCACAAATGCTGCGCTCATGAGGATCAAACCCAGGTAACTGGTGACCAATACTCCCTGGTCGATTCCCGGGGATACCAGCTGGTTCAGGATTATCGGGAAGATCCAGGTGACGAGAAGAACGGTAAGCAGAAAAAGAAAGCCGCCAAGCCATTTCCCCAGGATGATTTCTACATCGCGGATCGGCGAGGTCATCAGCAATTCGATCGTTCCTGATTTTTGTTCGTCAGACATGCTGTTCATCGTCAGCGCCGGCGTGGTGAATAGCAGTAAAGTTACCAACGGACCGACAGAAATCTGGATTCCAGGAGCTGCATTATAGTAGACATATGAAAGCAGATTTGAATAAAACAGGATCCCCAGGATTAACAGGATAACGAAAGCAACCGCGTATGCGATTGGGCTGGAAAAATAGTGTTTGTATTCACGTTGGGCAATTGTCCAAATATTGCGCATAATGGCTACCTCGCTTCTTCTGCCAGAACAGTGTCGGGGGATTCTGTGGATGTTTCAGGCAGCACATCATCCCGGGTGAGCTGTAAAAAGATGTCCTCCAGGCTCATGGTGATGTTGCTGAGTTCAAGCAAATCCAAACCGGCATGAATGACTGACCTGGCAACATTGGCCCGGGCATCTTCGCCGGGCTGGGTTTCAAACTCCAATGTTTCCATGTCCTTTGTAATCACACTGGTCACGCCGGGGGTGCTGGCTACCAGGGGCACTGCTTCAGAAACGTCCCCGCGGATGCGGAGCAAGACACGCTGAGCACCAGTCAGGCGTGTTTGCAGCCTTTCGGTAGAATCTTCAGCCACAAGCTGACCTTTATTGATGATCATTACCCGGTTACAGAGCTGCTGGGCTTCAGATAAGATGTGCGTGGAGAGTAGGACTGTATGTTCCTTGCCGATATCGCGGATCAAGCTGCGAACTTCTATTATTTGTCCAGGATCCAAGCCGATGGTTGGTTCGTCAAGGATCAATACCTCGGGTCTGTGCAGGATAGCCTGTGCGAGACCAATTCGCTGGCGCATCCCTTTGGATAATTTCCCAATATATCCATTGGAACGGTCTTCCATCGAGACCATTTCAAGGACGTCATCAATACGGTCTTCAGGGTCCTCGACGCGGCGGATTTTTGCCATGTACATCAAGTAATCAAACACGGTCATGTCATTGTAAAGGGGGACAGTCTCGGGCATATACCCAACCAGGCGCCTTACTTCGAGAGGGTTTTCAATGACATCAAATCCGCCCAATTCTGCTGTCCCTGATGAAGGGGGCATGTATCCAGTAAGGATACGCATCGTGGTTGTTTTCCCGGCGCCATTCGGTCCAAGGAAACCAACAATCTCACCTTTCTTGATTTCGAAGTTCAAGTTGGAGACGGCTCTTCTCTGGCCGTAATCCTTCGTTAATCCCTGAACATGGATCATACATTTTCTCCTTCGAAAAACATTCTGGCAGGTTTCTAAGAGCATAAGAAGCGGATCAATTCCGCTTCTTGGAACGTAGATAGGCCTGCTACCATTTTTTGACCGCGTAACACTATACAATATTCGCAACAAAAAAGTCAACGGGTTTAAAAAACTCTAATCAAATCCTTAGATAGTTTATGTATTCTTAATTTACTTTTTTAAAAAAATGTTGGTTTGAGTTGCAAAATCATGAAAAGGTAAAGAAGGGTTGCAAATCTGGAATTTTGCTGTATAATTGCATGAAATTTACCCCATATAGACTATTTGCGATATGGAAACATTGATCAAAGCCATCCAGCACAAAATGGTTTCTGGCAGCGCTACAAGGGATAAATGTTTTTCTGTCGAATTTTCAAGCTCCCGTAAATCACTTTCATGCACGAATTTTGAAACCGGCACACTTTCTGAGTGTGTTGTAAAAAACCATTCAACCCTGGAGGAAACATGAATCTTTTAGGACTGGCTAGACATGGGCTGAACAACTTTGAGCAAATTGCGATTATTCTTGTTATGGTCACAGCATTTGCCTCACTGCTATATGCCTGGCTGCTGCGCGGTTCTGTGCTGAAAAAGGACAAAGGCACCGCAAAGATGCAAGAAGTTTGGAATGCCATAAAGGTAGGCGCTAACAGCTACTTGCAGAGGCAATTGAAAACTATCTTGCCCGCAATCGGCTTGCTGGCAGTGGCTCTATTCTTGAGTGTCTATGTGGTGAAACCGACTCCGGAAGCAGTTGAGGAATTCCCCCAGAACACGATCATTATCATGGCAATAGGTCGGACCCTTGCTTTCATTATGGGCGCATCATTTTCCTTGATAGTCGGACAACTTGGAATGCGCATGGCCATTGAGGCAAACGTAAGGGCTGCTTCAGCTGCCCGCAGGGGTTTTAATGAAGCGCTAGCGATTGCCTATTATGCCGGTACCATTACTGGAATGCTTACCGATGGCCTGGGCTTGTTCGGCGGCACCCTGATCTTCATTATCTTTGGAAAAGCCGCACCGGATGTTTTACTTGGGTTTGGTTTTGGCGGTACATTGCTGGCTTTGTTCATGCGTGTTGGCGGTGGTATCTACACCAAGGCAGCTGACGTTGGCGCAGACCTGGTTGGCAAAGTGGAAAAAGACATTCCAGAGGATGACCCCCGCAATGCGGCAGTTGTAGCTGACCTTGTTGGAGATAACGTTGGTGACTGTGCAGGAATGGCAGCTGACATTTTCGAGAGCTATGAAGTCACAATCGTCTCAGCCCTGATCCTGGGCTTGGCGCTGATGTCCATAGATCCCACCCACAACCTGAAGTGGATTGTCTACCCGCTGATCATCCGTGCCATTGGTGTGATTTCCTCTATCCTGGGCACGTTTACGGTGCCGATCTGGGAAAAATTCCCCATTAAATTCCTGAGGGCACACGACGCTGAAGAATCCATGTTCCGGTCTTATGAGGTTTCCAGTGTCAATACAGTGGTGTTTTCTTTCCTCGTAGCGATTTTCTATGCTGGAGATTGGCGTTTGGCAGCATTAACATCCATCGGCGTCGGGCTGGCTGTCGCGTTTAACCCGTTGACCTCTTATTTCACCGCAACCCGCAAAACACCCGTAAAAGATATTGTAAAGGCTTCAAAAACCGGTCCGGCCACAACGATCCTTTCAGGGCTTTCTGTTGGCATGGAATCCAGTGTATGGGCGCTGGTTATAATCGCTGTCTCATTCGTGCTCGGGCTGCTTCTATACGGCGGTGAGTCAAATGCCACCTATGTCCTTTACGCAGTGGCTATGATCGGTATTGGAATGCTCAGCCACACCGGCAATAATGTCGCCATGGACTCTTATGGGCCTATCTCCGATAATGCAAATGGCATTGGCGAGATGGCCTGGCATGACATGGAGGACGAAGAAACCAAAAAAGCACGCCAGATTATGGCAGACCTGGATGCAGTCGGAAACACCACTAAGGCTATTACCAAAGGCGTGGCTATCGCTTCAGCGGTGATCGCCGCTGTCAGCCTGTTTGCTTCATACATTACCGATGTTGCACGAGTGCAGATGTCACTGGGGATCCCGGTAATAGAATCCATCCGGGTATCCGATACCAAGGTGTTTATCGGTTTCCTGCTTGGTGGTGCTTTGCCCTGGTTGTTTAGTTCACTCTCCATTAAAGCAGTTTCGCGTGCAGCTGGTGAGATCGTTGAAGAAGTCCGGGAACAATTCCGGCTGCCCGGGATCATGGAAGGTACCCGGCAGCCTGATTATGCCCGGGTTGTCGCCATTTCGACCCGGTCAGCACAGCACGAATTGATCCCGCTGGCTGTCATTTCCGTTGCCATGCCGATCCTGGTAGGGCTGGTACTGCAGGTTGAAGCACTGGGTGGTTTCCTGGCTGGAGTTATCCTGAGCGGTCAACTGCTGGCTGTGTTTATGTCCAATGCTGGCGGTGCCTGGGATAATGCCAAAAAAGCCATTGAAGATGAACCGCGTGACCTTGAAGCAAATACCGGTAAGGGTTCAGAACGCCATAAAGCTGGTGTGGTTGGCGATACGGTAGGTGATCCATTGAAAGACACCGCTGGACCTGCCCTGAACCCGATGATTAAAGTTGTCAACCTGGTCAGCCTGCTTATTGCACCTCTTATTGTTTCCACCACTAGCTTTAAAGACGAAGGAAAATTGTGGCTGCTTGTCGTCATAAGCATAGCATTGTTAGCAGCAATAATCTGGGCGATTGCGACAAGTAAACGTCCGGCTATCGATATTACGGCTGAAAACTAGCAACTCTAGTACTAAACAGCAAAAAAACAGGAGCCGTCAGGCTCCTGTTTTTTGCTGCAATGCGGTCCGTTCACATGCACGGGCAAAGTCCACAGGATAGTCAATGTAAAAGCGGAATAGTTTCTTAGTGGAGGGGTGGGCAAATTCAAGCTGGTAAGCATGCAAAGCGACCCGTGGAATAATCTCCATTCATACCTGGATACTTTCAGGGACAGAGGGTGGTGATACAGCGGGTCGGATAACAAGGGAATGGCTACTGCTGGTGCATGCGCCCGCACGCTATGCGTATAGCCATTATTGGGATGAATTTCAGTGAGGTGGACTTTACCCCTTGATGAGTGAATTTTGAATTCAGATGTGGCAGGTTTCCCTTTTTGATGATCAATTATGCTCCTGTGTCGCCTGTCGCCATTGACTTTCAAAGGAAAATTGGCAGTAAATCTTTGCCATTGGGGATATCCGGTACAGATAGCGTGGTAAGTTCTGGTGACCAGGCGGTTTTCAAATTGCAGGTTTAATTTCCTGTTTGCTTCTAAGTTCCTGGCAAAAAAGATAACACTATTAGGCTCTTTATCTAACCGGTGAACGACAATGACCTGCCCGTAATTTTCCCGCAATTGCTTAGCCAGGCAAGGGAGGAGCGGTTGATAGCCGTCAGGTATAGTCCGTGATCCTGACGGCTTATTGACGATAAGGATATCTTCATCCTAAAAGATTATCTGGTAATTCTTGTCACCAGGCATATACTTTTGGCGCTTCGCCGTCAGGTCCAGGAAAGATGGTGTCAAGGGCTTGCATATTCTCAGGCGAAAGGACAATATCAAGGGCGCGCAAATTCCCCTTCAGCTGATCCAGGGTCCGTGGCCCAATTATTGGAGAAGTGACAACCGGATTGTGCAGTAGCCATGCGACTGCGACATCTGCAGGATGTTCGCCAATTTCATGGCAAAGCTTTTCAAAAGCCTCAAACTTTTCATGTTCTGCTTCTACCCGGGTTAATAATTCGGGTTTTGCGCTGCGGCCTTTATCTGTTTTCTGCAGAATTCCACCCAGTAGACCACCTGCAAGCGGGCTCCAGGGGATCAAGCCTACCCCATATGCCCGGCATGCCGGGATGACCTCCAGTTCAATCGTCCTGGTTAACAGGTTGTAATGGCTTTGTTCAGAAACCAGGCCGAAGAGATTACGCTTTTTGGCTTCTTCTTGCGCCTGGGCGATATTCCAGGCTGCGAAGTTGCTGCTGCCTGCATAAATAACTTTCCCCTGCCTGATCAGTGTCTCAAATGCCTGCCAGACTTCTTCCCAGGGGGTTTCAGGATCAATATGATGCATTTGGTACAGATCCAAATGGTCGGTTTGCAGGCGGCGCAAGCTTCCTTCGCAGGCGCGCATGATCTGGTAGGCTGAAAGGCGGCGGTCGTTTACACCCGGACCCATCTTGCCATAAACCTTGGTTGCCAGAACGATGTTTTCACGGCGTTTCCCGCCCTGTGCCAGCCAGCGTCCGATAATTTGCTCTGTAACACCTTCCCCTTCTACCTTTCCATATGAGTTTGCAGTGTCAAAGTAATTTATTCCAGCTTCAAGCGCATAATCCATGATGGCATAGCTGTCTTTTTCTGTAGTCTGCGGACCAAAATTCATTGTTCCCAGGCAAAGTCTGCTTACCATAACTCCAGAGCGTCCCAAATGTGCGTATTGCATAAATACCTCCAATTCTTTAATTATTATTAATAGGTAACCTAGACCTTTATAATATAATTTGATTGATTTTACCTAATACTTGATCATTTTCAGGCAAATAAATAAGGTTCCAGGAGGATTTATGCATATTGTTCACGTTCTCATCCATGTTAAGAGCGAATTCCTGGAGGATTTTATCTCTGCCACACTCGAAAATACAGCCAACAGCATAGCTGAACCTGGAATCCTGCGGTTTGATTTTGTACAGCAAGCGGACGATCCGGAAAGATTCACCCTGATTGAGATATACCGCTCTCCTGAGGATCAGGCTACCCACCGGGAAACCGCCCATTACCAGAAATGGCGTGATAAAGTCGCGCCTATGATGGCAGAACCGAGAATTGGAATCGTGCAAAAACCAATATTTATCCAGGACTATTCCGCATAAAAAATCCTTCCGAAGCAGGATTTTGCTGTGTTAAAGTCTTCTATTCAATAAAATAACTGACTGCCAGAACTCCTGGGCCTGCGTGAACCATAATGGCAGGAGGCAGGTCATAGAACCTGACTTCTGGTACTTTAATCATTTCAGCCAGTTCTTTTGACAGGGTTGTGGCTTCTTCTACAGCAGCCCCATGCATTACAGTAAGGTAACAATTCCTGTCTGGCGGGCATTCTGACTGAACCAGTTCTTTTAACCTTGCCACTGCTCTTATCTTGGTTCTCTGCTTTTCAAAAGGTTCTACACGGCCGTTTGCAATCGTCAGGATGGGTTTCACCTGTACCAGGGTACCCAGCAGAGCTTGTGCTCCGCCGATCCGGCCGCCTTTTTTCAGGTATTCCAGGGTATCCACCAGGAAGTAGACATGCCCCCGGTTGGACATCTCTTTGACCCTGGTAACAATCTCTTCTGCACCAGCCCCTTGTTTGGCCCATTCCATTGCGCAGCGTACAATGCTTCCCAGTCCAGATCCTATCGTCCGCGTGTCAACTATGTGGATTTCAGCATCTGGAAACTCATGCGCAGCAGTCTCTGCACTGCGAAAAGTTCCGCTTAATTCAGAAGATGGGCAAATCACCACAACGGGATTCCCTGCTTTCGCTTCCTTTTCAAAGACCGGGTTATATAAAACTGGCGGAGGAGCTGCTGTTTTGGGGAGTTGTGCTGAAGCTTTAAGTTTTACGAGGAATGTAGGATGGTCGATCTCTGTGTCGTCTCGGTAGGTTTCATCACCGAAGACAATAATCTGAGGAAGGGCTGTGACACCCAACCCTTCCAATTCATTTACAGGGATACTGCAAGTTGTATCAGCAACAATTTTGACCATAATTCTACCTTTCAGGTTTAGAGGGAATTTGCCGCAGGCAAACCGCCTGCAGAATCAGCAGATTTGATGCCATTCAAGATAGCCTGTGCCACAACCAGGGGAGCAAAACTGCCAATAATATTCACGTCAACAACTTTTTTACCAGATGCCATGGTAAACAGGGTATCACCATCGAGCATGGTGTGGGCAGGCCTGAGTGCAAGTGCGAGTCCGTTCTGTGCCATCTGTGCCAGCTTATTGGCTTCTTCTTTTGTCAGCCGGGCATTTGTAAGAACAGCACCAATGGTGGTATTCTGGCTGGCGGCAAACTTCATAATGGCTTTTCCAGCCATGGTGCGCATGACATCCAGGGTGTTTACAAAGGGTCCTTTCCCGCCCAGGGTGATTCCTGCTTTTTTCACCGGACGCGCACCTGCAATGATCTCACCATTCCGAAAATCAACAACATCTCCAAATGTGTTAACTGCAATAATTGCTCCTACAAACAGCCCGGGTGTAATCTCCATAGCTGCATACCCAATTCCAGATTTCATCGCCCCTGCCATGCCATAGACCTTGCCGACAGAAGCTCCACAGCCTGCGCCAGCATTTCCCTGTGCAGGGCAACCGGCAACTGCATTGAGGCATGCCTGGTAGCCCATTTCGTGATCAGGCCGGATACCTGATTCGCCGAGTGCCAGGTCAAACAAAACAGCAGCAGGAACTATAGGAACCCTGGCAACACCGGTATTAAAGCCCAGTTTACGCTCTTCCAAGTATTGCATTACCCCTGCTGCAGCATTCAACCCAAAGGCAGAACCTCCCGTCAGAAGGACTGCATTCACTTTTTCCACCATGTGCATTGGACGGAGAAGGTCTGTTTCGCGTGTGCCAGGAGAACCTCCCCGCTGGTCTACACCTCCTACAGCGCTATCTTCAGCAATGATGACCGTACAGCCGGTTAAAGCATCCAGATTGTGCGCATGGCCAATGCGGAAGCCAGGTACACAATCCAGGCAGAACAAGTTATTGTTGGGTAGAGACTGTTGTCCGGTCATTTTTTAGTTCAACCTGTTTCAACAATTATCGCATAAATGGATGCAATGAGAATTAGAACGAGGTCTGGTGCCTAAAGCGCCTCACCATGTTTACAGTGGAATTCGGGTATCTTGCCTGCAATTCGGGCAGATGGATTCATTTCTTTTCAACACGAACCCGCAGCGGGCGCATGTAAAAGGCTGTTGTTCACCAAGCGGGGCACCGCAAGCTATACAGCTGGGTTCACCAACAGGATTTGCGGTCAGACAATAGTCACACGCCAGCCGTTGCAGGCGTTCGGAGAGTTCGAAATCAACCCCTCTGGCTCGAGCAAGGTTGTCAATCACCTGAAGGACTTTATCCTTTAATTGCAGTGATTCAATATCCTGGGCAAGATCGTCCAGCCGGCCGAGAAGCGAAAATGGATTACGCAAGGCTGCTATGGCTGTCGTTCCCAGGCTGGCAGCCACACCGAACCAGGCTTGTTGACCTATCGTTACAGAAACACCGTCGGTAACCTTTTGCAGGCGGACTGTCATGGCTGTTTGTCCGCCAGAGATTGGGTTTTGCACAGTGGCAATCTGGACTGTGACAGCTGCATCATTACCAACCTGTTGAACCCGGTAATTACCGCGATGAAAAAAAGCCAGCAGACCGTGGGCTATTTCTGAAGGGGTAATATCTCCGTGATAAATTTTCTGGTCCATGCAATCGATTATAATCGTAAAGTCTACTTTAGACCCCAGAAATTATGGGAGTACACGGATGAAGCAAAGAATATTCTTAATTCAAACCTTTTTATTGTTTGGGATTTTCCTCGGTAGTGTATTCCATTCCCCTGTACAGGCAGCGACAATCGCCTTACAGGTGACTGAGCTTGCTCCGACGGTTACTGGAACTCCGGTGGCTTCCTGGATTACTGTACGTAATGACGAAGATACCCCTCAGATCAATGTGCGCTCAGGACCAGGAACTGAATTTGATGGGATTGGAGTGCTATTAAAAAATCAGACGGTGCCAGCTCTCGGAAGGACAAGCGGGGGAGATTGGATCCTTGTGGAATATCTGGGAGTGCCTGGTAATCAGGGTTGGGTTTATGCTCCGCTGGTCAACATTGGGGGGAAGGAACTTCAAATCGTTGTACCGCCCTCAACACCTACGCCGCTGGTTACGGCAACTATTGATCCCACCCTGGCGGCTCAGTTTATTATTACCAGCGCCCCTACACGACTGCCGACCTTTACCGCCCCTCCTGAACTGGTCATTCCGACATTTGTGGACAACAGCCCGACAACCTCAGTTGGTTCGATCCCAATGGGATTGATTATTGTCGGTTTGGCTGTCTTGGGCGGAATTTTGGGTTTAATCACCCTGACCCAAAACCGTTAATCAAGCGAATTGTTTAAGAAGCGGATCAAATTGGCATAACATTCCGGCGATGCTTTATGCCCGATATCTGATTCACAATAGGTAACATCAGCACCAGCCTGTTGCAGCAATTGGACTGCTCTGCGTGCGCGGTGTACCGGAATGATCTTATCCCTGGTTCCATGTGCAATGTAAAACCTGGCATTTCTTACCCTCTCTGGGGTAATGAGTGTCTCTGCCTGTGGCATAATGGCTCCCGCCAGGCAGGACGCCAAACGGAATCTTCCTGGATACAATAACATTAAGTAATATGAAATCATCGCTCCCTGTGAGAAACCGCCCAGCAGCAAGGGCAAATCTACAAGATCATTATCAACCAGGAATGCCATCAACCAGGTAAATAGCGTATGGGTCGATCTTTGGTACTCTTCCCATAATTCATCCTGAGATAAGGAAATGTCTGCCCAGCTATATCCATTATGGTTTTCGACTTTATGGAATCCCCGGGGGGCAATGATCATGAAATCTTCTGATAATCCTTCCGTTAAAATCCAGGTGGATGTTTCGCTGCCGGTCCAGCCATGAATCATTACCAGAATTGCCTTCGGCTTTCCATTAGGAGGTCTTTTGGTTTTGAAGGTGACACCATTAAACACTTCTGTTTGCGGATCCTTCACTATTTTTTCCCCTCGCGGCTTTCTTCTAGTGTTTCATGCCCTTCTGTTCATTTGAGATGGGTACACCAGGCGGAACAGGATGTCGGAATTTCCTGAAGAACCGGCTACTCCAAGTGAGGTTGGATTTTATAGCGGTAAAATTATCTTGTACAGCCTGTTCTCCAATTTCAATCAAAGTCTTGGGTTTCACACTATCCAGCAGACCGAATTCCGCAACATCGGGACGTATGATCACTTCAGGTTGATCTATCTTCAGCCTTAGTTCAGTAAGGGAACGGCTTATCACATCCATCGAACGGGTAAAGACTTGAATTGTCTGGGTCAATTTCAACCGTGACACCTGTTCGATCAGTTTGTGAGGCAGGGGAACTGACGACAGCACGGCAAATGGGGGAAGTTTTCCCCACTGTTCTGGTTCGGGGGAGAGGCAAACAGCAATTACGGGCAATTCAGGCGCTAGCCAGCGGGCTAAAGCCACAGGCACCGGGTCGAGTACTCCGCCATCAACCAGGTTGAAATGGCCCAACTTCATGGGCGGAAAAACGCCAGGGAATGCAGCGGTTGCCAGGGCAGCATCTATAACCCTGCCGCTGTCAATCACGATCTCTTGAGCGCTATCCAGGTCAACTGCGGTGCAGGCAAAAGGAATTTTTAGCGAATCAAAGGTGCGGTCACCAATGAATGTTGAAAGCATGCCTGCCAGGCCTTCCAGGCTCAACAAAGCCGGTGAACTATCAATGGCAAGGGTGAAGAAGTGGCTTTGATTCACACTGGCAAGAATCTCTTCGATCTCATCTGGCGAGAAACCGCAAGCGTATACTGCGCCGACTAATCCACCTGCACTGGTACCGGTTATTGCCTTGATGCGAAAGCCTTGTTTTTCCAGGGCACGCAGTACCCCGATATGTGCAATTCCGCGGATACCGCCGCCTCCTAACGCAACAGAAATATCTTTCAAAATTACCCTCTGACTTATCCTATCTTGATTGATTAACTTTCCTGTATTGTACACGGGAAACTGGAAGGGAAGTAGTACCAAGAAGATCCGAATGATGAAATTCTTCGATTTCTATTACATCAACCATGCGCGCTAATGGCAGCCGGAAAGGGGATATATGCTACAATTGCGCCATGCCTGGAAAAGTTGTCGCTACCAATCGAAAAGCTAATTTTGAATACTTCCTGCTTGAGCATTTTGAGGCGGGTTTAGTGCTTTTAGGGAGCGAGATCAAATCCATTCGGGCTGGCAAAATGAGCCTGGCTGAGGCGTATGTGCAGATTGATGCCCATGAAGCATGGTTGATCAATGCTCACATTGCACCTTATGAAAGTGCTAACCGTTTTAATCATGACCCACTGCGGCCGCGGAAATTACTTCTTCATAGAAAAGAAATTCTAAAGCTTTGGAATGAGGTCAGGCAAAAAGGTGTTACGGTTGTTCCGGTGAAGGTATACCTGAAAGATGGGATAGCAAAAATCGATATCGCGGTTGCAAAAGGCAAGAAACTCTATGATAAAAGGGCTGATATTGCCAGAAAAGACCTTACCAGGGAAATGGATCGAAAAGCAAGAATCCGTTAATTGGAGAAGGAAATGTTACAAAGTGTTTGGCTTGCATTCATCCTGACCCTGGTTATCGCATTGCTCTGGCTCAGGCTGGTAGATTTGTTAGCCCACCGGGGAGTTATCAGCAGCTCCATGAGCAGAAAAATCATCCATGCCGGTACAGGTTTAATTTTTATATTATGCTGGTTACTGTTTCCGGAAAAGCTGATAGCCCGGTTTTTGGCAGCCATTATTCCCCTTGGGATCACTGCCCAATTTGCCCTGGTTGGTTTTGGAGTGATCAAAGACCAGGCATCGGTAGATGCCATGTCGCGCAGTGGGCAGCGCACCGAAATTCTCCGTGGGCCTCTTTTTTATGGATTAGTGTTCATTATCCTTACCCTGGTCTACTGGAAAGACAACCCAATCGGAATTGTTGCACTTATGCTTCTTTGCGGCGGCGATGGACTGGCTGATATTGTTGGCAGCCGGGTACTGAGTGCGAAAATACCATGGTCAAAAAGCAAATCCCTGGCAGGCAGCGCTGGAATGCTGCTGGGAGGCCTGGTTTTTTCATTGACCGTTATGTGGATTTATACTGCAGTGGGGATCTTTGCGGGACCTTTTTCTGGTTACAGTATCCCCATAATTATTATCACGGCAGCCGCAACCCTGATTGAATCGCTGCCATTCAGTGATATCGACAATATCACGGTGCCGGCAATTGCAGTCTTGTTAGGCCATCTACTATTTTGAGGTGCTATGATTTTACTAGACGGGGAATCTCTCACATTAAGCCAGCTGGTTGAAATTGCCCGCAATAATACTGATGTATCGCTGGCTCCTGAAGGCCGGCAAAAGGTAATCCAGGCCAATCAATGGCTTGAAAGCATCTTGAAGCAAGAAGCCCCGGTTTATGGAATAAATACCGGATTTGGTATTTTTGCTGACAAGCGTATCCAGCCTGGGGATATTCGGCAATTAAGCCGTAACCTGATCTTAAGCCATTCTGTTCCCCTTGGAGAACCGTTGCCGGGGGAAATTGTCCGTGCCGGGATGCTGGTGAGGGCAAATGCCCTGGTTGCTGGACACAGCGGTGTAAGGATTGAAGTTGTTGAACGGCTGCTTGAGATGTTGAATAAAGGAGTTATCCCCGTTATTTCTGCACAGGGCTCGCTTGGCTCCAGCGGCGACCTGTGTTTCTTATCGCAGATGGCACTGGTTCTCACGACAGATAAGAATGACCTGGAAGAAGAATCGGGCCAGGCAGTGTATAACCACCAGCTTTTAAGCGGTAAAGCAGCCATGCAGATGGCTGGTTTAGAGCGGACCATCCTTGGTGCCAAAGAGGGATTAGCATTATCTAATGGGGCATCTTTCTGTGCTGGCCTGTCTGCAATCATCATCGAAGACCTGGAATACTTAATTAAAAACGCCATCGCTGCAATGACCATTTCACTTGAAGCGTTGCGGGGGTGTTCAGCTGCATTTGATCAGCGGATTCACGATGCACGCAGGCATCCAGGGCAGAAAAAAGTTGCTGACCTGGTGAACCGATTAATTGATGGCTCAAAGTTGATTGACTCCAGCAGACGTGTTCAAGACGCTTATTCATTAAGATGCACCCCGCAGGTATTGGGACCAGTTGTTGAGTTGCTTAGCTTTATTAAACGACAGGTGGAGCGGGAAATAAACGCGGCTACTGATAACCCCCTCTTGTTTGAGAATAATGTAAGCCTCTCTGGAGGAAATTTTCACGGAGAAATCCTTGGAATGGCCATGGATTATGCTGGGATAGCGATGGCAGAAATGGGAGCCATTTCAGAACGGCGAATTTACCGGCTTTTGGACAGTGTTATGAATGATGGGCTGCCCCCTATGCTGGTAGATACCCCCCAAAGCGCTGGATTAAACAGCGGATACATGATGCTGCATTACACTGCTGCGGCGCTCGTGCTGGAGAATCAAACCCTGGCTCATCCGGATAGCGTCCATTCTTTACCGACTTCTGCCGGTCAGGAAGATCATAATGCTAATGCATGGACAGCAGCCACTCATGCAAAACAAATCCTGGATAATGTTCGCAAAATCATTGCTATAGAATACCTGTGTGCTGCCAGGGCATTAAGTCTGCGGATGAAACAGGAAACCGGGTTGACGTCTGGAAATGGCTCTTTTTCAGTGTATAAGCAGATCATTAACATTATTCCAATGGATAAGAAGGGTGACCAGTGGCTTCAGCCAATGGTATTAAAGCTTGAAGCAGCCTTGCGGGAACAGAAAATTATAGTTCCTGGCTGGTAAAAAGATAAAATAAGGTAAAATTAGTCCAATAATATGATAAACCGGAGAGAATTCTTACAAAAATTATTGGTTGGGGCAGGCGCACTAGCGGTTACCCCATGGCTGGAAATGCCGCTATTGAGGGCTGATTTGTTCCAGGATGAGAACTGGACTGAAAACCAGCCCCTTGGACGGAATTGCACCGGCGGGATGATCAACATCCGCAGGACACCCAGCGCTAATAGCGAAATCGTTAAAACTATATATGAAGATACCGTTCTTCCATGGGTGAAGGAAGTTGTCGGTGAAGCACCGGCAGGCCGGACCAGCAAGAAATGGGTTGAAACGCCGGAAGGGTATATCTTTTCTCCAAGCTTTCAGCCTGTGTACAATAAACCCAATCCCATCTTAAACGAGCTGCCTCAGATCTCAACTGGAAAAGGAATGTGGGCTGAAGTTACTGTGCCGTATACTGACCTTTTCCTGGCAAATCCACCTGCCAGGGCGCCCTGGCTCCAGGCATCGGTATCACCGCGTTTATATTACAGCCAGGTGGTTTGGATCGATGATATGGTTACCCATTCCAGCGGCCAGGTACTGTACCGGGTCAATGAAATTGCGGGAACTTATGGTGACATTTTTTATGCTGCCGGTGAAGCTTTCCGCCCGATTACCCAGGAAGAAGTCAGCCCGATAAATCCCGAAGCTGAGGAAAAAAAGGTTGTCATTAACCTCTCACAACAGACATTGTCATGCTTTGAGGGAAAACGGGAGGTATATTTCTGCACTGTGTCGACTGGTGCAGTCTATAATGCTGCCGGCGAAAGGGTGGATGAATGGGGTACACCCGTTGGACCTCACCCCATCTGGAGAAAGTTAATCTCCCTGCACATGAGCGGCGGCGCTACTGGCGCCGGGTGGGATACTATGGGAATCCCGTGGACAAGCCTTTTTGCGGGTGAGGGCATGGCTTTACACTCGACCTTCTGGCATAACGGGTATGGAGAACGGCTGTCGCATGGTTGTGTCAACATGCGGCCAGATGATGCCAAATGGGCATTCCGCTGGTGCCTTCCAGAAGTACCCTTCGAATCGGGAGATATCACCGTCAGCATGCCAGGCGGCACGATAGTTGAAGTAGTCGAAATCTAGCTGGGCAGGTTCCATGTCGCAGGTCACCATTGGGCTTTCATTTCTGGCAGGGCTTGCTTCTTTCTTATCTCCATGTGTTTTATCCCTGGTGCCGGCATATGTCGGGTATCTTGGTGGTCAATCGATCGGGCAGAAGGAACAAAGCCAGAAATTACGCACCTTCCTGCATGGTGTTGTATTCGCAGCTGGTTTCAGCCTGGTGTTCATTATTCTTGGCATCAGTTTTGCTGCTCTTGGTAATATCTTGCAGGATGTGAGGGAGATCCTTTCAAAGATCGGTGGCACAGTCGTAATACTTCTTGGGCTGCATATGGCCGGGCTGTTGCGGATTGGTTTCCTTGAGTTTGACGCCCGAGTACAGACAGCTCAATCAAACCGGATGGGGTACCTCTCCTCATTTTTGATGGGGGTATCTTTCTCAGCCGGATGGTCCCCCTGTATCGGGCCGGTGTTAGGAGCCATTTTGACTCTAGTCTTGAATGAAGGAAATATTTCTTCTGGGGCAGTGTTTCTTTCAGCTTACTCGTTAGGAATGGCAATCCCATTTCTTATCGCTGCAGCTGCCACGGGATGGGTTACAAATCTTCTGGTTAAGCAGGGGAAGGTGATGCATATGATCGAAGTCGTCATGGGGATCTTAATGATAATATTGGGATTGCTCTTATTTATGGGGTTATTCGAAAGGCTGGCTGCATTGGGTACATTTGTGGATTTTGGACTATGACAGACAACAAAGAACAATTAATTGTGACTGTAACACTGTACCACCGAAGTAATGATCCGCAAACCCGTATTGTGGAAGATGACCTTGCATCGTTACAAGCATTGACTCCGCACCGGGTGGTGAAGATCAATGTTGAGACCGATCCAATCCTGAAGGAACGCTATTACCGTTCCTGCCCGGTTGTTGAAGTTGGTCCCTACCTGGTGAAATCCCCGTTTAAGAAAACAGATCTGATTGCCACCCTGGGTGCTACCTATGACAGACTCAAGCAGTTGCACGAGACGAATGATAAAAAGCATATTAAGCGAAAACAGCAAGGCAGCCGGTTAACTGGGTTTGACCGATTTTCTTTCTGGTTCAGTAAATGGTATATGCTTGTGTTCAACATGCTGGTGCTTTTCTATGTAGGGCTGCCTTTCTTAGCGCCTGTCCTTGTGAAGAATGGTCATGAAGGTGCGGCCAGGGTGATATACGCCATTTACCGGCCATTCTGCCATCAGCTTGCTTTCAGGTCCTGGTTCCTGTTTGGAGAGCAGCCCTATTATCCGCGCGAACTGGCCGATATCCCGGGTGTGTTGACCTATGAGGAAGTGACTGGAAACGACAGCACAGACCTCAACAAAGGCAGAGAAGTAATAGGTAATGAGGAGCTTGGGTATAAAGTCGCCCTTTGTGAAAGGGATATTGCATTGTATGGTTCCCTGCTGTTGTTTGGGATTGTATTTATGTTAACAGGAAGAAAGATTAAGGTATTACCCTGGTACCTGTGGGTATTCCTGGGAATTGTACCTATCGGACTAGACGGCGGATCCCAGCTGTTTGGTTTCATTGGATGGGACTTGCCAGGCTGGATGATCCGCGAGAGCACACCATTCCTACGGACTCTGACAGGCTCACTCTTTGGGCTGACGACCGCATGGTATCTCTATCCGATGATCGAAGAGACTATGCGGGACACAAGGGTGATCCTATCCAAGAAGATCGCTTCGGTTAACCAACTGATCCAGGAAAAGACTAGCTGAAATGCCTTTTGTTAGCAGCAATGGTTTGGAATACTTCCAGTTTGACAAGTTGAGCGGCTGTGCAATAGTACACGGAGTCTTTACCCGCAAGGGAGGCATTAGCCCTGAGCCTTTTACCAGCTTGAACCTGGGGGGAATCAATGGTGATTTGCGGAACAATGTCATTGAGAACCGCAAAAGGATGTTTGATGCTGTTGGCAGGCAGGTGACGAGCCTGTTTGATGTATGGCAGATCCATGGGGCAGAAGTGCTGGTACCAACCCAGCCTCGAGTGTTGAACGAACCGCACCTTCGGGCAGATGGAATTATTACTGACAAGCCAACCATCACGCTGCTAATGCGTTTCGCTGACTGTGTACCCATCATGCTGTATGACCCGGTCAAACATGTTGCTGGCCTGGTGCATGCCGGCTGGCAGGGAACCGTCAAGCGAATAGCTGCTGTTGCGGTAGAAAAAATGGTGAATGAATTCAGCTGTAAACCTCTTGATATCCTGGCAGGCATTGGACCATCAATAGGACCAGATCATTACGAAGTGCAAAAGGATGTTGTAAACCGTTTTTCAGCTGTGTTTGGCAAGACAACTGAAGAATTAATCGTTGAAAGGCAAGGCAGGTTATGGCTGGACTTGTGGCAGGCAAATAGGATGGTCCTGCAAGATGCGGGGGTGGAGGAAATAGAAATCGCCAATGAATGCACTGCCTGTAACCCTGACCGGTGGTATTCACACAGGATGGAAAACGGGATGACCGGAAGGTTTGGGGCAGTAATTGGTTTAAAATAACTGGTGACCATGGACAATACTTACGTAAGCGAAATCAGGGATAACTTGCAATCGGTTCAAGAAAAGATCGCTGCCGCAGCAAAACGGTCCAAGCGGAATATTCGGGATATCACTGTGGTTGCAGTTTCAAAGTTACAGCCCGTGGCAAAGATAGAAGCAGCAATCCAGTGTGGGATCACGGATTTTGGGGAAAATTATCCCGAACAGGCTGTGGAAAAAATTCATCATTTTGCCGGGAATAAGCAAATTCGGTGGCACATGATCGGGCATTTACAGAGCAGAAAGGCGTCTATCGTTGCTTCAGAATTCTCAATGTTCCATTCATTGGACCGGCTTTCAATCGCTGCCAGGCTAGCAAATCAACTTGAGGCTGTAAACCGCATCCTGCCGGTGTTGCTTGAGGTCAATATCAGCGGTGAGATCAGCAAGGCCGGGTGGGACTTGCGAACCATGTCCTTTGAGCATTGGATTGATGAAGTGAACCAGATCACAAAGCTGCCTAGTTTGCGAATTCAGGGATTGATGACCATGCCTCCTTTTGACACCCAACCAGAACAGTCTCGGATTTACTTTCATCAGTTGTCTGAATTGCGAAACAGGTTGATAAAAGTGTTTCCAGGGTTGGAGTTGAAGCACCTGTCAATGGGAACCAGCCAGGATTATGAAGTGGCTGTTGAGGAAGGTGCTACCCTGGTGAGGATCGGGACTGCCATTCTAGGACACAGGCAATAAAGCCCAAAAAAGGAAAACCCGGTATAATCTGAGAATGACATTCTTAATAACTCTAATCCACGTAATGGCAAGAACCCTGATCTTTATTGTTATTGTGCAGGCAATACTTTCCTTCTTTATGTCACCGTATCACCCGATCCGCAGGACACTGGACTCGATCGTAGCGCCCTTTCTGAACCCAATCCGAAAAGTACTTCCATTACTGGGAAATATAGATTTCAGCCCTTTAGTCCTGGTAATCCTGGTCCAGGTTGTTGAAACACTGTTGATCAATTTACTGGTTACACTGGGATAAACTTCCATTGACTGATCCACATAAAGAACGATTCCATCACGGAGCACGCGGGGCTGCGCTGGCTATCCGCGTGGTACCAAATGCCCCCAAAACCCAGATTGTTGCTATCATGGATGATGGAACGATCAAGATTAAAGTAGCTGCTCCACCGGTGGAAGGCAAAGCCAATGCAGTTTTGATTGCTTATCTGGCGAAAGTGCTGTCTGTTTCTGAATCACAAATAGAAGTGGTGGCTGGCCAAAAAGGGCGGAACAAGTTGGTTTCAATCATTAACCTGAATGTGGATGAGGTTAATGAGCGTATCCTGGCTGTTGCTGGTAAACCCCGGGATTAAACCTCGCCGTGGAGTTGTTGTAAAATCAGCAAAAGCACAGCATGATCCTGGATGCGGAAGTTCTCATTCAAGGAACAATTCTGGAACAGCTGCTGGATCTTATTTTCATGGATGGATGCCAGGTATTCAAGGGCTTGATGGACATGTGAAGGGTCTTTTGATCCTGCTGCCTGCATCAACAATTCAACCGGGATCTTACCGGCGGGAATACCTCTTCCCTGCCTGCTTGCGAATTCGATCAACCAGGCCGCCTGGGAAGGATGAATTTGCGGAACCGGGAGGTATAGCTGGTGATGGGTGTTTACTTCCAGAGCCTGTGATGCTGCATTTTTTACAAGCCACTCGCCATCCAAAATGGTAGTGCTTCTCAATAAATCTTGTGCCCAATCTTCTCTTACCTGCGACAACCCGAAAACTCCAGCACGCTTAATCAGCACGTCTTCGACTTGCAGCGTTTCCTTTAAAATACTATAACCATCTTGCGGCCGGGATGCCAGGCACTCTGCTGCGAACAGCCTTTCAACCTCAGAACCAGCAATCATTATGTCCATCAAGACTTCCAGGCTTGAAGGCAGCGAAGAGCTGGAATAAGCCGTTATTGCAGTTAGCCTGACGGCAAGATCATGATCATTCAGCATAGGTTTCAGGCTGTCAATCACTTGTTGTGATTTCGCGTAGGGTATTAATCCAAACAAAGCTATCCTTTGAACCTCTGGCGAAGGATTGGCCAGCAAAGATTGGAATATTTTCACACTGTGGGCTGGCTTCTCCTTCCAAATAAAGGGAATCAACCTGCAGCGCATGCTGAAAGGCAAATCTTGCCGGGTGATCAAGGTCAGGATGTGCCTAAATAACTCTCCTTTCCATTGAGAGGGAAAAGATTGCAGGCTCACCAGGGTTGGAAGAATGGCAGGGAAATAAAAAACCGTATCAACCGGTTTCAAGATCGCGTTTATCCAATTCTGATCATTATTCCGGATGGCGGTCAACCCCTCTGCCAGGGCTTTGAGATCCCACTGGGGAATCTGCATGGCATGACAATCTGGGCTTTCGGTATTACTTATGCCAGCCAGAAAGGCTGGAATAAAATAGTGGATGAACCTGAATTCACCGCTGGGTGTGCGCTTTAGCAAACCGTTGTTCTGCAATATATCCAGGTATTGGCTGCTGTTCTGTATCGGGGTGTCGCCGGCAGGTGCAGGACTGTTATCAATTGGTTTGATCTTCTGATTGAATGTAGATGAGATTGACCGGGAATCGCTGGTGATTTTCCCCATGCCAATCATTTTCCTGGCTGCCTGGCTCCATTTTTCAATGTCAAGGTAGCCTGCAGTTACCCTGTTCAGGTAGGCCAGGGTTAATTCAGGCAGGCTCTGACCGGAAAGGTCGTTACAGGAATAGCCCCAAACCATAAGCGTCCATTCCAGGGGTGTCTGGCAGACAAAATCCGGGAGCCAGCGTGAAACCAGGTCTGGCAATTGAAGAATAGTATCTTTCCCGCTTGTTTTGGGAATATCGCATTCCTTCCAAACCTTCATCCATTTGCCCAGCCAATCCTGATAATCGGAAGGTTTCCAGAATGAAAGACCAGCCAGGGCAAAACCTGCTTCCGGAAGAAGGGTAATATTTGCTGGGGAGAGCGTTGTAACAATTGGAATTGCCGGAAACGCTTGCTTGATCTTGATTAATAGTGCAGCTGTTTTTTCATACGGGATGAGGTCCAGTTCATCCAACCCATCTACGAGAAGAATCGCTTCATGAGCATCAAAGGTTTGTTTGATGAGGCTGCGGAGGAACCTGGCATCTTGTGAGGGGTAAGCAGCGCCTATTACTTCCGCCACTGCAGTCATAGGATCTGGATTGTTGTAGTTGCTGATATCTGATACGTGGAAGTAAAAAGGAAACTGGTTGTACTCCCTGTTGCTGTATCTCTTATTCTGTGCATACCTGGAAGCCAGAACCGCCAGTGCTACAGATTTACCATGTCCTCCAGGGGCAAGGAGTGCCACATGAGTTGCCGAGTTGACTGCATCTACAAGCGTCACTGATTGGAAAGGCAGGCGGGAGCTGATGTGCGGCAGGTCTGGCGTGTATGGAAACAAGCTGTATGAAAGCGGGATTTGTTCCTCTGCAACGTCGGGTGGAAGGGGATAAGGTTTTCCCATAAGCAAAGGTTCAATCAGGATTTCATCGAGTGGACAAAGTGCACCCAGCAAATGCTCTGATTGGGCCCGCTGTAAAACCAATTCGCGCAACGCAAGACTCTTCTTCCGGTATTCGTTTTCGGATATTTTTGCCACGGGTCTAACCTGAATAGAGGATTCTGCCGCAGGTATCACAAAAAATCAGCTGACTGGATGAACGGGCAGCCTGTTTTTCTGCAGGGCGGATGCTTGCGCCGCATACTTCGCAAGCATTATCCTCGATTAATGCAACCGCTTTACCGTTCTTTGCTCTCCGCAAGGTTTCATAAACTTGCAGGCTTTCTGTAGATATGGATCCGAGCCTGGCAAGGCGTTCCTTGACAAGACGGTCAACCTTCTTTGCCAGGGTGTCTTGCTCTCCAAACAATAAGGCCATTTCGCTCGCCTTCTTGTCTTTCACCTCGTGAAGGTCTTTTTCTGCTTGTGTAAGGAGAGCAGTCGCCTCTTCTTGTTTGATCATTTGCTCAAGTTCATTATCTTCAGCAGTTGACAACCTCTTCTTCAGTGAAGCGATCTCGCTCTGCAAATCCTGAAGTTCCTTTGGGTTGTGGATTTTACCGCCGTACAGGGACTGCTCGCTCGTTGCGATTTTTATGCGAATCTCTTTCACCGTATGTTCTGCCTCTGAGAATGCATGCGAAGCCATGTGCTCGAAATTCTTTGCTTCTGCCAGGGCTGCATTAGCCTGGGTAATCTCAATATCTGAAGCAATTTCTGCTTCAATTTTCTTCAGGCGTGTTTCAGTATGGGCGATTTCGTCATCGAGCTGCTGTAACTGGTAAAGGAAAGGGGATTGGTTCATGTATTGATTATAGATTCAGGTTGGCGTGCTGACAAGTTCCTAAAACCTTCAATCTGGTCTAAAATATGTAACAGACCATGATATGAAAAGAAAATTTGTGAACTTGATCATTTTATACCTGGCGCTGCTTTGTGCCCCTGTAATTTACGGTTACGCCATTGCTGGAAATCAGCAGGTATTCAATGGTCTTGCATTTAACCCTATTGATGGCAACAGCTATCTGGCAAAAATGCAGCTTGGGTATCAGGGCGAGTGGAAGTTTACCCTTAGTTATTCGCCTGAACCTGGCCAGGGAGCCTACATCTTCCTTTACTACATTTTTCTTGGGCATATCAGCCGGATATTATATATCCCAATAATTCTCATGTACCATATTGCCAGGATTGCCGGAGCATTATGCCTGGCATTAGCCCTGATATTATGGATAAAAAAGGTCATAAAAACCCCCGCGGTGCAGATAGCAGCCGGATGCCTTTTGCTTTTTGGTTCAGGAATGGGCTGGCTGCTGCTTGGTTTTGGCGTGATCTCAACGGATATGTGGGTTGCTGAGGCTTATCCTTTCCTCTCAGGCTTGGCAAACCCCCACTTTCCTCTGGGGCTGGCAATGCTGTTATGGATACTTCATGTTTACTCGTTGCCATCTTCCTGGAAAAGAAACATGCTACTGTTTGACCTCGCCCTTGTGCTCTCGATTGTGCTGCCCTTTGCGATTGTCCTGGTCGCGATGATCATAGTCAGTGTCGAAGCCTGGAACTGGTTTACCAAGCGGAAGTTCCACCTGGTAAAGCTTACATTCACGCTGATAGGTGGCGGTGCCTATCTCCTGTACCAATTCTTCTCAATTCAAAATGATCCGATGCTCGCCCAATGGAATCTGCAGAATATCACGAAGGCACCGGAAATCTATGATTTCCTGGTTTCGTTCAGCCCTTCACTGGTTTTAGCTGGAGTCGCTGTCTGGCGAAACAGGAAGGCTTCAGGATTCTTTTCAGATAACATCCCGTTAATTGCCTGGATTGCTGGCGGTATCATCCTTCTTTACTTCCCATTTACCCTGCAACGGCGTTTCCTCTCAGGCTACTTTATCCCGGTTGTCCTTATCGGGTTTTACCTGCTTGACCAGCTTGAATCACGAAGCCAACAAAAACCGGCTGCTTTAGTTGTTTGTATTGTTGGCGCTTCATTAATAACTAACCTGATTGTCCTGGCTGGTACCTTTACCGGGCTCAAGAGCTATGATCCGCACTTTTTTCTGACACGCGATGAAGCAGAAGCAATATCCTGGATGGATGCCAGTGCAGCTGATCCGGAAGTGGTTTTATCCTCTCCGTCACTCGGAAGTTTTATACCTGCCCGGGCAGACCTTAAAGTTGTGTATGGGCACCCATACGAATCTATTCAGGCTGAGGTAAGAGAAGAGAAGATTACGCAGTTTTATACTGGAGCATTTGCTGGTGCAGACGTTATAGCCTGGCTGCGAGAGATGAACATCCACTTTGTGGTATTCGGCCCCAGGGAATTGGAGATCGGAAGTAATCCTGATCTTAGTTTTTTGATCCCCGTGCAGCAATTTGGAGAAGTCCAAATATTCCGGGTTGCCGATGAATAAACGCTGGCTGGTCTACTCGGGCGTACTAATAATGCTATCCTGGTTCCTGTTTTCAGGGATTGGCCGCTACCCGTACCCTGCTAATGGGGAATTCTCCGATTATGCTATCACTCATTTGCCCAACCTTCTTTATACCCAGAACAGCATCGAAACCTGGGCCGAGGTTCCATTGTGGAATACGGCAATCCTCTCGGGCAACCCTTATGCGGCTGATCCTCTTTCTTCGCTGTGGTATCCGCCATACTGGCTGGCTGTCCTGCTTCCTGCGCCTTACGGGTTGAATATCCTGACAATTATTCATGTGGCGGCAGGGGGCCTTGGTATCGCATTCCTGGCAGAAGCACTTGGATACAGGCGGCTGGCAGCCTATGCTGCCGGTATTGTCTTTGTACTGATGCCAAAACTTTATGCCCACCTTGGGGCAGGTCATATTACCCTGATCTGGGCAGTCTGCTTGACGCCTTGGCTGCTATTTCTTGAGCACAGGAGCAGCCATGCAACAAGTTCATTTTTCTCAAGGTTCCTGCCTGCCCTGGCAGCTGGATGGATTTTGCTTGCAGATGTGCGCTGGGGCGTGTGGAGTTGGCTGTTGTGGTGGTCATTCGCATTCAGCCAGGTTATGACGGCGGTGAAAAGTAAGAGAAGCAGACCAGGAACAATTCTCAGGCATGGTTTATTCCTTAAGGCAAAACAAAGCGCAGCAGCGATTTTGATTGCCGCTCCCCTTCTGCTGCCGCTTTTGCAATTTATCCGATTGAGCACGCGGAATTCTCTCACCCCGGCTGATTCACTGGTTTTATCTCTACCACCGGGAAGCCTGTTCGGGCTGGTTTTCCCGAACTTTGGCGGTTCTGCCGAGTGGATGACCTATTTTGGGCTTGTGCCAGTTGTTCTGCTGCTGGTTGTCGTGGCTGAAAAAAGGCTTAGGTCAAAAGCAGCATTTTGGATTATCTGGTTTGTGCTTTCTCTGCTTATCTCGCTGGGTGAATTTTTGCCCGGCGCTGAATGGATTGCCAGTCTTCCTGGCGTTTCTTTACTGAGAGTTCCCCCGAGGGCTCTATTCCTTGCGGATATATGCCTTGCAATAATAACTGCACTGGCTATACAGAATTTGTCGATGGTAACTGAAGGCAACGAAAAGAAGCCTGTCAGGTTGGTCATTACTGGTTTTATTGCGCTATCTATCCTGCTGGGAATTCTATTCAGCCTGAATGCAGAGAATCCAGCAGGTTTTATTTGGGGCGCAGTCTTTTCTTCCCTTGCAGGCGGGGTAATCCTGCTGCTATCTTATGAAAGAATACCGATCCGAGTTGGTTGTATTTTCCTTTTAATCTTATTGATCACTGATCTTGGCTTTACAAGCCATTCAATGCTTCGGTTTGATAAGGTACCGGATGGTATGAATGAAACAATCGAGGTCATAAAGGCTAGCATTACCGATCAAGACAACCCGGGAAGGGTGTATTCTCCTTCCTATAGCATTCCACAGGAAATTGCTGCCCTTTCTGGTGTCCGTTTGGCTGATGGGGTTGACCCGTTACACCTTGCAGCTTACTCTGTTTATATGGCAGATGCCACCGGGGTGAAGCCTGCTGGTTACAGTGTAACTGTTCCGGCATTTAAGACTGGAAATCCAGCGATGGATAACCGGGATGCAAACCTAAATGACGATATGCTGGGTTTTCTTAATGTTACTTATGTGGCATCAGCATTCCCATTAGAAAATCCAGGCCTTAAGTTGATCTGGGAGAACAAAAGCATTTATGTATACCAGAACACCAAAGCGTTTCCTGCTGCCTGGGTCCAGGAGGGGGATGAGCTTGGTTCCAGGATTGAAGACAAGCCGGCGAGAGTGGTACAGTATTCACCGAATTTAGTTTCGATACAGGCTGAAGGTCCGGGAACGCTGGTGCTTGCCGATCCGATGTACCCCGGCTGGACAGCCAGGGTGGATGGAAAAAAGGCAACCATTACCGTAGTTGGCAGCCTGCTGCGCGGTGTTGCCTTGGCTTCTGGGAGCCATACAGTTGAGTTTCGCTTTCGACCAATCCTGTTGTATACCGGTTTTGCTTGCCAGTTTCTAGTGTTGATCTGGGTGATCTTGAATATCCTCTTGAAGAGGAGAGCAGCAGAATGATCACCCGGAAAGAGCGAGTGTGGGTCTTCTGGTATGGTGTTGTTGTGATGGCAATTACGTCCATCCCTTACCTGGCAGCGCTGGCTGTTGAAGGAGACACCTGGAAGTTTACCGGTTTTCTGATCGGTGTTGAGGACGGGAATTCCTACCTGGCAAAAATGCTCTCCGGCGCTTTCGGAAGCTGGCTTTTTAAAACCCCATACACCACCTTTCCACAAAAAGGCACCCTGGCGTTCCTCCCTTACATTATCTTAGGCAAATTCGCATCAGGTGATGGGATGCATGCCCAACTTATGGTGCTTTTCCATAGCTTCAGGTTTATTGCTGGAATACTCTGCATCCTGGCTACGTACGATTTTATTTCAAATTTTGTCAGCAATCTCTGGGCCAGGAGAATTGGTACTTTGCTCGCAACAATAGGAGGAGGGTTCGGTTTCCTCTATATTGCAGGTCTGGGCGGTTTATGGCAGCAACGTCTGCCGTTAGAATTCTTCTCGCCTGAGACATTCGGCTTCTTAAGCCTATTTGGTTTACCGCATCTGGCATTAGGCCGGGCTTGCCTTTTATGGGGGCTTAGTTCAGTAATGAATGGCAGCCACCCTATCAGGAAAATGCCGTTAACCAGCTTATATTTCCTGGTACTGGTTCTGGTTCAACCTGTTACCGCAGCCCTGGCAGATGGACTTGTCATGCTTGTGGTCATCGGGCAGATTATTATCCAGTACAGTGAAGTTCACCACTTAAGAGAAGCATTTACCAGTGTTTGGCAAGAAATGAAAATTCGCCTGGTCTGGGCGGCTGCCCCTGCACTTGCTCTCCTGCTTGGCATCCTGATCAGCTTTCAGGGTGACCCATTCCTGCAACGCTGGGAAGCACAAAATATCATTACATCACCGCCGCTGGTTGATTACTTGCTGGCCTATGGCTGGACCATGCCATTCGTGATACTGGCTATCGTTTTCATGGTAAGAAAGGAAATCCATTGGCAGCCATTCCTTATCGGCTGGGTGTTTGTCTTGCCCATACTGGTATATCTGCCCGTAAACTTGCAGCGAAGGCTGGCTGAAGGTGGATGGATTGCGCTTGTGATCCTGGTTGTCACAGTCTGCGAGCGCATAATTTACGGGAAGAAAGTGCTGGCATGGTCTGCAGCCCTATTTTCGCTCAGCACAATCGTGATCCTGGCAGGAGGGCTGATGACTGCGCTGAATCCCAGTGAGCCGGTCTTTATACCTGCCAGGGAGGCAGAAGCTTTTAATTTCCTGGCCGATGAAGCCATTCCGGGGGATGTTGTGCTGGCATCTTATCAAGTATCGAATGCCTTACCCGCCTGGGTACCGGTCAGGGTCGTCAGCGGGCACGGCCCTGAAAGTATTGATGGCAATTCTATTAATTCTTTGGTGAAAAATTTCTTTAACGGGAAATTCACTGCTGAACAGCAAAACGAATTTTTACTTGACTACCAGGTGAAGTATGTTTATTTTGGTTTCAGCGAGAAAGCTTTAGGACGTTGGAATCCTGAATCCATCAGGTCCTTAATGCTTGTTTACAGTGATGGCGAAATCGATATCTATAAGGTCGTGGCACAATGAAACAAACCAGGAATTTGCCGCATCATGTCATCCTGCTTGTGATTATTGCGCCATTCATTTTCTGGTTTGTTCCACTGGTAGCCGGCCAGGCGCTTTACTGGGGTACACCAGCATTGCAATTTATCCCATGGCGGATACTTGGGCTGGAACAGATCAGTCAGGGTGTAGTTCCACTTTGGAACCCTGCCAATGGGTTGGGTGCTCCACTACTGGCTAATTACCAGACCGCTTTCTTCTACCCGCCTGGCTGGATTCTCTATATCCTTGGCTGGCTGTTTGGAAATGGCGGAATAGCCTGGGGATTCACCTTCCTGCTGGCCTTACATGCGTCCTGGGCAGGCCTGGGCATGGCATGCCTGGCCAGCAAATATACAAAAAGCAGTGTGGGCATAACCATTTCGGCATTTGCGTATAGCCTTGGTTCATTCTTTATTGCCAGGGCAGGTTTCTTTCCTATGGTTTGGACAGGTTCCTGGTTTCCCTGGATGTTGTTGTCCATTCCTGAAGACCTGTCTGAGTTACGTTTCATTTGGAAGCCGGACAGATTTCCTTATTCCAGCATACTGGTGACCAGCATGACGCTTCTGGCAGGGCATGCCCAGCTGAGCTGGTATATGCTCATTTTTACTGGCGTGTGGGTAATTGTCACTGCTTTATCCGAAGGCAACTGGAGGGCATTCTGGAAGCAGGCAGGCGGGTTTCTTGGCGTGATGGCATTTGCAGGAATCCTAAGTGCTATCCAATTAATACCAACTGCTGAATTGTTGATCAACTCGCAGCGGTCTAGCTCAGTATCGTTTGATGCTGGATTAACCTATTCTTATTGGCCGTGGCGGTTTATTACCCTTTTTGCACCAGGTTTTTTTGGCAACCCAGCCTTAGGTAATTTTATGGGTTTTGGCACATTCTGGGAAGATGCTGCCTACATTGGTATGGTTCCCTTGTTCCTTGCACTCAGTACGGTTGGATTGGTATTTCGCCGTTCAAAACCTGGAGATAGTGCTGCAGTCCGAAAAACAATCATCCTTTTGTGGATCATGATCATTATTGGTTTTGTATTTGCCCTCGGCAAGAATACCCCTGTGTTTGTTTTTCTGTACAAGTACATCCCCACCTTCGATATGTTCAATGCTCCTGTGCGGTTTCTGATCTGGGTTCATTTCAGCCTTTGCCTCCTTGCAGCGATGGCAAGCAGCCGATGGACAACACCGGCAGGAAGAGGCCTGTACTGGCTCAGGTTGGGAACTGCGGGCAGCGTCTCCATTGTTATCACATCGATAGTTTTATTGACCTATTCTCCGGGTATCAGCCAGCATTTCTTTAGGGCAGCAATCATTTTTGGCTCACTTTCATTCATAATGGGGGGAATGACATTAATTAAAGCTTATGCGGAAAGAAAAAATTACCAGCCAGCCTGGATAGGCGCGATCTTGATTGTCACTCTGGTGGACCTTATAGCAGCCGGGTTTGGCTTGAACCCCACTCTGCCTGCCAGTAAGTATGATTTGGATGCAACCAGCGTGTCTGTTCCAGGTATGGATGGCCGTACTTACATGGATGCAAAAGATGAATATACCTTAAAGTTTTCCAAATTCTATCGATTTTCAGATTATCGTCCCCTTAATAAGCCTGACGATGTTCTACTGGGGATCCTTCCCAACACCAATCTGCTGGGTGCCACAGAAAGAGTTAACAATTTTGACCCGCTACAGGTTGCTTCATTTTCTGACCTTATGGAAAGAATGCCCGGGATGGATGATCAGGTAAGATTGAACTGGCTGAGGCTGATGGATGTACACTGGCTGGTCGGACTGGATCTCACCCAAAAGAGCGGGGTCAGTGTTTCTGAAGTTGATAACCATTCAAGGGTCTGGTGGTTCTCCTGTAACGAAAATGCCAACAGCTATGAAGCAGCGGCTGTACTTTCAGATAGAGTCATGGCAAATTGGGACGGACGTGAACCATTGGAAATGGTGATCACTGAGGGGGCACCGGTACACGGTTGTGCAGAAAAAGATTCCACAAACTCATTCGCATACCAGATCGTTTCTGAAACTCCTATAAACATCAAGATGCAAATTTCTGCCGGGGGAGACGGATGGGTTTTGCTTAGTGATACCTGGTATCCAGGCTGGAAGGCTGTGTTGGATGGAAAACGGGTGGAAATATTCCGGGGATTCAGCAATTTTCGTACAGTTTGGGTTCCAGCAGGCACTCATACCGTAGAAATGAAGTATCAACCGCGAAGTTATGCAATTGGAGCAGGGCTTAGCATTTCAGGATGGCTATTCCTGGCGATCCTGGCAATAGTTCAGTTTATTAAGAAAACGAATGCTGAAAAATAGTAATCGGGGCTCTTTCTGGTCAACCTTTTATGGTATGGCCTTTTTCAGCATTAGCTGAATCCTGCAGCAAATCAACTGCATGCGAAAGGACCGGGAGGACATATTCCAGGCTTTCCAGGGCGCCCTTAGGGCTGCCGGGAAGGTTAATGATCAGGGTTCGTTTGCGGATACCGGAAACAGCCCGGGATAGCATGGCATGGGGGGTTATTCTTAAGCTGAAAGCCCGGATAGCTTCGCTGATTCCAGGTGCAATCCGGTCTATGACAGCCAAAGTTGCTTCGGGAGTAATATCTCGCGATGTGAAACCGGTACCGCCGCTTGTTAAAATTACATCCGCGGTATTTGTGTCAGCCCAAGCCGCAAGTGTAGTTGATATGGCATCAGAATCATCGGGTACGATTTGTTTTTGGCTCACTTGATACCCTGATGATGTGATATATTGCTCGAGTGCAGGCGCAGTCAGGTCGTCACGCTCGCCGCGAAAAGAACGGTCAGAGATGATGAGTATTCCAAACCTGATCATAGTAAATCCTTTCCATACATATCGACGTTCATCTTCATGTAATCCCGTTTTTTGTAGAATTCGATAGCTGTTTTGTTTTCAGGATACACCAGCAGATACATCCGCATACACCCCTTACCCTTCAGCCTGGTTTCCAGTTCGGTTACCAGTGCAGAAGCAACGCCCTTTTGCCGGTATTTACTGGAGACTGCCAGGTGGTACATCATTCCTCGCCTGCCATCAAAGCCGCCTATGATGGTGCCAATAATGCCACTTTCATTTTCTGCAACCAGGAATAGGTCCGGGTCGCGAGCCAATTTTTTCTCAATCTCCTCCGGCATATCTGAACGGGCGACATGAATACCTTCTCCAGCAGTTTGCCAGAGAGAAAACACGCTGTCATAGTCTTGTGGAAAACGAAATTCTCGGAGATGAAAGGTTGGCACCATGGTCGAATAAACGGAAAACAGGCATAAGTCCGGCATATTACGTCAGGTGCCCCAGGAGCGACTCGAACGCTCAACCATCGGATTAGAAGTCCGGTGCTCTGTCCATTGAGCTACTGGGGCAAGGGTGGTTATTGGACTGGACGGATGCCCCTGTAAACTTTTGGCCCGGCAAGGGTTTTCAGGATCAGGTCAGCCGGCCGGTTGATTTTTTCGCCGATCTGTTTTGCAGTCATTGGTTTATTCCCGTTTACAAACAGGACTTTGAAAACGGCATCGACTACCGTATTATGTTCATCAATAAACCCAGGCTGCTTTGAGCAATGGTTCATTAATACATGCAGAATACCGTCAATTTGGGTTACTTCTGCTGTCTCAGGATCGATCCGGTCAATTTTTCTTTCGTCGCCAGGGTTGTCAAATGCAGCCTGGTGTTCTGGGCACAGGTAGTTTTGCAGGAAAACTTTCCAGTTGTTGTCATTTTCGCGCCACCAGTTAAAATCGATGTGGAAAAGGGTGCCCTCTGTCGGTTTTACCATGCTGAAACGCTTGATCTCAGCCATCAAATCCTCCCTGCAGTGAAGAATCATTGAATCGGAAGTAGAGGTCGCCCAGGTGGTTTGCCCAGGGCTTTTCCAGCAGCACTGACAGCATCAACCCTGGCGGGCAGCGGCGCACGGTATTGAGGGCTGCATATAACTCCTCTGCGTGCACATTTCCCTGGGGATTGAGTTTGATCATGTTGCTCATAACCTGCTGGATGGCTTTTTCAAGGGCAGGTTTACCACCGCGTGATTGCTGCCACACCTGGTCAAGTGAATCGACATCTGGAACTGCTACCGCCATCCGCTCATCGATGACGGTGGAGATGTTTTGTTTCAGCAAGGCAAACACAACGCCGCCGTCTGCGCCAACCAGGGTGGTATGGATGTATTCTTTGGATGGGCGTTTCTGTTCTGCAAGGATTTTCACTTCGCCCGGCCTGTCGCTTTTCTTGATGCGGATCAGGCTCCCGGGAATGACATCATTTTCCCTGTACCATTCCGACAATCCATAGACATACGCCTGTGAACGGACAACCCAGCCGCTAAATTTCTTGCCGCTATTTTCATCTAAGAATGTGAATAATACGCGGGGTGATTCATAAGCACTCGGGATCAATTTGGCAACTTCGGCAGCCAGCGGAAGGGTGCCGGCACGCCAATGGGGGTAAATGACAGCAAGAGTGACTTCATTCTCATTTTTACTTGCAGAGCTGCTGGGTAATGCTTCTAACTCATCGACAATATTGGGTGAAAGCTGCTCCAGGAATGCGGCTGTAGAGCTGAAATCATACTCAAGCGTCCCGAATTTCAGTGGGGAGGGCTGGTTTAGGACGGCTTCAGGTTCGAGGCGGTGCAGGTACCACAATACTTCACCGGTTGGACCGACCTCATCAAACCGCTCATCCTCCTGGAGGGCCAGATTGAGGGAGAATTCCGTTAATTTCAGGTTGGTATCGGTTGGAAGTTCGATAGACTGAAGGATAGATGAGGTTGGCAGGGGACCGCCGCCTTTTTCGTCGAGCAACGCTTCTGCCAGGTTAAGGTAGCCAATGTTGACATCTACCAATAAGGAGCGGGGGAACCAGCGACCGGCAATCTGGACCAGTTCATTGTTTGTTTTGAGGGCGGTCTCCAGTTTTTCGACGATGGCATCTTTGTGGGAGGTGAGCACCGCTGCTGGATCCAGGGACGGGTTGATGCCGGATACGGCAGATGGAAGGTTCAGCTTGTGGTCATCCAGTTCGCTGGCAAAGAGGCGGTTTTGTTTATCTGCTGTCTGGACTTCGATGACCTTAAAAGGGGCAAAATCAGGGTTGAAGCCCTCGCGAATACTGATGACTTTGGCAGGAAGGTCGTCAAGGGCTGGGAAAATCAGGGTATCGCCAGCGGAATACGATTCTTTCGGCAGGTAGGCGGTGCCTAATCCGGCTTTGGCTTTCTCGATCCTGGCTAATTCGGTTTTGATGCGCCTGGAAACAAGGGCTGAAACCAGTTCCTGAGAAGTCTGGGGAGTTTCAACCTCGAGAAGGAAATTGTACAGGAATTCGATATCCTGGTCTGTTACCTGGAATTCGTCCCAGTAGGTCTTCGAAAAACTCATATTATTGCTCATGCTGCATACTCACGGAAGATGGTGTAAATTTTGACAAATCATTATACCGTACTTAAGAGGGGATAGTCTCTTGAATCCATTCCAGGGGATCGACAGGGATTCCGTTGACCCAAACTTCCCAATGGAGGTGGGGACCAACTGACCGGCCGGTATTGCCGATGATTCCGATCAGATCACCTGCCTGGACTGCCTGGCCGGGAGTAACAAAGGATTCGGACTGATGCGCATAGCCAGTATATACACCCCAGCCGTGATCAATGATTGTAAAGAGACCTTTGATTGGAAGGGTATCAGAAAAAATCACTTTACCTGGAGCTGCAGCGTAGATATTCAGATTATCCGCTGTAGCAACGGTAAAATCAACACCGGTATGGTAGTAATTGTAAGCGCCGCCATTGTAGGTGCGGCGGCGGCCGAATGTAGAACCCAGGTAAGGCTCATCTACAGGGTATGCGAAACTGGTAGACCAGTATTTCGTGTCTGTGTTCTGCACCAGTTTGGCCAGAATGGTATCTTCTTCCAAGATGGTTTCAGGATCGATAGTATAGGAATCTACACCTGTAATGGTTTCGGCTATGTAATTCCCGCTTTGAATAACCACATTCTGGTCGAGACTATAGACTGCTTTTCCATCTAATTGCACTTTGATCGATAACGGCGCTAAACCGGGATCTTGCATAGCATGGATACCAGCAAGGGCGGTAAAGGAATTATTGCCATCCGGATGGAAGAAAAGCGGCATACCGTTGAATTGTGCCTCGATCACAGCATCCGACAGGTTGTGGAGGGTCAAGGCAAATGAGCGGCCTTGCACTATTGGGAGCGGGGTAATTGTCAGATGAGGCGAGGATTCTTCAAGCGGATTATCTTGTGATGCGATAACAAAAAGCGGATCGCCTGCGGATAAACTGCTTTCGCCTTGTCTGGTACTGTTCAGGTAAATGCTCCAGGGATTTACTCCAGCCAGGATGGCTGATTCCATCAGGCTTTGGTTTTCCGGCAAATATCCCAGGCTGGTTTTCACCGCGAGGTCAGCAGGTTCGATCGTAAACACCTCGGTACCGATGTACAATTCGGATGGCGAGGTCAGGCGACTCAACCGGCTTAAGGCGGATACATCTGCATTTGTTGAGACAGTTAGATAACGGAAATTTTCCCCAGGTTGGACCATCATGCTTCTGATGGTACCGTCAAGCCCTTCGTAACCAGGTATTTTGACCAGGTCGCCAATCTTCAGGTTGTTTGGGTCTTCAAAGGAATTTGCTGCGATGAGGTCGGTCAGGTCAACTCCGAAACGGTAGGCTAATGTGTAGAGAGTATCCCCGGATTCGATCACATACACCGGCAAGACGGGCTCGGATTGGGCTCTGACCGGAGTTACAGACCATGCCAGGATGATAATGACCAACAAAAAGATGTACTTAAGCTTCATCGAACAGTATTTTATCACCGACATTCCATAATTCCAGATTTGAAGTGCTGGTTTCTATAATGTACCTGGCAGGAGCTGAAGGCATATAGAAGGGATGCCAGGGTTTTGCGAGGGACTTTGAGACAAGGATATTGGCACTGTTTACCCAGAAGACGGCGATAGGGAAGCGCATAAAAAACATATGGATGGCAGAATACCGCCGGGAATCGCGTTTTTCATCAAAGAGCAAACCCCCGCCAGGAGGTAAACTCTTTTGGAACATCAGCCCTTTGAGCCTGGAAAAGAAGGTATCGCACAAAGTAAGAGTCAGATAGGATTTTTGAGGTGCAGAAATGTTGCTGAATGTTATTGTCTTCGCTGGCATGTTTTACCTGTGTTTTTATCCTGGTAAGTATTATACAGGAAAGCATCAAAGATACGGTTTTTACGAAAAGTGGCTGGCTGCTGGTTGATACCGCTGGGCAGATGCTTCTGGTAAAACCATCCTGTGTCAGATATAATTGCAGCAGGAGAATCTATGGCGAAAAAACGGATTGTGATTGTTGACGATCATGAAGTGGTCCGGATTGGATTAAGGGCGCTCCTGGCGCAACATCCTCAATTTGAGATTATTGATGAAGCTAGTAATGTAAAAGACGCTTTAGAGATCGTGCACAAGCTTGAGCCGGACATTGTCCTGATGGATATCCGGTTGCCAGGTATGTCTGGTATTGAGGCTTGCGAGCAGATCACACGGGATTATCCCCAGACCAAAGTGGTCATGCTGACATCGTATGCAGAAGATGAGATGCTTTTCAACGCTATCCGCGCCGGGGCATCGGGCTACATCCTCAAACAGATCGGCAGCGAGGACCTGGTGCGCTCGCTTGAGGCTGTTGGGAGGGGAGATGCGCTGCTTGACCCGGCGGTTACCCAGCGGGTTTTCCAGGAAGTTCGCAGGGCAGTAAAAGAAGAGGAAGCATCCGCATTTGCATCGCTCAGCCAGCAGGAGAAACATGTCCTCGGTCTGGTGTCTTCGGGGAAGACCAATAGGGAAATTGCAAAAGAGTTGTTCCTGGGTGAAGGAACAGTCCGGAACTATGTAAGCAGCATTCTTTCGAAATTGAATGTGAGCAACCGGGCAGAAGCTGCAGCGTATGCAGTTGAACACAACTTGAAGGAATACCTATAGTTCCTCTTTGGTGATCTCCTGCCAGGTCTTCTGCATAAAGAGGGCGTCTTCTTCCATAATTGGACTTTCGCACAGGATCCTGCCGCCAGCATTAAAAGCTGAGAGAGCTTTGAACAAACCCTGCAGGTCAAAATCCGATTCCTGGATCGGCAGGTGGTTTCTTTCCCCTTTGGTTGAGTATTCAATGCCGGATAAGTGGACGTGAAGATTCTTCAGTGAGCCTTCACCTAGGGCATTTTCATATTTTTCAAGCACCCGGTTCCATTCGTCGTACGTATTCATTTCCCCATTTCCAGCCCGGGCATGCAGGTGGGCAAAGTCCAGGCAGGGGAGAACTCCGGGAATTTCCTGGCTCATTTTGAGCGTATCTTCAAGGGAACCCAGCATGGCTATTTTTCCCATTGTTTCTGGGCGCAAGGTTACCGGGTTGCCGGCTTCCCTTAATTCCTTTAAACAACCCGCCAGCCTGGGGATGGCTGTCTGCAGGACTTCAGCCGGATCCTGACCGAAATAAGAACCGGGGTGAAAGACAATATCGGTAGCCCCAGCCAGGTTTCCATAAAGGGCAGAGTCCATCAGCCGTTTTCGGGATTTTGGCCATTCCTCATCGTTTGCATTCAGGTTGATGAAATACGGTGCATGTACGCTGAGCCTGACATTATTTTCACGGGCGGTCAGGTTGATTTCTTCGCAGGTTTTTTCGCTGATCCGTACAGATTGAACCCAGCCCAACTCAAATGCATCCAGGTTTAATACCCTGATCTGCTGGATTGCACCTGTGCTACCGCCGGGCTTTTTGGGCGTGGAAATTGGTGAGCCAACTGTACCGAAACGGAAACTTAAAGCCATACGGTTAACCTCCGGAGAAAATGATGAGATAAATGTGCCTGCCAAAAATGTAAAGGCCGATTAGCGCAGCTGTAAGGGCGAGCATGAGAACTCCAGCTGCTGAGGTATCTTTGGCGATCTTGGCGATGGGGTGAAAATCCTGGGTTACCAGGTCAATGCCGGTCTCGATTGCAGTATTGATGCATTCAGCGGCCCAAACCAACCCGATCAAGAGCAGCAGGATTATCCATTCCAGCCAGGAAACATTCAGGAAGAATGCGAATGCTAGCACCAGGATGGTAAAAACCAGGTAAACACGGGTATTCTTTTGGGTGCGGAAGACATAAGCCAGCCCGGAAAAGGCGTGCTTTAATGAAATCAACCTTTTCCTGTTAAACTCATTCATACAGGATAGATTCCTTTACATTATCTAAAATCTGGTCCTGTTCTTTCCACATAATCTCTTTATCTTGCGGTTCGGCATGATCGTACCCCTTCAGGTGCAGTATGCCATGAACGATCAGAAGAGCCAATTCCTGTTTGAATGGGTGTTTTACCGCGGCTGCCTGTTTTTGCGTTTGGGGGACTGAGATGATGATATCACCGAGGTGAAAGTAACCGGATTCAGGATCCGGGTAGCCGCCTTCAAAGGAAAGGACATCCGTTGTCGAATCGACTGCGCGGTACTGCAAATTGAGGTTGTGAACTTCCTGGTCGTTCTCAAGGGCAATGGATACCTGTGCATCCTGGTGCTGAAAATGGGTATCAAGCACATAACTTACAAGCTGCCTGATCCACTCCTCTGTTACCAGGCTGTTGTATTCGGGATTGATGGTTACCTGCGCGTTCATTTACCGTTTTCCTCCTGGGGCGGCGGTGCATCCAGTGCCAGCGGTTCGGCTGGTTTTTCAGTTTCGGGGTAGCGCAAGCGGGGATGGTAAGTATTGCGTAATGTGAAAACAAATGAATCGATGGTCCGGTTGAGGTCAAGGAAAGTCAAATTGGTATCGTTCAGCTGGCCTTGCTGCAACTGAAAATCTACTGCTTTTCGCACAATTTCGCGTAATTCAGTTTCGTTTTTAGGCAAGTCAGCACGTGCTTTCGCCTCGGTGCAATCTGCAAGCATAAGCAAGGCTGTCTCACGGCTTTGCGGGCGGGGACCTGGGTAACGGAAGTCTTCGATATCGAAGGTTTCTCCTGTTACTGCAGAAAGCTCTTTGGCCCGGTTGTACTGGTAGCGGGTGATGGTAGTCCCGTGGTGTTCCAGGATGAAATCACGGATGCGGGGCGGAAGCCTGTACTTCTTTGCCAGCGAGATCCCGTCTGTCACATGCTGGATGATGATCCGGGCGCTTTCCTGGGGACTCAAATCGTTGTGCGGATTGATCTGGTTTCCAACCTGGTTTTCAATAAAGTATTGCGGGTTAAGCGACTTGCCGGCATCATGGTAAAGGGCGCCAGCACGCACCAGTAACGGGTCTGCCCCGATTGCTTTGGCAGCTTGCTCTGCCAGGTTGGAGACTTGGAGGCTGTGCTGGTATGATCCGGGCGCTCTTTGCAGGATGAATTGCAGCAAGGGATGGTCTGAGCGCGAAATTTCCAGCAGATGAAGCGGGGTTGCCAGGCCAAAAATCTGGGTTACGATGTATTGGAGCAGTAACGCCAGGCTGGCTGAAGCAACACCATTGATAAACACTGCGCCAATCAAGGTCGCAATCCCCATCCAATCGGTGTATGTTTCCACCAGGCGGTAGGCCAGGATGATCATGCTGCCGACCAGGCCAACGGTTAAACCTGCCCAGATGTAACTGGTAACCCGCCTTCCTTTTCCCAACACCAGGATGCCGCACATGCTGGCAATTGAATAGAAGAGTGTGAGATCGAGGCTGGAAGGCATGCCAAACGCAGTTGTGATTGCCAGAACCAGCGTTAACACCAGCCCCAGTTCTGAGGAGAAAAGGCTCGCTATGGTCAATCCAAAAGCAGCCAGGGGAAAGAAGTAGGGCAGGATGGCATGGCCCGGGATAAGCAACCTGCCCGCGATTAGGAATACCAGAAAAAAGACCGATATCAAGAAAAGGCTTGTGATGCTTAGATTTAGCTGCAACCGGCGGCGCTGGAAATAAACGGCAATGAACCCGCTGGAAATGATGGTGACAGCCAGGGATGCGATCAGATTACTGGTGAGCGGGTTTGAGCGGATGATGCCAAACTGGTGCAGGGCTTCTTCTATCTGCGGGGTGATAACCTGACCTTGCTGAACGATGAGTTCTTCGGAAACATAAGATTGGGTGACAGGTAAAACTAAATCGGCTGCCCTTTTGCGCGATGATTCGGTCAATTCTTCGCTGTAAAGGCTGTTGGGTACGATAAACGGGCTTACGATCACATCCACAAGTTTGGATTGTTCAGTTGTGAGCGAGAAGCTGACAAGAGAAACGACTGAGCGGCGGGCTTCGGTTATCTGGGTATCGCGGATGGAATTACGCATCACCTGTTCCAAAACAGAGAGAGCTTCCTGCTGGATTGTCTCCCAGCGGGTTTGCGGCATTTCCAGGATTGCCTGTGCGGGTTCTTCTTCTAGGGTAAGATCTGCCAGGTTGGCCAGGTCATCTTGCTTTTGCTGCTGACTGGCAAAAGAATCAGCCCGCACATCTGAGATGTATGCCAGGGTTGTCCTGAGGTTTTCCAGCTGGGTGCGAGCGATCTCAGGATCTGCCGGCAGGTAGATCGGTTGGATGGATTGGCGGGCTTTTTCTACAGCTTCATTGGTGAGAACCTGGCTGGTATACGTGTGGCTGTATGGGGCAACGATATTATGCGGCGCTACATCCCCAGCTTGAAGCGAGTAGGTGCTCTTTTCAAGATATGAGGGGAGGACAATTGCCCCAAGTGTAAGAATGGATATTGAAACCAGGAGTATTGTGCGTAAAAAAGCTTTCCGTTTTTCCCTGGCAGAGCTTTTCCCGTTTTCCTCAATCATCAGGTTACTTTTCCAGCAGGTTCCTCACCACCTGGCTTATATGGGCGTTAGGCGCTTTTCCCTGTACCTTAGGCATCAGCAATTTCATCACTTTACCCATATCGGCTGGCGATGAAGCCTGCGCTTCCTGGATGGCTTCGGTTACTAGGCTGGTAAGTTCATCTTCGGTCAATTGTTTGGGCAAATATATTTTAAGGATGCTGATTTCCTGCAGGTTCTGGGCAATCATCTCTGGTCTGCCGGCTGCTTCGGCGCCTTCGATTGAGTCTTTGCGGATTTTAATCTCTTTTTGAACCAGCGTAAGGATGGCAGCATCATCGACTGCCACTCCTTTTTCGGCATCCGCCAGCTTAATTGCGCTGAGTAAAAGCCTGAGGACCCGCAGCCGGGTTTCATCTTTACTACGCATGGCATTCTGGATGGCTAAGCTTATATCTTCCCGTAAAGTCATTTTAACCTGCCTATGGATTCACGCTGATCAACTCTTTTATCTGATTATACGTGTTTTCCCCGATGCCAGGAACATCCATGATCTTTTCAATGGAGTCGAAGCTGCCATTCACCTGACGGTAATACACAATGTCTGCCGCCCTGGTCGATCCGATACCTGGTAAAAGCATCAATTCTTCAATTGTGGCTGTGTTTATGTTAAGGGAGTTGGATGCTGAAGGAAGAGCCGGTTCATCTGTTGTTCCGTAAAGGCCGGATGATTTGTCAGCAGGCAGCAGCTCGCCTTCTTCTGGAATGTATACTTTACTGCCATCCAGCAGGGGCGCCGCCAGGTTAATCTGTGCAGTAGCAGCATTCTCAGTCAATCCGCCTGCAGCAGATACAGCATCAGCAACCCTGGCCGACCTTGGCAGGGAATAGAGGCCCGGATTAATCACCTCACCGTCGATATGCACCTGGATGGGAGAAGGGGTGGGTGCATCTTCAAGCTGGTAAGCAGTACCTTTTGGCCGGGTTGCAATCAGAATGATTAATCCGGCTGCCGCCAATCCAACACATATTCCAAGGACAAAGCGCTGCCAGGATTTCATGATCAGGTCTGATATTTTTCTTCTTCTTGAAGCATGGCATTGAACGCTGCGATGGAGACTTCCAGCATGGCTGGTTCGGGTTCGGCCGTGGTGAGTAACTGTAAAGCCAGGTTAGGTTTGACAATATTACAAACCAGCTTATTGTCCAGGTGATTTGCAGTCCAGCGGATATACTCATACGCCAGTCCGGCAATAACCGGCAATAAGACCACCCGGCTGAGTAGCCTGAGCCAGACAGAAAGCGGGCCTAGCAAGGTGAACACGAGGATGGACAGGATCACCAGAGTCAACAGGAAGGCAGTTCCACAGCGTGGATGCTGGATGGAGACTGGCATCAGGTTTTCGGGAGTAAGCTCTTTGCGGGCTTCAAACCCGTTAATGGTCTTATGTTCAGCGCCATGATACTGGAAAACCCGGTGAATTTCAGGCATTTTGCCAATCCCCCAGATGTACAGGAGAAGCAAAAGCAGGCGGAAGACTCCCTCGAAGAGGTTGCCAAGCCAGCTGCTCCAGTTGAACAGGATTTCGAGCCAATGGCCGACCAGCGCAGGGAGAAGGAAAAACAATCCGATCCCAAGTGCGATGGAAAAGATCAAGGTGAATACCAGCGTGGGCCCTTCGATCTTTTCTTCTTCGGTTTCTGTCTGATGGTTGGCCGAAATGGTTATGTAGCGCATTCCCAGCCCCAGCGAATCCCAGAGAAGAATCAAACCGCGCAGCAGTGGAATCTTTTTCAATATACCTGTGTATATCCCGCTGAGCTGTTCGGTTTGAACGACAATTTCACCGGAAGGCTTTCGGAATGCGGCAGCGAGCGAATGGCTGCCGCGCATCAATATACCTTCGATCAGTGCCTGACCGCCGTAATTTGGTAATCTGGATTCTTCAGCCATGCTGGTTATTATTTCTCCAAATCCTGCATATTAAACAGGAAATGAATGAGTGCTTCAATCCCTGTGTACCAGGTTGGCAGGTCCAGTTTCTCGTTAGGGGCATGGACGCTGTCATCTGGAAGGCCAAATCCGCTTAAAATTGAATCGCTTCCCAGGATGGTTTGCATATGATAAACGATCGGGATGCTGCCGCCTTCACGTTTGTAGACAGTCTTTTTACCCCACGCTTTTTCCAGGGCATCTGCGAGGGCTTCAGAAGCAGGCAGGCTTGTATTCAGCAAGGATGCAGGCGCTCCAGCCATCGGCGTTAACTCCCAGCGGATTGTGTTGGGAGCATGGGTTTGCAGGTATTTCACCAGTTGCTGCTGCACTTCGGCTGGATCCTGGTTGGGTACCAGGCGCATGGAAATTTTTGCCATAGCCCAGGACGGAATGACTGTTTTGGACCCCTGACCGATAAACCCGGAATACAGCCCATTAATCTCAAGAGTTGGCCTAGCACCGATGCGCTCTGCCGGAATGTATCCCTCTTCACCCCATAACTCGTTCACGCCCATTTGTTTGAGGTAAAAATCTTCATCCAGCGGGGATTCTGCCAGCTGCTTGTGCTCTTTTTCAGAAACCGGGATAACCGGGTCATAATATCCAGGCAAGGTGACCCTGCCTTTTTCATCGTGCATGCCGGCGATCAGTTCGCATAGCGCCTGGGCAGGATTGTGCACCACACCGCCGAAGATACCAGAGTGAAGGTCGCTCTGAGGCCCAAATACCCGCAATTCAAAATAAGCCAACCCGCGCAGCCCGTAGGTAATGGTGGGTGTATTGCGGGCAATCATCCCAGAGTCAGTGTTTAAGACGATGTCGCTCTCGAGGAGTTCTTTATACTCTTCCAGGACTGGGGTCAGGCTGGGTGAACCAATTTCTTCTTCGCCTTCAATCAGCCACTTGAGGTTGACATTCAGCCCAGTTGTTTTCAGAATCGATTCCACCGCGCTCATGCAGGCAATTACCTGGCCTTTCATGTCGGATGCTCCGCGGCCAAAGAGGCAGTCATCGCGTACTTCCGGATCAAAAGGCGGTGAAAGCCAGAGGTCCAATGGTTCTGCCGGCTGCACATCGTAATGGCCATAAATCAAGACCGTCTGAAAAGCCGGATCGATGGTGCGCTCAGCAAAAACCAACGGATGGCCTTCAGTTTCGATCAGGCGGGTATCGAAGCCCAGCGATTCCAGCCTTTCCATCAACCAATGGGACGCAATAAGCATATCCTCTTTGTGTTCTGGTGCGGTTGAAACAGACGGGATTCTTACAAGGTCTTTGAGTGAATTGAGGAATTTCTCCTGGTTTTCCTTCGCATATTCAAGTGCTGCATTTCGAGGTGATGTCATGATCACTATCTCCTGTGGTTAATACTCAGGATTATATGCTATTTTGGGTGACTTTGCGAACCGTTTGTGTGTTTGTACTTTTATTAAAATATGCTAAAATAATCTTACCGGGTTCGGTGGTCGATCCTGGTAATGCCAGGGTCGGCGTAGGGTACCGTGTTGCCCTTCGAAAAGTGCCGCCATCCGCTGTCCACCGATCCTATGAACATATATTCTGACATCTCCTCTCCTGATTCTGTACAAAGCCTGAAAGCGGTGCTGGGAAATGCACCGGCAAACACCAGGATTCTGGCTGGCGGTACTGATCTTCTGCTTGAACTCAAGCAAGGCATCAAACCTCCCGCAGAACTCGTGGTGGATGTGTCCGCTATTCCAGAAATGTTAAAGCTGGAATTACAAGGGTCGCAGATTTATATCGGAGCAGTCGTACCGTTGGCAGATGTTGCCAGTTCTGCCCTGATACAAGATAAAGCGACTGCGCTTTATGAAGCTTGCCGCTTGATCGGAGGGCCCCAGGTGCGCAATGTTGCCACGCTGGGGGGGAATGTAGGTCATGCCCTTCCGGCAGCAGACGGGAGTATTGCGCTGCTTTCCCTGGATGCCCAGGCGGATGTCCTTACTGCTGAAGGAATCGTCCGGTCTCGTCTGCAGGACCTTTATCATGGCCCGGGGATAACTGCACTGAATCCAAAGGATGTTATCCTGGGATTCTGGGTAGATGCAGCCGGGAGAAACCAGGCATCAGCCTTTAAACGGATCATGCGTCCCCAGGGGGTAGCTTTGCCAATATTGAATGTAGCAATATGGCTGGAGCGTTCGGATGATGTAATCCATAGCATTCGTATCGCTGTCGGACCGGGAGGTCCTGTCCCAACACGTGCAGCCGCTGCTGAAGAATACCTGACAGGCAAGAAAATCGAGGATGAAATTCTTCAACAGGCAGTTGACCTGCTTTTGAGCGGGATTAAACTAAGAACCAGCGCCATGCGGGCTACAGCCGCCTACAGGAAACATCTTTGCGTTCAGTTATTCAAAGATGTGCTTCTTGAAGCCTGGAAACGGGCTGCCTGAATTACTGGTAGGAGTTATAAGAATGACAGACAAATTACACAAAATCCAATTTGTGGTGAATGGTGTTGAACGGACGGTTGAGGTGGAAGCATCGGAGATGCTTTCTGACGTGCTGCGCGAACGGCTGGGGCTGACTGGCACGAAAATCGGCTGCAACGAAGCTGAATGCGGGGCGTGTACCGTAGTAATCAATGGGAAGCCAATCCTCTCATGCACCTATCCTGCCGTTAGGGCGAATGGAAAGAACATCCTGACGATCGAAGGGCTTGCCCGCATCCAAAATGGGCAGCTGGCTTTGCATCCATTACAGGAGTCGTTCATCAAACATGGTGCGGTGCAGTGCGGTTTTTGCATTCCCGGACAGATTATGACTTCATATGCCCTGCTGGAGAACAACCCGAATGCCACTTCTGAAGAGATACGCTATGCTTTAAAGGATACGCTATGCCGTTGCGGGGGATATCCCACCATTGAACGTGCCATAAAGGCAGCAGCAGAAAACATCCAGACTGGGAAACCGATCTCGGATCCTGTTGTAATTGAATCGTCGCGTGCGAAAAACTATATTGGCCATACACACATTCGGCCTGAAGCAATGGAAAAGGTTACCGGACAAGCTCTTTATACCGATGACCTCAAATTCCCTGGCATGCTGATCGGTGTTACGAAACGTTCGGATGTGCCGCATGGAATTGTTCGAAAGCTTAACATTGATAAGGCAAAGCAAGTACCGGGTGTAGCCGCAGTCTTGACTGCGGATGATATCCCCGGTCAGATAAATCATGGACTGGCATATCAAGACTGGCCGACTTTGGTTGGAGTGGGGCAGAAAGTCCGCTATGTCGGCGATGCGGTAGCCCTTGTAGCCGGCGAAACCAACGCAGCAGTACAGGAAGCCCTTTCCTTGATCGAAGTGGAATATGAACCATTGCCTGTGATTACTAACCCGGTTCAGGCCAACATGCCCGATGCGGTCCATGTGCATGAGCAGGGGAATCTGCTTAAGCATATCAAAGTGCGTAAGGGCGATATTGAAAAGGGTTTCGCTCAGGCTGATATTATCCTTGAAAGGACATATCATACTCCCACAACCGACCATGCCTTTATTGAACCTGAGTGCAGTATTGCCCGGGTAACCGATGAAGGCAGGATCGAGGTTTATGTCGGTTCTCAAATCCCTTATTCTGACCGCAGCCAGGTGGCAGCTGTTATGAATATGCCTGAGGACAGGATCCGCATCAAGGGTATGCTGATCGGCGGCGGTTTTGGGGGGAAAGAAGATATTATGGGGCAGATCCATGCAGCTTTGCTGGCGTGGAAGACCAGGCGCCCAGTAAAGATTTTGTACGACCGGCATGAATCCCTGGTTGTTCATCCCAAGCGGCATGCAACCCAGATATCGATCAAGATCGGGGCCAAACGGGATGGAACGATTGTGGCTGCACAGACCGAATTGTACGGCGACACAGGTGCTTATGCCTCACTCGGCGACAAGGTGATGACAAGGGCAACCACCCATTCGACCGGACCATACGAAATACCGCATGTAAAGATTGATTGCTATGCGATGTACACCAACAATCCGCCAGCAGGCGCATTCCGCGGCTTCGGGGTTTACCAGTCGGCTTTTGCAGTTGAATCTGCGATGGATGAGCTGGCTGAAATATTGGGAGTGCATCCGGTAGAATTGCGACTAAAGAATGCCCTGCATGTTGGCTCGATCACCAACACAGGACAATTGCTGCGCGACAGTGTCGGGCTGGTTGAATCGCTCGAAAAGGTCTGGAGCCAGGTTCAGCAGCTTGGCGGTACTGATCCATTTACAGCCAAAGAGGTTCCAGGGAAACCCCACCTCAAAAGGGCCTGGGGACTGGCTGTGGCATATAAGAATACCGGATTAGGTGGAGGTGCACCAGATAAGGCAGGCGCAGAAGTTGAACTGTTCCCCGATGGTGTTTTTGAAGCCCGGACTTCTTCGGCTGAGCTAGGGCAGGGACTGGTAACCGTTTTGCAATTGATTGCCGCCGAAGAACTAGGCGCAAAATTGGAGAATGTGCGTGTATACCTTTCTGATACGGATAAGACCCCCGATGGCGGCCCGACTACAGCCTCACGGCAGACGTATGTTACCGGGAATGCCGTCAAAGGGGCTGCTAAAGCCATGCGCGAGGCGATTACAAGCGTGCTGACCGAGCATTTTGACGTGGCTCCAGAACATGTGAAGTTTATTGAGGGACTTGCCCAGGTCGGCGACCGTTCCCTCACCTTCGGGGAAGTAGCCAGTATCATGCAATCTGCAGGCAAGATTCTCACTGCCAGCTATGAGTACTGGGCACCGACAACCCAACCACTGGGAGAAGTGGGAGATATGCACTTTGTCTTCTCTTATGCTACCCAGGCAGCTGAAGTGGAAGTAAATACCCTTACCGGCGAGGTAGATGTTCTGCGGATCATTTCTGCAAATGATGTCGGTACCGCGATCAATCCGCTTGGGCTGCAAGGCCAGGTGGAAGGTGGAGTAGTGATGGGTATGGGGCATGCCATTTCTGAAAAATTCATAGTTAAGGATGGCTATGTGATCACAGACCGGCTGGCTAAATACCGCATCCCATCCATAGTCCAAACTCCTGAGATCACCTCAATCGTGGTGGAACACCCTGCAGCAGATGGACCGTTTGGTGCTAAGGGTGTAGGAGAAATTGTGAGTATTCCTACAGCGCCGGCGATCACGAATGCCATCTACAATGCAACCGGGGTGCGCCTGAGGGAGTTACCGGTAGACCAGGAAGTGATTGCAAAAGAACTACATGGATTTGAGGCTGGAGGGTAAGATGATCATTACAAACGGAAAAATCATCACCTACGAACATCCAAACAGGATTTTCGAAGATCAGGCTGTTCTGGTACAGAATGGGATTATCAAACAGATTGGTAACCAGCAGCAAATGCTTGATGCTTTCCCGGATGAAGAGCGGCTGGATGCAAAAGGTCAGCTGGTTATGCCAGGCAATATTTGCGCCCATACCCACTTCTACGGAGCTTATTCGCGCGGCATGGCTATTCCAGGGGCTGCACCAGACGGCTTTCCGGCCATTTTGGATAAACTATGGTGGCCGCTTGACCGGTCTTTGTCGTTGGAAGATGTGAAGTATTCTGCTTATGTGTGCATCCTGGAAGCTATCCAGCATGGCACGACAACATTAATCGATCACCATGCTTCACAGAATGCAGTGCGCGGGTCGCTGGCGGAGATCGCTAAAGTGGTTGAAGAAACCGGCATCCGGGCTTCACTGTGTTACGAAGTAACCGACCGGGATGGCGAAGAGCGTACCAGACAGGGCATTGAAGAAAACCTGGAAAATATCCGCCTGGTAAAGAATGAAAAACCGCTCAATGGACGTTTAGGAGCCACTTTCGGTCTGCATGCCAGCCTGACTTTGTCAGAACAGACGCTGGAAAAATGCAGGCAGGAATGCCCTGAAGATGTTGGTTTTCACATCCATGTGGCTGAACACTCGGTGGATCAATATAAAACCCAGGAAATCAGTGGGTTGCGCGTAGTTGATCGCTTGCATAAGCATGGAATCCTGGGACCGCGCTCGATTGCGGTACACGCAGTGCACGTTGACGGCAAGGAGATGGAACTGCTGCGGGATACCGGGACATGGGTGGCACACCAACCCAGGTCAAACATGAACAATGCTGTAGGAATAGCACAAATTGAATCGATGCTGCGGATGGGAATTAAAGTTTGCCTCGGAAATGATGGTTTTTCCAACGCAATGTGGGAAGAATGGAAAACCTGTTACCTTGCTCACAAACTATGGAACCTGGACCCAAGGCAGATGGGCGGCTACACTGTCCAGGAAATAGCGGTTTACAACAACGCTGCGCTGGCAACCCAGCAATTCGGCGGCGCAGTGATTGGCCAGCTGATCCCGGGTGCAAAGGCAGACATCATCCTGGTGGACTATAAACCTTTCACTCCCATGACTGAAGGCAACCTTCCCTGGCACATCCTGTTTGGTTTCCATGAAAGCATGGTAACCACGACCATTGTGGATGGAAATGTGCTGATGAAAGACCGGGAGATTTTAACGGTGGATGCGGATAAAATTTTTCATGAAGCATTAAAAGTTGCGCCAGCTTTATGGCAGCGCTACCAGGCAAAATTTGCAAATTAAGCGGAGGTAATGTGACTGAAACACCTGAGGTGAGCATTAAGACGATCGGGATCCTTGGCGGAACAGGGAAAGAAGGAAAAGGCCTGGCTTACCGCTGGAGCAAGGCAGGCTACAGCATCATTATTGGCTCACGAACATTCGAAAAAGCGGTCGTAGCAGCAGAAGAGATCCGCAACCTGCTGGGCGGCGAGGCTGCAGTCACAGGAATGGAAAATTCAGAAGCTGCCAGGCTAAGTGATATCGTTGTGCTTACAGTGCCTTTCAACGCCCATGTTCCCATGCTGGAAAGTCTGAAAGATGCGCTGCAAGGAAAAATCTTGATCGATGTCACGGTACCGCTAGTTCCGCCAAAAGTTGCCAAAGTACAGATGCCGCCTGAGGGTAGCGCTGCGATGCAAGCCCAGCAGATCCTGGGTGAGGGCGTGCAGGTGGTGGCTGCATTCCAGAATATCTCATATGAGAACCTGTTGACTCATGAAGATGTAGATTGCGATGTCCTGGTTGCAGGTACGGGCAAATCTGCCAGGAGCATGGTGATCAAACTGGTTGAGGATGCAGGCTTGATCGGCTGGGATGCCGGACCGATTGAGAATTCGGTGGTGGTGGAAGGGTTGACATCTGTTTTGATCGGTATCAATAAACAGTATGGTGTGGAGGCATCGGGTATCAGGATCACAGGAGTAAACCGCCAGGCAGCATCATGAAACTTGAATTAACCCCTGTTCCCGGTTTCCCATTAATCAAGCCTGGCGATGACCTGGCTGAAATTATTATCAATACCTGTGAAAAAGCGCAGATCGGCATCCAGGATGGTGATATATTCGTGCTGGCACAAAAGATCGTCTCAAAATCTGAAGGACGGCTGGTAAACCTGAATGATGTTGCAGTAACAGAAGACGCTGTAAACCTGGCAGAAAAGACCGGAAAGGATCCCCGCATTGTTGCGCTGGTATTAAGTGAAAGCCGGAAAGTCCTGAGGTACCGGACGAATGTCCTGATTGTTGAGCATAAGCTTGGATTTGTGTGTGCAAATGCCGGCATTGACCATTCTAATGTTCATGGCATGAAAGGCAACCCGGATGATTGGATGCTTTTACTGCCGGTGGACCCTGATGGCAGCGCAGATAAGATCCGCACAAAAATTGAAGCCCGGAAGGGTGTCCGTATTGGAATCATGATCATTGATTCGCATGGCAGAGCCTGGAGGAATGGCACTCTCGGCACGGTGATCGGTTTATCGGGTGTACCTGGATTGGTGGATTTGAGAGGGCAGCCGGACTTGTTCGGGTTTAAGCTTAAGATTACCCAGGTGGCTGCTGGGGACGAGTTGGCAGCAGGTGCTTCACTGGTGATGGGACAGGCGGCGGAAGGTACTCCGGTTGTGCATGCTCGTGGTTTTCCTTATGCCTTACGGGAAGCCAGCTTGAATGAGCTGATCCGTCCGGAACAAGAGGACCTCTTCCGATGACAATTGCCATTGCTTCGCTGCTCGACCTTAATCAGGCGCCAGAAAGCAAGCAGGTATGGGACCTGATGCTTGAACGCTGCAATCAATTGGGTATGCTCCCGGTTCCCATTCCACACTTCTCCTGGCAGGTGGCAGGAGACTATACTTTGGACCAGTTACTACCGGCAATCGAAAGCCTTGCGTTAACCTGGAAGGAATTTTCTGTGCAGACCTCCGGATTGGGCCTTTTTTCGGGTGAGACGCCGGTACTTTACCTGCCAGTTATCAAAACCAGAGAGCTACTGGAAAAACATGAAGAGTTGTGGGAATTATGCTCGGGTTTCGCGAAGGACCTCAGCCTGCATTATTCCCCTGAAAATTGGATGCCGCACATAACTATTATTCAACAGAGATTTTCGCTGGATAATGTTTACTGCGTGATCAAGGACCTGTACCAGAAAGACCTGGGAATGGAATTCAAGGTGCAGAAGGTTGAAATCATCTACCAGAATGAAAAAGAAGAAGGTATCAAAGCTGAGTATTTTTTACAGAAAGGATAGACTTTGAAAATTGTTGCACTTGCCGGCGGAGTGGGAGGCGCAAAACTGGCTGATGGGTTGGCGCAGAACCTTGCGGCAGAAGATTTGACTGTTATTGTGAACGTGGGTGACGACTTTACCCATATGGGTTTATATATATGTCCAGACCTGGATACGGTTTGTTACACCCTGGCCGGGCTAGCCAATCCTGATACCGGTTGGGGCAGATCGGGTGAGAGCTGGACTGTGTACGACCACGTGGTGAAACTGGGAGGACCCGACTGGTTTCATCTTGGTGATAAGGATATTGCTACCCATCTCGAAAGGACACGGCTGCTGAATGAAGGGAAGTTGTTAAGCGAGATAGTGGCTGCTTTCTGCAAAAAGTGGGGTGTACCTGTCAATGTCCTGCCTGTAAGCAATGATCCTATTCCCACAATAGTTTCAACCAAAGACAAAGGAGAGCTGAGTTTCCAGGATTACTTCGTTAGAAACCGGTGCGAACCAGTTGTGACAGGATTCCGGTTTGCCGGGATCGAAAATGCTACCCTTACACCGGGCATTCTGGATGCCATCCATGCAGCTGACGGCATCATTATTTGCCCATCCAATCCATACGTCAGTATTGCTCCCATCCTTTCTGTTCCTGGACTGATGGATGAAGTGAAGAAAAAGAAGGTTGTGGCAGTTTCACCCATTGTAGGTGGCAAGGCAATCAAAGGACCAGCTGCCAAGATGTTCCAGGAGATGGGTATAGACGCAAGTTCGGTTGAAGTAGCCCGGCAGTATCAGGATTTCCTGACTGGTTTTATCCTTGACACTGTGGATTCAGAATATGCCGGGGAAATCCAGCGCTCAGGTATAATTTCTCTGGTGACCAATACGGTCATGCAAACCATAAACGACCGCAAGCGCCTGGCTTCTGAGGTTTTATCCTTCTGTGAAGGAATTTTCTAACAGGTTATGTTAATGAACCACTGGATTTGTGTGCCTGTTAAGCCGTTTTCTTACGGGAAGTCACGCCTGGCAGACATGATTTCTGATGAACAGCGATATCAATTGAACAAGGCTTTGTTTTCCCACACCTTGCAGAAGATTCAGAGCAGCCAGTGGAAGGAAAATGCTGTAGTGATCAGCAAAGGTGAAGAAGCGCTGGACATTGCTGCTTCCCAGGGAATTAAGACAATTGTTGAAAACCCGCCTTTTGGTTTAAACCGGTCTCTTCGGACCGTATCAAAAGCCCTTGAAGGTGAAAAAGCCTCCAGTATCACTGTATTACCTGCTGACCTGATTTTGCTTACCGCAGGTGAGCTAGATATGCTGTATGAAATTCGCGTACAGGAAACAGGAATTATCATTGTTCCAGACCGGTTTAAGGCTGGTACCAACATCTTATCGGTAATGCCGGTCGGCGCAATACCATTCCGGTTTGGGAGGAATTCATTCAACAAACATATTCATTCAGCCGGGACAGAAGAGATTCCTGTCAAGGTTTTTGAATCCACCTTCCTGGGTTTCGACCTGGATACTGAACGAGACCTGCTTGAGCTGGAAAGATTGTGCCCAGATATCCGTGACACGATCCCTGAAATTACATGTTTTGAGAACATTTTCCAATAAAAGGAGCCTGAAATGACCAAACCTGCAGCACTTTATTTACAAGATGCACATGATTTACGGGATGGGCTGGACTATGTCCGCTACGCTGAAGCAAAGGGATTTGATTCAATCTGGCAGGCTGAAAGCCGCCTGGTGCGGGATGCCATTGTCCCCATGGCCGCGTATGCTGCTGTAAGCGAGAAGATTAAAATCGGTTCAGGAGTAATTAATAACTGGACCAGGAACATTGGGCTGCTGGCGGCCACCTTCCTTACATTGGATGACCTTGCTCCAGACCGAATTATCTGCGGTATTGGAGCATGGTGGGATCCGCTGGCGAAAAATGTTGGCATCACCCGCTCAAAACCCCTGACAGCCATGAAGGAAACCGTCCTTATCCTTAAAAGACTGTTGAACATGGAACGGGTTACGTTTCATGGTGAGTTCATTAATGTGGACGGTATCGAGCTGGATGTTGTGCACGGCAGAAGGGAGCCGCGCAACGTTCCGGTCTACATTGGCGCTACTGGCGACCAGATGATGGAATTGACAGGTGAAATCTGTGATGGCGTTGTCCTGAATTACTGCGTCCCGCCTGAGTACAACATCAAAGCGCTGGAACTGCTGGATAACGGCGCCAAGAAATCCGGCCGCAGGGTGGATGACCTGGACCGGCCACAGCTGGTTGTTTGCTCGGTGGATCTCGACCACGACAAGGCAATCGATACTACCCGTGAATTGCTTACTCAGTACCTGGCACAACAACCCCACATTGCTAAAGCATCCGGTGTGTCGATGGATGTGGTGCACGAGATCCAGTCCATCCTGGGCTGGCCGGCTACGCACGAGCAAATCCAGAAAGCCAAACACCTGGTTCCGGAAGATTTGATCCATCACATTACTGCCTCAGGAACACCTGATGAAGCCCGCGCCAAGGTCGAAGAGTACCGCAAAAACGGATGCACGCTGCCAATCCTTTACCCGGTTGGCGGAGATGTAAAACTACTGATTGATACTTTCAGCGCGTAACAGTTTCTGGAGGCTGCCATGATTATTGAATATTTACGCCCTGAGGGGATGGATGAAGCGGTTCGCATGCTCTCCAGGACTGGATTGAATAGTAAACCGTTGGGCGGTGGAACTGTCCTGAGCAAAAAGGCGCTGCTTGAAGATTTCGCTGTTGTGGACTTGCAGGGAACCGGATTGGATACAGTCGTCACCACAGTGGATTTGTTAGAAGTAGGAGCAGCCTGTACTCTGCAGCAGCTAGCTGAACATGACCAGGTTTCGACTGCTTTGCAGGCTGCAATCGTGCGTGAAACAAACCTGCACATGCGCAATATGGCCACGGTTGGTGGAACTGCCGTATCAGCTGACGGGTGTTCTCCGGTACTGACAGCATTTTTGGCCCTGGATGCAACCCTGGTCTGGCAGCCGGGTGCGAAAGCGATAAAACTGTCAGACTGGCTGGGTAGTCGCAACAAATCTGCGCCAGGTGTGCTGATTGAAAAGCTTGTGCTCAGCAAAGCAATAAATCTGAAGTGTAAATTCCTGGCACGCAGCCCGCAAGATTACCCGATGGCCAGTCTGGCGATCGCGAAACATGCAGATGGAGGCATGCGAATAACTGCCGGTATAGTACGCGAAGGCTTTCCTGTGGTTCTGTATGAAGGAAAATCCGCTGCAGATGGAATTAAAGCAGCTAGTACTGCCTGCAACAACCTGCTTTCCGGTTCTAAATATGCCGATTATTTGAAATCGGTTATTCCTGCCATGATTAAACAGATGCTGCAGGAAAGTTAAGAAAGGTCACTGAGAGGTTAGCATGCAAATATCAATTATTATCAATGGAAAACGGACTAAATGGGATGCTGCCCCTGGTGATACGTTATTAGCCGTCCTCAGGCGTGAGGGGTTTTTTGGTGCAAAATCCGGCGGTTGTAAGAACGGTGAATGCGGCGCCTGTGCAATATTGCTGGATGGGAAGCCTGTCAATTCTTGTTCCATGCTGGCAGCCCAGGCTGACGGCCATTCTATCGAAACAATCGAGAGCCTGGGTGAACATCCGGTAAAAGGTTGGGCAGGTTCTAAAGGGCTGCATCCGATCCAGCAGGCGTTCGTTGAGGTTGGCGCAGTCCAATGCGGGTACTGCACCCCGGCATTCATCCTGGCTGCAAAGGCATTACTGGATAAAGAACCCAATCCAACTGAAGAGATGGTGAGGGAAGCTATTTCGGGTGTTCTATGCCGATGTACCGGTTATTTGAAGCCCGTGCAGGCAGTCATGCGCGCTGCTGCAGTGCTCAGGGGAGAGGTTGTCGATCCGGTCAATCCTGAAGGGCTAGAAGTGCCGCCTGAATGGCTGAAACCACTGGATGCGCCATTGCAGGATGATAACAAAGGAGGGTCAGGAGGCAGCCTGACGCAGGAACAGATTGTTCCAAAGATCTGGGTTCTGCCTGATACTGCCCCGCTGGCCACCGTGGGCAAGCCGGAGCAAAAAGTGGATGCCATCAAGCTGGTGCAGGGCAAACCTGCCTTCACTGACGATGTGGAGCAGCGCAACATGCTGATTGCAAAAGTATTGCATAGCCCGGTTGCGCATGCCCTGATCAAAAAGATTGATACTTCAAAGGCAAAAGCGCTGCCCGGCGTAGCGGCAGTATTAACCTGGCAGGATATCCCCCGGGTGATTTATTCCACAGCCGGCCAGTCTGATCCAATCCCTGGCCCGCTGGATGCTTTTTCCCTTGATAAAAAAGTGCGCTTTGTTGGTGACCGGGTTGCTTTTGTGGCAGCTGAAACCGAAGAAATAGCTAATAAAGCCCTGGAATTAATTGAAGTAGAGTACGAAGAATTACCTGTATTGCTCAAATCCGAAGAAGCAATGAATCCAGGTGCGCCTGTAATCCATGATGAGCCTGAGTATGTCAATTTTGATAAATCCGATCCCGCTAAGAACCTTGCCGCCCAGATTCGAATCGACATCGGGAATATTGAAAAAGGATTTGCCGAAGCAGACTTGATTTACGAAGAAGAGTATGAAGTACCAAAAGTGCAGCAAGCCCATATAGAGCCGCATGTAGTCATTACCAGTTGGGACGAGGATGAAAGGCTGGTAATCCGTACCAGCACCCAAGTACCATTCCATGTGCGCAGGATCCTTGCGCCGGTGCTGGGGTTGCCCATGAAGCGCATCCGCGTGATCAAACCTCGCATTGGGGGCGGTTTTGGCGGCAAACAAGAAGTATTAATGGAGGATGTGGCAGCACATTTAACCATCGTAACCAAACGGCCTGTCCGGTATGAGTACACCAGAGATGAGGAGTTCACCGCTGCCAGGTCCCGCCATCCTATGAAATTCCGCTTGAAGACCGGTGTAAAGAAAGATGGAACCATCACCGCCAATGAGATGTACTGCCTGGCTGATACCGGTGCTTACGGCTGCCATGCCATGACGGTGCCGGGAAACACCGGCCATAAATCCATGGCGCTCTATGTTGGTGACGGTGAGTACAGAAAGTCACCCAATATCCGCTTCTACACGGATGTGGTGTACACAAACACACCCCCAGCCGGCGCCTTCAGGGGCTACGGCGCTCCGCAGGGTTTTTGGCCGGTTGAACTACAGATGAACAAGATCGCCCTTGACCTGGGAATGGATCCAGTTGAGTTTAGGCTTAAAAACAGCCTGCGACCAGGTGAGCTACATCCATTCAGTACTGCATGGAGCGAAGGCCGCGAGCCAGTTCCTGAAATCATCCACACAGTTGGATTGGAAGAATGTGCTGCCAAGGGTATGGAAGCTGTTGGATGGAAGCAAAAGTATGGGAACCAGACCTGGAAAAATGTTCCTGGGAAACCGCACCTGCGGAAAGGTATTGGCGTTGCCTTTGCCATGCACGGTACAGCCATCCCCTACCTCGATATGGGTGGCGCAAGTATTAAGATGAATGAGGACGGCTCATTTAACCTGCTCATTGGTGCCACCGACCTGGGAACAGGATCAGACACCGTGCTGGCACAAATGGCTGCCGAAGTCCTGGGTGCAAAACTGGAAGACATGATCGTGTATTCTTCAGATACCGATTTCACCCCCTTTGATAAAGGTGCCTATGCTTCCAGCACGACATACGTCTCCGGTGCAGCAGCGGTCTTCGCTGCCCAAAAGGCTGCTGAAAGGATCAAAGAGAGGGCAGCCAGGTTGATTAACGATAAACATAAAACCAGTTATAAAAGCGCTGACATTACCCTGGCAGACCGGAAAGCCTTTTCAATTCATGGAGAATCTGTCACCTTGAGCGAAATTGGCCACTCGACCATCCATCACTTCGAGCAAGAGCAGATCATGGGTGTGGCATCGTATGTATCACCGGTTTCCCCACCGCCTTTTGCTGCTCAATTTGCTGAAGTAACAGTGGACACCATCACAGGTGAAGTTGTTGTTGACAATTTGCTGATGGCTGTGGACAGCGGTGTGATTGTTAATCCGCTTACAGCCAGCGGCCAGGTAGAGGGCGGAATGACTCAAGCATTGGGGTATGCAGTCACCGAAGAAATGACCTATGATGATAAAGGCATTCCGAATGAACGCGACCTGGTGGATTATCATATCTTCAGGTCAAACGAGATGCCCCAGCTCAATACCATTTTTATTCAGACCCATGAACCTTCGCACCCGTTTGGCGTAAAAGCAGTGGCAGAGATCACTATGGATGGAGTTGCGCCTGCAGTTGCTAACGCAATTTATGATGCCTGCGGCGCTACCTTAAAGCAAAACCCAACAACCCCTCAAAGGGTTTGGGATGCCATACAGGTCTTACAGAAACCAGGTTAAAGGAATGGATGTAACACCGATTTATGTCGTAGGGCATGTAAACCCTGATACCGATTCTATTGCTTCGGCAATGGGGTATGCCTGGCTTCTACGGGAGAGGGATGGCTTGAACACAGTTGCGGGCAGGGCTGGCCCGGTTAACCCACAAACATTATGGGTTTTAAAGCACTTAAACCTGGAAAGCCCAGTCCTCTTAACAGATGCATCGCCCCGATTCGAGTCGGTCATGCGCAGATATGACACTGCTTTGCCCGATGAACCAATCCGGAAAGCCTGGGAAATTGCCAGCAAAACAGGCGGTGTGGCTCCGGTTGTCACCGAAAATGGATTACCTTACGGTTTGATTAATGGGAAGAGCCTGTTTGAATTACTGAATACAATGGTCGGTCCCCATCCTAAAGGCAGCGGTTTACATATTTCCGCCTTGCTGGATCTCCCCTGCAAGGATGCCGCAGACACAAATGTTTCCAGGTTTCATGCCTCAACCAGGATCCGGGATGTATTAAGCAAGGTTCTGCGGGTTGAAGGCGATGAATTCTGGGTGGTTGACGAGGGCAACCATTATCTCGGCATTTGCAGGCAGCGGGATCTGCTTAACCCACCTCGCTTAAAACTGGTCCTGGTAGACCATAACGAGGTGTCGCAGGCTGTCGCATCCATAGAGGAAGCAGAGATCCTCGAGATCCTGGACCATCATCGGCTGGGTAATCCCTCAACCCGCATGCCTATTAAATTTACCGTTGATATTGTCGGCAGTACCAGCACCCTTGTATCTGAGCAAATCTCCGAGGCCGGGTTGAGCGCGCCACCCACCCTGGCGGGGATCATGCTGGCCGGGCTGCTATCAGACACGCTTGTTTTAAGGTCTCCCACCACCACGGACCGCGACAAAAAAGCTGCACAGCGGCTATCGCGCTGGGCCTTTGTGGGCGGCAGCAGCCTGGAAAGTGAAACAATCGAGAGTTACGGCAAGCAGGTGCTTGCAGCGGGTACCGGGATAACCGTACTTTCTCCTGAAAAGACAGTCAGCAATGACCTGAAAGTGTATACTGGTGGTGGTTTTGAATTTGCCATAGCCCAGGCAGAGGTGTCTGACTTGAATGAGCTCTCTGACCATGCAGACGATTTGCGGCAAGCGCTTGTTAAGTTGCAGGAGACCAAGAACCTGGATTTTGCCATGCTGATGGTTACCGATGTAGTGCGCGGTTCCAGCCGGATTTTAGTTGTTAATGGTCCGCCGATTATTGAAGATCTGCCTTATGCCCTGCAGGCTGATGGAACATTCCTGGCAGATGGTGTGGTGTCACGTAAAAAACAGCTGCTCCCAACCGTCCTGGGAATGCTGGAGGAATAAATGAGAAGTTTGTATGAAGAGATAGTGGCTCTGGAAAACTCTGGAAAAGCAGGAGCGGTTTGTTCCATCATAAAATCTTCAGGCTCCACACCGCGGCATGAAGGCTCAAAAATGATTTATTATGCCGACGGCAAAACGCTCGGTTCTGTGGGGGGCGGCGAGGTTGAAAGCAGGGTAATAGAAGAAGCAAAAAAGGCAATTGAAGACGGGAAGATACACCTTCTCCATTACAACATGGTGGATCCTGCCCGCGGCGATCCTGGAATTTGCGGAGGGCAATTGGATATTTATATTGAACCGGTCTGGCCCAAGCCAACCCTGCTTGTCATTGGGGGCGGGCATGTAGGAAAAGCCCTGGCATACCTTGGCAAATGGCTGGGATACCGGATTGTTATTTCAGATGACAGGGTTGAATTTTGCTCAAAAGAATACCACCCTGATGGGGATATTTTTCTTCCGGTCGAGATGGCGGATATACCAGAACATATGGATATTGACCGCTTCACCTATGTTGTGTTAACCACACGTGGTTCTGATGTCGATGTGGAAGGTCTGCCTTCTCTGCTGAAATGCTCACCGGCTTACCTGGGAGTAATCGGCTCTAAGAGGCGCTGGATCATGACGCGGAAGAAACTGATTGAAAAAGGTATCAGTGAAGAGCAGCTCAACCAAATCCATTCTCCCATTGGGCTGGAATTGAAGGCAGAAACACCCGAGGAGATCGCAGTGAGTATCATGGCTGAGATCACCTTGCTCAGAAATGGCGGTTCGGGAAAACATATGAAAGTGTAGGTTGGAGGATATTAGTATGTGGAAGAAGTACATTATTACAGCCAGTATAGAAGACGCCCTTAACTATCTGCGACAATACAAAGGAAGTTCCCGAATTATATCCGGCGCTACTGACCTGATGCTGGAAATGGAAAGTGGAGTCAGGAAAGACATCGATGTCCTGATTGATGCCAGCAGGATTCCCAATACCCGGTTGATTACCCTGGATGAGGACGGTATTATCCATCTTGGATTGAATGTTACCCACAATGATTGCGTGGGTTCCAAGCTGATCCGTGAGCATGCGCTGCCACTAGCGCTGGCTTGCTGGCAGGTTGGGTCACCCCAGATCCGGAACCGGGGAACGATAACCGGAAACCTGGTTACTGCGTCTCCAGCGAACGATTCAATCACCCCATTGATGGCTCTTGGCGCGGAGGTGGTCCTGCGCAGCTTTACAACTGAAAGGGTTGTTCCGCTGAAGGATTTTTATACCGGGGTCCGCAAGAATGTAATGCAAAACGATGAGATGGTGGTAGAAATACGGTTCCCGGCCTTGCCGAAGTATGCACAGGGGATGTTTTACAAGTACGCCTTGCGCAATGCCCAGGCGATTTCGCTGGTCAATGTGGCAGTCATCCTCCAATTTGCAGATGGGTTCGTGGAAAACGCTACGATTACGATGGGCGCTGTTGCACCTACCATCATCCATGCCACCGCTGCTGAAGAATACCTAAAAGGAAAAGAGCTCACCGGTGAGGTCATCTCCCAGGCGGCCAGGTTGTGTGCGGACTCTGCTAAGCCGATATCCGATATCCGCAGCAGTGCTGCTTACCGCAAGAAGATGCTGGAAGTAATTACCCGCAGGGCGCTGCAAGCCATCAGGGATAAGCGCAACAATTCAATTTTGCCCAGAGAGCCAGTGTTACTTCGTAAGCTCGATAATGGTAAATCGAATGGAATTGAAGAGACACTGATTTTGGATGCAGATTCTCCAATCACTTTGACTGTAAACGGCAAAAAAGTGACTTACAAGCCGGAAAACCACAAATCGCTGCTGCGACTTTTGAGGGAAGATGGACTGCTGACCGGAACGAAAGAGGGATGCGCAGAAGGCGAATGCGGTGCTTGCACGGTGATCATGGATGGAATGGCTGTAATGAGCTGCATGGTTCCTGCTCAAAGGGCTTACGGCGCTGAAGTTAAAACAGTAGAAGGATTGGCAGATAATAATAACCTGCACCCGATCCAGAAAGCGTTCATCCAGACTGGGGCAGTGCAATGCGGTTACTGTACTCCCGGGTTCCTGGTTTCTGCTGCCATGTTAATGGAGGAGAAGGCGCATCCTGGTGAAGATGATGTTAAACAGGCAGTTACCGGCAACCTATGCCGGTGTACAGGGTATTACTCTATTCTGCAGGCAATTGAAAAGGCAGTATCAGGAGAGTGAGCTATGCCGCGTAAGTACTATTCATCCAGGGATTCAGAAGATACGAGGACACTGCGCCCCAGCGTCCATCCTATCTGGAATGGGATTGGCTTTGCTTTGATTATCATCACGCCTATCCTCGGTTATTTTGGAGCGGTGCTACTGCTGGAACAAAATGCCAGGTATGGATGGGTTGATATCCCGCCTTCATTGATTATCCCCGAGGCTTCCAATCCGCAAATCCTGGTGATTGTTATTGTAACGATTACTTTAATCTTCTTGCTCAGCGCAATTTTTAGTGCAATTACGTTCTTACTTTACAGCCTGTTTGTACCATCACGGTATGGACCAATGGATGCCCCAATTGTCCGTTACCGTGGCAGGCAGTACAAACGATAAATGACCTTTTTATGAGGAAATGATGGAATATATAGGCAAATCAATTCAAAAAGTTGATGTGGTTAAAAAAGTTACAGGTGAGGCGCTCTATCCCGGTGATTTTACTTACCCTGATCAGCTGCACATGAAAATACTATTTGCAAGAAGGCCCAGCGCCAGGGTTGTTTCCATTGACACCTCCAAGGCTGAAAAACTCAATGGGGTGGTGGCTGTACTGACTGCAAAGGATGTACCGGTAAATATCTACGGTATGATCGTGAAAGACCAGCCTGTTCTGTGCGGGCCGGGCAGCGATGTGCCTTTTGCTGACAGGGTCCGGTTTGTTGGGGACCAGGTTGCCCTGGTTGTTGCTGAAACTGAGCAAATTGCCAGCAAAGCTGCAGAGTTGATTGATGTTGTGTATGAAGATCTTCCCATCGTCAGCAGCCATTTGCAGGCAATGGAGGAGGGTTCATTCCTTGTCCACCCGGATAAGGAATCCAATGTATTTTGCCATTTTCGCATCCGGAAAGGCGAGATTGACAAAGCATTTGCCGATGCTGATGTGATAATAGAAGGGGAATACACAACGCCAGTTCAGGAGCATGCCTACCTTCAGCCGGAAGCAGGAGTTTCCTTTATCGATGAGGAGGGACGGGTAACCGTTGTTGTATCCGGGCAATGTGCACACGAAGACCAGGAGCAGATAGCCCATGCTTTGGGAATATCGCATGAGATGGTGAGGGTGATATACCCTGCCATTGGCGGAGCATTTGGCGGAAGAGAGGATGTCTCCATTCAGATTGCACTTGCTTTAGCAACTTTCCGTCTGCATGAACGGGGGATAGACCGGCCGGTAAAGATCATCTGGAGCCGGGAAGAATCCATCATTGGGCACCACAAACGCCATGCATATACCATCCGTACCAAGTGGGGAGCGATGAAGGATGGAAAGGTGATTGCAGCCCGGGCGGAGGTCATCGCTGACGGCGGAGCATACATTTATTCATCTACAAAGGTGCTGGGAAACGCCACATTAATGTGCACTGGACCATATATGATTCAAAATGTCAGTGTAGATTCTTATGCGGTGTACACCAATAATGTACCTGGCGGCGCGTTCCGCGGTTTCGGCGGCCCGCAAGGCGCATTTGCAGCGGAATCCCAGATGAACAGGCTAGCCGAAGTACTCGGTATGGATCCTGTAGAAATCAGGCTAAAGAATGTCCTCAGAGAGGGAGATCTTTTATCAGTCGGTACCCCATTACCCAAAGGTGTCAGCCTGGATAAGGTGATTGAGCAATGTGCCCTGAAAGCAGGCTGGAAGCTCATTGAAGGGAAGTGGCAAATGCCGGAAGTTGATCATACTCCGGATACAGACCGGCCCTTTGTTAAACGTGGATTGGGATTTTCCTGTGCATTTAAGAATGTCGGTTTTTCCTTTGGGGCTCCAGAGCATTGCGATGCAAAAATCACTCTGGAGGGAAAGACAGAAATTGAAAAAGCCATTCTCTATCATGCTGCTGCAGATGTAGGGCAGGGGATTCACACCGCTATGGCACAGATGGCTGCAGAAGCATTGGGGTTACCCATGGAGAAAATTGAGCTGATCCTGTCTGATACTGCAACATCCCTGTTCGCAGGCAGCGCTTCTGCCTCCCGGTTGACATTTATGGCAGGAAATTCCATCAAAGGCGCTGCAACCCTGGCGCTGGAAAAGTGGAATAATGAAGAGCGACCTGCCACAGCAGAGTATGTTTACAGACCTCCGAAGACTACCATGTATGATCCCGACACTGGCAAATCGGAACCCAATTTTGCTTATGGATATGTAGCTGAAGCGGTTGAAGTCGATATCGATACTGAAACCGGACAGGTAAATGTAAACAATGTTATTTGTGCTGATGATGTCGGGCAGGCTGTTAATCCCTTGATTGTCCAAGGCCAAATTGAAGGTGCGGTGGTCCAGGCAGCAGGGTATGCTCTCCTGGAGAACTATATCCAGGAAAATGGTGTTCCCAAGACGACAAAATTATCCACCTATTTGATCCCTACTGTGCTGGACATCCCCAAGAACGTCGAGTCGATCATCCTCGAATTCGAAGACCCGATCGGTCCCTGGGGCGCCCGCGGCATGGGTGAAATGCCTTATTTACCTTTTACTGCCGCCATTGTTGATGGGATCCATAATGCCACCGGTGTCTGGTTTGACGAATACCCGCTGACTGCTGAACGGGTTCTGGATGGTATTGGAGGGCTTGACTGAAGAGAATCGCAGCCATCCTTCTGGCAGCCGGGGAGTCCAGGAGGTTTGGCGGTCCTAAGCTGCTAGTGCCCTGGCAAGGAAAACCCTTAATCCGAAATGCAGCTGAGTTGATTGCATCGTTGGGATTATCCCAGTTTGTTACTGTGCTGGGCAGTGAATTCGAATCCGTCGCTGCAGAGCTGGCACAATTGGATTGTGATGTAGTAGTCAACTACAACTGGTCTCAGGGACAGGGGAGTTCAGTATCCTGCGGCATTGAAAACCTGCATCCTGATACCGATGCTGTTATTTTCTTTGTCGCCGACCAGCCAAGAATTACTAAGGAATTAATAGAGAGCATTATCGCTACTGCTAACTGCCGGGATGAGGAGATTATCATCCCGGTATGTGCAGGAAAACGCAGGAATCCGGTTTTATTTAAGAAGAGTACCTTTGATGCCCTAAAAAAGCTTGATGCAGGTTCTGGCGGAAAAAGCATTTTCCCTGATCACAGTTTTTTTGAGATGGGATGGCCGAACTCGGGGGAATTCGCTGATATTGATACCGTAAAAGATTACATGGATTTGGTGGAAGGTGATGAAAGCCAATAGAGAATCCAGGGCTTTAGCTGCAATCGTGCTGGCAGCCGGTTTGTCAAGCCGGATGAAAGAAAACAAGCTCTTACTCCACTGGAAGAATTCCACGGTAATAGGATGGGTCGTCTCTCAGCTTGTGAAGGCGGAAATGAGAAGGATATTTGTGGTAACTGGCAGGGATGCAAATGTTGTGGAATCACTGACTTCATTTCCTGGCGTGAAGCATATTTACAATAAGCTGTATGCCGATGGGGAAATGCTGCATTCGCTGCAAGCTGGACTGAAAATGCTGCCAGGTGAAGTGGATGCTACTTTGGTGGTGCTTGGAGATCAACCGCAAATTGAAATTGAAACCATCCAGCTCGTAGCCCGTGCATTTGAAGATAACCCCAACTGCAAGCTCATTTTGCCCAGCTTCCAAAACCGGCGAGGTCATCCATGGATCGTTGCGCGGGAGTTGTGGGATGAAATCATCAGTATGGAACCGCCGGACAATTTGCGGACCTTTTTACAAAGATATTCAGGTGAAATCACGTATGTGCTGGTAAACACAACCACGATTTTTGCAGATATTGATACTCCGCAAGATTACCAGGAGTCCCTAAAAAACTGATGGGAACCCTGTATCATATCTACCGCAATGCTGCTACAAACGCGATCAGCCTTGTTGATATGGTGGAATTTACTACCAGCTTTGATGATGTCAGTGTGGGCTTGCCAGCAGGCGCGTATGTAACATTTCGGACTTATGGCAGAAATAATGCTTTCCATCTAAAAGATCATATTGACCGGTTATTGTGCACAATGCGCGTAGCCATTGTATTGCATCAACAAATTACTAACTTCATTCTTGAAGCCTTGCACAAATTCTTAAGGCAGCCTTCAGGTCAGGACCGCAGGATCAGGATGATCATTCCATTTACAGACTGGAATGAACTGTATATCCTGGAAGAAAACCTTATGGTACCAGAACCACAGGATTACGAAAATGGGGTAATCGTTGTCACTGGGCAATACGAGCGATCAGAACCGGACAGGAAGCAGACCAGTTTTATCAGTGAATCTTTGGAATTACGGAAACGAATAAATAGCCTTATAAATGAAGTGCTGCTTGTCGACCGCAACGGCAGATTGCTGGAAGGCCTTAGCAGCAACGTATTTTTTGTGAAAGATGGCACAATATTTACTGCAGGTGCAGGTGTTCTGGAAGGGGTGACACGGAAGATCGTCCTGGAAGTCTGCAATCAATTTACAATTCCGATAGAGTTTACTGCCGTCCGGTTAAAAGATATTTCTTCCTGTGACGAGGCATTTCTCTCCAGCACAAGCCGGGGTGTGCTGCCGGTTGTGAAGATTGACCAGCAGGTTATCGGGAAGGGTATTCCAGGGGAAATTACCCGCAGGGTAATGGTGGGGTTTGCAGCCAGGATTGACGAAGGGTTGGAAGAGTTTTAGGTATCTTCAGTATCGAGATCCTCGCCAGTAATCTCTTCATTTGAACTATTCTCATCAGCCAGCTTTTTTATCAGCTGTGAAGCGAACTCGAAGTCTTTTTCTTCCACATAAATGTGTGCAGCTCCCAATTCGCCTACGGTAAGGCCGTACACAATCCCGGCTGATTCCTGGAAGACGGTTGCTTTAATTTCATAAGATAGCAGATACAGCCTGATAGTTTCAGCATCCAGCATGCCTTCTGCCGTGTAAACCTCAACCAATTTTGGACCTGTATTCATGGCTATCCCTTTTTCCTTCCAACAAGCTGGTAAGTGTACCTGGGTTTATCTGGATTGCTTTCATCCCATCCGTCGTGCATAAATATTATATCCAGGTTTGAGGTTAAATTTGAGAAATCGCCCGGATCCACCAGGTGGGCTGGATTGAGCTCAGGTTTAATCTGGAGCATCGGTCGGGTAAAGGTCTCGAACAGAAAGAAACCGCCTGGCCTGAGTGAATTTATCAGGCGCGGCAATAAAGAAGGCTGATAGTAGTAGAAGTTTGTGATTACATCCGGGTGGAACCCTGTGATAGGATATTCTTCCAGGTCAGCCAGGAAAAGGCGTAACTCAGGGCATTTCCGCTTCACTTTTCTCAAAGCTTCAAACGCAATATCTATTCCATAAACCGTAAGACCATGCCTGGCTAACAAATACGAATCATGCCCTAGCCCGGCGGCAATATCAAGAGCCAATCCAGATGAGGGAAGCAGGTTGATGTGGTCCTTGAGCAACTGGCGTGCTGTCTTGGTATGATATTGAATTGAAGACCGGTAGCGCTCATTCCAACGTGCAGCATCATCACGTGCCATGTAATCCCCCTGGTTGGACTGGATCAGATTTCCCTAGTTTCTTGTTTAATCTTGCCAGGCGACGGGTAATTTCTTCCCTTTGCTTTAGGACGGAGAACAAATGAGAATCTGGAAGGCAGGCAAGGGCAGTTTCCGTAAAATGTGATGCCATTGCCAGGTCTGTGCCCCGGTGTTCATAGTATTTTGCCAATTCAATACAGGCATCGATACAACCCTGGTTGGCAGCAGTATTCCACAAATACAGCGCATCTTCAAAATAGCCGTTCCGTTTACAGAAATCGGCATACCGCATTACTGCTGGCTGCTCCAGCTCCACAGGCAACCCATTTCTTATCCCGGTCGCGTATAATCTGGCAGCCAGTTCCGGTGACGCGATATTCTCATGGATCCGGGCCAGCGCGATCAAGTCTACTTCCTGCCTGGGTATGACGATCGGCTCGAATGGAAATTCCAGCAGCTGGGCAGTACCGCAAAATAATGCAGCCAGAGAAACAATGTCAATGGCATTATGATAAAAAACTCCCGCCATAGGCTCTGGATTCCCAGATTGGAGGTATTCGAAATACATTTGCGGCACCAGCCATCCGGGCACTTCTTCTTGAGCCCGGTGGAAGTTGAGGATATTTACTTCCATGTCCTTAAGTGTCCGCGACTCCTGGCTGTATTTCCATACTTGCCGTACCAGGTGAAGCATGTCAATGTGGTGCCATTCGCCCATCTCGAATGGAAAATGGTTCTGGATATGGCGGCTGCGCAGCATGGGTAGATCAAAACTCTTGCCGTTGTAGGTGACAACCGTGTTAAATATGGCTGTTAACCTGCTGAGAACTGCCAGGAATGCCTGCTCTTCTGACGGGTCGCGTAGGAATAATTGCGTGACTGAAAATCCAGCTTCTGTAAATGCCCCAAGCCCAATCATAAATATGAAAGTGCCGGTACCACCAGCCAGACCGGATGTCTCAGTATCCAGGAAGCATACTTTCTTAATATCCGGCAAGTCAGTCTCGTGGTATTTGGCCCATTTCCAAATATATTGAAAAGAACGAGGGGGCGACAAAGGCTGCAAGCCGTGGGTATGATCTTTTGTATATTCAGTTATTACCGTAAAGACATCCCCAAAAGGAGATTCTTCATAGTATCCATCAATCACATCTTCGATTGAGGGATGTTTCTTTTTTTTGCTATCTAATGGGTTGTCCGGCAGGTTGGATCCAGTTTTTAAACCCAGCCCTTCCAGTTTCCGCAAGAGTGAAGAATACTCTTCCATTATTCGGTGAGCGCTTTCAGGATAGTCAATGTCTCAATTTTACCGCCGGTTCCATTTTCCCCTGCCGGGCCGACACAACCTGGGCAGCCGTCTTCACATGGACAGCCAGACACAAGGTCGCGGCTGCCAGACAGCAGCTGCTCATGTGTTTGGAACAAGGCCTGAGATAAACCGATCCCACCTGGAACTTGGTCATAGACCATTACAGCTGGCTTGTTGTCAGCAAAACCTGCTTTCGGATCCGCAAAGGAACCCAGGTCAGTTGGATCGCACATAACGAAGAGCGGCGCAAGGTTTAATAATACATATTTCAACCCGTTTAATCCTGATCGGGTCCTGACAACCAGCTCTGCCCGGCGGTGGCAGGTGGGGCATAAAGTGACCAGGTTCCAAAGCTGGTTGGCTTCAATCGGATTTGTGAAGGTGCGAAATGGTGTCTTATGATGGATATGCAGCGACGATTCTTCCAGCCTGGACCCGCACAGGACACATTGATAGCCATCCCTCTGCAGAATGGCTTTACGGATTTTCGGCCAATCCAAACCGTACTGGTTGCTGTCACTCGACCAGCTGTCCAGGTTCCGCAAGGTTTCCAGCACAACTTGCTCCAGGGTGAACCAGTAACCCGTGGTGTCCAATGTGTTTGGCGGCATGTCCAGGTTGAAGGATTCAAGGATTTCATTGGTTGACCAGCGTACTTTCTTATATCCGGTCACTTTATTTTGGACCCGGATATCGCCATAGAACCGAAAACTACCGGTCGTTGTGGCGGATTGGTTGGCATTGGCGAATTCGATAGTGGTTTCATTGCGCGGTTCTGTGTAGTAATCAACAGAAACAGGCTGCAGGACCGCCTGGCCTAATTCCAGGTCGAGCTCGCGGACCAGGTAGCTTTCTCCCTGGTGGAGGTAAACCGCATCAGGATGAACCATCCAGATTGCACTGGGGGCATCCACTGTCCCTACAGTGGTAAGCTTTCCTTCAATCTCAGCTTTCAAGCTGACAACCATACCGGCGCCTGTCCTCAAGTTCAGGTTGTCAGCTGGATATTTATCAGCAGTCCAGAAGTATGAATCATTTGACTTGTGCAATTGTTTGTCATTTACAAGGAACATCAACAAACCCTGAACCAGGGTGTCGGGAACTTTTCCAAAATGCTCGCCATCACGGAACGGGAGCTCAAAAGCTGCACACCTCAGATGGCCGAGTAAAATCAGGAGATTGTCGGGATCGCATCTAGCCTGTTCCGGTGTCCGGTCCAGAAGGAACTCCGGGTGTTTCATCAGGTACTGGTCAAGCGGATTCTGGGAGGCAATTAAGACTGCTACAGAACTGTCTTTCTTCCGACCTGCGCGGCCTGATTGCTGGACAGTAGCTGCAATCGTACCAGGATATCCAACCAGCAAAACGGCATTCATCCCACCGATGTCGATGCCCAGTTCTAGTGCATTGGTGGCTACTGCCACGCGAGTTTCACCTGACCGCAGCTGTCCTTCGATTTGACGCCTTTCTCCCGGGAGATATCCGCTGCGGTATGCTTGAATATTAATATCAGGGAACCGATTCTTTAACTCTTTAAAGAGGATCTCTACAGCCCGGCGGGTGCGGACAAATATCAAAGTCTGCTGCTGGAATGCCAGGAGGTCAGAAGTTAACCGTATAGCCTGAATTGCCGGACTTTGCCGGATACCAAGTTCTGGATGGATTACCGGCGGATTTAATAAGATAAAGTGTTTGCTGCCCCTGGGAGAACCGCTTTCTTTGATCCAGTGAACTGGCTCTTCGATCAGATTACCGGCATGTTCTTCCGGATTGGCAATTGTGGCCGAAGTCATGATGAACTGGGGTTTGACGCCGTAAAACCCGCATACGCGTTTCAGTCGGCGCAGTAAATTGATTATGTTGGAACCGAAAACACCCCTGTACATGTGGATTTCATCGATAACAATAAAGCGCAAATTGCTGAAAAAGGTATCCCAGAGGGTATGGTGTGGCAGCATCGCCATGTGAAGCATGTCGGGGTTGGTGATCAATACCCGGGTATTTCTGCGGATCTGCTGCCGCTGTGCCGTGGGTGTATCTCCATCATAAATGGCAGCCTTCACCAGAGGCAGGTCTTGCATCACATCATCAAACCCAGCAATCAGGTGCTGCAATGCATTTAACTGGTCTTGTGCCAGGGCTTTTGTTGGGAAGATCAGCAGAGAAGTAGACTGTGGTGATGTGAGCGCTGACTGAAGAATAGGGAGTTGGTAACATAATGATTTACCGCTGGCGGTCCCGGTCGTGATAACCACATTACCGCCGGCCACGACTTTTTCCCAGGACAATGCCTGGTGAGAATAGAGGAATTCGATTCCATTCTTCTTCAGCGCATGGAAAAGGGCAGGGTGGATATTCGCTGGCAGGTCAGCGAATTGGGCTTGCTGTGCCTCTTGCTCAACCCAACCACAGATATCCTTCTTTAATGAAGAGTCACCGCTCCAAAACTTCATTAAATGGTCCATCATGGTACGGTCTTGTGGATTGTTCAGCGATTTCATTTCCTGTTCTTCCATGCTTATTGTACCTGAATTTATAGAAAATATATTCAGTTTAATATTAATTGTAATCGCATCGTAACTGGTTTATACTCGTCAATGGATCTTAATCGCTGAGGTGAATTTATGAAACTGGTGATCATTGGGGCAGGAGGATATAGGACGCCGCTATTGTTGAAGGCTCTGCATCAGAAATTCCTTGATCTTGGGATTTCACAGATCGTGCTGTATGACACTGACCAGGAACGGCAAAATCTGGTCAAAGATTTGATTGCTTATGCAGTACCGGATGAGATCATGCAGAACAATATCCGAATCAGCGGAAACGCAAGAGATGCCCTGCGGGGGGCTGATTTTGTGATCACCACCTTCAGGGCAGGTGGGATGGAAGGCCGGATCCTGGATGAACAGATTCCCTTGAAATACGGGATTTTGGGGCAGGAAACCACTGGACCTGGCGGCTTTTCGATGGCGATGAGATCGATCCCGGTTATGCTGGATTATGTTGAACTCATGCGCGATGTCTGTCCGGATGCCTGGATAATCAATTTCGCCAATCCATCCGGGTTGATGACAGAAGCAGTTCTCAAGCTGGGTAAATGGGAAAAAGTGATCGGCATCTGCGACGGACCCGAATCTGTACGCCTATTTGCTGCAGGAATGATGGGTGTGGATGAAGCTGCAGTCCAATTGGATTATTTTGGGCTCAACCACCTTGGCTGGGTGCGAAAGATCCTTATTAATGGTATGGACATTTTGCCTGCCTTCATTTCCCAGCTGGAGGATCAGAGCAGAATGCCTGGATTACCTTTCAGCGGATGGCTGATAAAGACCCTGGGGATGATCCCGAATGAATACCTTTATTACTATTACTACCGTTCAACTGCAGTAAATGCCATTTTGCAGGAAGAAAAAACACGTGGAGAGTACCTGCATGCTCAGAACATCCGATTGGAAAAAGCATTGACAAACCTGCAAAGCGAGAAGCGGTTTGCTGACATGTGGGAAACCTATTGGGAATACCTGAATGAACGCACCCATACATACATGCAATATGCAAGTGATAAATCCGGGCAAGAGGTAAAAGAGGAAGAACATTTGGGTTATGCCAATGTGGCTTACCGGGTGATCGATGGCTTGATTTCTGGAGAAGTAAATACGCTGGTGAATGTGCAGAATCAAGGCGCTGTTTCAGGCATGAGGGATGATGATGTTGTTGAAATTCCCGTTCTGTTGAGCGCCGGGCAAATTACTCGGAGCCATATTGGCGCAATTCCCGAGCATGCATTGGCTTTAATGCAGCAAGTTAAGCGGTATGAATTAGCGGTGATTGATGCTATCAAGGAACACTCTTATTCAAAATGCCTTCAAGCCCTGACTTTTCACCCGCTAGTGATGGATGAAATGCTAGCCAGAAAGATCCTGGATGATTATATTAAAGCCTTCAGGGATCAGTATCCTGTTCTGGAGTAAAAGCTGTGGGAACCCAGGAATTTGATGTTTTGGCTGTTGGAGACGGTTGCCTGGATGTAATCCTTACCGGGTTAGATGGAAGTCTGGAAGACAGTCAAGTGATCCATGGCTGCGCCTATCACGTTATTCCAGGCGGTGGATTTACGACACCTGTTGTTTTGCAGCGGTTGGGAGTAAAGGTAACCTGGGCCGCAGATTTTGGCAGCGATATGATCAGCACTTTCATCCAGAAGACTGCAGAAGATGAAGGCGTTAACTTGCGCTATTCCCGCAAGTTTAAACGGAATGCAAGAAGAATTTCAGTCTCATTATCAACCCTCAAGAACCGGTCATTTCTCAGCTATGAAGACGCGAATCCCCTGGTGCCGGCTGCATTCCGGGGCTTGCTACAGGCAAATGCAAGGGTAGTTTACATGCCCGGCACCCAGCTGGATAAACTTTTTCTGCTTGGGGCCAGGATAGCGCGGCTGAGGAAAATGACCATCATCGTGGATGGGAACGGTGCGGATAAGTATCGAATAGACCAGCCTGTGGTGAAACGATGCCTGCAGTACATTGATATACTCATTCTAAACACAGACGAAGCCATCAGCATCACTGGAAATAAAAAGCCTGAAACAGCTTTATCCAGCCTTGCGGTTTTATCAAAAATAGTTGTAATGAAGGACGGCGCGAACGGTGCGTTGTTTATTGAAAACGGCAAGATATACAGGGTACCTTCCATACCTGTAGATGCTGTGGATACGACCGGCGCAGGAGATAATTTTAATGCCGGCTTTATTGCTGCATGGTTGAAGAAAAAAAAGCTTAAAGAGTGCGTTGCCTGGGGAAATATCACCGCAGGATTATCCACCACGGTTCCGGGCGGGGCAACAATGAAAACCTGTATGGATGACATTTTCTCAAAGTTGAACTATTTTCCTGCAATGGAAAAAGGACGGGAATTATGAACCGGGTAATATCGGCAGGTTTGATTGTTTTTTGCGGGGTGTTAGCAGCATGGATTGTCAATTATCTTGCTGACACACTTCCTGTGAAGCGCAAACTATCTAAACCTTGCTGCCAGCATTGCCTTAAAGAAAAGAACTGGAAGGATTATCTGCTTTTAAGAAAGTGCTCCAGCTGCGGCAATTCTCTGAATTTCCGGACCTGGATTGTTTATGGGATGATTCCGCTTGGTCTGCTGCTGTTATGGTTCGTCCCAAACAAGACAGGAGAAGAAGTCATTACCCAGGGTCCTGCGATACACATGGTTCTTAGGGGGATCCTTTTTATCTACTTCATTCTGGTTGGTGTAATCGACCTTGAGTACCGGGCTGTCCTTATCCCCGTGGTGATATTCGGTTTTGTGTTTGGGGCGGTATTTGGTGTGATCTATCACGGATGGCTGAACACTATTTGGGGATTCGCCACCGGTTTTGGGATTATGCTGGTGCTCTATCTTCTGGGAGTGCTCTTTGTAAAAATCCTCAACCGAAAACGGGTTGAAAAGTTGGATGAGGACGCCCTGGGATTCGGGGATGTAAATCTGTCGGGGGTGCTAGGGCTGGTGCTTGGATACCCGGGAATTATTGCCGGGTTATTCCTGGGTATCATTATCGGTGGAGTTGGCAGCCTTGTTTACCTTGTCGTTGCCCGCTTGGGCGGCAATTATAAACTCTTCACTCCACTGCCTTATGCACCTTTTCTCATTGCTGGAGCAGCCGTACTGCTGTTTATTCTCTAAGAAGCCGCACGTTGCGTATAGGTATCTTTAAAGGCTTTCCAGAGCTTTTTTGCCTGGCTGTCATATGCGGCCGGGTCATTCCAGGTGCTCCTTGGATCGAGGATCTCGTCTGGTACATCCGGACATGAGAGCGGGATGTGTAATCCGAAGATCGGGTCAATCCGGAATTTCGTTTCATCGATCTTACCTACAAGCACACCGCGGATGAGAGCGCGCGAAAAGGGAATGGGGATGCGCTTGCCTGTTCCATAAGCACCACCAGTCCAGCCTGTATTCACCAGCCAGACTGCTGTACCATGCTGCCGCACTTTATTAAGCAACATTTGGGTGTATATCCTCGGATGGAGTGGAAGAAATGGGGCGGCAAAACAGGCTGAGAATGTGGTGCAGGGTTCTTTCCCCAATCCAACTTCAGTTCCTGCCAGTTTGGCTGTATACCCCAGCAAGAAGTAAAACTGGATCTGTTCTTCTGTCAGGCGGGCAAGCGGCGGTAGAACCCCAAACGCATCGGCAGACAGGAAAAAGATGTTCTTGGGTGCTGTACCGGCTTCGTTGTGTTTCACAAAACCCAATCCCTGTAAGGAGTATGCCGCCCGGGTATTCTCGGTATACGATGCAGAATCAAAATCGGGAGTTCTGCTTGTTTTATCATACGTTACGTTTTCCAGGATGGTACCAAAGCGCCTGGTGGCATTCCAGATCATCGGTTCATGCTTTTTTGATAGGCGGATGGTCTTCGCATAGCAACCACCCTCAAAATTGAAAACCCCAGCATTTGACCAGCCATGCTCGTCATCGCCGATCAGCTTGAAGGCTTTGTCGTTCGATAAGGTAGTCTTGCCAGTACCAGAAAGCCCGAAGAACAGGGCAGTATTTTTGTTTTTGTCTTCGTTTGCCGAACAATGCATCGGGAGGACCTGCCTTGCTGGTAGTAAAAAATTGAGCATGGTAAATACTGATTTTTTTAGTTCTCCAGCATAGCCTGTGCCGCCAATCAGCACAATTCTTTTCTCAAAATCCAGGGCAACTACAACATCAAATTCGGTGCCATCCCGAGTTGGATCTGGATGAAAATTGGGGCAGTGAATAACGGTGATTTCAGGCTCACCGGCAATTTCCTTTTTGCTTTTTCTGCGGATGAACAGATTGCTGGCGAAAAGGGCACCCCAGGCTGTTTCTGAAATGATTCTCAAGGAGTACTGGTACTCCGGATCGGAACAGGTAAAGACATCCTGAACATAAACATCCCGGCTGGAGAGATATTCAGTAACACGGTCGTAAAGGCGGACGAAGTCACCGGGAGTCATGCGGTTATTGGCCTCCCACCACATGGGAGACCCTTTTACAGCTTCATTATCAACTATGTACTTTGCTTTTGGAGATCGTCCGGTGTGTTTACCAGTAAATATGTATACTTCACCCCTGTCTGAAAGTTCCCCCTCAGATCTGCTGATTATTTGCTCAATTAAATGTGCAGGTTCCAGATTAAAGAAAGCGCGGCCAACATTCTCCAGACCATGGTGTTCCAGCCCGTATGGGCTGAGCATGCCCTGAATCTGCATGACTTCCTCCGTAGTTCGGTTGTTAAAGTTATTTTATCCCCAACATCCTTGGATACCAGTACCATACCACATCTGAGGCAGGTTTGCCATATATTGAAGGAGAACAATCCTGTACGAAAGCCGGTGGATAAAAACCCCTGCTGACAATCCCATCCAGCCATTCGACCTGGTTGAGGGCAATGAATAATGCATTGTACATTGCCACCTGCTCGGGCAGGTCTACCTGGCAAATCGGGTCGGTGTAATAACTGACTGCATCCCAATTAACCTGCAAACAGCCATCATTGGCCGAAATGCAATTAGAGGCTGCACCGTTAGCAGAAGCAAACTGGACTGCCAGAACAACTGGTTTATTCAGGTCAGTTTTCATCACCTGAATGTCATCATTCAGCAGCCTGAGTATCTCTGAAGCCATTTCTGCCTGGTTGGGCTCTGCTGTCGCAGCCACTGGTGCATTCCACAATACATACAGCCAATCCATCTGCTCAACAAAGGCAGGTGTGCGGTCAAACAAGTAAGGATACGTTACTGCCCAGGCGATTGAACCGGAAAATCTCGACCGGATATCGCTGATCAGCGTCTGCCAGAAGATCTCAGCTTCTAAAGGAACCCCTGAATCGCTGCCGTCATACAGCTTGCCAAGGGGGAGTGCTGGCAGGATGTCATACCCGCCTATAATGAATGCGCTTGCTCCTGCTTGTTGTGCAATAGTTGCCTGGTTCAGGATAAATGTTGAATACCGGTCAAACCAGGTTTGCCACCAATCCTGATCGCGTGTACCGCCAGCCCACCAGCTTGCCACATCGACTGGGAAATTCAGGCGCGGGTAAACAGCAACTTGCAGCCCTTCAGCCCGTGCATCCTGGATCATTGCAATGGTATCCGGCTGCATTAGATCAACACCAGGAGTCTGTGAGATCACCGGCGGATTGTTTGAGGTTACAGACCAGGTTGGAGTTACAACAACCAGGTTGGCACTCAGGTTCTTGATGTTTTTCATTGCCGGCGTATACGTCGAATACCAGGAAGGATGGGTAAACCTTGCCAGTTCAATACCTGCAACGTACCCGCTTTTCTGCTTTGTGATTGCGCTGGTAACCACCGGAGTGGGTTCATCAGACGGTTGAAAGAAAGCCCAATTATTTACGGAGATGTAAATTTCCTGTTCTATCAGGGATGGTGTAAATGTGTTGATGACTGGGTTCTCACCGATCGCGGCGGCATCTACAGCGGTGTCACATTGTTCGTTACGGCAAACCCTGTAAGCTACTTCGCCCACCAGATTCATTGGACTGTAGAGGGTATACTCCCAATGGTTTGTTCCCGTCTGCCAGATGGGAATAGGTTCCATCCAGCCGTAGGGATTTAGCTGCAGCGAAATATGCTCATTTTGCGGGGTGGTATCCGGGACATCTATGGAAAAGTGGACTGGCTTGGCTCCACTTGCTTCCCAGGAATGGATGGAGTCCGCGACAACAGTATCTTTATCCGGAACGATCATCTCCCTCAGTTGGAAGCTGCCATCAATTGCGTGCTCTGCGTTCCAAAAACCATCTCCGATTGTATACTTGTATTGCAAGTATGTGCCAGCGTGGAGCTTTAGTGTAATTGAATACTTTCCATCAGCTCCTACTGATAAAACAGGCGCTCTGATTGCCAGCGTAGATAACCCGCCCTGCAGGTCTGCAAACATGTTCCCAAGCTGAACCAGGTTTCCGATCAACCGGATGGGCGGTTGCTGGTCCTGGGATTGGGCAGGAGGTGTCACGTCAAAAGTGACCTCTACAACTTTAGCGGGCGTCATTTGAATGGTGGCCGGGGTGGTCGAGGAAGCTGCAATTAATGCGCCTTGCTGAAAGGTCTGGTAACTTCCATCCAGGCTGTATGCTACCAAATTATGGGTGCCCGTGGGGACCCCATCAAGCGAGTACAAACCATCGATCGAGGTAATGGTGCTGATGCCGGCAATGGTTACCAGAATGTTTCCAACAGGCTGGTTGTTACTGGCATCTACCACAACACCCTGGACACGCCCGGTAGAAGTGATTTCTGGCGCACTCATGTCATTCTCCCACCGGCTGACAAGGTCTCTCAGCTGGACTCCCGGTATAACATGTACCAGGCGATAGCGGATTCTTGCACCCAAAGGGGTCAACTCCTGCGAAGAAATTCCTGTCGATACCAGGTAGCGGTATTTTGTGATGGAATACTGCGATAATGGGATGGTAACCGTGTAAAAGCGTTCTGCCATTTTTTGCATGGGATAACGCTTGGGGTTGAACGCGAGGCCAGTTACTTCATCCAGGATATCGATGAATACTTCTGCATCTGCAGGGGTGCTTTCAGGAACAAAGACGGAAAAAGTGACATCCTGAAGCGGAAGGGTGCCAGGGTTTGCAATTTCCGCTGGATCGACTTCTTCCGGGTAAATATATTGCTGTAATTCACAGGCAGATGTACTGATAATGATGATCAGTACAGCACAAATCCTCAACAGGGAAAGAAGCGATGGACGGAAGGTAGTCATGGTGGGAGAAACCCGCTTCCCTGGTTCTTTATCCTTGTGGTTTTTTGAATGACTGAACGATCTGGTGTTCTTTTAAGGCTAATGCACCAAGAACGCCGTTGACAAACCTGGGAGCGCTGTCTGAACCATACATTTTTGCCAGTTCAATCGCCTCGTTGATGGCGACTTTGACCGGGGTACAGCATTCTACACCGAACTCATACAATGCAATTCGCAAGATGTTTCGATCGATCACTGCCACCTGGTCCAACGGCCACTCCGGGGCGTGGCGCGCAATTAATTCATCCAGCTGTGTTGTAATAGGCAAGACGCCCCTGATGAGAGACAGGGCAAAATTCTCCAGGGATTCATCTTCAAGGGGTGTTTCTTCCAGCCGGTTGGAAAAAACTTCTCCAACAGGATGACCGGTTATATCAACTTCGTAAAGTACCTGTAAGGCAATGCTGCGCGCTTTGGTGCGAGATTTCATTGGAATTTGCTTTTTAGTGTGCAGGTCAGGCTTAGTAAACAACATCCTCAACGTGGATATTGATCTTCCCGATTTCCATCCCAACCATCTCAGAGATCGCCCGTGATACCTGTGATTGGATCTCGTGGCATACATCCCGAATGTTGACATCTTTCTTCACCAGGATGTGTATCTCTACATTGACCAGGTTTTCAGTTACTTCAACAAGTACGCCTTCATTGGCGTTTTTCAGGAAAAGCCGGTCTACACTGGTGGGAATAGAGGCAAGGTCAGCTACACCTTCAACATTCAGGGTGGTTAAACGGGTGATCTGTGTCAGGACATCTGGCGCTATGGTTGTCTTTCCGGGTGGTCGTTTGCTACTTGACATGGCATCTCCGTCATCGTAAGTGAACTCAATACAACTATAGCATTATAACAATAATTCTTATGCCTGGTTACGGCAACTGGACCAGCGGAACAGTGTTCACGGCATACGGCATAACAGCAAGGGGCTTAATACCCTGAGGGAAATCATCGAAAACCAGTGTGACAGCATCCTGCAACGTAGGTGCCGGCAGCATGTGCCATGACCGGACCAGTGATGGTTCGAGGCTTGATACCAGGATTACCTTGATCCGGTCCAGGATGCGGCAGGTCAAGAATGCTTTATGCATGCCGATTGCGAAGGAAGAGGCAGCAAATTTTACCAGTACCTCTGCAGGGCTTGCAGTGTTGTACATGAAGTCCGTAAATCCTTTGCTGCCAGCCCCTTCAATACATTCGGCTGCCAGGATGAGAACACCATTATCCCTGACTACCAGTGCAGCATTGGTCATGGCTTTTTGGGCCTGGTAAAAGTTGATATCTTTGGGATAGCCTCCAGCAGATGCAATAACCATGGAAAAAGGAGTAGAAACAGACGTCTGGCAAACTTCACTGCTAGTAGCAATTCCATCTGCGAAGATGCTGGCAGGTTCGCCGGATAATACTCTCACAATTTCCCGCTTTTCGTTCAAGACAGCATTAACAGCCAGGTTGACCCCGATCATACGGCCGATTTCTTCCACATCCTTGCGCATGGGGTTATCTATCACCCTGGCAGTTTCGCAACCCGGGTCAATCATCAGAGCATGATTTTTCTGGATGGTCTCCAGTCCGGTCAGACCGATCGAAGCTGTCTTAACACCGCCCGAAAAGCCCATAAAATGGTGCGGCTCAATATTCCCTACAACAATCCGGTAGCCGGACTGGTAAAACCTGGTATTCACCCAAACTGGTGTTTGATTGCAGGTTGTCTGCCCCAGGTAAGTGAGGTTTGATTTATCCTGGCAATCGTGGGCAATGATCGGATACTTCTCCGTAAGCGACTTGGGGAGAACCTGGGAAAATTCACCAGGTTCCATAGGAACATGGGTACCGGAAGCAATGAAAAAGGTAATGTTTTCATCAGGGATACTATGAGAGTGCAGCCATTCAAGCAAGGGAGGAAGCAAAACAGGGTGGGGGACCGGGCGGGTTTTATCATTGACTGCAATGGCAATCCTGGTATCTGAAGTCAGTTTGTGTTCGCAAATTTCCCCTGATGGGTGCAACAGGCTTTGTTTTACCAGCAGGGCGGGGTCAGGTGCGGGGGAAACAGAAGGGGGGTATATCCATTGCACCGGCTGCTCAACCGGAAGTGTGCAGGAAATGGTGCCTTTTCCGTATTTTAACTGGATAGTGGTCATAGTGTATTCTCCCGGAAATCAAATAATGCATGCCCGCAAGCGACCAAGACCGGTTGCAATGCCATTTGCTCATTGAACGATCTCTCGGCTTTCTTTGCACTCCATGTATTAGCTCCAGAAGAAGGGATAGGTTTTCCATGCCTGCCCTTTTTGATGGAATCCCCGGCAAATAGAATTCTTTCACTTCTCCAGTAAAAGGACACATGGCCGGGAGTGTGGCCTGGCGTATTGATTACATATAGCCCTGAATTCTCAAAAGCAAGGTTGCCATGCTTCAAAATTCCATCTACCGGGACAGGATCTGCTGAAATCAAGATGGAACTGACCCAATAAAAAGGTTTTTCGTACCAATTCGGGCGCAATTTCCTGGACATTTGCCCTTTGCGTATAGCTAAAGTTTCAATTTCGCTGGAATAGACCTTTGCTCCGGTTTGCTTGCGGATATACGCAGCACCGCCAAAGTGATCGGCGTCTGAGTGGGTGATCAAGATTGCCGACAAACATTCTGCGCCGGGAATGACCTTGCGTACCTCTTCCAGGAATGGCTTTTGCCATACGAGTAAACCTGTGTCAATCAGTATCCACAATCCATTCGAGGAGAGCAGGTACTGCTTGCTGACCGGGTTGGAAATGGAATAACAAGAATCTGTCAATCGCGTAATCATAGATATGATAATTTTATCCGTAAACGGGTTTTTGGATAGATACGGTGCATATCTCGGTGGGGGATATGCGCTTACCTCAAAACGAGATTAATATATCTTATGGTTATGATAACTATGATTAACAAAAGCATGATATAATTCAAATCTGCAGGCGAAAAACCCCCTTCTGGAGGAAAGATGAATTTTCACGACAATACATCGGTTTATGATGCAATTAACCTTTACATTCAATTGGTAAACACTGCACGAAGCGCAAATACAGCGCGCACATACCGGAATGGGATGTCCCTCTTTCAGTACACCCTTTCTGAACATAAACTCGATCCAGAATCTTTGCCGGTATCTGAACTCGGTGAAGAGCCTGTCAGCTGGTTTACTGCACGGTTAAAAGAGTATTCACCTGCCACAGAGAGGTTGTATCTGACAGCTCTGGCTGGCTTTTATGACTACATTGTGGGGGAAAACCTGGCAGAAGTCAACCTGCCGCGCATCCGGCTGCTGATCCACCAGCGCGCCAGGCGCCCCGGCATCCGCCTGCCGCAATTTCCGCAGAATAACCTGGATACTCTCCTGCAAAAAATCTCAGATTTACACACCCGTATTGCCGCAGATGAAGAAGAAAAGCTTAGGAATTTACGCGACCGGGCATTCCTGCTTACCCTGGCAGACACAGGGCTGCGG